>JGI11705J14877_10000014_pt1 | contig 101060 bp, 100 predicted proteins | sample Etolaghawater15m_FD_14877 | JGI IMG/M metagenome (IMG submission 14877) | reverse complement strand
ACCGACGCCGCCGCCTGCAGCACCGACGCCGCCGCCCGCAGCACCGACGCCGCCGCCCGCAGCACCGACGCCGCCCGCTGCAACTGAGCAGGCTACGGAGTCAAGCAGTGCTGAGGTACCGGCTGAGCAATCGTCACTCTCATCGGCTGATGGTGACGGTAGTAACAAAAAACGGGGAGGGGGTCGCCGCGGTATCCGTCTAAAACCGGGGCTCGGTGACGGTGGTGACAGTAATGATGGTGGCGGTAGCACATCGTGATCATTACTCGCAGTTGTGTGAGGTGTACCAGATGAAACGCAACACAACGCAGTATCGGCCACTCTCGGTGGCAGCATGGGTAGTTTCGATCTCAGCTGCTCTTGTTTTGCCGACAATGGTAGCAGTGGCAGCGCCATCGAGTGCTGAGCTGATGATGGATCATGTACCGCCCCCGGCGGGCCCTTATCTCAGTTCACGACGCTATCTTGATCGTCCGGCTGTCAGTGAGCAGGAGCGCCTACCGGGTCTACCAGGGTGGTGGGCAGCGCCGCGTGGTGGTGATCCCTATATCGGCCCTGGTCGCTATTGGGCGCCGCAGCAGTTTATGTCGCCGAACCACCCTCCGGAACCAGCGATAGGTGGTGACGGTGGGCGTGAATGAAGCGCTGCTGTCGCTGGCCTGATCTGCGTCCGGTAATGCTACTATTTGTACTGAGTGGTGTTGTAACCGCGCAGGAGTGGCGCGATGCAACACCATTTGATAGTCGTGTTGATGGCTGGTATCAGGGCGCTACAGCTGCGCCGCCACGGTTGGACGTAACAATTGATAACTGGGGGAGCGGTGCAGTGGTGATACCCGAAGTGCCGCCAACGCCTAGCGGTAGCGCTGGATGGCCGCTACGCTATCCAGAGTCGGGGTTTAATAGCCGCCGGCAGCCATCAGAAGCGCCGTGGGGTACACGCTCATCTCGCGACGAGCTGCCACCGCCACTGCCCGGTGGCCAGCGCACTTGGGGAAACCTTAAACAGCAGCAGGATCAACCACTGTATCGCGATGATCGGCGTGTGGATAAATGGCAGCAGGGTGGACATGTTGAGCGACCTTGGGGAAATCACGATCTATTCCGTGATCGACGCTACTCATCGCCATCGAATCATCAGCAGCGAGAGTGGCTGGAGTCGAACTATCCAGGTACCCGTGTTCAACCGGGTTGGGATGGTGAACTATTCGATTATCAGGGTCGGCCGTGGCCACGCTGATCGGCTTTGACATCAGTTTTGTCGCCGTATCGATTGGGTGATATGGCGGTATCGGCTCCCCTATCCGATTTAAGGATGAAGGGGGGATAGCTAGGTCGATAAGACCTTTTCTTACAGTCATGAGGAGGATATCTGTATGAAGCTTAAGAGTGTACTCGCTGCTGCTGCGCTCGCTGGCGCTGCCGCACTACCGTTTCAGAGTGCTGAAGCGTGGTGGGGTCCGGGTTATGGTGGTGGACCGTGGAGTAACAGTGGCTGGGGCGACATGCTGGGCGATGGTGCGTTTGACATGAGCTTCAGCGGTCGCGGTCGTGGTACCGGTTCTGGCTACGGTTATGGTTACAACAACCCCTACTACTATGGCGGCTATCCGTATGGTTATGGCGCCCCGTGGTATGGTCCGTATGGTGCCCCGGGTTGGGGTGCGCCGGCGCCCGTTGCTCCGCAAAGTGGTGGCGGTAAGTAAGCTACCACAGCGAGTCGTGTCGGGTGGGGCGATGGCTCCACCCGGCCACGTATCACGCCTGATTCGATCTAGCGCTGGCTATATTCATTAAGATAACTCCAGAGGGTGCTGTTGTAGCATGATTACCGTAGTTGGTAACCTCAAAGGTGGTTGTGGTAAAAGTACCGTCACCTTTAACTTTGCGGTCTGGCTAGCACTACGTGGTGCTAAAGTCGCTATCTACGATCTCGATCCACAGCGCACGATCAGCGATGTGATTGAGGTGCGTAATGAGGAGGCGTTTGAGCCGCGAGTCGAGGTTCACCATAGTAGTACCGAACTGGCGCAACAGCTACAGCATGCCGATGGTGAAATATTGATCGATGTCGGAATTGCCGATATCGAAGCGATGCGTACCGCCATTACGCTAGCTGATCGTATCGTTATTCCGGTGCCACCGAGTCAAGCCGATCTCTGGTCAACCCAGCGATTTCTCGGCATGATTAACGAATTTACGCCTGAGCGAACACCTTCGCTCTATCTCTTTGTGAACCGTGCTGATACTCACCACGCAGTACGGGAGTCGGATGAGACAGAAGAGGCGTTAGCGGCACTCAATAGTGCGACACTGCTAACCAACCGCCTCCACCAACGCACCGCCTACCGCCGCTCTTTTAGCGAAGGGTTAGGTGTTTTTGAACTTCAGGGCGACAGCAAAGCCGCCATCGAATTTGATCAATTGGCGTCGTTGCTCTATCCCGATTTTGTACGCTAAAGGGGTGGATCATGAATAACCATACAGCGCGGTACACGTTACTTGCCACCGCCCTAATGCTCTCAACTGTTGCAGTCGCGATTGATAGTCGTGCGGCCGCCTCGGGTTATCAACTCGACACCGACCGCTTCGCATGGCCTTCGGCAGCAATGGGGTATAGTGGTCATGGTAATCAAGCCGCAGCGCCCACTGAGGAGATTAGCGATCCGCAACTCGATCCGCTGACGCTATGGCAAGCGGCAAGACGGGCGGCGTGGGAGAGTGATCTTAAACGTTCTAGTACGCTCTATTGGCAACTCATCGGGCTGCAGCCGGAGAATCCCGACGCTTATGGTGAATTAGGCAACGTCTTTGTCCAGCAGGGGGATTGGGAGGCGGCGGTTGATGTCTACTATCAGGCTGCTGAACTGCTAGCCGATCGCGGTGAAATGATGATGGCGTGGCGGTTGCAGCGTATAATACGCGGCTTCGACCACCATCGCGCCGAAGCACTGCATGAACATCTGATGCGGCGACGGTAGCTATCATGATGGTGCCTTGCTACTGGTAGCCTAGCGGCAGCGGCGTACTAATACGGTGCTGTTGGGTTATCCGCAACTTCAACGAGAGGCGTTTCCATGACCGAACAGAGCGCGGATCCGACGTGGCAGCATGAACAGCGGAGAGCCGCTAGCGATACGTTGACCCAGCCGAAGCACTACGCCTCTAATGTATATGGCGAACAGCATCTAGAGCGGCTTGCCACCAGTTTTGAGGTGAGTGCTCGACGCTGGGAGCTGATTGTCTACCCAGCACTATTCGCCTTTATTGTACTGGCCTGCTACTTCTTCTACCTCATCTATAACCTTACCCACGATGTTGCTCGACTCTCTGTTAATGTTTCGCAGTTGACCGCGAGTATCGATAGCATGGCGGGCAATCTCAACGATATCACCATCAATATGCAGGGTGTGCGTGAGACGATGATGGAGGTGAATGGCACCATGGTGGGTGTTGCCGGCCACATGGCAACCGTGTCGGAGAATATGGATGGTATCTCTGACAAAATGGATGCATTAACGCCGATGAAAAATAGCATCATTTCGATGGATCAATCGACACGGATGATGGCCGCTAGCATGGAGCGGATGGGTTACAACATCGGTTCGATGAATCAGAACTTCGGGCGCCCGATGAGTATGCTCAACTCCTTCATACCGTGGTAGACGCATGCGCCGCCCCGTCACAACAACCTGTCAATTGAGAGAGAGCTGAGAACGATACCATGCTGAGTCCAGAAGATCGCATTGCGCAGCGCCTAGCGAGCCTTGAGAGCCACCTAAAAGATGAGAATCCGATCCTACTTGCAGCGGTAAAGAGTTTCCGCGAACTCGATCAGGTAGCCCATCGGATGGGGTACTTAGCGGCCGATAGCTCATTTGCGACCCAAATCCCGTGGTGGCCACTCATTTCAGTGCTTGGTACCTTCTCTGCGGGTAAGTCGACTTTCATCAATGACTACCTCGACTTCAAACTGCAATCAACCGGCAATCAGGCGGTTGATGATAAGTTTACTGTGATGTGTCACAGTCTGGAGGATCGGGTTCATGTGCTACCTGGGTTGGCGCTGGATGCCGATCCACGCTTCCCCTTCTATCAGATTAGTGAAGATATCGAAAAGGTAGCTACCGGCGAGGGGCGGCGAGTTGATGCCTATATTCAGCTCAAAACCTGTCCGAGTGAGCGGTTGCGGGGTCGTATTCTGATCGACTCGCCAGGATTTGATGCCGATGCGCAGCGCACCTCAACGCTACGCCTGACCGAGCATATTATCGATCTCTCCGATCTGGTATTGGTCTTCTTTGATGCTCGCCATCCTGAACCGGGTGCGATGCAGGATACCTTAAGACATCTGGTAGAGCGCTCTATCGGTCGTCCCGACTCAAGCAAGTTTCTCTATATCCTCAATCAGATCGACACGGCAGCACGTGAGGATAATCCAGAGGAGGTGTTTGGGGCGTGGCAGCGCGCATTAGCGCAGAAGGGGTTGACGGCTGGTCGCTTCTACACCATCTACAATGCAGATGCTGCCGTGCCGATTGAGGATGAGGCGCTGCGTCAGCGGTTTGAATCAAAGCGTGATCAGGATATGCAGGAGATCCACTCACGCATGTTCCAAGTGCAGGTGGAGCGTGCCTACCGTATTGTCGGCACCCTAGAGGATAATGCCCGTGATCTAGGCGAGCGGGTCGCTCCGCTGTTGAGCGAGGCGCTACAGCGCTGGAAGGGGTTGGTGCTGAAACTCGACGGTGTGGTGTTTGGCTCGCTGCTATTGATCTTCCTCATCTTGAGCCTACAGGCGCAGTGGTGGGATGGCGTGAACTTTGTTGCACCTTGGTGGCAAGCGCTACAGCAGGCCCCTGTGATGGCAGCGATTGCAGCACTGCTATTAGCTGGTGTCGTCGGTTGGATCCACTTCTCATTGCGTCGTTTTGCTGCCGGTCGGGTCGCTAAATGGCTAGGTAAGCAGGGTAAGAGTGAGCGTGATAGTAGTGGTTTACAGCGAGCACTACAGCAGAGTACTCGCTGGTGGCGATCGCTCTTCTTCCGGCGGCCGACCGGTTGGAACAGTTTTAGTCGGCGCCATGTCGCCTCGGTGATTGGTGATACCGATCGCTTTGTGCAGGAGCTTAACAACCGCTACACCAATCCTGCGGGTGTGTTGCAAAATGGCGATGATGAGGAGCGTTCATAATCGTGTAGCACAATATGTAGATAGCGTCTATCGATGCCGATAGCGTAAGAGCGAGGCTGTTGCACCTCCGCTCCATTCGGTTATCGGTCGGCAACAGTTATTGCTAACACAGCGCCAGTGGATGGGATCACCCCACCGCTGGCGTTGCTATTTTCAGAACGCTGTTAACCTATGAGGTAACCGGTCACCATGACTGAACCGAAAGCCCCGATAAAGGTTCTGCTGGTTGATGATCACAATCTGGTTCGTATCGGCGTGGGTCGCATTCTCGCCGATCAACCCGATATTAAGGCGGTTAGCGTTGCCGGTAGCGGTGAAGAGGCGCTGGACATCTGCCGTCGTCGTGGCAACCATTTTGATGTGGTACTGATGGATATCAATATGCCGGGGATTGGCGGCATTGAAACGATGCGTCAGATCCGTCGGCGCTGGCCAAAACTACCCGTGATCATTTTAACGATGCACATTGAAGATCCCTATCCGCAGCAGCTACTCCAAGCCGGGGCGGCCGGTTACCTCTCCAAAGCGGCTAGTGTGGATGAGATTGTTAGCGCAATTCGGGAGGTGCGCAGCGGCCGACGTTATATCGGTAATGATGTGGCGCGTGGCTTAGCCGTATCAATACTACCAACCATCAACACAGGGTATGGTGATGACGATCGGCAGCTGCAACAGCTATCGCAGCGTGAATTTCAGGTGATGTCGATGTTGATCGATGGTCTTCGTCCACAGGATATCGCCACGACACTCAACATCAGCCCAAAGACGGTAAGCACTTATCGCCGCCGTATCTTTAACAAGTTGGGGCTAGCTTCAGAGGCAGCACTGATTAACTTCGCTCATCGTCACCGTATCCATCCGCATAGTCTTATCTAACGCGCTTAGGTGTCATGGCCCTCTTAACCGATTGTGATCCGGCGTTTGATCACCGGGTGTTCCTACGCACTCTGAGCACCGGCCCAGGGGTCTACCGTATGCTCAATAGTAACCGTGAAGTGATCTATGTTGGTAAGGCGCGCAATCTAAAACGGCGGGTCGGTAGCTACTTCCAACAGCGGGAACTTAACCCGAAAACCGCCGCACTTGTTGCTCAGATCCGACAGATTGAGGTGACACTGACGCAGACTGAAGCGGAGGCTCTACTGCTTGAAAGTCACCTGATTAAGGCCCTCCAGCCGCGCTACAACGTGCTACTGCGCGATGATAAGAGCTACCCCTATCTGCAACTGAGCGATCACGCCTACCCCCTGCTCGCACTCCATCGTGGGCGCCGCGCGCCTAAGGGGCGCTACTTTGGCCCCTACCTAAATAGTGCTGCCGTGCGTGAGAGTCTGCTGCTACTGCAGAAGCTGTTTCGTATCCGCTCTTGCGATGACACTACCTTCGCACATCGCAGTCGTCCCTGCTTGGCCTATCAGATCGCACGCTGTAGCGCACCCTGTGTCGGCCTTATCAGTGAAGCGGCGTATGGGGAGGCGATCCGTCACGCACAGCTCTTTTTAGATGGACGGAGTGGCGATATTTTGCAGGAGATTGGCCAGCAGATGGCGACCGCTTCGCAGCAGTTAGCGTTTGAGCAGGCGGCGCAGCTCCGCGATCGAATCATTCAGTTACAGCGATTGCAGCAGCAGCAATCGGTGGTGAGTCGCGGTGAGATGGTGAGTGTCGATGTGATCGCCGCGTCTCTGCGTCACGGTATTGCGGCCATTCAGCTCTTTCGAATCCGTGATGGTCGCAATTTAGGTAATCGCAGCTACTTTCCGCGTTGCGGCAGCGAGTGTCGGGAATCAACTCTGATTGAGGCCTTTATCACCCAGTACTATCTACAAGAGGGTGCGCAAGGGGAGCAGCAACCGCCGCCGCTGCTGCTTGTCAGCAGTATGCCGCCAGAGCGGCAGCTACTACAGCAGGTGTTGACCGAGCAGCGCGGGGAGCGGGTGGTGATACTACAGCCGCAGCGGGGTGAACGGCAGCGCTGGTTGGCGCTAGCTATTAGCAATGCGGAGTATGCGCTGCAACAGCGGTTGCAAAGTCGCGGCAACCTTGAGCTACGCTTTGAGACGTTACAGCGCTGTTTGGCTATCGCAACCCCGCTGCAGCGGTTAGAGTGTTTTGATATTAGCCATACGCAGGGGGAGGCGACCGTCGCCTCCTGTGTGGTGTTCGATCGCGACGGGGCGCGCCGCCGTGACTACCGCCGGTTTAATATCGATGGTATCACCCCGGGTGACGATTATGCTGCGATGCGACAGGCGCTACTACGCCGTTTCCAGCGATTGCAGCGCGGCGAGGGGATCGCTCCTGATCTGCTGCTGATTGATGGGGGTGTGGGTCAGTTAGCAGAGGCTGAAACCGTTTTACAGCAGTTACAGCTCCCCTCTATTCGGATAGTTGCGGTTGCAAAAGGGGTGGAGCGCCGGCCGGGATTGGAGCGTTTGATCTTGTCGGGTCAGAAGGTGCCGATTATACTGCCGGCTGATTCACCGGCACTGCATTTGATCCAGCAGGTGCGTGATGAGGCGCACCGCTTCGCTATAACGAGCCATCGGCAGCGGCGAACGCGCAGTCGCCGTGAATCAACACTGGAGTCGATAGCCGGTCTGGGACCTAAGCGTCGGCAGCGACTACTTCAGCAGTTCGGCGGGCTGCGTGAGATTGCCTGTGCCACTGTTGACGATCTCTGCCGGGTACCGGGCATTAGCCGTGGGCTAGCTCACCGCATCCATGATCTGTTCCACCCGGATGAGTCGTGATCCGGCGTGAGCTACCGCGAAAAAAGATGAGACTAACCACCCCAACCCTTCTCACCCTACTGCGCATCGGTTTGATCCCGCTGTTTGTGGTTGCCTGTTATCTGCCTGAGATGAATCGGCACATCACTGCAACCGCTATCTTTGCGCTTGCGGCGATTACCGATTGGGCAGATGGTTATCTCGCTCGTCGTCTCGGTGAGACTTCGGCATTTGGTGCCTTTCTCGATCCGGTAGCCGATAAGTTGATGGTGGCGACCGCCCTAGTGGTGCTGGTCGATCAGAACCCGGCCGGTTATCCCGGTATCTGGATGACACTGCCGGCGATGGTAATTATTGGTCGAGAGATTGCCATCTCAGCGCTACGCGAGTGGATGGCTGAGACTGGCGCGAGTGAGACCGTTGCGGTGAGTATGATCGGTAAGGTGAAGACCACCGCGCAGATGGTCGCGCTGCTGCTGCTGCTCTATCAGCAGCCGCTACTGAGTCTACCGACAGTGACCATTGGGATGGCGCTACTCTATGTCGCTGCACTGCTCACGCTCTGGTCGATGCTCCACTATCTGCGGGCGGCATGGCCAACGCTTAGTCGTAGTGTCGGTGGTGAGCGTTAATCAAATCTGGCACAACGCTTGACAGAGCAGGGGTGACCGCTATAATAGATCGTCTAAATGCGACGCGGGAATAGCTCAGTTGGTAGAGCACAACCTTGCCAAGGTTGGGGTCGCGAGTTCGAGTCTCGTTTCCCGCTCCATCTTCTCCCTATTACCAAATAGATCGCCATGGCTGGATGGCAGAGTGGTTATGCAGCGGCCTGCAAAGCCGTGTACCTCGGTTCGATTCCGGGTCCAGCCTCCAATCATTGAGAGTTACTAGCGCTATCAGATGCTATTTGTGGCCGCTATCCTGCTGTGATACCTAGCGGTTACGCCTGTTGTAAAGCTATGGATCAGCTTCGAAAATCTTGTGGGTATGTCCAAATTGGTAGAGGAGACTGACTTAAAATCAGTTGGCGCAAGCCGTGGGGGTTCGAGTCCCCCTACCCACACCAAATTACCACCACGTTAAGAGCCCTTCCCATGTTATCCCCACAACAGTATGCGCGGCTACAGCGGCTGCGATGGTCAGCGTTTGCTATTGTTGGCGGCGCCTACATGCTCTCATTTTTTCACCGCTTTGCCCCTTCAGCTATTGCCGCCGATCTGCAGCAGAGTTTCGATATGAGTGCAACCGCGCTCGGCGGACTCGCCGCCGCCTACTTCTATGTCTACACCCTGATGCAGATCCCGACTGGGGTGCTTGCCGATACGCTCGGCCCCCGCCGGTTGGTGACCATCGGTGGTGTGGTAGCCGCGTTCGGATCGCTGATTTTTGGCTATGCTGAAAGTTTTAACATGGCGGTGCTAGGACGGTTACTGATCGGTTTAGGGGTATCGGTGGTCTTTATCTCGCTGCTGAAGCTCAATGCGAGTTGGTTTAGCGAGGGTAAGTTTGGCACGATCGCCGGCTTGACGCTGCTGTTGGGTAATCTCGGTTCGCTGTTTGCGGCAACACCGCTCGCGTGGGCGCTCGATTTCACCTCATGGCGTCACCTATTTGGTGGTTTAGCGCTGCTCTCGCTGCTGCTCTCTCTATTAACGTGGTGGCGGGTACGCGATGAACCGACCGCCATGGGATTTCCGTCGATGCGGGCGCTACAAGGGCGTCCGGAGCATGCGGCTCGTGACGGACATTGGTATCGTGAGCTACAGGCCGTGGCGCGTAACCGAGCGAGCTGGCCGGGCTTTTTTGTCAACTTTGGGATTGCCGGGACGGTGTTTGCGTTTGCGGGTCTCTGGTTGGTGCCACTACTGACTGAAGGGTATGGTTGGAGTCGATCGATAGCGGCGCTTCATAGTACGCTATTGCTGGCCGGTTTAGCGGTGGGTGCCTTTTTTATCGGTTCACTGTCGGATCGTATCGGGCGGCGGCGACCGGTGATGATCGGCACGGCACTACTCTATCTCATCTGCTGGTTACCCCTGCTGCTAGCGTTGCCCCTCACTGCCGGATGGAGCCATCTGCTATTCCTTCTGCTCGGGATCGGCTCCTCTAGTTTCACCCTCAGTTGGGCCTGTGCTAAAGAGGTGAATCGGCACGCTAACGCCGGGATGGCAACTAGCTTAGTTAATACCGGTGCATTCCTTGGTGCAGCGCTGCTGCAACCGGCGGTCGGTTGGGTGGTCGATGAGAGCTATCGTCGTCACCCTGAAGCAGCCGCGCTACTCCATTATCAACACGGGGTATGGCTATTAGCTGGGGTGTCACTACTCGGTGTGATGGCGGCTTGGCGCGTGCGGGAGACTCGATGTCGCTATGTCGGAGATGAGCGGTAGCTGCTAAGCGGACTCACTGCATAAAAAAAAGCCCGCCGGGGGAGGGCGGGCACAATGTGGTTGCTATAGATATGTCGGCTAGCAACCGCGCCGATTTTAAGGTTTGATGTAGGTATAGCCCTGCGTCTGTAGATGCGCAAGTTGCGCTACCCCGCTCGGTACGATATCGGTTGGGTTGACATCATAGAGATCGGTAGCGACATTGACCTGTCGTCCTTTGATGGTGTTGGCACACACCTGAAAGGTGACACCCTGCGCCTTTAAGCTATCGATTCTAGCGCTCATCGACTCATCGGCATTGGCATGGCGGAACTTCGGCAGTCGTGGTAGTGCATCGGGATTGATCAGCAGAGATAGACCATGGCCGTGCAGTACTACCTTTAACTCAAGTTGATCGGCACCGACCGCATTGATGTGGTTCTGGATGTTACGCAGCGCCCCCATCTGCTGCTTAGGATTGTCATCGTTGATGTGGTAGACCACACGCTGCCGACCATACTCATCGGCAAACGCGTCGCCCAGCGGTACTACAATGCAAAGTAGTAGTGCCAACTGGGTACAAGCGGTCAGAAGTTTATGCATCAATACGCCTCCAGATGTGGTCTGTGACGGTCGTAACCGTCTAGTTGTTATGTTGCTACTTATTACACTGCATCCGTTGCAAGTTTTACGTCAGACGCGAATGTAAGCCCACCCTTGGCGCTGACGTGTTACCACATGGCTCACCCCCGATTCGGTGATGAACGCTTGTGGAATCAGTTGCAGTTCGATCCCCTGTTCAACCCGTAGCCGATCGATAGTGTTGCGACAGGCTACAAAAGTGAGATTGGGATAGTCGTTCGCCAACTGCGCAATCCGCTGCTGATGGCGGCTAAGGCGTTGGCGGAGCAGATCCATACCCCCACCATGACTCACCACCTCAACGCGCAATCGACTCCCTCGGGCACGATAGGTGGTAAGTAGCTGCTCAATGTCGGTCAGGAGTTCGGCGGCTACTAACTGGTCGGGATTGGTGAGGTGGAACACAATCCGCGTCTCATTCTGATCAGCTACCGCCGGTTGCTGGCCGCGACCGTCAGCATCGAGCAGTACGAGTCGATCGGTGTAGATTGGGGGATGGAGCAGCCAACCGGTGAGACCACTGCTGAGTAACAACAGTAGGATCGCTACCCGCTGCCGCCAGTGACGTCGCGGTGTATGTCGTCGCCGCGAGGGGGGCGGTGGATCGCGATAGGCGATCTGTAACTGCTGCTTGAGTCTCTGCAGCTGACACGCCTGCTTTGCGAGCGCGCTGTCGTCGCGTAGTGCATCTAGCAGCTCTGCTTGCTGCTCAGAGGTCAGCTCTCCATCTACATAGGCGTGTAGTTCTAGTGGATCGATTGATGGTGGTCTCATGTCACTCTCCTCAGCGGTACCACTTGTGAGCGCTGGATCCCATCCTGTTCTAGTTGTTGCCGTAGGCGCCCGCGGGCGCGGGCAAGTCGGCTCATCACGGTGCCGACCGGAATATCGAGGATGGCGGCAGCGTCGGCATAGCTAAACTCTGCCAGATCGATCAGACTCACGATCTGCCGCTGATCGGGGCTAAGGGCGGCGAGTGCCTGACGGGTGCGCTTAATTAACTGGTTACGATTCAGATCCTGCTCCGGGCTCTCCTGCTCACTGAGCAGATGCTCATCCAGTGGGTCATGTGGCCGCTGGCGACGGAACTGATCGCGATAGAGGTTGACCATAATGGTGGTAATCCAGAGTCTCAATCGCGCTTCATCACGTAGTACATCAAGCTGCTCTAGGGCCCGTGTCAGCGTCTCTTGCGCCAGATCTTCTGCCAGCCCCCGATCGTGACACCACGACCAAGCAAGGCGGTAGAGGCGGCCATGCTCAGCACTGATAGCGCTGCGTAGCCGATGGTGGCGGGTTAGATGCTGGAACAGCTCACGGGGTGTCATAATAGGTATAGACGCAGGTGAGGGTGGTTTATTCCCTCTCCTGGAGCTTTCTATTGGTAGGTGAGGTGAATGCATGGGTAGTGGGATATGGTTACAGCACCGAGTTGGGGTGCTATTGGGAGGGATCTCATCAGAGCGGGCGGTGAGTCTGCGCAGTGGCGCGGCGATGGTGGCAGCGTTAGCGCGTCGCGGCTATCGGGTGCAGGCGATCGATGCAGGACGCGATCTGAACGAGCGGTTACGACAGCAGCCGATTGATGTTGCGCTACTGGCGGTGCATGGCTGCTGGGGAGAGGATGGGCAGCTACAGGGATTGTTAGAGACATTGGCGATCCCCTATAGCGGTAGCGGGGTCGCTGCCTCGGCGATTGGAATGGATAAGGTGCTGACAAAGCGACTACTGCGTGATGCCGGTATTGCGACGCCGCCTTGGTGGTCGTTTCGATTAGCCGCAGACGATGCAGCGGCGATTGCCGCTGCGGTGGCCACACTCAGCACCACACCGCATGATTGGTTTGTGAAACCGGCCAGTGGTGGCTCCTCGGTGGCGACTGGACGGGCGACCGATCCACCGCAGTTAGCGGCAGCGTTACGGCGCGCCGCAGCAGTAGCTCCGACGCAGCTAGTTGAACAGACGATTGTCGGGGCAGAAGTAACGGTATCGGTACTCAATGGTGTAGCGCTACCGGCAATTCAGATCTGCCCGCGCGAGGGTTTCTACGACTACACCAATAAGTATAGTCAGGGGCGTACCGACTACCTGATTCCACCGCGTGATGTGGATAGCGCACTGCTGCCGAAGCTAGCCGCGTTAGCAGAGCTTGCCTATAACACCATCGGCTGTCGTGGCGTCGCTCGGGTCGATTTTATCGTAACGGCAGCAGGTGACCTGTGGCTGCTTGAGATCAATACGCTGCCCGGGATGACCGAGACGAGCTTAGCGCCTAAGGCCGCTGCTGCCGTAGGCATAACATTTGATGAGTTGGTTGAGCGGATGCTAGAGAGCGCGACGCTTGATGGGTGTGATGGGGATATTTCTTGACTAAATTAGTATGGATTAGCTAGAGTAAGTCACTATGCACAGATTGCCTACCGGCACCTATCCTATCTTGTAATAACGGAGTCGCAACCGATGAGTCATAGCATTAGCATTACCGATCACGACATGGATCTACGCAGTGGCATCGCTGCATTTGAGGGGAAGCATTTTGCCACCGCAATGCAACTTCTATCACCCCTTGCTGAAGAGGGGGATGCGGAGGCGCAGTATCGAGTCGCCATTATGTGCCAGAATGGGTTGCATGGGGCCCCCCAACCTGCCGATGCCTATCGCTGGATGGCCGCAGCGGCTGAGCAGGGACACCCCTATGCGCAGCATGGTCTCGGTTTTATGTACTTGGAAGGGGAGTGTGTTGAAGCCGCCGATGCAGCGCTCGCTGCGACATGGTTTCGGCGCGCTGCTGATCAGGGGCTGATCGGTTCAATGTCAACGCTTGCAATGCTCTATCAGGAGGGTCGTGGGGTTGAACAGAGCGATACCGAGGCGGCTCACTGGTTAAAGGCGGCCGGTTTCTAACCGCCTACATTAGGGGCGAGCGACAATGAGCGGTACATACAGCTCATCGTGGCTCAGCCCCCCATGTACCCCTAACTGGCTAAACGCTTTTTCTGCCGGTAACCTGTCCCGCACCACCCATCCATCATAGGGTAGCAGCAGATAGTCGCCGATGCGTGAAGCTAACTGCGGATGCGGCGTACCCAACCCAAACAGCCCTTCAGATAGCACTTTAGCGCTCGCTACCACCTCGCAGCGATCACCAATCAGCCGCTCTACCGCATCAAGAAACTGCTTCTCATAGCCGTGGCGTAGATAGCAGAAGGCGGCCCGCGGTTCGCCGCAGAGTGGCAGCGCTAATGTGTCGGCAATCGCCGGATAGCGGTTGATATCGATGGTGTGACCGGCCGGGTTATCGATCTGCCCATGATCGGCACTGACAAGTAGTGTTACCGCTCGACCGGCGAGACGGTTCAGTAGACTACTAAATGCGCTATCGAGGTAGCGTAGATGTTCGCTCACCTTCGGGTGGTTTGGCCCATACTGGTGGCTCAGATGGTCAAGCGTGGGCCAGTAGGCATAGATGTAACGACGATCGCGCCCAACCGCTTCAACAATCGCATCGACCATATCGGCCAGACCGGTATGACCATGCCGCCGCCCCCCCGCTGCTAGGGTGCGACTGTAACTGGAGTCAACGATAAAATCGGGACTGATGTGGTGACAGGGTGAGCGCAGACGCTGCGCTATCGCAGGGCAGCCGATCACATCGGCAGGCGTCATACCGCTGCGTTCTAGTGGATGGCGGTCACTCCGATGGAGAAAGGGGAGGGTGGTGACGACACTACCAATTTCGCGCAGCCACATAAACCAACCCGTGACAGCGTGCTGCTGCGGAGCGCAGCCGGTACCAAAACTGGTAATCGCGCTGGCAGTGGTGGTGGGGAAGACCGTGGTGAGGCGATCGTGGCGATAGCGAGCGAGGGTCGTATCACTATGCTGGGTTAGGAGTGAATCGCCTAGTCCATCAATTACCCAGAGGATCGTGGTTGTGTCGGTGAGCGATTCCGGCGGCAGCGATGGCAGTGGCTGATAGGGCGTCGGATCGCCGCCATCGGCAGCAATGATCGAGGCCATCAGATTCACAATGGAGTGGTGGTAGTCGGGTCGCAGCACGGCACTTCTCCGGTCGATGGGCTACATGAGAGCGATTGTGGGGGTTATCTCTGCCCGATACTACCCCTTCCGATCGATTTCGTTATACGCTGGCACCACTTTTCCGGTAGAATCGCTGGCCGTTTATCCATACCCTCCCATCCCCCACCTCAAAAAAACGCCCCTGTGATAGAGAAACTTCGCAACATTGCTATTATTGCCCACGTTGACCATGGTAAGACGACACTGGTCGATAAACTACTGCAGCAGTCCGGTACCCTAGATGCGCGCGCCGATTTAGGTGAGCGCATCATGGACTCCAATGATCTGGAGCGGGAACGCGGCATCACCATTCTCGCAAAAAATACTGCGATCGACTGGAACGACTACCACATCAACATCGTTGACACGCCCGGCCACGCCGACTTTGGTGGTGAAGTGGAGCGCGTATTGTCGATGGTGGACTGCGTTTTACTGCTGGTCGATGCGGTCGAAGGACCGATGCCGCAGACCCGTTTTGTGACTCAGAAGGCGCTAGCACGCGGCCTTAAACCGATTGTCGTGATCAACAAAATTGATCGCCCTGGTGCGCGACCCGACTGGGTGCTTGATCAGACCTTTGAACTTTTTGATCGGCTAGGCGCAAGCGATGAACAGCTCGACTTTCCAGTGGTCTACGCCTCTGGTTTAAATGGCTTTGCTGGTCTCGATGCTGAAGTGCGTAGCGGTGATATGACCCCCCTGTTTGAGACCATTGTTGAGAAGGTACATCCGCCGCAGGTAGAGCTAGAAGATCCATTCCAGTTGCAGGTCTCGCAGCTCGACTACAACAGCTATGTCGGTGTCATCGGCATCGGTCGTATCAGTCGCGGCCGGGTGCGTAGCAACAGTAGTGTGACGCTCGTCGATCGCGACGGTAAGCGGCGTAGTGGTCGCATCCTGCAGCTATTTGGTTTTCTTGGCCTAGAGCGGATCGAGGTGAGTGAGGCGCAGGCGGGCGACATTGTCGCTTTTACCGGTATTGATGGACTGCGGATCTCCGACACCCTCTGCGATCCTAATGCGGTCGAGGCGCTAGCACCCCTGAGCGTTGATGAGCCGACGGTGAGTATGACTTTTCAAGTCAACACCTCACCGTTTGCTGGCCGTGACGGGAAGTTTGTCACCTCGCGTCAGATCCGCGAGCGGCTACAGCGGGAGTTGATCCACAATGTCGCGCTGCGGGTCGCCGATACCGATGATCCCGACAAGTTCCGTGTCTCTGGGCGCGGTGAGCTCCATCTATCGGTGCTGATTGAGAATATGCGCCGCGAGGGGTATGAGCTAGGGGTGTCGCGGCCAGAGGTCATTCAGCGTGAGATCGACGGGGAGTTGCAGGAGCCATATGAGCAGCTAACGGTCGATGTCGAGGAGCAGCATCAGGGTGCCGTGATGGAGAAGCTCGGTACCCGCGGTGGTGATCTAAAAAACATGGTACCCGATGGCAAGGGTCGGGTGCGGCTCGACTACATCATCCCATCACGTGGTCTGATCGGTTTTCGCACCGAGTTTCTGACCGCAACCCAAGGTACCGGACTGCTCTATTCGGTATTTGATCACTATGGGGCGCTGAAGCGGGGTGAGTTTGGTAGTCGCATTAACGGCGTGCTGATCGCAAATGGCCCCGGTAAAGCGCTCGCCTACGCCCTATTTAATCTACAGGAGCGCGGGCGTCTCTTCATCGGCCATGGTGAGGAGGTGTATGAAGGGATGATGATCGGCATCCACTCACGCGACAACGATCTAGTCGTCAACCCGATGAAGGCGAAGCAGCTCACCAACATCCGCGCCGCCGGTTCCGATGAGAATATTCTGCTCACGCCGCCGATTCGGATGACCCTAGAGCAAGCGCTTGAGTTTATCGATGATGATGAGTTGGTGGAGGTGACCCCCAACCATATCCGGTTGCGCAAAAAGTTCCTCAAGGAGCATGAGCGCAAACGGGCAGCGCGTTAGGTAATAACTTAACTCCCCCTTGGCTATCGCTTCCGGGGGGGTTCCGCTGGCACAATAGCTGTCACATAATGCCAAGCGCCATGATAACTGCTGTAACTAGGGGCTGACTCTGCACTTAGAGTGGGGGTCAGCACCGCAACTGTGACTGTAACCAACGAGAGGAAAAGCTAGATGAAGAAGATTGTGATCGCCGCTGTTGCCGGTATGCTTGTTGCCACTAGTGGTCTGGCGCAGGCACGTACTGGCGATGAAGTCTACAAGACCAAGTGCTTTGTCTGCCATATGGCTGGCGTTGCTAATGCCCCGAAGTTGGGTGACAAGGCGGCGTGGGCACCACGTATCGCAACCGGTATGGATGCGATGATGCAAACCGTGATAAATGGTAAGGGTGCCATGCCGCCGAAGGGTACCTGCATGGATTGCAGCAATGACGAACTGAAAGCGGCCGTTGAGTATATGGTATTGCAGGCGCAGTAACAGCGACGATAGGTGGTGCAATCCGAGTCGGTAGAAGCGAGCGAGCGCTGCTGCGGCTACCTGTCGGGTTGCCCCACAACGTTAGATTAATGATTGGATTACTCCAGCGGGTCACTTCGGCACAGGTAGAGGTCGCCGGGGAGCGCATTGCTGCTATTGGCGGCGGCCTATTAGTACTGATTGGGGTGCAGCGTGGTGATAGTGAAGCGACCGCCGAGCGGTTACTGCAGCGGCTGCTCCACTACCGCCTGTTTGCTGATGCAGCCGGTCGGATGAATCGCAGTCTAATTGATATCGCCGGCGATCTGCTGTTGGTACCCCAGTTTACCCTCGCTGCTGATACCACCCGCGGAAATCGTCCCGGTTTCTCACCGGCAGCAGCACCCGATGAGGGTGAACGACTCTTCTACCACCTATTGACGCAAGCAGTGCAGCAGCACCATAGAGTTGCTGCGGGTCGTTTCGGAGCCGATATGCAACTATCGCTCTGCAACGATGGTCCGGTCACCTTCTGGCTTGAGGTGCCCCCTCCAGCCGCTACCGATAATGGGGCCTCACGATAGTGAAATATGCCGTTCCGAAAGAGCAGATGCTGCAGGCGAAGCATCCGCATGAGCTATTTCTGATCAACCTTATCTTCAATCACATCCTACTCTTTGTCGCTTTTATTAGCGCTAGCTCACTGCAGCACTTTGTTGTCGTTGTGCCGCTGATCTCATCGCTGATTCTTAGCTATACCCTCTGGCGCAGTCGCCGTTCGCGCTTAATTGATCCTTGGTTCGTGATGTGCCACTGGCAAGTTGCTGCCCGCCGCAGTCGCCTCTTTTTGACGATGCTCGGGATCATGGCGGTAGCGCTGGTACTGCTCTGGATTCTCTCTGAGGGTCATCCCAAGCCACAGCACTGGGCATTTGCTGGGATTGCGATTCTGCCAACGATGGTGACGGTACTGGCACTCGTGATTATGGAGTCAGATGCGATGCATCAAGCAGCGCACGGTATGATGCCGAACTGGGCGAGTGAGCGCTATCCTAATCCTGAGGCGCTGCTGCTCGATGATGAGAGTGAGCGTACGGTTGCAGGTGTCGCAAGTGAGGCAACGACCGATGGTGAGGTGCATTCGACGTGAGGCAGAACACCTTTCTGATGGCGATCATGTTAACCGTGATGATCTCACTGCTGGCCATCTTACTGCCGGGCTCGAAGCGTCCAACCAATAACTACCTGCCGTGGCAGGTGACACTACTACCTGAGGGTAACAGTGCTGTATTTGGCCTCACGCTTGGGCAGAGTTCGGTCGCTGACGCTGAGATGCAGTTTAGTGAACAGGCGGTGATTAGCCTGTTTGTTGGGCATGCGGCGACCGATAACGATCACATTACCGATGATGCACTCGCGCGCGCCTATCGCAGTCGTGAATCAGACTACAGTGTCGAAGCCTACTTCGATCAGGTGGAGATGAGTGGACTGCGGGCGCGTGCGGTGTTGGAAGTGGCGCTGAGCGAATCGGAGTTAGCGGCGATCTATAACCGGGGATTGCGTATCTCAACGCTCGGTAGCGGCGTGCGTAAAGTGACCCTCAGCGCTGAGGATGAAGCGCTGGTACGGCAGAGTCCGATTGCGACCATCACTTATCTGCCACGCGCTGATCTAGATGAGGCGACACTGCGGCACCGATTTGGCGAGCCGACAGAGCGACTGGTAGAACCGAGTGGTGTCGTCCATCTCCTCTACCCGGATCAGGGTCTTGATTTAGCGGTCAGCGAGAGCGACAAAGAGGTGATACTCTATGTTCCTCCCCGCGATTTTGATCGGGTAGCGCTACCCCTGCGGTTACTCCGCTGATGCAGTGCTACCGTCGTTGGGCAGTTGTTGGCCGCTCGGTAGCGGTTCAGCTAACGCCTTCCAGCGATTCACAATGAGGCAGAAGAGATCGGCTGTCTGCTCGGCATCATAGACCGCTGAGTGAGCAGCGCTACCATTCCACTCCATGCCAGCGGCCAGCGCTATCTTAGCGAGTACCGTCTGTCCATAGACCAAACCTCCTAGCGTTACGGTATCGAAGGTGCTAAATGAGTGGAATGGGTTCTTTTTGTAACGTGTACGATCGACTGCCGCTTTCACAAAGCTGAGATCGAAAGTGGGGTTGTGGCCGACTAAGATCGCGCGCGAACAACCCTCCTGCTTCACCTGCTGATTGATCGGTTGCATGATACGCTCTAGCGCCTCACGCTCCGGCAACGCTAGCCGAAACGGGTGGTAGGGATCGAGACCGATAAAGTCGAGTGAGCGATCATCCATATTGGCGCCGGGGAAGGGTTCGATGTGTGCTGAGTAGGTCTCCGCACGATGTAGCCAACCCGCCTCATCCATCCGAACCGTCACCGCGGCCATCTCTAGCAGCGCATCACTTTTGGGATTAAACCCACCGGTCTCAACATCGACCACTACCGGCAGAAAGCCGCGAAAACGGTTTGCTAGTCGAGACTTCGTTTCACTCTGTTTATTTTCACTCATGGCGCGCAAGCTTAACCGAAAGCGCTCGCTTTTGCGATGAAGTGACGCACTTTACTGCTGTAACGTCCACGCAACGGTGGCACCCGCCCGCAGCGGTACTACCTGCTGCTCACCGAAGCGGTAGTGATCGGGAACCTGCCACGGCTGGCGCCGCAGCGTGATGGTGTCACTATTACGCGGCAGACGGTAGAAATCAGCGCCGTGATGGGCGGCAAACGCTTCGAGACGATCAATCGCACCTATGGTATCGAATGCTTCGGCGTAGAGCTCAATGGCTGCATGCGCTGAGTAGATGCCGGCACAGCCGCACCCACTCTCTTTAGCGTGGCGCGGGTGGGGGGCGCTATCGGTACCGAGGAAGAAACAGCGATCGCCGCTACTTGCGGCAGCAAGTAGCGCCTCACGATGGCGCTCGCGTTTGAGTACCGGTAGGCAGTAGTGGTGTGGTTGTAAACCGCCTTGAAATAGGGCGTTGCGGTTAAGTAGTAGATGCTGCGGGGTGATGGTAGCAGCGACCTGATCGCCGGCTTGCTGTACAAATGCGACGGCATCGGCTGTCGTAGCGTGTTCAACCACCAGTCGGAGATCGGGATGGCGAGTCAACAGCGGTCGCAGCTGCTGCTCAATAAAACGCCCTTCGCGATCGAAGATATCAACCGCTGGATCGGTCACCTCACCATGCACCAGTAGAGGGAGTTGCAGTTCACTTAGGGCGCTCATCACCGGATCGAGTCGACGCAGATCGGTCACCCCTGCCGCCGAGTGGGTGGTGGCACCGGCAGGATAGAGTTTGACCCCGTAGATGATACCGCTCGCTGCCGCTTCAGCAATCTGTTCTGGCGTCGTGTTATCGGTCAAATAGAGGGTCATCAGTGGCTGAAAGCGGTTACCTGCCGGCAGTGCCGCTAAGATGCGTTGCCGGTAGCGCTCGGCTGCTACGGTGTCGGTGATCGGGGGTTGTAGGTTGGGCATCACCATCGCACGGCCAAAGCGGGCCGCGGTATGGCCCACTACATCTGCCATCGCTGCAGCGTCGCGCAGATGGAGGTGCCAATCATCGGGGCGGCAGAGCGTAATCGTGTCAGACATCGGTTGGGTGGGGTCTCATCAGTTAATAGCGGCGTCAAAACCGGCATCGTCCGCTTCCGAAGTGGTTGCGGCTCTATCCCCCACTTCTGCACCGAAACAGGCGTGGATATAGGCGCGCATCGCCGCCTCTAGTAGCGTCTTACCGACAGCGAGGATATCGGGCTCCATAGAGGCGATCCATTGTCGGTCGCTCTCGGTATTCCAATTCAGATCGATCTTCATCTCTTCAATGATGGGCCCCCCCTGCGACCAGAAACGGGAGGGGGTCCATTTGGTCGGCGGTAGGGTGGGGGCCGCGACATAGACGAGGTGATGCTGGCCGGGTGGATACCAGATATCAATACCGCGGGCGCGCGCAACCCAGTAGTCGATCTGATCGCAATCTAGCTCGTTGACATGCATAGTCGGGGAACTCAATAGTAGCTACTACGGCAGTGTACCAGTCACTGCCGTATAGCGGTAGTTGGTGACCGGCTATTCGGTACACCGATCTGTAGTGCGGTTAACGCGGTGTTGTCGGTGGTTTCAAGATTGTGGGTCCGGGGGGGAGGTGCGGATCGGGTTCTGGGTAGTCGAGCGTGTAGTGCAGCCCCCGACTCTCGTGGCGTGCTAATGCTGAGTCGATGATCAGATCGGCCACCTGTACTAAGTTACGCAGTTCAATCAGATCGCTACTGATACGGAAGTTACCGTAGTAGTCAGCAATCTCTCGACAGAGTAGATCGCAGCGACTGCGCGCCCGCTGCAGCCGTTTACTACTGCGGACAATACCAACATAGTCCCACATAAAACGGCGCAACTCATGCCAGTTGTGTGACACCACCACCTCCTCATCGGAGTCGGTAACACGACTCTCATCCCACGCCGGTAGAGCGGGTGGTAGGGGCACGTTTGCCGCTTCGATCGCAATATCGGCCGCTGCCGCTCGCGCAAACACCAAACACTCTAGTAGTGAGTTGCTCGCCATTCGATTCGCACCATGCAGACCGGTATAAGCGGTCTCACCGATAGCGTAGAGTCCGGCTAGATCGGTGCGGCCGCGCTGATCGGTGACCACGCCACCGCAGGTGTAATGGGCGGCAGGCACCACCGGCAGCGGCTCACGGGTCATATCAAAACCGTAGTCGAGACAGCGGGCATGGATAGTAGGAAAGTGGCGAATGATAAAATCGGCTGGTTGGTGGCTGATATCAAGATAGAGCGAGTCACATCCAAGCCGCTTCATCTCATGATCGATCGCCCGCGCGACAATATCGCGTGGCGCTAACTCACCTCGCGGATCGAAGCGTGTCATAAAGCGCTCGCCATTTGGGAGTCGTAGTTGCCCACCCTCACCGCGAATCGCTTCAGTCAGGAGAAATGATTTGGCATGCGGGTGGAAGAGACAGGTGGGATGGAACTGGTTGAACTCCATATTAGCGACTCGACAACCGATCCGCCACGCCATCGCAATACCGTCGCCGGTGGCAATGTCAGGATTGCTGGTATAGAGGTAGACTTTACTTGCACCACCGGTTGCAAGGACTACAAAACGGGCGCGGAACGGCTCTACGACTCCCCGCTGCTGATGATAGAGGTAGGCACCGAGCACCCGATCGGAGCCGTCGAGCCCGAGCTTGCGGCGGCTAATCAGATCAACGGCTATCCGCTGTTCAAATAGCGTGATGTTATGGCGTGCGCGTGCCTGATCGAGCAGAGTGGTCTCGATCGCGCGGCCGGTTGCATCATCAGCATGCACCACGCGGCGGTGGCTATGCCCCCCCTCACGGGTGAGGTGAAAACCGTTGCCGTCGGGCTGGTTCGTGAAACTGACCCCCAGATCGAGCAGCCACTGGATCGCCTCTCGACCATGCTCGGCGGTGTAGCGCACAACGTCAGGATCACAGAGTCCGGCACCCGCATTGAGCGTATCTTGGACGTGTGAGTCGATCGAATCGCACTGATCGAGAACCGCTGCCACGCCCCCCTGTGCCCAGAGGGTTGAGCCCTCCTCTAGTCGTGCCTTCGCCACCACATGCACGCGCAGATGGGCCGGTGCTAGCAGCGCCAGTGAGAGGCCGGCGGCACCGCTGCCGATGATAAGGATGTCGCTATCGTGATATTCCACCTGCTCGTTGCCTGTGCGTGGTGTTGGCGCTGTTTGCGCCACGGGTTGAGGGTGTGCACCGCTACCAGTGGTGCGGCTATCTGTTCTATCATTGCCAGTTGAATATACATAACTTTTCGGCAACGTGGCGAACTCTGCAGCATAGGTAGGGTCTGATGATGGCGTGTCCGCCCGCTGTTGTGTGGTATCGAAGGGGTGGGCCCGATGGGCGTAAAGCAGGTCGATCAGCAGCTGGTCGAACAGGTACAACAGGGTGATAAACGCGCCTACGATCTGCTCGTACGCAAGTATCAGCACCGTATTAGTCGGGTCGTCGCGCGCTATGTCGATGATGCTAGCGAGGTTCTTGATGTGACCCAAGAGGTGTTCATCAAGGCGTATCGAGCGCTGGCTGGATTTCGTGGTGATAGCGCCTTTTACACTTGGCTCTATCGCATCGCTATCAATACCGCCCGCAACCATCTTATCGATCGTGGGCGGCGACCACCCGATAGTGATATTGATGCCGATGAGGCGCTACAGTCAGGGATGGCCGTTGCTCTACAGAGCGGTGAGTCACCAGAGCGGCTGCTGCTGCGCGATGAGATTGAAGCGACTATCCATCGGGCGATTGAGGAGCTGCCGGAGGAGCTGCGTTCAGCGATTACGCTGCGCGAGTTAGAGGGATTGAGTTATGAGGATATCGCCACGGTTATGGGGTGCCCGATTGGAACCGTCCGGTCTCGCATCTTTCGTGCCCGAGAGGCGATTGAACGGCGGATCAAACCGCTACTTGAACCATGAACTTAAGATCGAGCCAAGATGATGGATGGAGATCCTAAAGAGCAGTTATCGGCATTAGTTGATGATGAGCTAGCGCCGAATCAGCGGGCGCTGCTGCTAGCACGGTTGCTGCGTGAACCGCAATCGCGCCAGCAGTGGGCGCATTACCACCTCATCGGTGAGGCGATGCGACGGGCACTGCCTCCGGCAGTCGATCCCGATTTTTCCGAACGGATCGCACGTGCTATCGCGACCGAAGCGCTCCCACCCTCGCCACCCGCTGCGGCCACCGATTCAACATCAAGCGTGCAACATCAGTCAGTGCGCTGGTTACGACCGCTGGTCGGTTTGGCGGTTGCCGCATCGGTCGCTGTGGTAGCGATTTTATCGTTACCCTCCTCACCTCTACATGAACCGGCTAGTAGCGCTCCATTAGCGCAGCGTGAACGCAGTGTGCAACCGGTAGCCGTTACGCTCCCGGTCACACCACTGGACACCTATCTGCGCAAACATGCTGAATATGCTGGGCGGGTTGGTGTGGCGCCGATGCTCCCCTACGTCCGCATGGTGAGTGATGAGCGATGAGATGGGCGCGTGGAGGGTTCGCACTACTATCGCTGCTGATCGGTATGCTACCACTACTGACCGTCGCCACCGAGCACTCCCCCCCAGCACCAGCGACCACCCGTGGTGATCAGGAGCGGCGGGGGGATGCCGTCGCGCTACTACGGCAGATGGTCGCTGCCCCTCGTCAATTGAGTTATGAGGGCACCTTTGTCTATATGCGGGGTGACACCACCACGACGCTGCGAATCCTCCATCGAAGTGGCCCTGAGGGGGAGCTAGAGCGTCTCCACACCCTAGATGGACCACGCCGTGAGGTGATCCGTGAACAGGGGCGAGTGGTAGCGCTCCTACCCGATGATGGGGATGGTGTGATCAGTAGTGGAGCGGCTGATTTGGCGCTACCGGTCGCACTACCCGAAGATTTAACAACGCTGCAGCGTCTCTATCGACTACAGATAGGTGAGACGACCCGGATCGCTGGACATCAGGCGCAGCAGGTGACTGTGGAGCCGGTCGATGCACTGCGCTACGGCTACCGATTCTGGCTAGCGGAGGAGTCGGGTCTGCTGCTGCAAACCGAGCTCTATGATGGGGAAGAGGTACTAGAGCGGGTGCTATTTACGGCGCTACAGCTACGTGACACGATTCCGATGCCACAGCTGCGAGGTGCTTCGAATGATGCGATAGCACAGCTACCCGAACCGGTACACCCGATCCACACCGAATCGCAACCGGCACGCTGGCAGGCACTCACACCGCCGACCGGTTTCGCACTCGATTTTAGTGGTCGTCACACACTATTAACACCGGACGTTACGATTGATCATCTCGTTTTCAGCGATGGTTTAGCGTCGGTATCCCTCTTCATTGAGCCAGACGCTACCGCGACCAACGAAACACTCGCCCCAGTGACCCGCTATGGTGCGCTGCACGCCTGTGTCCGACAGCTACCCGGTTACCGTATCACCGCTGTCGGTGAGGTGCCGGCAGTTACGGTGCAGCAGTTTGCACTCGCTGCCCGACCAATCGAATCAACCACGCCGATGGAGCCATAATGTTAGAGCAGCAGGCAACCGTAGTCGCCGTCGATGGGGATGATGTGGTAGTGCATGCCGATGCGGTTACCGGCGGCTGTAGTAGCTGTCATGTCGGCAGCACTGGTCGTTGCGGTAGCGGTACGTTAGCGCGCCTGTTTCAGCGGCGGCCGCCGGCACCGTTGCGATTACCTAACTCGATTGCCGCTGTCGTTGGCGATCGGGTCGTGTTGGGAATTGATGAACAGGCCCTACTATATGGGGCACTGCAGCTCTACCTACTGCCGCTATTGACTCTATTTGGCGGCGCGGTTGTCGGTGATCTGCTACTACCACTACGTAGTGAGATAGGCGCGGTACTGGGTGCGATTACTGGTCTGATCTTCGGGTTACAGGGGATCCGCTACTGGCAGCAGCGGCAGCCGCAGCAGCGATTGGCGCCGCAGCTACTGCGCCGACTCCCTTAAATGACAACGCTTAAACATCGCTGTCGCTACAGTGATGTCTCAACCATAAACTGGAATGGAGAGTGATGATGCTGATGCAGAGGCCGATAGGGCGACTGATAATGTGGCTATGGGTAGCCCCACTCTGGGTTGTTGGGAGTGCATGGGCGCAGCTACCCGATTTTACCGAACTGGCGGCCGCAAATGGTCCAGCAGTTGTCAATATCAGTACCAGTCAGAAAGAGGGTAACCACGCTCGGTTACCGCATGGCCTTGAACTGCCAGAGTTACCAGAGAGTGGACCGTGGGGTGATCTACTACGCCGCTTCTTCGGCGAGCGACATGGTGAGGGTAAACAACTACCGGACGAGAAGGGTGATGATCTGATTGAGTCGCGCTCACTCGGTTCCGGGTTCATCATTGACGCGGCCGGTTATATTCTCACTAACCGTCATGTGATTGCCGATGCCGATGAGATTGTAGTGCGTCTGAGCGATCGTCGTGAACTCGTCGCAGAGGTCGTTGGTAGTGATCGTCGTAGCGATATTGCACTGCTGAAGGTGGAAGCAGAACAGCTTCCGGTGGTGAAGCTCGGTGATGATGCTGATCTCAAAGTGGGCGAGTGGGTGATGGCAATTGGCTCCCCGTTTGGCTTTGATCACTCCGTCTCAGTCGGGGTGGTAAGCGCCTTGGGTCGTGCGCTACCGAGCGAATCCTATGTCCCATTTATCCAGACCGATGTGGCGATCAATCCGGGTAACTCGGGCGGTCCACTCTTCGATCTGAATGGTAAAGTGGTCGGCATCAACTCCCAGATCTATAGCCGCACCGGTGGCTTTATGGGGCTCGCTTTCGCAATCCCAATCAGTGTTGCGATGGATGTGGTAGCGCAACTGAAAGCGCAGGGGTATGTGCAGCGCGGCTGGTTGGGTGTGCTGATTCAGAATGTGACCCGCGAACTGGCTGAGTCATTCGGTATGAGGCACCCAAGTGGCGCGCTAGTGGCTCAAGTGTTAGAAAAATCACCGGCTGCAGCAGCGGGTCTGGAGGTGGGGGATGTGATCTTGTCGTTTGATGGGCAGCCGATTCAGGACTCCTCTGATCTACCACCACTAGTGGGCCGTACCCCGGTGGGTGAGGAGGTCGTACTACAGATCCTTCGCCGCGGTAGTGAGCAGAGCCTACGTTTAACGATCGGAGAGCTACCGGCGGAGGAGGAGCTTGCACAGGGGCGTGGTGAAACAGTCGAGCGTGGTATCAGTCGATTGGGTCTTCAGATAGCGCCGCTAGAGACCGAACAGCAGCAGCAGCTTGGGATTGATGGTGGTGTGATCGTAACCGAAGTACGCGGCGGCGCTGCGCAACAAGCGGGTGTTCGCCAGGGTGATGTGGTACTGCAGATAGATGGCGTGGCGGTTGAGGATGTGGCTCAGTTTCGACGGCTAGTCGAGGCGCTGCCGGCCGGTCGAACCGTACCACTGCTGATCCAGCGTGATCGCGGGCCTATCTTCTTGGCATTGAGGGTGCCGGAGTAAGCAAATTCGCAACAATCGGGTAAACAGTAGATGCCATGGTCAAGGGGGGCAGCCGTCCCCCGCGTCCCCCGCAGTACCATTAAGCTATGTTAACCCTCATTATTTGATCGGTGGTAGTTGCTAGACGCTGTAAATGGGGTATGCAATAATCGCCGACAAATAGTGAGGTGTAAACTGATGTTAATAAAGGGGAGTCGACGCTACGGCCTATGTTGCTGTGCGCTATGGTTATGGCTGATGCTACCCACGGTTGCCACTGCTGGCACACTACCTGACTGGTTTCAGACCCCCCCAGCTGACGACGATGCGTGGGTCTACGGTATCGGTAGTGGACGCTCCATTATCGAAGCGAACCAGCAAGCACTCCGTTCGATTGCAGCGAAACTCGGAACCCATATTAGTAGCGATACAGAGAGTCGCCGTGAGCGCCAGCAGGATGGTCGGACGCAACGCCACTTTAGCGAGTCGCTCAATATCCGCGTCGATGAGATTCGGTTGGCGGCACATGAGATGGTTGCCAGTGCTGCGTATGATGAGGGTTACCTCATCCTAATACGGATGTCGTGGCCTGCATTTGTCACTGAGACATCCAGAGAGATCGATTCGCTAGTTGCAGCGCGCCAGCAGCAGCGTCAGCGCAGTGGATCGAAACTAGCTGACTGGCTACAGTGCCGAAAAATCTCGGCACTCGATGCTCAAATCGAAAAGTTGCAGCGGCTGCTACTCGCAACGCCGCGACAAGTATCGTCGCCACACGCACCCTTAGAAACCTCTAATCGTTACTGCCAACAAATCACTCATGATTTTCGGTTGGCCGTTCGACATGACCCGCAACTACAGCCGCTTGTCGCTGCAATTCAGTCTGAGTTTGCGACACCTTTTGCCTCTACAAGAGGCGCTGATGCGTTATTAGAGATGAGAGTGCAGCAGCAAGAGATCAATGTCTATGGTAGTCGCATCGTCTCTATTCGGCTGATGGCACTGCTGCGCGATGATCAAAACCATACTGTAACGACACGTGAATATCAGCTTCGTGGTAGCTCTGTGATAGACCATCGGCGTGCTGCACAAGGTGCGATTGCCGACTTTATCGAAAATGGCGGGGCGCATACCCTTATTTCAGAGCTATTTTCTTATTGATATCACGATTCAGATGCGGTAATGAAAGAGAGATAACAGTACGGGGTGTATGGCGCAGTTGTGGAAAAATTTCAGCGAGGTGAGTTGATGAGACAGAATGTTATCTATGCGCTGTTTGGGGGCGTACTGGTGTTAGCGCTTGCTGGCTGTTCATCGACTAAAATAGCCAATATGGGCGCTCTGCAGAGTGTGCGATTACAACCTGCTGAAGTGCTACCGACGGAGAGTGAGCTTGCCTCTCGACCACCACGAGTGGTGGTGTTTGATATCACAGATAAATATATTCGAAGCAGCCGTGGTTCTGGTGTGACGGTGACACTACAGCATGAGTTAGAGAAGTATCTTAGTGCTGCTGGCGTCGAAATTGTTGATCGAGGTGCGGCGACTAAACTGCACGAAGAGTTGGTACTAGCTGAAGCGAAGGGCGTTGGGCTCTATCGCGGACCCGATGTGGTCGATTATGCTATTCTCGGTACAATATCTAATGCGAGCACCAATAGTCGATTTAAAGAGGCTTATACGACCGAATATAAAGGTGAGGTCACCAAGCATCCAGCACGCTGCTACTATGCGGGTTCGATTGCTGCATCATTTAGAATCTATAAAATGCCGTCAATGCAACCGATGCAGACTCTATCGTTGGAGGGGACAACGAAAAGTAGTGAGGAGACACGTACATCGCGCTGTAGTTTATCTGAACGTGATTCTCATAATTTAATTCGCCGTGCCGCAGCGGTGTCGCTCGATTCCGATAATGGCGTAGCGCTTCAGAATATCTTTGCGGCGAGTGGTTATATTAGTGACTACCGACGTAATGAAGATATCCATGCGTTTAAGGTGACGTTGGGTAGTAGTCGGGGGGCACGAGAGGGGGTGAAAGTTGAGATTCTCAAGCGGCGGCTAATGCGAAACCCGCTAACGGGTAAGGATGATATTGAAAAGTTGGTGGTAGCAGAAGGCGTCATCTCCGATCAAGTGGCAACCGATCACGCGTGGATCCTAATTAAGGATCCGGATCGCATTAATCGAATACGACTAGGACATGAGGTTAAGTTGAAGTTTGATCGTAACTGGTGGTCAGGGCTATCACGGATAGTGGGTGGTTCAATGCCATGAATCCCGCCGATAGAGAAGCCCGCCGCCACTTCCTACTCCGCAGCGCAGCACTGCTGATCTCGCCAGTTGCATTTGCGAACGACGAATATGAGGCGTTTCGACGCCAATATCAGCAGCAGATGGAGCGTTTCCGTAGCCGTGATGAGAGCGCTTATGCGCAGTATCAAGCGGAGATGGAAGCGGCGTTTGCCGCCTATAGCGAGAGTTATCGCGCAGCGACCCGCGGCTATCGACAGGCGCTATCGGCGCACTGGCGCGATCCACAAATCTCCGATCAGCGGCGCTGGGTTGAGTATAGTGATGATCAGGCAGTGCAACGGATCGTCGATTTTGAGCGCAACACGATTGAGCTTCGGATCCGGCCACAGGTACGACAACAGCCACAGCAGCAGCTGGTGATCGATGCGCTACAGCAGCTATTGAGTGAGAACACAGCAACTGCCGTCGCGCGCGATCCGGTGACACAACAGGTGGAGCAGGCGGTACAGCGCTCGGCTCCAAGTGCGGTGGCACAGGCGAAACTCCCGACGACACTCGTGCTGGGGGAACTGTTTGACAATCGTCAACCGAGTCAGCAGCAGCTACAGCAGAAGGTCGTTGAACTAGCAGCTAATGCGACTAGTCAGCAAGATGTTGAGAGTGGCGTAGTGACACTAACGGTTCCGCTACCTGCGGATCGCCCCTTGCGTAAGGCGCAACACTATCTACCGATCGTCGAACGCCATGCGACTAAGTGGAAGGTTGAACCGGCGCTGGTGTTGGCGGTGATGCATACAGAGAGTGCATTTAACCCGCTCGCCCGTTCCGCTGCGCCGGCTTATGGTCTCATGCAGATCGTGCCGACAAGTGCCGGCAAAGATGCTACACAGTTGGTGTTTGGTAAAGCGCGCGTGGTCGCCCCCTCCTATCTCTACGATCCAGAGAAGAATGTGCAGCTTGGCTGCGCTTACCTGCATATTCTACTCTACCGCTATCTGCGGCAAATTGATCACCCAGAGGCGCGGCTCTACTGCTCGATTGCCGCCTATAACACCGGTGCAGGTAATGTTGCCCGTAGCTATACAGGTAAAACCAGTATTGTGCAGGCGGCAAAGCGGATCAATCAGCAGTCACCGCAGCAGGTCTACCACCATCTGGTTAAACAGCTACCACACCAAGAGACACGTGACTATCTACAGCGCGTCAGCCGGCGGTTAGCCACATATCGTGCGATGTGATGGCAACGGCAGCGCGGTAGTGATTCCGCAACGGCAGTGTAGCCTCAGGGGAGTGATCCTCTGCTGGCTGCTGCTGTTAGCGCTTCTACTCTTGCCGTTTGTGACCGCTGCCACACCATTGCAACCCTGCTGGCTACAGCGCCCCTCGCCACCGGGCGTGGTGGGAGCGATTGGCGTTGCGCGAACCCTCTCACTGACGCTAGCGCCGCGCCACTTAGCGCGACTGCGGGCGATTGAGCAGTTGGCAGCTGGCTTCGATACCGCGCTGCCTATCGATCAGGGGGTACGCGCAGCCGTGCTAAATGATGATCGGCAGCTATCGTTGGGGGGCGCGACCATCTACCTGATTGATGAGTGGCAGCAGCAGGGGTACCTCTACGCCTATGCCGCACTCCAGCCGATTGTGCCGCAGCGCTGTCCGCCACCCCCACCGGTTGATCTAGCGCACTGTGAACCCAATTGGATCTGTGCACCGGTGCAGTCCGATGGGGTGGGCGTCGTGGCGGTTAGTGATCGTGTCGGTACGCCCGATCTGCAGTTTCGACAGGCGCTGTATAATGGCATTCAGCTACTGGCCTACCGTTATGGCGCTGATGTCAGCGGTAGTGAGCGCTATCTACGCCACCAAGGTGGTTTGGGTGGCATGCGTCTCCGTTTTGTCGACCATCAGGTGCAACAGAGCGGTACTCTACCCGAGCAGTTTCGACTACAGGTACGTGAGCTACGCTGGCTCGGTGATCGACTCTATCTCTGGTTGGTCTCGCCCGATCTTCCGCCCCCCGCAATCGCTGTCACCGATCTCACTTGGCGCCAGCAGCCGAACCGCGATGGCGTGATCGGTGTGATCGGGAGTGCTGGTCGCAGTTGGGATGGTCTCATCTCAACGCAGATTGATTTGGCGATGCGCGATGCACTCGTTGCGCTAGCAAAGTTGCGGGGCGTGGGGGTTGAGAGTATCGACAAACTACGCCGTAGTCGAGCGGGGAGCGAGTGGGGACGTAGTATCCTCATTACCGTGCAGAATCATCTGCGGGCGCAGCTACTGGCGCTCTATCACGATCCAGTCAGTGAACGGATCGATCTCTGGGTTGCAATGGCACCCTAGTAATATAGTCGATTGAGCGCATAACTAGCGTATACTAGTGGGTTCTGGAAAGTTTTATATCACAACTGAGGAGTAGAGATCATGAGAAGCGTGGCAGTCGTGACACTGGCAATGGTCGCCGGTAGTCTGATATTGAGTGGCTGTGCTGGCAACAAGGTCCGGCCGGAGCCGCCGGCAGCGCCCGCGCCAGCAGCCGTCGCACCGGCAGCCAATAGCTTTGCGCAGTTGCCCGACTGGATCATCAATCCCCATATTGAGGGGGGAATTGGTTCGGCGGAGTGTGTCGTCTATACCCATGATATGGGTCTCGACAAGGCGGAAGCTGTAGCCAATGCGCGCGCCGATTTGGCCAAGCAGATCCAAGTCAAGGTCGAAGCGATGGATAAGACCTATAAGCGCAAAGTACGGGCAACCGGTAATACCAGCAGTGGCGGTACCTTTGAGAGTGTGTCGCGGCAGGTCGCATCGCAGTTTCTTAGCGGTTCGCGGGTGATCCGGATGGAGCAGGTGATGATCGACAACAAGAGCAACCTCTGCGTCCTCGTCGCACTCAACCCCTCGCTCACTAAAGAGCTGTTTGATGCGCTTGTCGATGGTAGCAATCAGCAGGTGAGTCCAGCCGATCGCGATATGCTCTATGAGGAGTTCCGGGCGGCAAAAGCGCAAGAGGAGATGGATAAATATCTCCAAGAGATGTCTCCGCGCTAAAGCGATAGTGATCGCTATATAAAGGGTTACTGGCGGCAGCTTACGGCTGCTGCCTTAACTGCGGCGCAGAAGGAGATAGAGTGCGCCACTGCCACCATCAACCGGTCGGGCGCTACAGAATGCTAGCACCTCATCATGCTGCTGTAACCAGTGGTTGACGTAGCGCTTCAACACCGGTAGTTGCTCCGATGAGCGATGCCCCTTGCCGTGAATGATGCGGACACAGTGGAGTTGCTGTCGCCGACAGATCTGTAGAAATGCGGCGAGCATCGGACGCGCTTCACTCGTCGTGAGGCCATGTAGATCGAGATCGGCGGCGATTGCATACTGACCGCGCCGTAACTTCTGTAACACGCGCCGCTGTAGTCCATCGCGACAGAACCAGAGCTTATCATCGCTCTGGAGTGCGGCGATCTCTGCGCCATCTGAGAAGCTATCAGATGGGATTGGAGCAGCGATCCAGTGCTTTTGCCGCTGTGGTTGTGGTTGCGGTACAGCTGGTCTCACCCGTTCGTCGGCAAGTAGTGGTCGTACATCCGCGACGGCAGCACGAAACAGTGCTCGGTCGGTGGCATTAAGTGGCTCTGATCGCGGTTGAAAAGGGCGCGCTCTAGCCGACGGTTTGGTGCTTGTTAGGGGTATCACATAGGCCATCTGCTGGCGGAATAGACGCCGATCATCAGCGCTAGTAGAGTTCACTTTTCTTGACACAATCGCACCCCTTGACCGCATGTTAACACTCATCAATTACAGCGACTACGGCCGAGTTGCGGTATATTTACCGGTTCAACCCTAGCCGCACTGTTACCGCAACGTGATGAACATTCTGGTCAGCAACGATGATGGTTATCAAGCCCCCGGATTACGTATCCTAGCCGCTCGGCTGCGCGAGGTAGCGACAGTGACGGTGGTCGCCCCCGATCGTGATCGCAGTGGGGCAAGTAACTCACTGACGCTCGATCGGCCCCTGCGTGCCGAAGCGATCGAGGAGCGTCTCTACCGCATCAATGGGACACCGACAGATGCCGTACATCTAGCCGTCAGTGGGCTACTCGACACCCAGCCGCAGATGGTCATCTCTGGAATTAACGCAGGAGCCAATTTAGGTGATGATGTGATCTACTCAGGGACGGTAGCAGCAGCAATGGAGGGGCGTTTTCTCGGCTTTCCGGCATTCGCCGTCTCACTTGCCGGAAGTGAACTACGCCACTATGACACCGCCGCAGCCGTGGTACTCCAGCTGTTACAGCAGCTCCCACAGGCACCTCTTGCCGCTAACACCCTGCTTAACATCAACGTGCCCGATCTCCCGTTCGACCAGCTACAGGGTTATGAGGTGACCCGTCTCGGCAGTCGCCACCCCTCAGCACCGCTGATAAGTCAGCGCGATCCGCGCGGACGGCCGATCCACTGGATTGGCCCTTGTGGAGCGGAGCAGGATGGCGGGGAGGGTACCGATTTTTATGCCATCCGGCAGCAGCGTGTCTCAATTACACCCTTGCAAATCGATCTCACGCGTCACAGCGCGATCCCCGAACTCAATCGTTGGCTCAATGGGAGAATCACATGAGTCGCGCTATTAACGAATTACAGGGGATCGGGATGACCTCGCAGCGTACCCGAGAACGGTTAGTACAGCGCCTACGAGAGCAGGGGATCGGTGATCATCGTGTCCTTGATGTCTTTCGTCAACTCCCGCGCCACCTGTTTGTCGATGAGGCGCTCGCCCATCGCGCCTATGAGGATACGGCACTACCGATCGGTAATCACCAGACCTTATCACAGCCTTACATTGTGGCGCGGATGACCGAACTCCTGCTGGAGGTAGAGCCGCAACGGGTACTGGAGGTGGGGAGCGGCTGCGGTTTTCAAACGGCAGTATTGGCGATGTTAGTACCGCGTGTCTACACTATTGAGCGTATCGCTGCACTGCACCAGAAGGCGCGGTGCCACCTTGAGACGCTACGGCTGCGCAACATCATGCTCCACTTAGGCGATGGTTTTGCCGGCTGGCCTTTACATGCGCCATTCGATGCTATTCTAGTGACCGCTGCTCCGCGTGAGATACCACAACCGCTACTCCAACAGCTAGCCGATGGTGGGCGATTAGTGATTCCAGTCGGTGGTGACGATAAACAGATGCTCTGTACCATTGACCGTCAGGGGAGTGAGTATCGGCGGCGAGAGATTGAACCGGTTATCTTCGTACCGATGCTACAGGGGACTAGCCACCGATGAAGCTGTTTGCACCCCTCTACGATGCGGTGATGCGCTGGTCGCGCCATCGCCACGCTACGCGTTACCTTGCGGCACTGAGCTTTGCTGAATCCTCATTCTTTCCGATCCCCCCCGATGTGATGTTAGCGCCGATGGCGCTCGCTGACCCGCAGCGTGCTTGGCGCTACGCTACCCTCACCACCATCGCCTCTATTCTCGGTGGCTTGTTAGGCTATCTAATCGGTGTCGCTGCTTTTGATCTAGTACGCCCTTTACTTGAGCAGGCTGGATATTGGCCAGCCTACCAGCAGGCGAGTGAGTGGTTCTTAGCGTGGGGATTCTGGGCCATCTTTATCGCTGGATTCTCACCCATCCCGTATAAAGTGTTTACCATCGCGGCGGGTGTGGCTGCCATGCCGCTGCTCCCTTTTGTTGCAGCCTCTGCGATTGGACGCGGTGCCCGTTTTTTCCTGCTCGCGGGGCTGATGAGATGGGGAGGCGCAGCGATGGAGCAGCGGTTACGACATGGTGTTGAGTGGATCGGCTGGGGAGTGGTCGCGGCCGCGTTACTACTCTATCTCATTTTAAAATGGGATTGATTCTATTTATGGTAGGTGATGGTGTGAAGCGTTTGAGTATCGGGTGTTGGAGCGGCTGGTTTCTCCTCTCAATGGTGTTAGTTACCGGTTGTAGCAGCGTGCCACAGCGCGATCTGATGCGCTATCACCATGTGATGACGGGAGATACGCTCTACTCGATCGCTTGGCGCTATGGCCTCGATTACCGTGAGCTAGCACGCTGGAATCAGATCGCTGCTCCGAACTATCCGGTTGAACCGGGACAACGGCTCGTGCTACTCCCACCGAATGACGCTAAGTTGAGTGGTCCTCCCCCCCAACCGGTGGTTGAAAAAGGGGTGCTACCAGAGACGATGGTGGTCAAGCGGTTTGGCGTTACGGTGACGACCACCTCTACATCCCCCTCCATGGCGCAACCTGACCTAACGCCGGCAGCGCTTACCGCAGCAGCGCCGGCACCTGCTCTCCCCTCCACCCCCCCCTCCTCGGTTCTCTCCGTACCCGCAGCGGTCACCCCCGGGCCGCCAACGGCGGTTGTGACCGCACTGCCAGCAGAGCGCTTTAGCACGACGACACCGGTGGCAATTATGGCACCTGAAGGGTTAGATCAACCGATTGAGTCACTCAATAACCTAACGCCGCCGGCAGCAATCGTCGCTACTGCCGCGCCTGTAACGACAACGATTGAGACCCCCGATCCACCAACTATCGCTAGCGAAACGGCTGTAGCCGCTACCACTACCGTAGCCGCTACCCCTACCGCTGTTTCGGGCACATCCATCAGCGGTACCGATGTTGTCAGCACCGCTACAGTGACTAATAGTGTACCCGTTGCCACTGCACCGGCGATCGCCGACCGGATCGTGGCAACGATAGCGAAACCCACCAGCACCACACCATCGATCGCGACTAACACGGCACCAACGCCGAAACCTGCCGTTACCCCTGCCGAAACACCCCGGCCCGCAGCCATTCGCCCACTTCCGCCGGCAACGCGACCCGCGTCAACACCCCTCCCACCGGCGACAACTGAACCGGCTACCGAAGCGCGTGGCGGGGTAGTGTGGCAGTGGCCGGCGGTGGGCGCGATCGCACAATCGTTTGCGCCCGATGAGGGGGTTAAAGGGATCGATATCAGGGGTGAGGTGGGCGAGCGTGTCAGAGCCGCCGCTGCCGGTGAAGTCGTCTATAGTGGTCGTGGTCTGACAGGTTATGGTAACCTTTTGATTATAAAGCATAATAATGTTTTTCTTAGCGCCTATGGACACAATCGGAAGCTGCTAGTTGCGGAGGGGCAACAGGTGCGTGCCGGTGAGCCGATTGCGGAGATGGGGCAGACGGCGAAAACTGGGTCTATACTCCATTTTGAGATTCGGCGTAACGGCACGCCGGTCGATCCGAACAGATACCTACCACCCAGATGAAAGGATGAAGCATGCTGAAGAGCGGCACATATCAAGGTGACAGCGGCAGCAACAAGGCGCCCCCCCAAGCAGTGTTAGCAGCAGAGTCAGAGATGATGCTAGATGATGATATGGAGGTCGATAGTAGTGATGAGGAGGAGGGCGATGAGGCGAGTGACACCGTGCAGTATCGTGCCGGTACGATCCCCGATAGCCAGCTTGATGCAACCCGTATCTATCTTGGCGAGATTGGCTTCTCGCCCCTTCTGAGCGCCGAGGAGGAGGTCTATTACGCCCGTTTAGCGCGGCGTGGCGACGCAGCGGCGCGGAAACGGATGATTGAGAGCAATCTACGACTGGTGGTGAAGATCGCACGTCGCTACCTCAATCGTGGTTTAGCACTGCTCGATCTGATCGAGGAGGGGAATTTGGGACTCATTCGAGCAGTAGAGAAGTTTGATCCTGAACGCGGTTTCCGCTTCTCAACCTATGCGACCTGGTGGATACGACAGACTATTGAACGGGCGATCATGAACCAGACCCGCACCATTCGCCTCCCCATTCATGTAGTCAAAGAGATCAACGTCTATCTACGTGCCGGCCGCCGCTTATCACAACATCTTGACCACGATCCGACGCCAGAAGAGATCGCTGCTGAGGTCGATCGCCCGGTGAGCGAGGTGAAGCGGCTGCTGAGTCTTAATGAGCGTGTCACCTCAGTCGATGTTCCGATTGGGCGCGATGCCGATCGATCGGTACTCGATGCGATACCCGATGAGAACAATAGTGATCCCTCCGATCTGCTACAGGACAACACCCTGCGTGGCAATATCAGTTCTTGGCTTGCGAAACTGAGTGATAAGCAGCGCGAGGTGGTGGAGCGGCGCTTCGGTCTCCATGGTCATGATGTCAGCACCCTAGAGGATGTAGGCAACCAGATCGGCGTCACTCGTGAACGGGTACGGCAGATCCAGATTGAAGCGCTGCGCCGCATGCGGGAGATTATGGAGAGCGAAGGGTATGGCCAAGAAGCGCTATAGCACGTTGAGTGGCTAGTTAAACTTCGCCAGTCGAGCGCATTGTCACTGGCGACCCGCTAGCATGCTGCCTAGCGACACGCATTTAACGTTCGTGTCGATTTGTTATCATACGCTCCAACTCCCCGGCTTATCGGTGGAGAGAATCAACTTATGGGAGAGTGTATGATGCAGCATCGTTTTATCGTGTTAGGTGGACTATTGCTAGCGGGACCGGTGGTGGCAGCCGATCTCTTTACCATGGATGTGACGGTAGATGGCGACACTGAGACGTTCAACTTTAGCTATGTTGAAGGGGTCTTCAATCAGGTCGATGAACAGGGGCTAGAGAGCGCGTTTACGAACTATAATAGTGACTCATCGACGATGAGTGCCGATATCAACTATCGGGGGTTACCCATGACCCTTAATTTTATCGGAAATTCGACGGATCTACAGTTCGATGTCCCCTCACTCGGTATCAGCGAGACCTTCAGCGGCACTACCCGTGATGATAGCTCACAGCAGTTTGAAGATTACCTCACCTCTGAAGGGGATGAACTGTTAAACCAGATCCAAAAAGCACTGATTGCGACATCGCCTGTCGATCCGATTGCTGGCAACCCTAACAGTCTGATGTCTAATATGGTGAGCGGGCAGTTTGAGAGCGCCTTCACCAGTGAAACCAGTCAGATTGCTGAGGCAGCGCCTCGCCAATCGACAACCGGCACCCCCACTGAACGGCAGAACCTCGTTGCACTCGGTGCCCGTTTTGGCCGCTACACCGCCGATGGCTTCGACTCCGAGGTGATCACCCTACCACTCGGTTACAGCATCAACCGCGATGGCGATAGCAGCCTGCGTAGCATCAACCTATCACTCCCGATCACACTCACTGACACCAACGGTGCTAAAAGTGCCAATATCGCTCTGGGTATCGGTATGACCTTCGCGCTGAGCGATCGCTGGTCGCTCACCCCCGCAGTGGCGGCGGGGGTGGTCGGTTCAGTCGATCTCGGTTCGGCCGGCGGTATCGGCTCCACCTCGCTGACGAGCACCTACCGACTACCGCTCAACAACGGTTACTCTCTCGGTATCGGCAATATGGTGGGCTACTTCAAAACGCTGGAGTTTGAGATTGATGACTATAGCTTCGATCCCGGCGTCGCCAATACGGTGGCTCGTAACGGCTTGCTGCTCTCGCAACCCTTCCACTGGGGTGATAGAGATCTGGCCGTCGAGTATTGGGTCACCGACACCCGCTTCTTTGGTGATAAGCTCTATAGCGAGTACTACGATGAGGTGGGCATCTCGATCGGATTGGCGAAACGGGCCGATGGCGATCTCGACAACTACCTGCGTGCCGGTATCTCCTACCTCTGGGGTGATGGCGATGTGAGCGGCTTTAAACTCAACTTCGGTTACGCTTTCTAAGCGACTAACAGTGCTGCTGCGACGGCTCGACCCTCTGCAGCAAGCAGATTAAAGGTGCGGCAGGCGGCAGCACTATCCATCACCTCACAACCGATCCCTGCCTGCAGCAGGGGGGCTAACTGCGCGGCGGTCGGAAAGTGTAGCCGCTCGCCGCTACCGAGTAGTAGCAGCGCCGGTTCTAACGCCACAATGGGTATCAGATGGTCGGGCTGGAGTGCGGCTACCGTTGCCACCGGCCACGGCAGCAGCAGCTGATCTGGGGTGATCACGAAACTCTCTGTAATGCGCTGCCGCTCTCCTCCCTGCTGTAGTTCCAACCAGCCGCTACCGTAACCGACGATGCGGTACCCGAGATCCCCTTTCTGTTCACTAAACTTCATCACATCCCCGCTTCAGAGAGCGCACTGGCGCAACTGGATTGACACGCCATATAGCCGTTAAGTAATGTTACCCGCTTTTCCGCCTCTGTGCGGTTCGCCGCCACCGGCACGCTCTCACCCCTTACTTTTCTGGACGACAACCTTGAAAGACGAGTTTCAGCGAATTCAGCGCCTGCCCCCGTATGTATTCAACATCGTTAATGAGCTGAAGGCGAAGGCACGAGCGCGCGGCGAGGATATCATCGATTTTGGCATGGGTAACCCCGATCAGCAGACCCCCCGCCACATCGTCGATAAGCTAGTCGAAGCGGCACAGCGTGGCAACACCCACCGCTACTCGGTATCGCGCGGTATCCCACGCCTGCGTAAAGCGATCTGCCACTGGTACCGCAGTAACTACGATGTCGAACTCGACTACGATAGCGAAGCGATCGTTACCATCGGCTCGAAAGAGGGGTTAGCCCATCTGGCGCTCGCCACCGTCGGACCGGGTGACGCCGTGCTCGTCCCCAATCCCGCCTATCCGATCCACCCCTACGGTATGGTGATTGCGGGTGCCGATATTCGCCATGTGCCGCTGGTGCCCGGTATCGACTTTTTCGTTGAGCTAGAGCGTGCGATCCGCGACTCTTGGCCGAAACCGAAGATGTTGGTACTCAACTTTCCCGGCAACCCAACCGCTCAGTGTGTCGAACTGGACTTCTTCGAGAAGGTGATCGCTATCGCCCGCGAACATGGTATCTGGGTGATCCACGATATCGCCTACGCCGAGATTGTGTTCGATGGCTATAAAGCCCCCTCGATCCTACAGATACCGGGTGCAAAAGAGGTGGCTGTGGAGTTCTACTCCCTATCGAAAACCTACAACATGCCAGGCTGGCGCGTCGGTTTCATGTGTGGTAACAGCACGCTCGTCGCCGCACTTGCACGGATGAAATCCTATCTCGACTACGGCATGTTCACACCGATCCAGGTCGCTGCTATCACTGCGCTAGAGGGGCCGCAAGATTGTGTCGTCGAGATCCGCGAGATGTATCAGCGCCGTCGTGACTGCCTCTGTGATGGCCTTAACCAACTCGGCTGGCAGGTGGAGCGACCTAAGGCGACGATGTTTGTCTGGGCGCAGATCCCACAACCCTACCGTCAACTCGGCTCACTCGAATTCGCTAAAAAGCTGCTACAGGAGGCGAAGGTTGCCGTCTCCCCCGGTATCGGTTTTGGTGAGTATGGTGACGATCATGTGCGCTTTAGTCTGATTGAGAATGAGCACCGCACCCGTCAAGCGCTACGCGGCATTCGTGAGATGTTTCGCCGCGATGGCATCAACCCGGGTTGTTAACCCGCTAATGGAGTACACAGTACGATGAACTCGGTCAATATCGGCCTGCTTGGCCTCGGCACGGTCGGTGGCGGCACCGTCAATGTCCTTACCCGCAACGCCGCTGAAATTGAGCGGCGGGTCGGCTGTCCGGTGCGGATTATCCACGCCGCTGCCCGCGATCTTGATAAGCCACGCATCTGCGACACCGGTGAGATCACCCTCACTACCGATCCGCGTGAAGTGGTCGATAATCCCGACGTGCATGTCATAGTTGAACTGATTGGGGGTGATACCCTAGCACAGGATCTGGTGCTGCGCGCAATCGCACAAGGCAAGCATGTGGTGAGTGCGAATAAAGCGCTGTTAGCGAAACATGGTAGCGCCATCTTTGCCGCTGCCCGTGAGCGCGGCGTGATGGTCGCCTATGAGGCGGCAGTGGGGGGTGGCATCCCGATTATCAAAGCACTACGTGAAGGGTTGGCAGCTAATCGGGTCGAGTGGCTCGCCGGTATTATCAACGGCACCGGTAACTTCATCCTCACCGCGATGCGTGATGAGGGGCGCGATTTTGCCGATGTGTTGGCCGAAGCGCAGCGGCTCGGTTACGCCGAGGCGGATCCGACATTCGATGTTGAAGGGATCGACGCCGCCCATAAACTCACCCTATTGGCGACTATTGCGTTTGGGATTCCGCTCGCTTTTGAGGCGGTCTACACGGAGGGTATCACCCGCATTAGTCGTGAAGATGTGACCTATGCCGAAGAGCTTGGCTACCGTATCAAGCACCTCGGCATCGCCCGGCGCACACCAAAGGGGATTGAACTTCGCGTCCACCCAACGCTGATCCCCGCTCGTCGTCTAATCGCCAATGTTGATGGTGTGATGAATGCGGTGGTAGTCAAGGGGGATGCGGTTGGACCGACACTCTACTATGGCGCTGGTGCCGGCGATGAGCCGACCGCCTCGGCGGTGGTGGCGGATCTGGTTGATGTCGCGCGTGCGATTAACTGTACACCGGAGAGTCGAGTACCCTCACTCGGTTTCCAACCCGATGCGATTGAGGCGCTCCCGCTGCTACCGATGAGTGAAGTGGAGAGCGCTTGGTATCTACGGATGCAGGTGGTTGATAAGCCAGGGGTGCTAGCGGCACTGACGAGCATCTTCGCCGATCTGGAGATTAGCATTGAGGCGATGGTGCAGAAGGAGCCGACTGCCGGTGAGAGCCTAGTAACGCTCGTGCTACTGACCCGCACGGTGCAGGAGCAGCAGATGGATCAAGCGATGGCACGCTTTGGCGAGCTCAACTTTATCTTTGGTGATATCACCCGTATTCGCGTCGAATATCTAAACTAAACGAGGGAATCCGATGCCTTTTCGTACCCGTTATACCGGTCTTATCGACCGCTACCGCGATCGTCTTCCGGTCCATGACGACACCCGTATCATCAGCTTAGGAGAGGGTAATACCCCGCTGATTCGGCTCCATAACATTCCGCGCGCTACCGGCCGTGATGTCGATATCTATGTAAAGTATGAAGGGCTCAACCCGACCGGCTCATTCAAAGATCGCGGCATGACGATGGCCGTAACTAAAGCGGTGGAGGAGGGCTCAAAAGCGATCATCTGCGCCTCGACTGGCAACACCTCCGCGGCCGCTGCTGCTTATGCGGCACGCGCTGGGATCACCGCTTTTGTGCTGATTCCTGATGGAAAAATTGCGCTCGGTAAGCTGGCACAGGCGATGATGCATGGCTCTGTAGTAGTGCAGATCAAAGGCAATTTCGATGCCGGTATGCGTCTGGTTAAAGAGGTGGCCGACCACGCGCCCGTCACCATTGTCAACTCCATCAACCCGTTTCGACTCCAGGGTCAGAAGACTGCAGCGTTTGAGATTGTTGAGGAGCTTGGCACCGCACCCGATTACCACTGTATCCCGGTCGGTAACGCCGGAAACATCACCGCACACTGGATGGGTTACAGCGAGTATCACAGCCACGGTATCGTCAATAGTCGCCCGGTTATGGTTGGCTACCAAGCGGCCGGCGCCGCTCCGTTTATCGGCGGCGCGATGGTTGATGATCCGGAGACCGTGGCAACCGCGATCCGGATCGGCCACCCGCAGAGCTGGGATAAGGCGTGGCAGGTGCAGCGTGAGAGTAGGGGTTGGTTCGATGCGTTGAGCGATGAGGAGATTCTGGCGACGCAGAAACAGTTAGCAGAGTTAGAGGGGGTCTTCTGTGAACCCGCGTCTGCTACCTCGCTGGCGGGGGCGCTGCGCGATATTGCCTCTGGCAAGATCCCAGAGGGGAGTAAGGTAGTCTGCACGCTTACCGGTCACGGTCTTAAAGATCCCGATACCGCAATTAAGCAGAGTGGTTCGCAACTGCTTACAGTGGCTGCAGAACTCGATGCGGTCAAGCGTGCAATTCTCGATAATATGACCGCTTGACCGGCGACTACGCTCGCCGCGATCGATGGAACTCACCCTACTGCTGCCCGGCTTAGCGCCGCTACTCGCTTCTGTTGGTAGATCATCGGCACTGCAGCGACTGCTGCAGCGTGCCGATCGATCACCCGCGGTCGGGATCACGCCACTGCAGCAGCTATTGGGGCTCTTTGATCCGACACTAGCAACTATCGAGCCGCCGGTCGGTGCGCTCACCCGCTGCGGTGAGGTAGGGGTAGCAGCGACCGGTTCACAACACTGGTTACTCGCCGATCCGGTACACCTGATCGCAGATCAGGATCGACTCTACCTTGCGGCGGTCGATAGCCTCACCTTAACAGCAGCCGAGGCGTCGGCAGTAGCGGTCGATTTTAATCGTCACTTCGCTAGTGACGAACTCCAGCTCTTTGCGGCGGCCGATGGCGGACTACAGCTTCAGCTTCCGGTGAATGCAACCCCACCTACCACCACCCCGCCGCGGCAGTTACTCGGTCACGATATTCTTCCCTATCTGCCACAGGGGCAAGGCCCGATCCATTGGCCAGCGCTGATCAATGAGTTGCAGATGCTGCTGCACCATCACCCCATTAATCAAGTGCGTAGTGAGCGGGGCGAACCCACCATCAACACGCTCTGGTTTTGGGGCGCTGGCGTGCTGCCAGCGGTGACACAGCCGGTGGCGTGGCAGCAGGTATTGGCTGAGGATAGCGTCAGTTGTGGTGTGGCGCGCTGCTATGGTGTACCCCACCAGCCGCTACCGCGCGCATATGCACACGGATTGGATAGCAGCGACCACGCTCGGCCCAAATCACCGCAGTTATGGGTAGATGAGTCGCTATTACGGGCAGCAGAGCGACCCGACCGCGCCACTTGGCAGCAGCAGCGGTTAGCGGCATTAGAGCGGCAGTGGTTTGTGCCGCTGTGGGAAGCGCTCCGGGACGGTACTCTCTCTCAGCTCTGGTTACTACCCGGTGGGCGTTACCGCTACCGCTGTAGCGCTGCCACCTTGCGCCGCTTCTGGCGCCACTACCGACGCATTGATGAGTAATTAACAGCTTGCGATTTCAATCCAAACCAAAAATGGAGGAAGCGAGACGGACGGCCTAACCGCGCTCTGCGCGGTGCGCTATCCCGCACCGTCCTGAAGGATGGGGTCTCTCGCGCAACATCTGATAATGAGCGGTTATGTTCATGTGGCACAGCGGCAAATTGTGCGGCGGCCGCCGGTATCGATACCGGTCGCTCTACAGCAGGCGACCCATCCACTCCTCGCACCCATCTTTGCTGCGCGTGGGGTAGAGCGTCCAGAGGAGCTAGAGCATGAACTCAAGCAGCTACTCCCGTTTACCGAGTTGAGCGGTATTGAAGCGGCGGTCGGACTACTTACCACCGCCCTTCGGCAGCAGCAGCGCATTCTCATCGTCGGTGACTACGATGCGGATGGTGCCACCAGTAGTGCGCTAGCGGTGCGAGCACTACGTCAATTGGGTGCAGAGCAGGTCGATTTTCTGGTACCGAATCGGTTTCGCTACGGTTATGGCCTCACCCCGGCGATTGTTGAGGTGGCACTACAACGCCAGCCGCAGCTACTGATCACAGTTGATAATGGCATCGCTAGTGTCGCCGGTGTTGCCAGCGCCGCCGCCGCGGGTGTACCGGTGCTGATTACCGATCACCACCTGCCACCAGCGGAGCTACCAGCAGCGGCCGCTATCGTCAACCCCAACCTACCGGGTGATCGCTTTGCAAGTAAGGCGTTAGCCGGTGTGGGCGTTATCTTCTATCTGATGTTGGCACTGCGCGCCCGCCTGCGGGACGATGGCTGGTTTACCAACCGCACTCAGCCCAATATGGCACAGTTACTCGATCTGGTTGCTCTCGGGACAGTGGCCGATGTGGTACCGCTTGATCACAACAACCGCATCTTGGTCGCGCAGGGGTTAGCGCGAATCAGAGCGGGGGAGTGCTGTGTTGGCATCAGCGCATTAGCTGCAGTCGCGCAGCGGCCGCTGTCGCAGATGGTGAGTAGCGATCTGGGCTTCGCCTTAGGGCCACGGCTCAATGCCGCTGGGCGAATGGATGATATGCAAATCGGGATCGCCGCTCTGGTGACCGATGATCCCGTAGAGGCACACCGTTTAGCGCAGCAGCTCGATGCCCTCAACCGGCAGCGGCGCGCGGTCGAGTATAGTATGCAAGAGGAGGCGCAGCAGCGCCTCCTACAGCTACTACCGAGTGTCAGCGACACGGCCGAGTTACCCTATGGGCTCTGCCTATTTGATGCGGCTTGGCATGAGGGGGTGATCGGGATCTTAGCCTCGCGGGTTAAGGATCAGATCCAGCGGCCAGTGATTATCTTCACGCGTGCTGAAGATGGCGATCTACGCGGTTCCGCCCGATCGATACCACAGCTCCATATTCGTGATGTGTTGGAGGCGGTGTCGAGTCGCTATCCGGGGCTAATTAAGCGCTTTGGCGGCCACGCTATGGCGGCCGGATTAACCATTGCCGCGACCGCTTTCACCACTTTTGAGGCGGCGTTTGATACCGAGGTGCGGCGCTGGCTACAGCCTGCCGATCTGCGAGCTGAGCTACTGAGCGATGGTGTAGTTGATGGTGCCGCACTCGATCTGCCGCTAGCGCATCAGGTGCGCAGTGCGGTGCCGTGGGGTCAGGGATTTACCGAACCCCTATTTGATGGTGAGTTTGAGGTGGTCACGCAGCAACTACTACAGCAACGCCATCTCCGTCTCACACTGCGCTGGGCCGATGGTGTCACCACCAGCGAGGCGATCTGGTTTGGTGCAAATACCGATCTTATGACGGCACCGGCTCTCCACCTTGCCTATCGCATTGATGTTAACCACTATCGCGGGAATCAACGACTCCAGCTACGGGTGGAGCATGCCACAGCAAGCTAATTCAACTCCAAACAGGCACACCGGTTCGGGTGCGGAGGGTATCAGATGGTAGGTGAGCGGGAACGTGTTGTTTGTGGTTACCGATGGCTGCTGCCGCTGTTGCTATTAGTGCTCAGCGGCTGCAGCGATCGAACGCATCTGAGCCAGCACCAGATCTATGTCTTTGGTACGCTAGTCGATATCACTATCTGGGGTGGTGATGAGCGTACTGCAGCGGCGGCAGTCGCTACCATCAGCGCCGATTTTCAGCAGATGCACCACGACTGGCATGCGTGGAAACCGGGACCACTGGTGGCGATCAACCAAGCGATTGCAGCGGGGCGCAGTAGCCCAGTGCTGCCATCGCTGATCCCCATTATTGAGCAGTCGAAGCGGCTATCGGCAGCGAGTGACGGACTCTTTAACCCCGCTATCGGTGGATTGCTACAGCTATGGGGATTTCAAGCCGATGCGCCGCCGAATGGGGCGCTGCCAGCGGCCGACGCGATCGCCGCTTGGGTGGAGTCAGCCCCCTCAATGGCCGATGTGACAATTGACGCGCAGGGCGAACTTCAGAGTCGTAACCGGGCGGTACAGTTCGATTTTGGCGCGTTTGCAAAGGGGTATGCGGTTGATCTTGCCATCGCACGATTACGACAGGCGGGTATCGAACATGCCATTATCAATGCCGGGGGCGATCTGCGAGCGATCGGCAGCAAGGGGGGGAAGGCGTGGCGTGTCGGTATCCGCCATCCGCAGGGTGAAGGGGTACTCGGTTCGCTACAGGTGAGTGGTGATGAGGCGGTCTTTACCTCTGGTAACTATGAGCGTTTTCGAGCCCACCAAGGTGTCCGTTATCCGCACATTCTCGATCCCCGTACCGGCTGGCCGGTACAGGGGGTCACCTCAGTGACGGTGCTCCACCATGAGGGCGCTACTGCCGATGCGGCAGCCACCGCACTGGTTGTCGCCGGCGTTACTCAGTGGCCGCGCATCGCCGCACAGCTCGGTATACGTGCCGCTATGTTGGTGGATGAAACAGGCACAGTCTATCTAACACCGGCGCTGCGGCAGCGGGTCAATTTTAGTGAGCCACACCCTCCCATTATTGAGGTGGCACTACCGTGAGTCTGTCACCGTGTGCGCCGTTTGATCTCTATCTAGCGTCGCACTCCCCACGTCGCCGCGAGCTATTAGCGCAGTTAAATATCCGTTATCAGCTCCTTAGCGTCAGTGTTGATGAGCGGCCCCGACCGGGTGAATCAGTCACTGCACTGGTGGTACGGTTAGCGGCAGAGAAGGCGCAGGCGGGTGCTGCACAGATCGCAACGACATTGTCGTCGATACCGGTACTCGGTGCCGATACGCTGGTGGTGGTTGATGGTGAGCCGCTGGGAAAACCGGCTAACCGCGCTGCTGCCCTTGCGATGCTCGCGCGCCTCTCGGGGCGTGAGCATCAGGTATTGAGTGGCATTGCGATTGTGCTTGATGGTGTGTGCCACACCCGTCTAGTGAGTAGCCGGGTCACCTTCTGTACTATCAGCGATGACGAGGCTGCCGCATACTGGCGTAGTGGTGAGCCATCTGATAAGGCGGGGGGGTATGCAATTCAGGGGCGGGGCGCCCGTTTTGTGCAGCAGATCGTCGGTAGCTACTCTGGGGTGATGGGACTCCCCCTCTATGAGACTGCCGAGCTGCTACAGCAGTTAGGCGTGGTGTGGCCATGGGATGAGACAATATCACCACAAAATGAGGCGGTGTGACGGCCGCTATTGATATTCTAGATTAGAGGGGGAAGAGGATGGAGAAGCGAGTCGATTGTCCGCGAGATTGTGAGTTAGCACTGCTAGCGGCAACGGTATCGGAGCAGCTCCGGAGTGTTGGGGCGCGAATGGTAACGGCTGAGTCGTGTAGTGGCGGCTGGATCGCGAAGGTGTGTACCGATTTGGCCGGCAGTTCTGCATGGTTTGAGGGCGGATTTATCAGCTACAGTAATGCCGCAAAACAGCGCCAACTCGGTGTACCTGAAGCGCTACTACAGCAGCATGGTGCGGTGAGTCGTGAAGTGGCTAAAGCGATGGCGCAAGGTGCGATCGCACATAGCGACGCTCAGGTCGCGGTCGCGGTAAGTGGTATTGCCGGACCGGCAGGTGGCACCGAACAGAAGCGGGTCGGTTGTGTCTGCTTCGCTTGGAGTAACCGCAACGGTGTCACTATCAGCGATCAGCAGCAGTTTGCCGGTGGCCGCGAAGCGGTGCGGCGTCAGACAGTTGCCCACGCGCTGCGTGGCATCCTTGACATCTGCGGTACCCGACCCGCAGCTAATGGTGTGACAGCCGCTGTCGCACTGCGGCATGAAGAGGGCGACGTAGCGCCGCAATGTGTGGAATAATCGGCACTCGATCGCTGAGTCGAACAGTCACTTTTTTCGGTTGCAGGTGAGGTAGAGCGTTGATGGACGAGAATAAGCGTAAAGCGCTGCTGGCAGCGGTAAGCCAGATGGAGAAGCAGTTTGGCAAGGGTGCGGTGATGCGGATGGGCGATTCGGCTGGGGTACATGATATCCAAGCCATCTCGACCGGATCACTAGGTCTCGATCTGGCGCTGGGCATCGGTGGTCTGCCGCGCGGGCGGGTCGTGGAGATCTACGGCCCGGAGTCATCGGGTAAAACCACCCTAACGCTACAGGTGATTGCCGAAGCGCAAAAGCTCGGCGGCACCTGTCTCTTTATTGATGCAGAGCATGCGCTCGACTCGGAGTATGCCGCTAAATTGGGTGTCGATGTCGATGAGCTCTATGTCTCGCAGCCCGATACCGGTGAGCAGGCGCTTGAGATTGCCGATGTGGGTGTGCGTTCCGGAGCGATCGATGTGGTCGTGATCGACTCGGTAGCGGCGTTGACACCGAAGGCGGAGATTGAAGGTGAGATGGGGGACTCCCATGTCGGCCTGCAGGCACGGCTGATGTCGCAAGCGCTGCGTAAACTCACCGCCAACATCAAACGCTCAAATACGCTGGTGATTTTTATCAACCAGATCCGAATGAAGATTGGGGTGATGTTTGGTAGTCCCGAAACCACCACTGGCGGTAATGCCCTCAAGTTCTACGCCTCGGTGCGGCTCGATATTCGTCGTACCGGTAGTATCAAGAAGGGCGATGACATTATCGGTAATGAGACCCGGGTAAAAGTGGTGAAAAATAAGGTGGCACCACCGTTCCGCCAGACTGAGTTTGACATCATGTACGGCGAGGGGATCTCGCGACAGGGTGAGTTGATCGACATCGGTGTGCGCGAAGGGATGGTTGATAAGTCGGGCGCATGGTACAGCTACGGCGATACCCGTATTGGTCAAGGTAAAGATAATGCGCGGCAGTTCCTAAAAGATAACCCCGAGCTTGCCGCGGAGCTGGAACAGCGCATCCGACACCAGCTACTGCCAGCGCGACGTGGCGCAGAGAGTGGATCTGATGCCGCTGATGGCGGTTGATAGCACAACCGATGGTTGCTGTTGATGATGACGCCGATCGGGGGGAGCCTACCCCCTGCGGTCGTACCGAATCGCTTGAACTGGCACGTCGAGTTGAGCAACTTGTCAGCGACTATCAGAGTAATGCTGCCTATCAGCAGGCGCTGCGGCTGTTGGTGCGGCGTGAACATAGCCGCGCGGAGCTGCAGCGTAAGTTGCGGCAGCGCTCGATTGAACCGGCGCTGATTGAGCCGCTACTCCAGCGATTGGAGGCGGAGGGGCTACTGAGTGATACACGCTATGTCGAAAGCTACATTCGGCAGCGGCGTGATCGCGGCTATGGACCGCTACGGATCGCCGCCGAACTCCGCCAGCGTGGGATTGATCGTGCTAACGCTGAGAGAGCACTACGACAGATTGAGAGCGACTGGTTCGCGCTCGCGCTTCGCGTGCGCCAAAAACGGTTCAATCACCTGCGTGCCGATGACTTTCCGAATCGCGCAAAAGCGGCGCGCTACCTACAGCAGCGCGGCTTTGATAGCGATCAGATCCGGGCGGCACTAATCGATGATGAGCATGCCACCGATATGTGATGCCGACACCCCCATGGATGCCGGTACCCCGTCAACCCCCACAGGATAACCAATAACCGATGTTCAGCAGCGCCGAGATTCGTACCGCCTTTCTCAACTACTTCCAAGCGCGTGGTCATGAGGTAGTCGCCTCAAGTCCACTAGTGCCGGGTAATGATCCGACACTGCTGTTTACCAATGCTGGAATGGTGCAGTTTAAAGAGACTTTCCTTGGTCAAGAGCCGCGATCCTACGCGCGCGCGGTGAGTGTGCAGCGCTGTGTCCGTGCCGGTGGTAAACATAACGACTTAGAGAACGTCGGTTACACCGCCCGCCACCACACCTTTTTTGAGATGCTCGGTAACTTTAGTTTCGGCGACTACTTCAAGCGCGATGCGATCCGGTTCGCTTGGGAGTTTTTGACCGAGGTGTGTCGGTTGCCACCGGAGCGACTCTGGGTCACCGTGTTTCGTGACGATGATGAAGCGGCGGCTATCTGGCTCGATGAGTTGGGCGTCGATCGCAACCGCTTCTCACGCTGTGATGAGAAGGATAATTTCTGGTCGATGGGCGATACCGGTCCGTGTGGTCCCTGCTCTGAGATCTTCTATGATCACGGCCCCGATGTCGCCGGTGGCCCGCCCGGATCGGCCGATGCAGATGGTGATCGCTACATTGAGATCTGGAATCTGGTCTTTATGCAGTTTGATCGTGCTGATGACGGGACGATGACCCCGCTACCTAAGCCCTCGGTCGATACCGGTATGGGGTTGGAGCGCCTTGCTGCAGTTCTACAAGGGGTTCATAGCAACTACCAGATCGATCTGTTTGAAGCGCTTATCGCCGCCGCTGCGACGGCGACCGGCTCTGCTGATCGCCAGCAGAAGTCGCTGCGAGTGATTGCCGATCATATCCGCTCCTGCGCGTTTCTGATAACTGACAGCGTACTCCCCTCCAACGAGGGGCGTGGCTATGTGCTACGCCGCATTATTCGGCGGGCAATTCGCCACGGCCATAAGCTCGGCTGCCGCGAGCCCTTCTTTCACACCCTAGTGAAACCGCTTGTCGAACAGATGGGCGCCGCTTACCCGGAGCTAGTTGCCGCCGCCCCCCAAGTGGAGCGGGTGCTACAGCAGGAGGAGGCGCGCTTTGCTGAGACCTTAGAGCAGGGGATGACACTATTAGAGGAGGCGATCGCTGCACTCGATGGTGATACGCTGCCGGGCAGCACCCTATTTCGCCTCTACGACACCTACGGCTTTCCCGCTGATTTGACCGCTGATATCGCCCGTGAGCGCGGGTTGCGGGTCGATATGGTGGCGTTTGACGAAGCGATGGCTGCGCAGCGGCAGCGTGCCCGCTCGGCCTCACAATTTGCCGGCAGTCGCCTGATCACCGCTGATCGGGGTGGTAGCACGCTATTTGAGGGGTATCAGCAGCTTCAGTTTGAGAGTCTCATCGATGCGCTCTACCGCGATGGTGAACCGGTCACTCAACTTGCGCTAGGCGAGGAGGGGGTTGTACTACTACCGGCTACCCCCTTCTATGCTGAATCGGGTGGTCAGGTTGGTGATTGTGGCCGCATTGAGTTGAGCAGTGGCTGCTTTGAGGTGCGCGATACCCGCAAACAGGGGGCACTTGTACTCCATCTTGGTGTTGTCACACGCGGTCAAATAGCAGTCGGTGATAGCGTGACAGCATGTGTCGATCCGACACTGCGCGCCGACACCGCGCGCCACCACTCCGCAACACATCTACTCCACGCAGCCCTACGACAGCAACTCGGTGCGCATGTACAGCAGAAAGGATCACTGGTCGCAGCTGATCGACTGCGCTTCGACTTTACCCATTTTGAGCCGCTGACACTCTCGCAGATCGCCGCGATCGAAGCTGAGGTAAATCAGCAGATCCGCGCCAATCTGCCGGTAAACACCGAAGTGATGGCGATTGATGCGGCACGCGCTAAAGGCGCGATGGCGCTCTTTGGTGAGAAGTATGGTGAACAGGTGCGTGTCCTCTCAATGGGTGATTTCTCTATTGAGTTATGTGGCGGTACCCATGTTGAGCGCACTGGTGATATCGGTCTCTGTCGGATTGTGATGGAGAGTGGGGTCGCCTCTGGCGTACGCCGGATCGAAGCGCTCTGCGGTAGCCAAGCGTTAGCTTGGATCGATGCCGGTGAGCAGACACTCCGGCAGAGTGCTGAGTTGCTACGCAGTAGTCGCGATACAGTGTTAGATAAGGTGCGGCAGCTTCTCGAACGTAACCGTCAATTAGAGCGTGATCTAGCGCAGGCGCAAGCGCGGTTGGCGAGTAGTCAAGGCGCTGATTTAATGAGTCAAGTGATTGATGTAAAAGGGGTTAAGGTATTATCAGCGCGTTTGGAGGGTGTTGATCCGAAGGGGCTGCGTGGCAGCGTCGATCAGCTTAAACAGCGACTAGGCAGTGGTGTTGTAGTGGTTGCTACGGCAGCGCAGGATAGGGTGAGCTTAGTCGCGGGTGTCACTCGCGATCTCACGGATCGGATCCGAGCGGGTGATCTAGTCAATCACGTCGCCCAGCAAGTGGGGGGAAAAGGGGGTGGGCGGCCCGATATGGCGATGGCCGGTGGGAGTGATGTCACTCATCTTAGTGCCGCGCTCGACTCCGTAGCGGCGTGGGTTGAAACGATCCTCGCTGGCTAGTGGTTGAACCGCTACCCCTTTCATTTTAATGGCAATTAGTGTTTAATTCGCCCCCTTTAACGCACGGAAAGTTATGGCACTGATTGTCCAGAAGTATGGCGGTACCTCGGTCGGTAGCGCAGAGCGGATCACCCATGTTGCAGCGCGGGTGAGCGCGCAGCGGGCACGCGGTGATGATGTGGTGGTAGTGGTCTCCGCAATGAGTGGTGAGACCAATCGGCTGTTGTCGCTTGCTGGTGGCGTCTGCGCAAAGCCCTCACCGCGTGAATTAGATGTCCTACTCGCAACCGGCGAGCAGGTGACTATCGCGCTGCTTGCGATGGCGCTTCAGCAGCACGGCTGTGATGCGCGATCTTACACCGGTGGTCAGGTGCGGATTGAGACCGATAGTGTCCACAGCAAAGCGCGAATTAAAGCGATTGATGCGGCACCGATTCGAGCCGATCTGCAAGCCGGACGGGTGGTGGTGGTTGCCGGTTTTCAGGGCGTCGATATCGGCGGCAATATCACCACGCTCGGTCGAGGTGGCTCCGATACAACCGCCGTTGCCTTAGCCGCTGCGCTGCACGCCGATGAGTGTCAGATCTACACCGATGTCGATGGCGTCTACACCACCGATCCGCGTGTCGTGCCGAATGCGCGTCGTCTGAATCGGATCACCTTCGAGGAGATGCTGGAGATGGCCAGCCTCGGTTCGAAGGTGCTACAGATCCGGTCGGTAGAGTTTGCAGGTAAGTATAATGTCCCGTTGCGGGTCCTCTCCTCATTTGTTGATGGCCCCGGCACACTGATTAGCTACGAGGAGGATGGTGTGGAAGATCCCCTGATTTCAGGTATCGCGTTTAACCGCGATGAGGCGAAATTGACGATTCAGGGGGTGCCCGATCAACCGGGTGTGGCACACCGTATCCTCGGCCCGATCGGCGATGCTAACATCGAAGTCGATATGATTGTGCAGAACGTCAGTGCGGATGGTTCTCTGACGGATTTCACATTCACCGTCCACCGCAATGAGTATGATCGCGCATTAGCGATCCTACAGCAGGTGGCCAATGAACTCGGCGCTGCGCAGGTGAGTGGTGATACCCGCATCGTTAAAGTCTCCCTCGTTGGCGTTGGTATGCGCTCCCATGCTGGTATTGCTAGCAGCATGTTTCGAGCGCTGGCAAACGAGGGGATCAACATTCGGATGATAGCGACCTCTGAGATTAAGATCTCGGTCGTGATTGATGAGAAGTATCTCGAACTTGGGGTACGCGCGCTACACGCTGCTTTTGATCTTGATCAAGAACCAGAGCGTGTCGCTGCTGTCTCATAACTGGTTCGGCAGGCCCTAAACGTAGCGGGAATCGCTGCTCAAGGTCAGTCGTAAACGAGGGCGTGGTGGTGATGCCACGACTCATCTTAAGTTGGCCGACGTATCTCTCTACCGCAACTCGCTGGGAGGGGTGTACTAGGCAATTTTGTTGAAGAAGTTGAGGAGATAGTCAATGCTGATTCTGACCCGTCGAGTGGGTGAGACCTTAGTGATTGGTGATGATGTAACGGTCACCGTACTAGGGATTAAGGGTAACCAAGTGCGTATCGGTGTTAATGCACCGAAAGATGTCTCGGTACATCGTGAGGAGATCTACGAGCGCATTCAGCGTGAGAAGCTGCAGCAGGCGGAGCAGAACTTCATCAACGGTAATATCACGGGTAGTGTGAGCAGCAACCTCCACAACCGCGACGACGACTACTAAAGTTGTAAAAAAGGCTTTACCCGCAGGCCTATTTAGGCTACTATCGCGGGCTCTGAAGTACAGGAGAGATGGCCGAGAGGCTGAAGGCGCGCCCCTGCTAAGGGCGTATAGGGGAAACTCTATCGAGGGTTCGAATCCCTCTCTCTCCGCCAAATCAAGTGGCCGGTAGTCGCCTAGTAATAAAGACTTGACTACCGATGCATTGTCGATACAATGCGCACCCTTGACTAAGCGCCCGTAGCTCAGCTGGATAGAGTACCTGGCTACGAACCAGGTGGTCGGAGGTTCGAATCCTTCCGGGCGCGCCAAATAATAGAGAGGCTTAGCGTTTCATATGCGCTAAGCCTTTTCTGTATCTGCCTATTTTCTGCTTCCTGTTAATGGCTCCCCCCCACATCTCCGCCTGCCACCCTAAAATGAGTCAGGACTCTCCCCTATCCGGGCCGGCGATGCATTACCTACGCTAGGCTGAGTGCGTTAAAATCACGGAAAAGTTTGCTCACTCACATTGGGAAAAGGTTATGTCGCTCCGCCATCCTACTGAACACGCCCATCTTCAGGCTCCGCCGGAGCAGGCTCCACGCTCAGTCCTACTGATCGGTGCGAGTGGCCAGCTCGGTCGAGAACTCCAGTTAACTGCACCGCCAACCGTCACGCTACAACCACTCGAACGGGATGCGATCGATCTCTCACGACCAGCCACTATCGCGACTACATTGGCCAGTTATCGCTACCAACTGCTGATCAATGCGGCAGCTTATACCGCCGTTGATCGAGCGGAGCAGGAGCCAGCGTTAGCGTATGCGATCAACGCCGATGCCGCGGGTGAGTTAGCACGCTGTAGCGCGGCGGCCGGGGCGATGATGATCCAGATCTCAACCGACTTTGTGTTTGCCGGTGATGCGGCGACACCTCGACCGCCCGAGGCGGCGACAGCACCCCTTAGCATCTATGGCGCCAGTAAGCGAGCAGGGGAGGTGCGGGTGTTGGCGGCGCATCGTCAAGCGCTGGTATTACGCACCTCATGGCTCTATAGTCGCCATCGCAATAACTTTGTAAAGACGATGCTACGACTACTTGCAGAGCGAGATCAGATCGGCGTGGTCGCCGATCAGATCGGCACACCGACTTGGGCACGCACTCTCGCACAAGCCGTGTGGCGGGCCGCGAATACTAATCTTCAGGGGCTTCACCACTGGAGTGATAGTGGCGTCGCAAGTTGGTACGATCTAGCACAAGCGGTCGCGGAGGAGGGGAGCGCAGTCGGTCTGCTGCCGCGCCCGGCGCTCATTCATCCGATTACAACGGCGGAGTATCCAACCCCGGCGCAGCGCCCCCCCTATAGCGTGTTGGCTTGTGACGCGACCCGCCAAGCGCTGCAGTTTGAACCACCCCACTGGCGGGTGGCGTTGCGACAGATGCTCGCTGATCTGTGTGCTAATAACGAGACTTAAGAGAAACCCTTTAGATGACGCAACCTGAACCGACTCACCAGCCACACCGCCTTCTGATCACCGGCGGTGCCGGCTTTATTGGTGCTAACTTTGTTCACTACTGGCTACGCCACTACCCGCAGAGTCGGGTCGTCGTACTCGATGCCCTCACCTATGCTGGCAATGCGGCGAGTTTGGCGGCGGTGGCCGATCACCCTAACTTCCGGTTGGTGGTCGCCTCAATCAATGATCGCGAAGCCGTAGCGAGACTCCTGCGTGAAGAGGCGATCGATACGATAGTTCACTTTGCCGCTGAGTCGCATGTTGATCGCTCCATCAGTGGTCCCGATACCTTTATCGAGACCAACATTGTCGGTACCCAACAGCTCCTCAGCGCGGCGCTGGCGGTGTGGCAGGAAGCGCCTGGCGCGCTAGCGGGGCGGCGCTTCCACCACATCTCCACCGATGAGGTGTATGGATCGCTTGGGCTAGACGATCCCCCCTTTAGTGAGCAGACCCCCTACGCGCCGAACTCCCCCTATGCGGCGAGTAAAGCTGCCTCCGATCATCTAGTACGCGCTTGGCACCACACCTATGGGCTTGATACGACCACCAGTAACTGCTCAAACAACTACGGCCCCTATCAGTTTCCAGAGAAGCTGATCCCGCTGTTGATCCTCAATATGCTGGAGGGCAAAACGCTCCCCATCTATGGCGACGGTAGCAACATCCGCGACTGGCTCCATGTCGATGATCACTGTCGTGGTATCGATCGAATTCTGCGCTACGGGGTAAGCGGTGAGAGCTACAACATCGGGGGTAACTGTGAACGCACCAATATGGAGGTGGTGGCATCACTATGTGATGAGATGATGCGCCACGCCCCTCCCGCAGCAGGTCACTATCGTGATCTGATTCGGTTTGTTAGCGATCGTCCCGGTCACGATCGGCGCTATGCGATCGACGCGCGCCGCTTAGAGCAGGAGCTCGGTTTTGTGCCGCAGGTCCAGTTTGATCAGGGGATAGCTGATACAGTTCGCTGGTATCTAACCGAACGTGAGTGGTGGCAGGGGGTGCGTGATGGAAGTTATCGTGACTGGATGGCGCACAACTACGATCAACGCCAAGCGGTGGCGATACCATGAGTCACTACATACGCCGTAAGGGGATTATCCTCGCTGGTGGCTCGGGCACTCGGCTCTATCCGCTCACCCATACGGTGAGTAAGCAGCTACTGCCGGTCTACGATAAACCGATGATCTACTACCCGCTATCGCTACTGATGCTGACCGGTATCCGGGAGATTCTGATTATCACCACCCCACAAGATCAGGCGGCATTTACGCAGTTACTCGGTGATGGCAGGCAGTGGGGGATTGAGCTCCACTATGCCGTACAGCCGCAGCCGAATGGATTAGCGGAGGCGTTTCTGATTGGTGCCGACTTTATTGGGGGTGATCCGGTCACGATGGTCCTGGGTGATAACATCTTCTATGGCGAAGGTTTACCGCGCCGGCTGCGTCAGATCGCTGGCCGCGATCGGGGTGCAACCGTGTTTGGTTACTATGTGCGCGATCCAGAGCGCTACGGTGTGGTCACCTTCGATAGTGCGGGTCGGGCCATCGACATTGAGGAGAAACCGACGAACCCCCGCTCTAACTACGCGGTAACCGGTCTCTACTTCTATGATGAGCGGGTGGTCGATCTGGCACGTGAAGTGCGCCCCTCAGCACGAGGTGAGTTAGAGATCACCGATCTGAACCGCGCCTACTTAGCGCTCGGTGAGTTGACGGTAGAGCCGCTACGGCGCGGTACCGCTTGGCTCGATACCGGTACCCACGATTCACTACTCGAAGCGGGCAGCTTTATTAGTGTGGTGGAGCAGCGGCAGGGGCTGAAGATCGCCTGTCCAGAGGAGATTGCATGGCGGATGGGGTTTATTGATCGCGAGCAGTTGGCGCGATTGGCGGAGCCACTACGCAAGAATCAGTATGGTGACTACCTGCTGCGGCTGTTAGAGGGGCAGGGAGAGCAGTGGCATGGCGATTGAAGTTGAAGCGCTGGCGATTGCCGATGTGAAGCTGATTAAACCGGCCCTGTTTGGGGATGATCGTGGCTTCTTTATGGAGAGCTGGAACCGCCGCGACTTTGCAGCGGCCGGTATCGATACCGATTTTTTGCAGGATAACCATAGCCGGTCGCAACGTGGAACGCTGCGCGGTCTCCACTACCAAATCCAGCAGCCGCAGGGGAAGTTAGTACGGGTGACGCGGGGTGAGGTGTTTGATGTGGCGGTCGATCTGCGCCGCCACTCTACTACGTTTCGGCACTGGGTGGGGGTGCATCTATCGGCTGAGAATCACTATCAGCTCTGGGTCCCCCCCGGCTTTGCCCACGGCTTCTATGTAGTGAGTGAGCAGGCGGAGTTTCTCTATAAGTGTAGTGGTCACTACTATGCCCCATCCGATGAGCGGGCGATTCGCTGGGATGATCCGACGCTGGCAATCGATTGGCCATTAGTCGCAGGAGCAGAGCCGCTGCTGTCCGCTAAGGATCGCACGGCACTCTGGCTTGAGGAGGCGCCCTGTTACGACTGAGTGGCGCAGCGCAGCGGGGGGTGACGCTCCCGGAGTTGATGGTGACCCTGACCGTGGCGGCACTGGTACTCACCATCGGCATCCCCTCGTTTCGCGAACTGCTACTCGATACCCGTCTGACCACTCAACTCAACCACTTCAACGGGGTACTCCTATTAGCACGCAGTGAGGCACTCCGACGTGGCGTTCGAGTCACCCTCTGTCGTAGTGCCGATGGGGTACGCTGCGGTAGTGGGGTTGGGTGGGAGCAGGGGTGGCTGCTCTTTACTGATAGTGCGGCTAATGGTCAGTTAGATGGAGATGATGTGCTGCTCCAGCGCCAGACCGCTTTTGTGTCTGGTACCACCCTGCGTGGCAATCTACGTGTCGCCAACTACATTAGCTTCACGCCGGATGGGTTTAGCCGACTACTCAGCGGGGGGTTCCAAGCGGGCACATTGACCCTCTGTGATACCCGTGGCGTTGGTAGCGCTACTGATCGTAACTACCCGAAGCAGCTGATCCTCAACAGTTTTGGACGCGTGCGTGTACAGCGTGGGGTAGAGGCAGTGGGGGCGAGTTGTGATGTACCGACATAGTGGCAACCGGCAGAGAGTGTCCGATGGTTGGCGCACTCACCGACCGGAACTCTCTTTATGCGTCCGATGGTGGAGGGCGCGTGAACAGGGGGGCGTAGCGCTGCAACAGGCCGGTTTTACGCTACTTGAGGTGCTAGTAGCGATGGTGATCCTCGGTATCGGGCTGCTCGGTCTAGCGGCACTCCAGCAGCAGGCACTGCGCTATAGTCATAGCGCCTTTGAGCGTACCCAAGCCGCCCTGCTCGCCTACGATCTGGCCGATCGGATGCGCGCCAATCCGGTCGCGCTCGCTGCCGGCGGTTATCTGCAACGACAACCGCAAGCGAGCGCTGCCTGCGATAGCGCCGATGGTTGTGCGGCTGATGCCCGTGCAGGACACGATCTCTATGAGTGGCAGCAGCGACTACAAGAGCAGTTGCCAGCAGCACAGTGGGGACTCTGTCGCGATAGCAGTGCCGATGATGGGACACCAGAGCAGCTGAGTTGCAGTGATAGCGGCGATCTCTACGCGATCAAGTTATGGTGGCCCGATGTGCGCGGCGATGGCCTTGAGCGGCTGGTGTTAGAGGTGCGTAGTGGTCGCTGAGGGGGCGGACAGATGGCGGCAGCAGCAGGGGTTGACGCTGGTCGAGTTGATGATTGCACTAACGCTCGGCATGGTGCTTATGGCCGGTGTGATGGAGATCTTTCATAGCTCCCACCAAGGCTACCGACTGCTACAGGCGAAACAGGAGCTTCAAGCGCGCGGCCGCTTTGCGCTACGGCTGCTAGCGCGTGATCTACGCAGTGCCGACTTCTGGGGCTGCGCGGCGCGGGGGAGTCTCAACAGCGTACTACTACCGGGGGTGGCAGTACCGCTAGTAGGGCTTGCCGGCAGTAGTGCCGATGGCGTTAACGGCAGCGACTCGCTACAGTTGAGCGGGGGGTATGGTAGCGCGCTGCAACCGCAACAGTTGACCCCGCTCGTGGTGAATGATGATCGCGCCGCCGCTGCTCTCAACAGCGGCGACTATCTCCTAGTGGCCGACTGTGATCGCGGCACACTGCTACAGATCACAGAGAGTCGAGATCTGGGCGCCACACGGCAGCTAAGCCTCTCTGGGGGGATAGTCACAACCGACCTCAATCGGACACTAATCTATCCGGTTACGCAGCGCAGTTATCAGATCGTTAGTGATAGCAATAACCAGCCGGTGCTAAGGCTGACGATCAACAGCAACGGGAATCCACAGAGCCAAGATCTGCTAGAGGGGGTGGAGGTGATGCGGCTACAGTTTGGTTACGATAGTGATGGTGATATCACCCCCAACCGCTACCTGAGCGCGGCCGCGGTACCCGACTTTCAGCAGGTTACTACGGTACGTATTGAGCTCCTATTACGTTCGTTAGAGGATTTTCTCACCACGGCCCCACAGCACTACCACTTCGATGGGGCCGAACATATCGTCGCTGATCATCGTCTCCGGCAGCGCTTTACCACCACCGTGCGGGTGCGTAATCGGCGCTGATACAGCGTTTCTGCGTACTACCGCTGCTCGGCATCAAGACCACGAAAGAGCCGCCGAATTCGTGCGGCATTGCCGATCACCAGCAGTGAGCTAATCGGCATCGCAATGGCAGCAAATAGCGGCGTGATCATGGCGGCCATCGCTAGCGGAATCATGATGAGGTTGTACAGTAGTGATAGGCCAATATTCTGGCGGATGGTCCGTAGTGTGATGCGCGACAGCTCGGTAGCGAGACGGATACGGTCGAGTTGATCGCTCATCAGGACAATATCGGCACTCTCGACTGAAACATCGGTACCGGAACCGATTGCGATCCCAACATCCGCCTGAATCAGCGCTGGCGCATCGTTCACTCCATCTCCGACCATTGCGACCCGCTCACCTTGGCGCTGTAGATCACGAATCACCGCCACCTTATCCGCTGGCAACACCTCCGCTATCACCGCCATACCGCCCAATTGAGCAGCCACCGCTTCGGCCACTGGGCGGCGGTCGCCGGAGAGCAGGGTGAGTTTAATTCCGGTGCTACGCAGTCGTGCTAGCAACTGAGTCGCATCGGGACGGAGTTGATCGCTAATCGCCAACAGCGCGACGCTACAACCATTCACCGCAACATAAATACAGCTCATCGCCGCCGCCTCCAGTTCAGCACTCTCGGCGATGAATTGATCACGATCTTCAATCTGGTTGCGCTGAAGCCACTCTCGACTCCCAATCACCAGCTGATCGCCATCAACGATCCCTCGTACACCATAGCCCGGATGGTTCTCAAACGCCTCGACGCCCGCCTGCATCAGTGGCAGTTGCCGCGCTTCGGCGGCAGCGACAATGGCTCGACCGATGCTGTGTTCAGAGCGCTGCTCAAGGCGGGCGATCTGCTGGAGTAGTCGATCGGGTTGATCGGCCAGTAGGCGCTGAACCACCATCTTACCCTGCGTTAGGGTGCCGGTCTTATCAAACACTACATGGTTGATATCCGATAGGGTCTCTAACACCGCGCCATCTTTGACCAGAATGCCATAGCGCGCCCCCTGTCCGGAGGCGACCGCGATCGCCATCGGCGTGGCTAACCCGAAGGCGCAGGGGCAGGTGATAATCAGCACCGAAGTGGCAGCGAGCAGCGCAACTGCCCCATCGGTCGGTAGCCAGTAGAGAAAGGTGAGGGATGCGAGGATCAGGGTGGTGAGGACAAACCATGGCACAATGCGATCGGCCGTACACTGGATCGGTGCTTTTGACGCCTGCGCCTCCTCAACCAGTTGGATGATGCGCCCGAGCGCAGTGTGGCGTAGGGTCGCATCGACCCGGAGCGTTAGTGCGCCGTCAACATTGATAGTGCCGGCGTGAACCGAATCACCCACCCGTTTGGCTACCGCCACCGACTCACCGCTCAGCAGCGCCTCATCGACGTGGCTCACCCCCTCGATAATCGTGCCATCGACTGGGATCTTATGACCGGGGCGCACCAGTACACGATCACCTAGTTGCACCGCCCGAATCGGTACCACCGCCTCATGACCGTCACGCAGCAGCGTGGCGACGCGTGGCTGCAGGTCAAGTAGTCGCTGCGTCGCAGCGACCGCTTGCCGTTTCGATGCCCCTTCGAGAAAACGGCCAATTAAGATCACAAACAGGAAGTTAACGACTGTATCGAAGTAGACCGCCTCGCCCCCCGTCAGCGTGATCCAGGTCGAGTAGCTCCAAGTCGCAATCGCGCCGATAGCGATCGGCAGATCCATCGTCAGATGGCGACTGCGTAGACCGCTCCATGCACCGCGAAGAAAGGGCCAACCGGCGTAGAGTAGGGTCGGGGTAGCAAGGCCGAAACCGACCCAGTGAAACAGCGTCCGAAACTCATCCTCGGCCGCCCCGGCGTAGAGGGCGATCGAGGTCCACATCAGATTCATCGCGGCAAAGCCGGCAAATGCGAGCCGGAACAGCAGCGCTCGATTCTGCTGCTGGATCGCCCCCTCTGCCACCGCCGGATCGAACGGAACCGCCGCATAGCCGATCCGTCCGAGGTGATCAATGACGGTCGACAGTTTGATACGACGATTATCCCAGCGCAGCAGCAACCGCTTGCCGGAGAGGTTGACACTAGCACTGATCACACCCGGGAGAGGGGTGAGGGTACGCTCAATCAGCCAGACGCAGGCGGCGCAGTGGATCCCCTCAACGAGTAGATGGATCGCGCGCTCATCACCGGTGGTGTCAGTAAACTCCGCCTGCACCTCATCGATATCGTAGAGCACCGCATCGCGCGGCGGCTCGGGGGGCGGCGCAAGTAGCGTCCCCTCCGGCGTACGCTGATAGAACCCCTCAAGCCCCGCTTCATGGATCGCTACACAGACCGCCTCACAGCCGAGACAGCAGAAGTCGCGGTCGTGGCCGTGTAGGGTGTGGCGGATCGGTTGATCAGGCGGCAGCGGCAGGCCGCAGTGGTAGCAGCGGTCGTCGCTCATGCCGGCGATCAGCGGCTAATAACAGCGATGCGACGGCTTAGATCGTAGCTATCGCTACCGTGCCGGATGACGATATTGAGATCCCAAAGCCCCTTCAGTGGTAGTGCCGCAAAGCCATCATACTGGCCGGGTACAATCTCTTTCAGTGGAAAAGTGAAGTCGGCGCTAGCATCCGCCGGACGGTAGGCGGTAACGCTAATCTCAGCGCCCCGCAGCGGGGTATCATCCGCCTGCAGCAGTTGGAGTCGAAATAGCCCCGACTCCCCCTGCACTATCCGCTCTGGGGGGGTGAGCGTGAGTTGCCAGCCAAGGGCGTTACGGGCCGCAAGCTGCTGCTGGAAGTGGCGCTCACGCTCACGCCCCTTCTCGTAGTAGTCCTGCTCTACCAGCCCTGGATTGGTCAAGAAGGCCATTGTAATCATGCCTGCGTTGACAACGAGGACGACTAGCACGAGGAGAAGCCAGCCGATCACCCACGGGTTACGGAACGCTTGTGAATTTTGCTGCGATAGCCAGCGGCCTTGATTCGGTTTCATTGCGTCAGATCGCCTCAAGTGATTATCAGATAGAGGGTGGTGCCACCACCGGCGTGGCACCACCTATCAGTCGGTTTTTCGATTTAAGGTTTTGGACCGACAAACATACTCTCATAGGAGGAGGTGGCGCTGCTGTTGTCGGTATCTTGGATAGTGAAGATGACCGACTCAACACTCTGTTGGAGATGCGCCTTTGGTAGCTTCAGGAACACCGTATGCGGCGTACTCTGACCCGGCCGTAGTGCAATCGGACCATCGACACCATGCATCTGTAACCCTTCAGGACCCTCGATAGTCACGGTAACGTAGCGCATCTGATCGGTCTTGTTGAGGATCTTCAACTCATACTTGTTCTGGATCGAACCGTCTGACTGCAGTACGAACAGGGGTTGGCGCTCATGCAGCACCCGCACCTCAATGGTACCGAGGTTGAATAGGCCATAGATGATGCCCGCTAGTGCGATCGAGAGGATGGTGGCATAGACCAGTACCCGTGGCCGTTGCCACATCTTCTTGGTCGGCTTCCCCTCTAGCTCCTCGTAGGAGGCGTAACGGATCAGCCCCTGTGGCCGCCCAATTTTGGTCATGACCGAGTCGCAGGCATCAAGGCAGAGGGCGCAGGTGATGCAACCCTCCTGCTGCCCCTTACGAATATCGACTCCCGTAGGGCAGACCGCAACACAGAGGTTACAGTCGATACAGTCGCCATTCCCCTCAGCCGGTACGCCCTTCTTCATCTTGCCACGTGGCTCACCACGGTTGTAGTCGTAGGCAGGAAGGATCGTTTGCGTGTCATACATCACCCCCTGGATGCGCGCATAGGGGCAGAGCCAGAAGCAGACCTGCTCGCGCATATAACCGGCGAGGATATAGGTACCTGCAGTGAAGAGCCCGAGTACCGACCATGCCACTGAGGAGGCTTGTAGCGTCAAGTAGTCGTGCCACAACTGCCACGCATCGGTAAACCAAGCGGCAAAGGTAAGACCGGTCAGCGCGCCGATGAGTAGCCAGATGAGGTGTTTTAGGAAGCGGCTTCGGATCCGCTCTAGTAGCGGTGCCTGATCGAGTTTACGGCGCTTCGCCGGTGGCCCTTCGAGGCGATCTTCAATCCAAGTAAAAATGTCGGTCCAGATCGTCTGGAAGCAGAAGTAGCCGCAGAAGACCCGCCCAGCAATCGAGGTGACTACTGCCAGCAGGATGGCGAAGAAGAGCAGGATGAGCGACAGCATCCAGATATCCTGCGGCATGATAGTCAGGTCGAGAAAATGGAACTGTCGGTTTGGGATATCGAGAAGGATCGCTTGGCGATCGCCCCAGCGTAGGTAGGGACCAAAGATGAAGAAGAGCCAGACGGTCGCCGTAATCCACTTTAAGGTGCGGAAGCGCCCGGGCATCCGCTTCGCGTGGATTGTCTGACCACCGGTATTGAGGTGCCAGTTCTCATCGTCGTAGATGCCGTCATGGGTCGGCTGTGTCTCACTGCTCACAAACGTGCTCCTTCATTGAAGAGGGGTGCGGAAAGCGGATGCTCTATTTGAGTGGGTGCTATCTTATCACGTTCATGCGATTAGCGATCGCATCGGTGGGGTGGTGATCGGGGTGGGTTAGAAGTGAGCGGCTAGGCGCTCAGATGCGATGTTTAGGGTATTCCCGAATAGTCGTGGTGCTATCGAGACCCTATCCTAAACCGGGTAACACACTCTGGTATGCGGTCGCTGTGCCGCATGGGGATCTGAGTAACACGCGGAGTTTGATGATGAGAATGAGCTATCGTGCTGCTGGTGCGGCGCTGCTGGCCCTAATGTTAGGAACGGTGCAGGCGGCCGACGAGAGTGTCGCCGCAGGTAAAGAGCTAGCGTTTAGCCGCGCTAAGGGTAACTGTCTCGCTTGCCACTACATTGATGGCGGTGCCTCCCCAGGTAACATTGCACCACCGTTGATGGCGATGTCGGTGCGTTTTCCAGAGCGCGCTAAATTACGTGCACAGATCTGGGATGCAACGGTTACCAATCCCAATACAATCATGCCGCCATTTGGTAAGCATCGCATCCTGACGGAGCGCGAGATTGATCAGATTGTCGATTTTATCATGACGCTATAAGGTCGAGTTGAGGAGGAGCTATCCTGTATGAAGATGACCCATATATTGCCGCTACTGTTGCTGGCAGGCAGTACACTACCGGCGCACGCTGCGACCGATCCGCAGGCCGATATCGATAAGTTCCAGCACTACTATCTCAAAACCTTCTCTAGCGTTGAACGGAGCGATTTTGCCAATGGCGCCTATGCGATCGATCCGGTCGGGCGCGAAAACTGGGAAGCGATTGAGGAGTTCCCCCCCTATGAGCCCTTTATTGATGAGGGGCGGACGATGTGGGAGACGCCGTTTGCCAACGGTAAAAGCTATGCTGATTGTTTCCCCGATGGCCCGGCCCAGCGCCAGAACTATCCGCACTGGGATAAGGAGCAGGGGCAGGTGGTGACCCTCGCTTTAGCGATTAACCAGTGTCGAGAAGCGAATGGTGAGAAGCCGCTGAAGTACAAAAAGGGGGCGATCGCCTCACTGCTCGCCTATATGGCTTATGAGTCACGCGGGCAGGTAACTAATGTGACGCTACCGGAGGATGATCCACGCGCCCTTGCTGCTTACCAAGCCGGCAAAGATTTCTGGCTTGCGCGGCGCGGTCAGCTCAACTTCTCCTGTGCCCACTGTCACGCCGGCTATACCGGTACCCAACTGCGTACCGAAACGTTAAGCCCCGCCTTTGGCCACACTACCGGTTGGCCGGTCTATCGGGCGAAGTGGGGTGAACTCGGAACACTCCATCGCCGCTTTGGTGGATGTAATAAGCAGGTGCGGGCAAAGGCGTTTCCAGCGCAGAGCGAGGAGTACCGCAATTTAGAGTACTTCTTGACGATGATGAGTAACGGTCTGGAGTTTAATGGGCCGTCGGCGCGTAAATGATTTTAGGAGTGTGAGCGTGATGATGAGAGAACAAGCTAGAGGGGTAGGGCGGTGGATACTTGCCGCTACCATGCTGACTGCAACCCTACCGGCGGTCGCAATGGATACCGCGCGGATGGCGGTAGAGGCGCGTTTAGCCGCGGCTGAGCAGGCACGGGCGAAGGCCGACGCGGCCGGCGGGGAGTGGCGCGATACCGGTAAGCTGTTGAAACAGGCGCAGGCGGCGTTAGCCGCTGGCGATCATGAGAAGGCGTTAGCACTCGCCGAAGTGGTTGAGTTTCAGGGGGAGCAGGGGTATCAGCAGACGCTCGGCCAGCAGAATCTGAGTTTCCCCGATATCATGCGTTGAGCCCGCGACTAGGAGAGATAATGAAACCCTTTATTTACACCATTGCCGCGCTGCTGCTCGGCACCAGTGCCGCTGCAGTTGCCGCGGGTGATAACCGTATCAGTGCCGATCTGGCTGATGTCGATGTGATCCACAACGGCAAGATTGTCACCATTGGTCGCGCTAACGACAACAGCGATATGCCACGCGGGTATGATAACATCGCCCGCCACTGCCCCCCCTTCTGTATCCAGCCGATGCAGGTGCTACCGGGGGTGGAGACGGTCGGCGAGTTGGAACTGCTCGGCTATCTGAAACGGCGCTCTGAGGGGGATGACTCGGTACTAGTGATCGACTCCCGTACCCCCGACTGGACCTCTCGTGGCACTATTCCAGGGGCAGTGAATGTGCCGTGGAACCGTATTAACACCGATGTTGGCGGCTCGTTTGCTATCGACAGCGAAGCCGGTTCGCTAGAGCAGATTATGCATGACCAGTTTGGTGCGGTGCGTACCGCTAGCGGTTGGGATTTTAGCAATGCAAAGCTGCTGGTACTCTTCTGTAACGGTGCGTGGTGTGGCCAATCCTCAATGAACATCCGTACCCTCGCAAAGCTCGGCTATCCGACTCACAAACTGAAGTGGTATCGGGGTGGTATGCAGGAGTGGGTGTCGCTCGGATTGAGTATTGCGCGGCCCTAACCGCTCGTTGTTTGGTACGATAGCAGCAACGGGGTGCGGTACGCCGCACCCCATTTTGATCGTACTTAAATAACCACAGGATAGATTCACCATGCTGCTGATGATCGACAACTACGACTCCTTCACCTACAACCTAGTACAGTACTTTGGTGAGTTGGGGGCGACCGTCGAGGTGGTGCGTAACGATCAGATCACGATCGCGGAGATTGAGGCGCTCGCCCCATCGCAGTTAGTGATCTCTCCCGGCCCCTGTACGCCGCAGGAGGCGGGCATCTCAGTGGCGGCGATTCGCCACTTTGCCGGTCGACTACCGATCTTAGGTGTCTGTCTCGGTCATCAGTCGATTGGCCAAGCATTTGGTGGTCAGATTGTCCACGCTAGCGCCATCATGCATGGTAAAACCTCGCCGATCTATCACCACCATGTTGGCCTATTCAGCGGCCTCAACAATCCGCTACAGGCGACCCGTTACCACTCACTAGTGATTGAGAAATCATCGCTACCGGACTGCCTTGAGGTGACCGCATGGACAGAGAATAGCGACGGCTCGCTTGATGAGATCATGGGGGTGCGCCATCGTGAACTACCGATCGAAGGGGTGCAGTTTCACCCTGAGTCGATCCTCACCGAGCAGGGGCATCAGTTACTGCAAAACTTTCTGCAGTAGATGGTTCTGAGACTTGCACCGGCGACCGCCAATCCGGTTTAATCACCACTTTTTCGACCATAGGGTAAGTGACCACAATGGAGATGCAAGCAGCGATTGGCGCCGTGTTAGCGCGGCGCGATCTGAGCAGTGCCGAGATGCAGGCGGTGATGCGCCAGATCATGAGCGGGTCGGCAACGGCGGCGCAGATTGGCGGTTTTCTCATCGGTCTGCGGATGAAGGGTGAGAGTGTCGATGAGATTGCCGCTGCGGCGATGGTGATGCGTGAGCTAGCGACGGCGGTGCCGGTTGCCGGTGAACATCTAGTTGACACCTGCGGTACCGGTGGCGATTCGAGCGGCACTTTCAACATCTCAACGACGGCAGCATTTGTTGCTGCGGCGGCTGGCGCACGGGTGGCAAAACATGGTAACCGCTCGGTGTCGAGCCGCTCCGGTAGCGCTGATGTGCTGGAGGCGGCCGGGGTGCGACTCGATCTCACACCAGAACAAGTAGCACACTGCATCGATAGTGCGGGCGTCGGCTTTATGTTCGCACCGCAGCATCATGGTGCGATGAAGCATGCGATCGGGCCACGGCGCGAGATGGGTGTGCGTACACTCTTTAATCTACTCGGCCCACTGACGAATCCGGCCGCTGCCCCTAATCAACTCCTCGGTGTCTTTAGTGCGGTCTGGTTGGAGCCACTAGCGATGGTGTTACGGCAACTCGGCAGTCGCCATGTGATGGTGGTACATGCGGATGATGGGATGGATGAGATCAGCATCGCCGCACCCACCGAAGTGGCAGAGTTGCGGGATGGCGAAATACGGCGCTATCGCATCGTTCCGGAAGATTTTGGCCTCACCCGCGCACCGCTTGATAGCCTCAAAGTGAGTGACGCTGCCGGCTCGCTAGCGCTGCTTCGACAAGTACTTGATGGTGTCGATGGCCCAGCACACGATATTGTCTCTCTCAATGCGGGGGCAGCGATCTATGTCGCTGGACGCGCCGACACCCTCGCTGAGGGTGTCGCTGCTGCGACGACAGCGATCGCTTCGGGTGCCGCCAAGCAGCGGCTAGAGCGACTGTTACAGCTTTCGCAGGCGGCCGCATAAGATGGGTCAACTTGCCGATATTCTACAGCGTATCTTAGCGCGTAAAGCGCAAGAGGTGGCGGCACGGCAGCAGCAGCGGCCCTTCACTGAGTTGCAAGCGGCCCTGTCGGCAGCACCGCCGCCGCGCGGTTTTGCTGCTGCCATTGCCGATCGTGTTGCAAGTGGCGAGGCGGCGGTGATTGCAGAGATAAAGCGTGCATCGCCGAGTCAGGGGGTGATTCGTGCCGACTTTGACCCGCCCGCGATCGCCCGATCCTATGCCGCCTCAGGGGCAACCTGCCTCTCGGTGCTCACCGATATCGACTTTTTTCAGGGGAGTGATGCCTATCTTCAGCAGGCACGTGCCGCTTGTGCATTACCGCTGTTACGTAAGGATTTTATTATCGATCGCTATCAGATCGCCGAGGCGCGGCTACTCGGTGCCGACGCTATATTACTGATCGCCGCAGCCCTCTCGCCGCTGCAACTGGCCGAGTTGGCAGACTACGCTACCGAGTTACAGCTTGATGTGCTGGTCGAGGTGCACGATGCTGCTGAATTGGCGGTGACGCTACCGCTTAATCTGCCACTGGTGGGGATCAACAATCGCGATCTGCGCCGCTTTGAGACTCGCCTTGAGACCACGCTCGATCTACTACCGCTGATACCGTCCGATCGCATCGTGGTTACCGAGAGTGGTATCCACACCGCCGCTGATGTGTCGCTGATGCGACACCATCAGGTCAACGCCTTTCTGGTTGGCGAGGCGTTTATGCGGGCGGCCGATCCGGGGGCACAATTGGCGGCGCTATTTAGTAGTCACTCGTAGTGGTGCCACTTAGCGGGTACCAAATACTACGATGGTCTTCCCTTTAACCGAGATGAGACCCTGCTCCTCTAGCGCTTTGAGCACCCGCCCTGCCATCTCTCGCGAGCAGCCGACGATGCGGCCGAGCTCTTGGCGCGTGACGCGGATCTGCATACCGTCGGGGTGGGTCATCGCATCCGGCTGCTTGGTGAGCGAGAGGAGCGTACCGGCGATGCGGCCGGTTACATCCATAAAGGCCAAATCACCCACTTTGCGGCTGGTGTCGCGCAGACGGGTTGCCATCTGGGCGGCAAGAGCAAACAGGATCTCTGGATCTTCATGCGCTAATTGGCGAAAGCGACTATAGCTGATCTCGGCCAACTCGCACTCACCGCGCGCCCGAACCCAAGCACTACGGCCGAGCTGCTCCTCATCAAACAGCCCCATTTCACCAAAGAAGTCGCCGGCGTTGAGGTAAGCGAGTACAATCTCGCGCCCCTCCTCATCCTCGATCAGTACCGTGACTGAGCCAGCGGTGATGAAGTAGAGGACATCGGGCTTATCACCGGCGCAGATGATAGTGCTCTTGTTCGGGTAGCGGCGGCGATGGCAGTGCGTAAGAAAGTGCTCGATCGATGGATGGGGTTTGCGTGGCAGAGTGCGTTGCAGAGGCATAGCCGGAAACCTTAAGCGGTGAGTGGGTCTGTGGTAGGTATACCAACCGGACAGGAGGCGGGCAAGGGGAATAGCCGGTACAATACCATTTTTTTTCAGGTGAGATGGGATGAAAGCACGGGTTAAGTGGGTAGAGCAGGTCACCTTTATTGGTGAATCGGAGAGTGGACATGCGGTCGTCATGGATGGCCCCCCCGACCACGGCGGTCGCAATCTCGGGGTGCGACCGATGGAGATGCTGCTGCTTGGGATGGGGGGGTGCACCGCATTCGATGTGATCCATATTCTCAAGAAGTCGCGACAGGCGGTTACCGATTGTGTCGTCGAGCTAAGCGCTGAGCGGGCGGAGAGTGAACCGAAGGTATTTACCCGGATCCATGTCCACTTTATCGTCACGGGTCAGCAGCTACTGCCGGTGAAAGTGGAAAAAGCGGTGGCGCTGTCGGCAGAGAAGTACTGTTCGGCATCGCTGATGCTCGGTAAAACGGCCGAGATTACACACGATTTCGAAATTATTGAGGCGGTAGGCGCATAACGCGGTACCCTCTCTGTTTGGCGTCAGCTGACGATGGTGTCGGCGGGCGATTTCTGGTGATTATGTCCGGGCGACCGGATCGGGAGGCAACAGCGGGTGGCGATTGCGCAGCGGCTGAAACTGCACGGCTTCAACAACCTGACCAAAACCTTGAGTTTTAACATCTATGATGTCTGCTATACCCAGTCGGAGATGCAGCAGAATCAGTATATCGAGTATATCGACGAGGCTTACAACGCTGAGCGATTAACCGCGATACTGACCGATGTAGCAAACATTATTGGTGCGAATATCCTGAACATTGCGCATCAGGATTATGAACCGCAGGGGGCGAGCGTGACGATGCTCATCTCCGAGGAGCCGATCGACTCTGAGCATCTCAGTAATAGTGAGTCGCCAGGGCCGCTCCCCGACTCGGTGGTAGCACACCTTGATAAGAGTCATATCACGGTTCACACCTACCCGGAGAGCCATCCGCACAACGGTATCAGCACTTTCCGTGCCGATATCGATGTCTCTACCTGCGGGCGGATCTCACCGCTCAAGGCGCTTAACTACCTGCTGCACAGTTTTGAATCTGATATTGTGACGACCGACTATCGAGTGCGTGGTTTTACACGCGATGTGCGCGGGCGCAAGCTCTTTATCGATCACAAGATCAACTCGATTCAGAACTACATGGCGCGCGATACGTTAGAGCGCTACGAGTTGATCGATGTCAATGTCTATCAGGAGAATATCTTCCACACCAAGATGATGCTCAAGCAGTTCGATCTCGACAACTACCTGTTTGGCATCGATGCTCGCAGCCTACCACCGCAGGAGCAGAGTCTGATCCGGCGGCGGCTGCAGCATGAGATGCTGGAGATCTTCTACGGTCGCAACATCACGAAGATGCCGGGGGGGCGCTAAGGTCGCGGTTAGAGCCAGCGGGCGGTGCCGGTCATCACCTTTGAGGTGATCTGCATCAGCCCCCGGACCGGCCCTGGCAGAGCCGCACCACCTGCATCAAGTGCGATGCTCGCGTGGTGCGCTTCATCTACCTTCATCTGTTCTAAGATCGCCCGACTCTTCTGGTCAGCGGGTGCTAACTCGGCAAGATGCCCCTCTAGGTGAGCGATCACCTGCCGCTCTGTCTCCACGACAAAGCCGAGACTCCAGCGATCGCCAGCGATACCGGCGACCGCACCGATCGCCAACGAGCCGGCGTACCAGAGCGGATTGAGGTAGCTGACATGGCTACCGAGTTCACGCGTTCGCTGCTCACACCAGACCAGATGATCATTCTCCTCCTGTGCCGCTCGTTCCATCCGCTGTCGCACCTGTGGCAATTTTGCGGTGAGCGCTTGCCCCTGATAGAGCCCTTGAGCCGACACTTCTCCGGCGTGGTTTATCCGCATTAACTGGGCGGTGCGATCGCGCTCTGCTGCGGTGAGATCGCACTCTGACAGTGTGGCGGCCGGGTTAGGACGCTCCGTGACCCGGGGTGGCCCAAATAGCGTCCGTAGGGCGTTATCTAACTGCAGTACCATCTGATCGGCAACGCTGTGTTGGCGCATCGGTAGGTTCTCCGGCGTGGGATGGTCGATTTATGAAGCGCAAGGTTAGCACCGCGTTGCTACGCTCGACAATGGCAACTATCAGCAGCGGTCGATGCTGACGCTAGTGGCAGGCATAGCGATCACTAACACACCCAATAGCCCTATAAGAACAGGGTAATCTAAGCGCCTTCTAACCGCACCGACGGCACCTTATTGTTTCGCTCAATTTGCTCTTGGCAGTAGCCATCTGAGTATCGGAAGCGTACACTGCGAGTGACGAATAACAGAATCTTCCGATACCAGAATCGGTAACGGAAGAGGCGTGGAGTTCCCCGCACCGCGCTGGCAAGGTAAAGCCGGGGATCACCGCTGCCGGCGGCAGGTGTCGTGGCAGTTGATGTTTACTCATTAGGAGAATCTGTTTAATGAAGAAGATGGTTAAAGCGGCTATGGCCGTTGCAATTGCCGGCGCTCTGGCTGCTCCGCTGACTGCTAGCGCTTGGTGGGGTGGAAATAATGGTCCTTGGGGCGGTAACCCGTGGAATGGTGGTAATGCTTGGGGTCCGTTCAACGGCATGGGTAACAGCATGGGCGATGGCAGCGGCGACTTTGACATGAGCTTCAGCGGTCGTGGTCGTGGTGCCGGCAGTGGCAGTGGCAACGGCTATGGCTACGGCTACAACAACCCGTACTATGGTGGCTACGGCCCGTACGGCTATGGTGCTCCGTATGGCTACGGCATGCCGTATGGCGCTCCGGTTGCACCGGCTGCACCGGCTGCACCTGCTCAGCAGTAAGCGTCAACACGCTAACTGCAGGCGGCCCACCCCTATGGGTGGGAACGCCAGCCACCGGATCCCGTCCTGTCGCAGCAGCGTAGGGCGGGATTTTTATTGGGTCGAGCTAAAAGAGTGTTGCTGAGAGTTCGGCGATGGCATTGAGCATATCGGGCTCATCACTCAGTGCTTCAGCGATCGCGGTACGACAGGCACTCAGGGGCGTTACCCCGCTATGGATTAGCTTTCCGGCATGGACGAGTAGACGGGTACTCGCTCCCTCATCGAGACCATTCCCCTTGAGTTGGCGGGTCATACCGGCAAATCGCACTAGCCGTTCGGCTAGATCGCTGTCGATCCCCGCCTCCTGCTGCACAATCTGCGCCTCAAGTGCTGCCCTTGGATAGTCAAACTCTAACGCGACAAAGCGTTGTCGGGTTGAGGGTTTCAGATCTTTAAGGACGCTCTGGTAACCGGGGTTGTAGGAGATAACCAGCGCAAACCCGGGGGTGGCAGTGAGTAGCTCGCCGCGCTTCTCAATCGGTAGTTGTCGGCGATCGTCGGCCAATGGATGGATCACTACGGTGGTATCTTTGCGCGCCTCTACCACCTCATCAAGGTAGCAGATAGCGCCGTGGCGTACTGCTCGGGTGAGCGGACCATCGACCCACACCGTCTCGCCTCCCACCACCAGATAGCGCCCCACCAGATCAGCAGCGGTTAGATCGTCATGACATGCGACCGTGATCAGAGGGCGCTTCAGACGCCACGCTAGATGTTCAACAAAACGGGTCTTACCGCAGCCGGTCGGCCCCTTTAGCAAGATCGGCAGATCGTTAGCATAAGCCGCCTCAAAGATCGCAATCTCATCGGTCACCGGCTGGTAGTAGGGTTCATCAGTGATCAAATTCTGTTCTAGTTGCATCGGGGGCAGACTCTCAAGTTAAGCAAATAATCGATAGTGACGAAGCCACTACGGCGGTTATCGTCGTCAGCATAACCAACATTGCGGTGAGGTGCAGTAGTGGCAATGGTGGAAAGGGGGTAGAGACGGGCGCTTATCACTGGTCGAGACTGATACGCAGAGATTGCCACCACTAAAGGGGAGCGGCGTGACCGAGCGCGTTGCACTACCACAACTCCATCTAGTGACACTGCACCATGCGCACCACGCTAGCGCCTCCGGCTATGGCCGTTTTGCCGATCATCTACCGGCACAGCAGCTACCACCTCTGCGCCACTGGACATGGCAGCAGCGACTATTAGCGCGGTTCGCTCGACCGCTTATTCGACAGAGCGGCCTACAGTGGTACCACCGCGACAGCTTTATTCGCGAACTCCAAGTGGCTCGCCACTGGCTCCGCCGACGGGGGCAGCTGTTTCACTTTTTGTATGGTGAAAATAGTTACCGCTATAGTGGACTACTGCGCCGCTATGCACCGGGTAACCACCTTATCTGCACCTACCACACGCCACCGCAGCGCTTTTGTGAGGTAGTGCAGCAGCGCCACCATCTGCGCCATCTTGACGCGATTGTGGTACTCAATCGCGCTTCACTCCCATTCTTTGCCACGGAGGTTGCGAGCGAACGAGTCCACTATCTGCCGCGTGGTGTCGATTGCGACTGGTTCCTGCCGCCACTGCGGCGGCCGGTCACCGCTGGCCGATTACTTGCGGTTGGCTCGCATCTACGCGACTTCACCGCACTCGCCGATGCGGCCCGCTGGCTACAGCGCTGGCGCCCTGCGGTGCGGTTACAACTGCTCACTTTTGCCGCCAATCACCACCACTTCCGTGGCCTAAGTAATGTGGAGCTTCTGCCCCCGGTCACCGATCGTGAGTTATTACGCCGCTACCAACAGAGCGATCTGCTGCTGCTACCCCTGCGTGATGCGACCGCCAATAATGTGCTATTGGAGGGACTCGCTTGCGCTCTACCACTGGTTGCGACCGATCTACCAGGCGTTCGCGACTACGTCACCGACCAGTGTGCCGTATTAACACCACTGGGCGATGGTGAAGCGCTCGCGGCGGCAGCGGCCGCGCTACTTGATGATTCTGCACGTCGTCAGCAGATGGCAACGGCAGCACGAAAGCAGGCACTCCATTTCGGACTGCGCCGCACTGCCGAGCGTCTCCTGCGCCTCTATCAGCAGGTTGCAAACGATGCCTAACCGGCGCGATACACTGCAGGTGGTGCTCTACACCCACACCTTTCTACCGCAGATTGGTGGCCGTGAGTTGGTGGTGCATCAGTTAGCGCTCGCACTGCAGCAACTGGGGGTCGCGGTGCGGGTAGTGGGGCCAACCGGTCTTCGGCGCGCTCGCCACCTCGTGCTCCCCTACCCGGTACAGCGCTGGCCAACACTACTACGAAGCGGAATCGATCCGACCTCGCTACGAGGACGCCTACGGGCGTGGGAGATGGCGCTACAGCTACGGCTGGAGCTGGCGCTGCGGGGGGCTGATCTGATCCACGCCCACACCAGTTGGCCGAATGGCTGGATCGCATCGCAACTGCGCTACCACACGCTACGACGGGTGATCACGCCGCACGGTATCGATATTCACACCATCCCACAGCTACAGCACGGTTGGCGGCTACAGCCCCGCATCGCCAGCCGGATCCGCAGCGCCCTGCAGCGCGCCGATGCGGTCACCGCTATCAGCGACAGTATCGCCACCGCCGCTCTGGCGGCCGGTGCCGATCCAGCGCGACTCCATCGGATCGATAATGGCGTTGATCTGACACGTTTTGCCACTGTCACCCTCTCACATGCCCAGCTCTGCTACCACTTTGGGTTACCCACCGATAGCCGTTTATTGGTGAGTGTTGGTAATTACCATCAGCGCAAGGGATTTGAAACACTACTTCGAGCGATGGTACCGCTCTGCTGCGCAGAACCGCGACTACAGCTGGTGCTGGTGGGCAAGGGGCATGAACAGTTACGACCCCTGTTACAGCATTTCGCACTGTCGCAGCGGGTACGTCTCACCGGCGTGCTGCCACCGCCGTTAACGGCGCAGGCGGATGATCGACCGGACTGGTTAGCCGCTCTTTTACAGCATGCGATCGGTTACGTTTCGGCCGCCACTGAGGAGGGGGCCGAGGGGCTATCGCTGGCACTGTTAGAGGCGCTGGCAGCAGCAACACCGGTGGTCGCCACTGCGATCTCTGGTAGTCGGGAGTTGATTCAACCGTATCGCAACGGTCTGCTTGTGGCCGCTAATGAGAGTGCAGCACTCACCTCTGCACTTCTGACGCTCCTACGCCTCTCGCCATCACAGCATCAGCAGTGGCGACAGCAGGCGCGGGCAACCGTACACTCACACAGTTGGCGTAGGGTCGCGAGTCGCTATCTGGCGCTCTACCAACAGCTACTGGCGGCTCCACCGGTTGCCGGCACGACACCTACGGCGGCGGTGCGTTGAAACGATCACTGCCGCCACTTCACAAACGAGGAGCGATATCGCCATGGAACAGGCGCAGACGAAAGGAGAGTCACTTCGGCTACTCTGTGTGGTGGCCGACACCTTCCCACCGCAACGAGTCGATGTGGCGGAGCTATTTGGGGCTGAGATGCGCCGGCGGGGCCACCGCTGTGATTGGTTGTTACAGGCGCGGGAGGCGGGCGACGGCAACTATCAGACCGCGTGGGGTGGGGGCACGGCTTGGATCGCTGCCACTCGGAGTGGCGAGAGCCGTTGGGCACGGCTACAACGACATCTACTGGCGTTGGCCAATCAGTGGCGCGCATTCGGTCTGCTGCGCGGCGGGGATTACCAACTGCTGCAGATCAAAGATCGTTTTCTATTGACCCCTCTGCTAATACTGGCAGCACGACGGCGGCGCATCTCGACTATCTTCTGGCTCTCCTTCCCATTCCCTGAAGAGTCACTCTGGTTAGCGCAACAAGGGCTCGCCCGCTACCCGCTCCTCTACCGACTGCGGGGTTGGTCATTTCGGTTGCTGCTCTATCGATTCATTGCACCCCTGGCAACGCATCTGCTGGTTCAGAGTGAGCAGATGCAGCGCGATTTAGCCGCCCATGGGGTACCGTTAGCAAAGATGACGCCGCTACCGATGGGTGTGGCGGCGGCTGATCTGATATGGAGTCGGCAGCTACTCACCGCGTTGGAGGGGGTTGGGCTGCCGCAGCAATCGGTAGCGGCACTGGCCGAGAGCACAACCCCATCCCCGCTGCTACTGCGGGTCGAGCCAGTATCGGCGCTGGTACATGGTTGCCCAGCGCCCCCCGGACGGCGCTGGCGTCTTGGCTATTTAGGGACACTAGGCCGCAGTCGGCAACCGGAGTTGATGCTGCGACTCCTACAGCGGTTGTTACTGCAAGGTATTGATGTTGAGTTGTGGCTGGTGGGGGCGACTGAGAGTGCGGCAGATCAAGCGTGGCTGTGGCAGCAGGCGGAGCTACTCGGGATTACCGATCGGTTGCAACTGACCGGCCAGCTACCGCGGCATGAGGCGTGGCGCCGGATTGCCGCGACCGATCTCTGCCTCTCACCATTTCGTCCCTCGCCGATACTCAACTCCACCTCGCCAACTAAATTGGTTGAGTACCTCGCCCTCGCGCGACCGGTGCTCGCCAATGATCATCCCGAGCAGCGGCGGGTATTGGCAGCGAGCGGGGGTGGGCGCTGTGTTGCATGGGATATTGAGGCATTTACGGCGGCGGCAGCAGCGCTACTCGCCGATCCCGTCACCCGGTTAGCGATGGGGCAGCGCGGTCGAGCCTGGGTGGCACGCCATCGTGCCTATCCGCTATTAGCTGCACGATTAGAGCGTAGCTATCGATCGCTATTGGCGCGCCAGACCGGGGTGGAACTACCGCAGCCGGGGTGATAATCGGGTGTTAATGGAACCGCCAGTGGTGACCGCTGGCGGCGGCTTTTTTGGTGTGGCTCTTGACCTGTCGCGTTGCAACCGGTAGCTTTCCAAATCTTATGTCCCCAGCATGCAACCCGATGCCCGTACTCACGGGTCTTTTTTTCTTGCGGAGAGAGCCTTGGAACTGACCGGTGCCGAGATCATCGTCAACTTCCTGCGTGACGAAGGCGTAGAGCACGTCTTTGGTTACCCGGGAGGGGCGGTGCTCCATATCTACGATGCCCTGTATAAGCAGGAGGCGGTGAAGCATATTTTGGTGCGCCATGAGCAGGCCGCCACCCATGCCGCTGATGGTTACGCCCGCTCCACCGGCAAGCCCGGTGTCGTCCTTGTCACCTCTGGGCCGGGGGCAACGAATGCCGTTACCGGCATCGCAACCGCCTACATGGACTCGATCCCAATGGTGATCTTGACTGGCCAGGTGAATAGTGCGCTGATCGGTAATGATGCCTTTCAGGAGGTCGATGCGGTCGGTATCACCCGCCCCTGTGTTAAACACAACTTCCTTGTGAAAGATGCGCGCGAGTTGGCGTTGACACTGAAGAAGGCGTTCTACATCGCGACGAGCGGACGCCCTGGTCCAGTGGTGGTCGATATTCCGAAGGATATCACCGCAGATCGCGCCCACTACACCCATCCGAAGTCGGTGACGCTACGCTCCTATAATCCAGTGGTGAAGGGACACACCGGCCAGATTAAACGGGCGGTTAACATGATGTTGGCAGCGAAGCGGCCGATGATCTACACCGGCGGCGGCGTGGTGCTCAACGATGCGGCAGCACCACTGAAGGCGCTCGCCCAGCGGCTCAACTTTCCTGTGACCAACACCTCTATGGGGCTAGGTGGCTATCCGGCAACCGATCGGCAATTTGTCGGGATGCTGGGGATGCACGGCACCTATGAGGCGAACATGGCGATCTCGCACTGCGATCTGCTCATCGCGATCGGTGCTCGCTTCGATGATCGGGTCACGGGTAATATCGCGAAGTTTGCACCGCATGCACGCATTATCCATGTCGATATCGATCCCTCGTCAATCTCGAAGAATGTGAAGGTTGATGTGCCGATCGTTGGCAGTGTCGATAGTGTGCTAGAGGATATGCTGGAGGGGATTGATGAGAGCGGTCGTCATCCCGATGCCGAAGCGCTCTCTGCATGGTGGCAGCAGATTGAGAGTTGGCGCGCTAAAGAGTGTCTGAAGTATGACCGCAACAGTGAGATTATTAAACCGCAGTATGTGGTCGAATCGCTCTATCAGGTGACCGGTGGTGAAGCGTTTGTCACCTCTGATGTTGGTCAGCACCAGATGTGGGCGGCGCAGTTCTACAAATTCGACCAGCCGCGACGCTGGATCAACTCCGGTGGGCTTGGCACCATGGGGTTTGGTCTACCGGCAGCGATGGGGGTGCAGTTTGCTCATCCCGATGCGACGGTTGCCTGCGTGACCGGTGAGGGATCGATTCAGATGAATATCCAAGAGCTCTCGACCTGTCTGCAGTATCAGTTACCGATTAAGGTGATCTGTCTAAACAACCGCTTCCTCGGCATGGTACGGCAGTGGCAGGAGTTCTTCTATGAGAAGCGCTATAGCAACTCCTACATGGAGTCGCTGCCCGATTTTGTGAAGCTGGCCGAAGCGTATGGCCATATCGGTATGCAGATCGATAAACCAGCCGATGTGGTACCGGCACTAGAGGAGGCGTTTGGGCGTTATAAGGATCGGATGGTGTTCCTCAACTTCATCACCGATCAGACTGAAAACGTCTATCCGATGGTGCCCGCAGGTGCCGGACTGGAGGAGATGATCCTGGTATGAGACACGTCATTTCGCTGCTGATGGAGAATGAGGCGGGGGCGCTATCGCGGGTCGCCGGGCTATTTTCGGCACGTGGCTACAATATCGAATCGCTGACGGTGGCACCGACCGAAGACCCCTCCGTATCGCGGATGACGCTGGTTACGCGCGGTTCAGAGGAGATCATCGAGCAGATCACCAAACAGCTCAATAAGCTGGTCGATGTGATTCGACTACTCGATTTGAGCGAAGGGCCGCACATTGAGCGAGAGATGATACTGCTGAAGGTGCGGGCGAAGGGGAGTGATCAACGCGAGGAGGTTAAGCGGCTGGCCGATATCTTCCGTGCGCGCATTATCGATGTCACTGATACCACCTTTGTCTTAGAGTTGACCGGTAACGGTGGCAAAATCGACGCCTTTATCGGGGCGCTGCCGACGGCCGATATTATCGAAACGGTACGCTCTGGGGTCTCCGGCATCTCGCGCGGTCAGAAGACGTTACGGGTCTAACACCGCAACGCCGATCGCGATGTAATAGGGGAGGGTGGCCGAGCATACGCTAACCGGCCACACTCATCCGCTATCTGGCGGTGGCTGTGGTGGTTACCGCTCATATCAACTTTGCGATTCTAACGCTTTTTAAGGACTGAACAATGCTAAATATGTACTACGACAAAGATTGCGATCTGGCCATTATCCGTGGCAAGAAGGTAGTCATTGTTGGTTACGGCTCGCAGGGCCACGCGCACGCTAATAACCTGAAAGATTCAGGTGTTGATGTCACCGTTGCGCTGCGCCCCGGCTCCGCTTCGGCACAGAAGGCTGAGGCAGCAGGTCTGGCGGTTAAGGCGACGGCAGAGGCGGTACAAGGTGCCGATCTGGTGATGATTCTCACCCCAGATGAGTTCCAATCTCAGCTCTATAAAAGCGATATTGAGCCGAACTTGAAGCAGGGTGCGGTGCTGGCATTTGCCCATGGCTTCTCGATCCACTACAACCAGATTGTGCCGCGTAGCGATCTTGATGTGATCATGGTGGCACCGAAAGCGCCCGGTCACACCGTCCGCTCGGAGTTTGTACGCGGTGGTGGTATTCCCGATCTCATCGCGGTGTTCCAAGACGCTTCCGGCAGTGCCAAGAAGATCGCACTCTCCTACGCGAGCGCCATCGGTGGTGGACGTACCGGGATCATTGAGACCAGCTTCAAAGATGAGACTGAGACGGATCTGTTTGGTGAGCAGGCGGTGCTGTGTGGTGGTGCGGTGGAGCTGGTTAAAGCGGGCTTCGAGACGCTAGTTGAGGCCGGTTATGCACCAGAGATGGCCTACTTCGAGTGTCTGCATGAGCTGAAGTTGATTGTCGATCTGATGTATGAGGGGGGTATCGCTAACATGAACTACTCCATCTCTAACAATGCGGAGTATGGTGAGTATGTGACCGGCCCGCAGGTGATCAATGAGCAGAGCCGGGCAGCGATGAAGCAGGCACTGCACAACATTCAGACCGGTAACTATGCTAAGCGCTTCATCCAAGAGGGGCAGACCAACTATCCGGAGATGACCGCCATGCGTCGTCTCAATGCGGCACACCCGATTGAGCAGGTGGGTGGGCGGCTGCGGTCGCTGATGCCTTGGATCAGCGCTAATGCACTGGTTGATAAGAGCCGTAACTGATCGGTTGCGGTTACTAGGGGGGATCGTTGGGGTGTTGCGCACCACGCACCCACGCGGTCACCCCGCTCTGCTATGGCGGTCGGGTGTCAACAGATGATGAGTAGTCCGGAACGCCGCCGTCGCGGCATCTATCTTCTCCCTAACCTTTTTACCACGGCAGCACTGTTTGCCGGTTTCTTTGCGATTGTCTCTGCGACGAAAGGCGACTTTAGTGTCGCGGCACTGGCGATCTACATCGCGATGATTCTCGATGGTCTGGATGGTCGCGTCGCCCGTCTAACCCACACCCAAAGTGAGTTTGGAGCGCAGTACGATAGCCTCTCCGATATGGTCTCGTTTGGCTTAGCTCCGGCACTGGTGGTCTATGAGTGGGCGCTCCACGATCTCGGAAAGTTGGGTTGGTTAGCCGCTTTTGTCTACACCGCCGGCGCAGCGCTACGATTAGCACGTTTTAACACCCAACTGGGGGTGAGTGATAAGCGCTTCTTCCAAGGGTTAGCTAGCCCCTCAGCAGCAGCGATTGTCGCTGGTCTGGTGTGGGTTGGACACGATCTGGGCTATCAGGGCGGCGATCTCCAGATAGCGGCGTTTGCCATTACTGTTGCCGCTGGTCTATTGATGGTGAGCAATATCCGTTACTACAGCTTTAAGGAGCTCGATCTGCGGGGACGGGTGCCATTTGTTGCTGGATTGGTCGTGGTGCTACTGTTTGTCCTTGTCTCAACCGATCCACCTAAGGTGCTATTTATCGCCTTTGCACTCTATGCGCTATCCGGACCGGTAACCACGCTACTGCTACTGCGTCGCTGGCGCGCCCGCCGTCTCGTGGGCGAGGGGCGAGAGGAGGAGAAACGTAGCGATACATAAAAATATCGCTGCGAACTCCGCCATCCACCTAGCGCTTAGTGGCTGATACCGGTGAGCTTATGCTTTTGACTCACCGTTCTCTCCCCCATCAGCCGCTGCACTGCTACTCTCTCCACCACTACTACGCTCCACTTCAACGACACTCCCGGTATCGATTCGGCGACGTCGTGGACGAATCTCACCGCCGCGCTCCCCGCGCCGCCGCCGTCCATTATCGATCCCACTACGCGGGTTACTACGCCGCGACTTACTCCGTTTCGGCTGACTCTCCGACTCATCTAGCCCGTCACTTATCGTGGTGGGTGATTGCTCCGCTGTTACCGCATCGCTCACCCCTGCCGATTGACTCTCTACTGCCTGGGGTTCAGCGCTCTCTGCCATTGGTTCGGACGGTGGCGCAGCGACTACGGATGGTTCCGTCATCGACGCTGCGGGTAGCGCCGTTGCGGCCGCTGCCGATGGGGGCTCTGCGGTCGCAGGGGTTGAAGAGGGCTTGACCGTTGCGGGAGTCTCCTCGGCTACAGGCGGCTTAAGCGCTGCAGGGGGAGGGGTCGTTGCCGCTGGTTGATCGTGCTCTGCGGCGATCGCATGCCGCTCCGTTGACGATGGCTGCTCAGTCACCCCGACAGCTTGATCAACAATGGCACTAGGTGCGGCCGCGCTACGCTCTGACGACTCGCCACTGGCGGATAAATGTGGTTGTTCAACTCGCTGATTGTCAGCAGATGGCGCGTTGAGCGTTGCGTGTGACCCATCAACCCGAGTCGATTCATTATCGTTGCGGCGGCGACGGCGTCCGCCACGTCGCCCGCGGCGGGTACCAGAGCCCCGCTCGCTGCTACTATCACGCGTCAACTCGGGGCGTGGGGAGGCGTCATTACCATAGGGCGGCTGAACCGACCCTTCAGGTACTGTCTCAAAGGTGATCGTCATTTTACGCGAGCGCCGTTCGCTGCCACTGCTATTAGGCGCGCTACTGCTGTCACGCGTCGCTTCACTGCTGCTGTGCGTCAACTGCTGATCATCACGTTCGTTGACTACTTGGCTCCGCGCGCCGCTCTGATTCTCGATTCGTTCGGTCGGACGCGGTTCACTCCGTTCGCTGCCGACACGCATGTCGGTACGTTCGGGCGTGCGGTTGTCTTGCCGAGGTGGCCGACTGCGCTCCCGCTCATTACGGCTCCCATCAGTGGCGCGGTCGCTTCGATTGTTACGACTCTCACTCTGCTCCCCTCGATTACTAATGGTACGGTTGCCTTCACTCCGCTGCCGACCACGTCCACCGCGACGTCCATCGCTACCATCGCCGACCGGGATGGGTGGGCGACGAGCAGCATTGGCTGAGGGCGAGAGAGGACCGCTGATCCCGCGCTCGGTTGCCGCAGTGCGTTGCTCACTGACCGGTGGTGTGGCAGCCGCCGGATGGGGCGTCTCACTATTTCCAAATAGGCTGGAGATGATGCGTCGTAGAAAACCGTTGTTCATCTCCGCTCGGTGATCATCAGTCGTTGGCGCAGTGGTCGCAGCAGTGGAGGGGGGGGTATGCGTTGCTGTACTGCGACCCGTTGCAGGTGGGCGACTCTGGCGAGTGGTGGGAGCGGGAGTCGGCGCGGCGGCGGCCGGCGGGGTGGCGGGGGCTAAGGTCTGAATCGCCGGGACTTCACGCGCTGGACGGTTAGCGCCATCACTGCTCACACTATCGCTACCGGCGGCTGGCTGATCAGCTAAGATGTAGCTCGGTTTTCCCGCTTGTACACCACTCACCTCATCGCTACGCAGTCGCTGCACCTCAAATTGTGGGGTTTCGAGATGCGGGTTCGGGATCACCTGCAGCATGACACTGTGGCGTGCCTCAATATCATAGAGGGCGCTGCGCTTCTCATTGAGAAGATAGGTCGCCGCATCGACCGGTAGCTGCGCAACCACACGGCCAGTACGCTCCTTCATCGCCTCCTCTTCCATCAACCGTAGCACAGAGAGTGAGAGCGATTCGATACCACGAATCGTACCTTGACCGCTACAGCGCGGGCAGACGATCTGACTCGACTCACCCAGTGAGGGGCGAAGCCGCTGCCGTGACATCTCCAGTAGGCCGAAACGGGAGATACGGCCAACCTGTACGCGGGCGCGATCTTGGCGCAGCGCTTCGCGGAGTCGATTCTCTACTTCGCGCTGATTGCGGGCCGGTGTCATATCGATAAAGTCGATAACGATGAGACCACCTAGATCGCGCAGTCGAAGCTGGCGGGCGATCTCATCGGCGGCCTCTAAGTTAGTGTTCAGCGCGGTCTCTTCGATATCCCCTCCCTTCGTCGCCCGCGCTGAGTTGATATCGATCGCCACCAGCGCTTCGGTGTGATCGATAACGACCGCACCGCCGGAGGGGAGGGTCACCTCACGCTGAAATGCCGACTCAATCTGCGACTCAATCTGGTAGCGAGTAAACAGGGGAACGCGATCGTGGTAGTGTTTTAGTTTTGACAGATACTGCGGCATCACCTGCTGCATAAAGCTGCGGGCGTACTCAAAGATCGCCTGATCGTCAATCAATATTTCACTGATATCGTTGCGCAGGTAGTCGCGGATTGCGCGGATAACAACGTTGCTCTCTTGATAGACAAGGAATGGCGCACGTTTAGCGGTTGCCGCCTCGGTGATTGAACTCCATACCTGCACTAAGTAGTCTAGATCCCATTGCAGCTCTTCGGCACTCTTGCCAACCCCGGCAGTGCGAACAATCAGACCCATATCAGCGGGAATGGTTAGCTGGCTCATGGCATCCCGTACTTCGGAACGCTCTTCACCCTCAATCCGGCGTGAGACCCCCCCCGCCCGCGGATTATTCGGCATGAGAACCAGATAGCGGCCAGCAAGACTGATAAAGGTGGTGAGTGCGGCCCCCTTGTTACCGCGCTCCTCCTTGTCGATCTGAACGACCACCTCCTGTCCTTCGCGTAGCAGCTCCTGAATACCGGCGCGGTTACTCACCTCAGGTCGGAAGTAGTTGCGGGCGATCTCCTTCAGCGGGAGGAAGCCGTGGCGATCGGCTCCATAATCGACAAAGGCCGCTTCTAGGCTCGGTTCAACCCGAGTGATGCGACCTTTATAAATGTTGGATTTTTTCTGCGCACGAGCGGCGCTTTCAATGTCAAGATCGTAGAGTCGCTGGCCATCGACCAGCGCGACACGCAGCTCTTCTGGCTGTGTGACGTTAAACAGCATACGCTTCATGTTGTCATGTCTCTCAGGCGCTCAACCCCGATAGTAGGGGCGGGCGACAGCGACCACTCACCGCCACTGGCGGAGTGGTACATGGGTGGGGATTGTGGCGCCATAACTCGGCGTCCGGCCTCTCGGTTGCCACCCGGTCGCCCGCGATTGATCTATCGCGGGAGCGCGGTTATATAGTGGTGCACGCACGGCAATAGTGCCGCACGGCATGAATCGGTGTTCCACTGTCCGGCAGCGCTGCTGCCTGAACCCATCGGTGCTGCGGCGCGGTCACGGCGTCTTGGACTTTTCGAATCGTGACAGCGTGCGGCGAATATAGCAGTGTTGATGATGGCTTAGCAATCACCGCGCCTGTTATCATAGTCGGCTATGTCACAACCTCAACTTCATGGCGTCCGGGAGCTGCGTATCGGCCTAGAACAGGCTGGCCAGCGGATCGATAATTTTCTGCTAACTCAGCTCAAAGGGGTACCGAAAAGTCACGTCTATCGGATCCTGCGGCGCGGTGAAGTGCGGGTCAATGGCGGTCGTATCCGACCGGAGTATCGGCTGCAACCTGATGATCGGCTGCGCCTACCGCCGATGCGTACCGCCGACCGAACACCGACTACCGCCCCAGGCGCGACACTACAGCAGCGCATTGCTGATGCGATCCTCTATGAGGATAACCGCTATCTGATTCTCAATAAGCCCTCCGGCGTGGCGGTGCATGGCGGCAGTGGGGTGAGCTTTGGGGTGATTGAGACACTGCGAGCACTCCGCCCACAGGCTCCCTTTCTGGAGTTAGGACACCGCTTAGATCGCGACACCTCCGGCTGTCTGCTGCTAGCGAAGCGCCGGAGTGCGCTACGCGCATTTCAGGAGCTACTGCGCAGCGGGGGGGTCGAGAAGCACTACTTAGCGCTGGTGCGAGGGGCGTGGCAGGGGGGGAGCCGCTATATTGATCTGCCACTACAGCGCAGTATCCTCCGCTCTGGAGAGCGCATGGTACACACGAGCGATAGCGGTAAAGCGGCACGCAGTCGATTTGTGCCGCTCACCTACTACCGCGATGCAACCCTGATGCGTGTGACCCTCATCACGGGTCGCACCCATCAGGTGCGGGTTCATGCCGCGGCGAGTGGCCACCCCCTCGCCGGTGATGAGAAGTATGGCGATGCAGCCTTTAATCGTCTACTCCGTCAATCGGGGCTTAAACGGCTCTTTCTTCACGCCGAGCAGCTCCGTTTCACACCGCCAGAGCAGGCGACATTAGCGCTCACTGCACCCCTTGAAGCGTCACTGCAGTCGCTGCTGCAGCAGCTTGAAGCCTCCCTGTAACGTCGCCACACCCCGGTTATGCCAACTACCTGGAACCTACGACTTGATACAACGACCTTATGATCTGATTGTATTTGATTGGGATGGCACGCTGATGGATTCGGAGGCGCGTATCGTCTCCAGTCTGCAAGCGGCCAGTGCCGATGTCGAGCTACCGCCGCTCCCGCCGAGTCGGCTGCGCAATGTGATCGGCTTAGGGCTGCAGGAGGCACTGCAACAGCTCTATCCAGAAGCCACCACAATTCAGGCAGAGCGGTTAGTCGCACGCTACCGCCACCACTTCCTAACCGCCAGTCAGATTGTGACGCCGCTCTTTCCAGGAGCGAAAGCGACGTTAGCGCAGCTGCAGCAGCAGGGGTATCTGCTAGCGGTAGCGACCGGCAAGGGGCGGCAGGGGTTGCAGCGGGCGTTTGCCGAGAGTGAGACTGGGGACTACTTTGTTGCTAGTCGCTGCGCTGATGAGTGCCACTCAAAGCCGCATCCGCAGATGCTACTGGAGCTGTTAGCGCTGTTTGATGTGGCCCCGACACGAGCGCTGATGGTGGGAGATACTGAATATGACCTACAGATGGCTAGCAGTGCTGGGGTGGCGGCGGTGGCGGTCTGTTATGGTGTACATGAGCCGCAGCGGTTACAGGCACTACAGCCGCTTGCCTGCCTAGAGGCGATTAGTGAGCTACCGGCGTGGTTGGCGGCGTGCAGTTGAGTTGAAGCGCCTAGGTTGCGGTGGATTGCGTCACTCTTTAATTGATGGTGTGAATTGAGTATGACAACTGATGATAAGCGCCGGAGTGAGACCGGTTGGGAACGCGATTTAGTGCAGCGGTTAGCGACCGCAGCGTTGACAGAGCAGCGACGGGCACGACGCTGGGGACTCTTCTTTAAAATTCTATTATTTGGTTATCTCTTTACTCTACTTTGGTTAGCGTGGCCGGGCGGTGGCGATCTAGGGCGAATCGCGCACCACGGCGAACATACCGCTGTAGTAGAGCTTAATGGCCTGATTGCTGACACCACTAAAGCGAATGCCGAGTCGGTGATGGAGGGGCTACGCGAGGCGTTTGCTGCTAAGGGTGTGCAGGGGGTGGTTCTGCGAATCAACAGCCCCGGTGGTAGTCCGGTACAGTCGGCGTGGATCTATGATGAGGTGCGGCGGTTGCGGCAGCAGCATCCCGATATCCCACTGCATGCAGTGATTGTCGATGTGGGGGCCTCAGGTGGCTACTACGTCGCCGCAGCGGCCGACAATATCTACGCAAGTCCGGCGAGCGTGGTCGGCTCTATCGGTGTGCTGATGAACGGGTTTGGTTTTGTTGGCACGATGGAGAAACTTGGTGTTGAACGGCGTCTGCTGACCGCGGGTGCTAACAAGGGGATGCTTGATCCCTTCTCACCAAACGATCGGCAGGCGCAAGCGCATCTACAACAGCTACTCGAGCAGATCCATCAGCAGTTTGTCACTGCTGTGCAGACGGGTCGGGGAGCGCGCTTAGTTGATGATCCAACGCTCTTTAGTGGGCTAGTCTGGAGTGGTGAACAGGCGCGGCAGTTGGGATTGATCGACGATTTTGGTGATGTCGATCGGGTAGCACGAGAGGTGATTGGTGCCGAAGAGGTGGTCAACTACAGTGTGAAGCCGGATCTACTACACCGCTTTGCTGATCGTATTGGTGCGGTATTGGCTACGATGGGTTGGCAGCAGCAGTGGCTACAACTCGCTGGTATGGCACTGCCACAGCTACAGTGATGAGATTCGATAGTAGGAGTTTGTAACAATGCGTGATCTGGTATTAGCCTCAACTTCACCCTTTCGGCGTGAACTGCTCGAACGGCTCGGCCTCCCCTTCCATACTGCCGCCCCAGCAGTAGATGAGCAGCGGCTCCCTGACGAGGATGCGGTAGCGCTGGTAACCCGGCTTGCACACGCAAAGGCACAAGCGGTTGCTAGCACGTGGCCAGAGGCGCTCATCATCGGTTCCGATCAGGTCGCGCTCAATGGAGATGAGATTCTCGGTAAGCCCGGTGATCACGCTACTGCGGTGCGGCAGTTACAGGCGGCCTCAGGGCGTGCTATCACCTTTCATACCGGACTCTGTCTACTCAATGCGGCCACCGGTCACTCGCAGGTGATCGATGCTCCTTATCGTGTCTGGTTTCGCGATCTAAGCGATAGCCAGATTGAGCACTATCTACAGCGTGAACAGCCCTACAACTGTGCCGGTAGCTTTAAGTCAGAGGGGCTCGGTATTGCGCTGTTTGATCAGCTAGAGGGGGAGGATCCGAACGCCTTGATAGGGTTGCCGCTGATTCGTTTGATACGGATGTTGGAGGCGGAGGGGGTGGCGGTACTTTAGTAAAAAAAGGGGCATCCGAAGATGCCCCTAAGTGCCACTCAGGAGGGGGAAAGGGGAGCGGTTATTTGCCGCTATTGGTGAACTCAGGATAGGCTTCGAGACCACACTCAGCGAGGTCAACGCCGTTGTACTCATCCTCTTCACTGACCCGAAGGCCGATAATTAGCTTAACGAGGCTCCAGACAATCAGGCTGCTGACAAAGACCCAACCAAAGATGGTGGCGATTCCAAGTAGCTGTGCTGATAGGGTGGCGTCACCGTTGGTGAGCGTGACCGCTAGCAATCCCCAGATACCGACGACGCCATGCACGGAGATGGCACCGACCGGATCATCAATCTTCAGCTTATCGAGGGTGATGATAGCGAACACCACAAGCACACCACCGACACCACCAATTAGGGTTGCTTCTAGAGCGGTTGGGGTGAGCGGCTCAGCGGTGATAGCGACTAGACCGGCAAGCGCGCCGTTGAGTGCCATGGTCAAATCGGCTTTACCGAATAGCACACGTGAGGTGAGTAGTGCCGCGACGACACCGCCAGCGGCGGCCATGTTGGTGTTAACAAAGACCATCGCGACAGCATTCGCTTCACCGACATCGGAGACCTTCAGTTCAGATCCACCGTTGAAGCCGAACCACCCCATCCAGAGGATGAATGTGCCGAGGGTAGCGAGCGGCATGTTCGCACCTGGAATCGCGTTGACACTGCCGTTCGCGCCATATTTACCCTTTCGTGCACCGAGTAGCAGCACCCCGGCAAGCGCTGCCGCAGCACCCGCCATGTGGACTACACCAGAGCCTGCGAAGTCGAGAAAGCCACTCTCATCAAGGAAACCACCACCCCACTTCCAGTAACCCTGCACCGGATAGATAAAGCCGGTCATGACCACGGCGAAGGTGAGGAAGGCCCACAACTTCATCCGTTCAGCAACCGCCCCAGAGACGATGGACATTGCGGTAGCGACAAACACCACCTGGAAGAAGAAGTCCGACATATTGGAGTAGTAGGGGGCCTCTTCACCACCGGCCAGTACTGCTTCAACTGTATGGTCGGCACCGAGTAGGAAACTGATGCCAGGAATGTACGCACTAATCGCCTCGCCATACATAATGTTGTAGCCGACGAGCATGTACATGATACAAGCGATGGCGTAGAGGGCGACATTCTTAGTCAGAATCTCGGCGGTATTCTTCGCCCGAACCAGACCCGCTTCGAGCATCGCGAAGCCGGCAGCCATCCACATCACCAGCGCGCCAGAGATGAGGAAATAGAAGGTATCTAATGCGTAACTGAGTTGGGTTACCTGTTCCATCATCCGCTCCTTACAGCGCTTCGGCGCCAGTTTCGCCGGTACGGATCCGCACCGCTTGTTCGAGATCGAAGACAAAGATCTTGCCGTCGCCAATCTTGCCAGTGTTAGCGGCGCGACTGATCGCCTCAATCACCTGATCGACCAGATCGGCAGAGACCGCCGCTTCGACCTTCACTTTCGGTAGAAAATCGACCACATATTCAGCACCCCGATAGAGCTCAGTGTGCCCCTTCTGACGGCCAAATCCCTTCACTTCGGTTACGGTGATGCCCTGTACACCAATCTCCGACAGGGCCTCACGCACGTCATCGAGCTTAAAGGGCTTGATGATGGCGGATATCAGTTTCATTGTCGTCTGCTCCTCAACGACCGACGCGAATAGTCGGCCGATGGCTTAAAGATAGATAGCGGGATTAGAGATCGAAGCTCTTCGACCAAGAGACTGTGAGCAGCGCATCGCTGTCGTCAGCATCGGTATCGTCAAAGGCGAAAGTGACGCCGCCAAAGTCGCCGAGATCTTTAGCGAGTGCTAGCTGGTAGTGTGTCATATCATCGTCGGAACTCGGATCATTATCCCAATCGTAGTAGCCAACCAGGCCGGAGAGGGTCAGGCCGCTGCTCACTTCAAACTCTGCGCCTAAACTGTAGTAGAGATCGTTCTCAAATTGGGTATCCATCTCTTTGCTGACGGTGTAGGCGACGCTAGCGGTGACCGGGCCAAAACCGAGGGAGGCATTCACCTCGGTAAAGTCATTTTCAACATCACCGACTGGATACATATAGTAGATTGCACCGACGCTATAGCTCACCGCGCCAATATCACCACCATAGGCGGCGTAGAAGTCCACTTCGTAACCATCCGTCACATTCGAAACCCACGTTCCGAACGAAAGGCCACCCATCTCAGCATCTAGCCCGCCGCTAACCGCCGGCATGTTGTCAGTCTGAGTCATACCGCGCCAGAGGTAGTTACTGGTGACACCCACGTTACCGGTGAACTCGGCACTAGCCGCGCTACTCAATAGGAGTGAGGAGCCGAATAGCGCGCTGCTGATCATCGTGGCAATAGGTCGTTTCATCATCATTCTCCTGTATCTTTTGTCGGGGGGTGTTGACACGCTGGCCAGGGCGTTTGCTGGATACATTGCATTTGCCGTGCCACCTATTTTTTTTCTTTTATTATCATAATGATAGTCTATATTTTTCGAAATGAACGAGGGTATTAGCTGGGGGTGACTGCACCCATCATGAGGCACTCTGCCCCATTGTTGCACTAAAATAGTGCGAACGGATGGCTGTTGGTGGAGCACCGCCATCCGGTGTAGAGTGAGCCACTACAATCAACCAATGGGCGCTCTGCCCAACTACTCACAGGAGTTGAACTGATGGATCCACTCTGGATCGATGATCTGGTGCGCCGCTTTGGTGAGCAGCTCCCGCCGGGGATGGCAGCACTACGAGAGGATTTTGAGAGGAATAGCCAAGCGCTGCTACAGGCGGCGCTAGCGAAGCTCGATCTGGTGACACGAGAGGAGTTTGAAGTGCAGCGCGAGGTGTTAGCACGCACCCGCGCTCAGTTAGAGCAGCTGGAGTTGCAAGTGATCGCGTTAGAGCAGCGCGTAATACCGGTAGTGGGCGCCTCATCGGCTACGGCTAGCGCGCCGGCTAATCTGCAGCAAACAGCGCCAACATCTCATCCGCCGTTAGATTGATGTTAGCGCGATCGTCGGTATCGCGGTAGATGGCGTCGGCCAGTGCCTGTTTGCGCTGTTGGAGTGCTAGGATCTTCTCCTCAACGCTATCGGCGACAATCAGCTTATAGACAAATACCGGTTTATCTTGGCCTATGCGGTGGGCACGGTCGGTCGCCTGCGCCTCGGCTGCCGGATTCCACCATGGATCGTAGTGGATAACAGTGTCGGCTTGGGTCAGGTTAAGGCCGGTACCGCCGGCCTTGAGACTGATCAGGAAGATCGGTACCTCTTTGCGCTGGAAACGCTCAATCACGGCATCGCGATCCCGGGTGCTGCCGGTCAGTTTCACATAGTCGATGCGCTGCTGCTGTAGGGCGGTCTCAATATGGCCGAGCATGGTCGAAAATTGTGAAAAGATGAGTATCCGTCGCCCCTCTTCAAGGAGGGGAGGTAGCATCGCTAATAGGAGTTCGAGTTTGGCAGAGTGCTTCACCCGCCGCGCACTCTCTAGCTTGACTAATCGCGGATCGCAGCAGACTTGTCGCAACTTCAGTAGTGCATCGAGTAGTTCAATATGGCTGCGCCGCAGCCCTTTATCAGCGAGGAGCTGCTGTACCCGCTGCGCCATCGCGGTGCGAATCGTCTCGTAGAGGCGGCGCTGATCGGGCTCCATCTCAACACTGCGAACCATCTCACTCTTCGGTGGTAGCTCGCTGGCGACCGCCTGCTTGGTTCGACGCAGCATAAAAGGGGTGATGCGCTGGGTGAGTGCGTACTGGCGTTCGGTATCGTGGTGACGCTCAATCGGGTAGCGGTAGCGGCGATTGAACTGCTGCTGACTACCAAGAAAACCGGGCATCAGAAAGTCGAATAGTGCCCAGAGCTCACCGAGGTGGTTCTCAAGCGGCGTGCCGGTAAGACAGATGCGCTGGTTAACCTTGAGCTGACGAGCAGCTAGAGCACTCTTTGCCCGCGGATTTTTGATTGTCTGCGCCTCGTCCAAGATAAGGTAGCTGAGTCTCTGCTGCTGCCACTGATCGCTATCGCGAGCAAGCAGGGTGTAGCTGGTGATAAGTAATTGGTAACGCTGTAGATGCCCGAAGTGGGTGTGGCGATCAGCACCATGTAGTACGCATGTTTGCAGTTGCGGTGTAAAGAGTGCCGCTTCGCGCCGCCAGTTGCCGAGCAGACTGGTCGGTGCAACCACCAGCGCCGGATGCAGAAGTCGACCTGCCTGCAGTTCAACAAGGAGGTGGGTGAGGGTCTGTAGCGTCTTACCGAGTCCCATATCATCGGCCAAGATACCGCCAAACTGATATTGACGCAGAAACTGTAGCCAGTTGAGCCCGTGCTGCTGGTAGGCACGCAGAGTCGCATTCAGTGCGGCCGGTGGTGGCTGCTCTGAGATACCCTCAAAGTTACGTAACTGCTCTCCGAGACGACGTAGCGGCTCCCCCCCTTGCCACTGTAGGTGGTAGTCATCGAGGCGCTGATCGAGGAGCGCAAGTTGGCCGACTTGATAGCGTGATAGCTTTAGCGAGGGGTTGCCGGGTGGGGTGTCGTAGAGTTCGGTTAATGTTTCGGTGATGTGTCGTAGTAGGGTGCTCGGCAGCGTTATCCATTCGCCGGGTTGACGCTCAATAAGCAGTCGATCAGGACGCTTTTGACCATCTTGGCGTAGCCACTGGGTGATTAGCGGCAGTAACTCGATGCGCTGTTCGCCCACTTGAAATGAGAGGTTGAGGTCGAACCAGTCGGGCTGTGTCTGGGTGAGTTCGACCTGTAACTGATCCGCTTCGGTAAAGGTGAGCAGAAATCCTGTCTCGCGACATATCTGCCACCCCTCCGCTTCGAGTTGTGGTAGCTGGTCAAGTAGCTGCTGCCATGCTAACGCCTCATCAAGGCGGTTATGGTGAGTGAGTCGGAGATCGTACGCTTCACTCTCGATCAGTTGCGGCTGTAGTTCCGGTTGACAGAGTTTTAGGCGCGCTAATGCCGCCTCTTCAAATGCGATATCGCGTTCGATCTGATAGATACGCTCACCTTGGGTCTTTAGTTCAGTTTGGGCGTGATCGACATGTGTAAGATAGGGGGCAAGCTCACAGTCGCCATAACGAAACAGGAGACGGGCGTAGCGCTGCTGACCACTAAAACGTGACTGCTCGCCCCAGAGGCGTAGTACCGGTGTTGGTACCTCTTGGATCTGCACCACAGGCAGCGGCTCTGGTAGCGGTATGGCGTCGAGCGCGGGGAGCCAGCGCAGTAGAAAGTGGGTAAAACTGCGCAGCTGATCGAGCGGAATGAGCGGGAGCTCATGTAGCGCCTGAAAGAGATCGGGCGGGAGCGGTTGCTGTAGCTCGCCGCAACTCCCGGCTATGCTATCTAGGTACCAGAGCGGTTCGGTCGCTAGCAGCAACCAGTCAGATGCCGATTCAAGGTTAATCTGTAGCTGATATCCTGCCGCCTCTTTATGCCAATGGAAAGTGACTTGCCGTGGTGCACCGATAGTCAATGGTGGCGCACTCAACTGCTGCCAGTGACAGCGACCGGTTGCGATAAGCTGCTGTAGTAGCAGGCGCTGATCATGAGGGGTGCGCGGCGGGTGATGACCAAACCCGGCGTTGCCCAGCAGTAGTAGTTGGTTGATCGTGCCATCTTCCGGCAGTTGAATCCAGGCAGGAAGACGCTGATGCTGTAGGTATTGGCTCAACTCATAGGTCGAGACATCATAGGGTTGACTCCAGCCGCCATGACGAAGCTGTCGGCTGCGAACCATTCGCACCTGTAGTCGCGTCTGCGGAGTGCCGAAATCGAGTAGGTAGTGGAGCTGCTCTTGGTCAGTCGTGCGGGGGGCGCTGATGTTGCGCTGCTGTTCACGCCGCTGCTCGAACTGTCGCTGCCAGCGCTGGAGCTGCTCAGTTGCTGATGGGGTAGCGGCTGCGGCAGTGGCGGCGTGCTCGGTAAACCCCTCTGGCTGTTCGAGCCAAGCCAATAGCGCTGCAATAACATGCTTACAGTCAAACTGTACCGGACAGCTACACTCTCCCTCAACTTGCAGCGGTGGTTTGAGGTGTACATCGATGCGCTGCTGATAGATGCGGCTACCCCGACCGATCACTTCGCTCTCGATAACACCCTCCCGATAGCGCACCGACATCACGCGCCCATCACGATAGTAGTGCTCTCCTCGCGCAAAGTAGGTGTAGCCGCTACTGCGGCGCGCGGCGGTGATGATCTGCTGTTTGGTCGTTCGATCCATGGGTTAACCGAAGCGCCGATTAGTTAGTGCGTAAGCGGTTGAGAATATCCTCTTTAGCCTGACTTACGATAGAGTCGCGATCGAGGCCGGCGAGGATCTCTCGAACCACCCGCTTCGGCCCACCACTCCCCCACGACATCCCTTGGGCTAGGTAGCGTTCGGCAGCATGACCAACGACAAAGGTGCTGAAGTAGGCGACCGATCCCTGGGCAACGCCAGTGACCGCCGTAGAGAAGCCGCCAGTGCCAAATTTGAGCGCCGATGAGAGTAGGTTTAGGCTCCACTCAGTACCCCAGATCGCCGCCATCTGTGCCCCGATGGTGCGGATCAGTCGGCTAGCACGGTTGCGGGTCATCGGGATCTGGTAGAGGCGCGAGAGAGCTAACACCATCGAGACATCAACAGCAGCAGCGGCAAATAGATCGGCGAGCGGGATCGGGGTGAGTGCTACCGCGACCCCCTTACCGACCGAGTAGGAGCGAATCACCGGTGCGGCCATCTCATGCCGCGCCGCCATGATACGCTCACTCACCTGATCGCTCAGTTGACCGGCAAACAGCGCTGCATTGAGTGCGGCTAACTGTTTCCCTTCACTCTCTAAAATGTGCCAGAGACGATCGCGGACACTGTTGATATCTTGTGGTGGTTGCCGATACGTCTCCTCCTCATTACCCTCCATATCGACGCGTAGGATCAGCTGTTCAGCGGGCGCCGCGGCGGCGCTCACGACGTTACGCGGCTCGACCAGCGGCAGCGCATGGTTGCGCAGACTCGCCAATAGCTGTTTGCGCTGCCGTGCGGTGTAGCGATCCGCCTTATTGAGCACCAGTAACAGTGGCCGCTGCTGATCGGCGAGGCTGCGCAGTGCTGCCAACTCTAGCTGTGTTATATCCGAGTCCACCACATAGAGCACCAGATCGGCACGTCCGGCTACCTGTCGCGCTAGTGCCTCGCGCTGATCGCCATCCACCTCATCAATTCCGGGTGTATCGATAATAAAGACCCGATCCGACTGAAACGCCTGCCAATGCCCGGCCTGACTCGCTTTGGTTTCTCCATGTAGTGCGCTCACAGCAAACTGCTCGCTGCCGAGTAGTGCATTGCACATTGCCGATTTACCGACACTAACCCGACCGAACACTGCGATATGAATATCGCCATGCTCAATCTTCTCTAACATTCGCTCGACCTGCCGATAATCCTCAGCTAGCGCCTCGCGCACCTCCGATGGAATATGTCGATCATTAACTAGATGTTCGAGTGTAGTGCGTGCAAGTGCGAGTGGGTCCTCCTGCTGCTGCGCTAAAAGCGCATCGTTATCCGATTGAAACTGCCAGCGCCACTGCTGTAGTAGCTCAGGGAGTTTCAACCGATCTGGTAGTTTCGATAGCAACGGTAACTCGCGCAGTTTCGGTAGGTTATCAAATAGCGGTAGGGGCGGGAGCTTCGGTAGCGGTGGCAAGCGCCGCCGTTTGCGCTCTTTACTGGCTGTCGGTGGGTTCGTCGCTACAAGCGCAGTACTCGGCGGTGCTGGTTCAGGCGGCGCCGTCGCTTCGTTAGCTGCTGGTGCTACGGCTGGTTCAGTGAAGTTAACTGTCGGTGCTTCCGTAGTTGGAGGAAGTGACTTCTCTTGAGTTGCTATCGCTTGCTCAATCGGCTGTGGTGTGGTTTCGCTAGCGGGTGTCGATTCGATCACGGGCGCGCTATTAGGAACCGGTGCAGATGCCGCTTCGCTGATAGGAACCGGTGCAGGTGCTGCTTCGCTATTAGGAGCCGATGCAGGTGCTGCTTCGCTGGTAAGAACCGGTGCAGATGCCGCTTCGCTATTAGGAACCGGTGCAGGTGCTGCTTCGCTATTAGGAGCCGGTGCAGGTGCCGCTTCGCTGATAAGAACCGGTGCAGATGCCGCTTCGCTATTAGGAGCCGATGCAGATGCTGCTTCGCTGATAGGAACCGGTGCAGATGCTGCTTCGCTATTAGGAACCGATGCAGATGCTGCTTCGCTGATTGGCGCAGCAGAGCCGGTCGCGGCCATTGTATCGGCCGCTGGCTGCAGTTCGCTATTAGCCACCGCCGGTGGCGGATTCTCAGCGCAAGTCGTCGGGGGAGGTTGGCTTGCTGCCGGTGAGCCGTTTGCGGTACTCCGCAACGGCCATTTTGGCCAGCTTTCCAACCATTGTTTCCAGTTCGTCACGAGGGGTCTCCTTGAACATTTTTGCGGTCTGATGCGGTTGCAACCCACCACCAGCCGCTAATGAGCGGGCTACGGAGCGTCCCAAAGCATGGAAAATGAGACCATAGGCGACAGCATGAACTAAGCTGCCAGCTAGGGTTCCGATGCCGGGGAAGGCCTTAAGTGCGTTGCCTGCCACCGCTAGAAATAGGGTGTGGCTACGGACAACATGTTTTTGTACCAACTCCAGCAGCAGATCGGTATCGGCTCGCTGGATCGGGATTTGATAGAGTTGCGCTAACTCGCGAATCAGACGGCTGGCAAGATAGCCCTGAATCAGTAGATCGCTGCCAGGCGCGATCGCAGCGAGGGCTCCCACTACCGCGCGCCGGGTGTAACTCTCAACTATCTGTGCTGCGCGCTGTTCACGATGTGTTGTGATCGCCTGCTCTAATTTCTGGCCGGCAAGATCAAAGACTGCGCGTTCTCGTAGCTGGTTGAGCTGTGTCGGATCGAGGCCGAGAATGCGGGTGAGTGCGTCACGTAGCTCATTGATACGGGGTGGTCGCTGCCGCGTCACCCACTCCTCATCCCCATTAGGTAGCAGCCGCAGCAGCTCCTGTTCGCCGCCAGCACTGACCGTTACTACCTCCTGCTGCTGCCGCTGATGTTCAGCTAACCGCTGCTGCAGTAGCTGTAGCTCTTGCGGACGGTAACGGTCAGATTTATTTAGAGCGAGGATCAACGGTTTATCGAGGCGCTGTAGTTCAGCAAGCTGCTGCTGTTGACTGCGGGTAAGATCGCCATCGCAGACATAGATAACGACGTGAGCGCGCAATGCGTGCTGCTGCGCCTCCTCATCGACCGGTTGCTCCGCCTCATGTAGCCCCGGCATATCGAGTAGCTCTAGCGTGCCACCATCGGCGTAGTGCCACTGATAGCGAATCAATTCACGGGTGGTGCCACCACAGACATCAACGTCGGGTTCCGCATCAGTGACTAGCGCTTTAATCAGTGAGGATTTGCCGCTACTAATCTCACCAAATAGCGCGACAGTCAGTGGTGGATTCGGTGCTTGTCGCTGTTGATCGAGTTGCGCAAGCTCCTCTTCAGCTGCAGAGACATCGACGCCATCGCGCTGCGCCGCCGCGAGCGCACTGCGGACGCTCTCCTCATCGCGTGGTGCGGCGGGTGGTGGTGGCTGTTTGCGGCGTGGCAGTAGGAGTGAGCGGATCCCCCAACCAAATAGCAGTGACAGGGTCACTACCAGTAGCAGTACCGACCAAAATAACCAGTCGGGGCCACTCAGTAGACCCTCCCACGCTCGATAGAGGCTGTCGGCCATTAGCAACAGTGAGCTGAGTAGCGCCATAAAGGCGAGACTCAGCAGCAGTGCCACTGCAATGCGAAATCGGGGCGATAGCACGAGATGCGAGATCCGTTACAGCGACTAGCCGGCAGTTAGCGCGTTAGCCGACACCGAAGTTGCGCAGTGCGGTACGGAATGAGTTGTAGGGGCTGACGATGGCATCGCCAATAATGATGGTGTAGGCCATCCAGTGAAAGAAGCCGGGAATGCTCCCTTGCACTAGCCAGAGCCAGGTAAGCAGCGCGGTTGCGATCACGACGGCAACTACCGAGCTGATGAGATCGAGCAGGAATGCCGTGGTGCTGATGTCACCCGACTTGAAGAACTCAACGAACAGTACTACCACACCAATGATGATAAAGAGGTAGCCAAATACCCCATCCATCGATAGACCGATCAACTCGACCACCATCAGATAGATAATCAGCAGCAGTGTCCACGGCAACTTACTTAACATCGACAAGAGGGATCGCTCAGATCCATACTCGTTAGCAGCCGCTGCGTTCTGTTGTTCACTCATAGATGACTCCTCATTATTGGGTGTGGTTACGGTGCGACACTTTACACTATTTTTGCGGCGCTGCGCGGTTGCGACGCGCCATCGGACGATGATAGCAGGCTGTTGGTTGCGGTGGCGACCGTGCTAGCGGGATCGCTAGGTTTGTGAGATGATCTCACCCTATACGGTTCGACAAGAATACTGGGAGTGTGACCCTTGTCTGATGACCTGATTCCGTGACTTCAAAACCCACAAAACCGCCGAAAAGCCTGTAACGACGGGGCCTGTAGCGGTAAAATAGAGGCTGTTTTGCATTCACCCAGACAGTGACTTTTTACCATGGCCATGCGCACTTTCAAACTCGAGCAATCCAAGGCAGAGATTATCACACCCCACGGCGGTCTGGCCCTAGTCGGGCAGTGTCTCAACAAGCTGACCTCATTGCCTAAAACCTCGCGCTCTCATC
>JGI11705J14877_10000010_pt1 | contig 106220 bp, 88 predicted proteins | sample Etolaghawater15m_FD_14877 | JGI IMG/M metagenome (IMG submission 14877) | reverse complement strand
CTTCAGTTTCCTGATCTCTATTGTCGCAGTGATCCCGTCCATAACGGGCATCTGCATATCCATGAGCACCAGGGCATATTCTGTTTCTTTGACCATCATCAGAGCCTGGGCTCCATCCTCTGCAAGATCCACATGAAGACCTGCGTCCTCGAGAAGTCCCAGGGCCACATCCTGATTGATCTCATTGTCCTCTACCAGCAGAATTCTGGAGCCTCTGATCTCCTCCAGCTCTTCAGCATCCTCCTGAAGCTCTGCATCATAATTATCCTGCTGTCTCATGCTGTGCCCCAGTACATTCATACACGCATTGAAAATACTGCTCATTGTCAGAGGCTTGATGAGAAGTTCCTGCACTTCTCTGCCCAACGCACCTGTCGGCACCTCGTCCCCGGCCGTGGCAAGGATCAGAACAAGCTTCGGCGCCTGCTCATAAGACGCCCGTTCCATTGCCTGGGCAGCTGCCAGTCCATTCATTCCGGGCATACGGTAGTCCATCAGAACAATTCTATAGGATTCACCCCGTTTATCCATCTCCCTCACCGCCTGCAGGGCCTCCTTCGCATCCGAAGCCTCATCCACACGGAACCCGAAGGACATAAGCATCTCCCGGATCAGTTCTCGGCTATGCTCATTATCATCCACCACAAGCACCCGCATCCCTTTCATCTCAGGAACCGGATTCAGTCCCTTCCGCTCAGCCGCTCCGATGCCCAGGCGTACCGTGAACCAGAACACACTGCCCTGCCCGTATATACTCTTGATCCCGATCTCGCCCCCCATCATCTGAACCAGCTGCCGACTGATAGCCAAACCCAGTCCGGTTCCGCCGAAGCGGCGGGTCGTGCTCTTATCCGCCTGTTCGAAACTGGTGAAAAGCTTCCCTATCTGATCCTCTTTCAGGCCGACTCCTGTGTCCTCAACCTCAAAATATATCAGTGCCTCCCCCTCCCTTTCATCCTTCATCCGAACATTGATCCGCACTTCACCGGACTCAGTGAACTTGACAGCATTCGTCCCGAGATTGAGAAGGATCTGACGCAGCCTCAGACTGTCACCGATCAGGATACTCGGAACCGAGTGTTCCAGGTCCAGAATCAGTTCAAGATTCTTAGTGCCTATCTTTTCATTTAAAAATTCTGACACTGTCTGCAGCAGTGTTTCCAGATTGAATTCAATGGCTTCCAACGTCATTTTCCCCGCTTCGATCTTGGAGAAATCCAAAACATCATTAATAATGCCCAGCAGATGTTCACTGCTGTTGTAGATCTTGCTGAGGTAATCGCGCTGCCTCTTGTCCATTTCTGTTTTCTGAAGCAGATGACTCAATCCCATGATCGCGTTCATAGGTGTCCGGATCTCATGGCTCATGTTTGCCAGAAACAGACTTTTACTCCTGTTGGCCTCTTCAGCGGCCCTTTTGGCCTCCTCCATGGTCTGCAGAGCCATCTTTTCGATGCTGATGTCCTCAATGATCTCCACATAGCCTCTGCCCGGATCATCATAATCCATGGACTGGCAGCTGATCCTTGCCCAGAAGAGTGAAGCATCCTTCCGCTTCAAACGCCGCTCCTGCTTATGTATCCGCCCATGAGTCAGATCTTCCTGAAGTTCACGTTCATAATCAAGATAGGCGGCCTCAGACGCATACCACAGAGAGGTGGATTGCCCAATCAGTTCCTGGGACGGGTATCCCATCAGCTCTGCTGCCCTGTCATTGCACTGCTGTACCGTTCCGTTAATCACCAGAACAATACCGCTGCTGGCGGCATTGAATACCGCTCCCTGCTGTTCGTTGATGGTCTTCAGCTCCTCGGTCCTGGAAGCCACCAGATCCTCCAGCTGCATCCGATAAGTATCCAGTTCCTGCTGCCGGGCTTTCTGCTCAGTGATGTCACGCCATACCAGACTCATGGTTGAACGCCGTCCCATCGGCAGATTGCGAAGGAAGACCTCCACATCCCGCATATTGCCGTCCCTGTGAAGAAAACGGCTCTCAAAATGCTTGAACTCGTCTCCGCTGTCCGCCAGACAGCTCTCCGGGATAGCTATGTCGCCGTCTATGCCGCTGAAATCTTCTATCCTGAGTTCAGCAAATGCCTCACGGCTGTATCCCAGACCCTCGTGGGACACCCTGTTGAAGTCAATAAATGATCCGCTCTCAGTGTCGACCAGTACGATCGCATCGGTCGTCTGGGCAAACATGGTCTTCACCAGAACATCCTTCTCCATCAGATCCGCTGTATACTGCCGCCGGTTCACAACATCCACCAGCCTGTGCACCACCGCCCTTAACAGTGTCACTTCCTCCTCGAGGAAAAATGCTTCACCCTGCACTTTCCTCCCCTCGGAATAGGACACTTTCACCCTGATCATCTGACCCTGTTCCGTAACTTCCTCCGCCTGAAGCATCCATTCCGTCTGAAGGTAGTTCCTCGAGCGAATGAAGACCCCTCCGATCTCAACAGCCACTTCACAGATATCCGGGTGACTCATTCCGTCGGGGATATAGCGGATCACCGATTCCACCTGATCCTCAAGCGACTGATTCATGTCCTCGGTAAACGCAAATATTGTATACAGGCACTGCTGCTCACGTATACGCTTTTTCAGATCCTGCTCCAGCTGAAGCCGCTTTGTGATATCTCTGGCGATACCCAGTATGCCCTCTCCATCTCCCTCCGGGCTGGTCAAAGGCGTTCGGGTCTCATCAAAATGTCCGAGAAAATGGCCGTTTTTCGTATAAACAGGTTCAATGGAATGCACAGTACCTCCGGCCTCTAACGCATCCCTGTCCAGTTTTCTAAAGCGTTCAGCCATCTCCTCCTTGACAAGATATCCGGTATCCTTTCCCAGTATTTCCTCCCTCTGCATGCCGAACACATCTTCAAATGAGCGGTTCACCAGCAGATAGCGGCCTTCCATATCCTTCAGCCAGACCGGGTCAGGCATCATTTCGATCAGGGTATTCAGTCTGCTCCTCTCAGCCTCCAGATTCATCTTTGCCATATACTGATCACTGATGTCCCGGATAATGGCCATCAGATTCCCCGCCCCGCCCATGGCTGAAATACGGCATTCAAAATGCTTTATTTTCCCTTTCACCCTGCCTTCGTACTCAAACTGTTCCAGTCTCCCGTCAGCAGGGAGATTCTTCAGAATATTGTGGAAAGCCTTCTTCCCGCTGCTGCTGAGAATATCCTGGAACATCATTCCTTCAAGTTCATCCTTCGTCAGACCCATGTCCTCCGGGTTCCGGGCTCTGAATTCGAGGACACTGCCCTCCCTGTCGAGCAGGAAAAAGATATCCGGAATGGCGTTGAAAACGGAATTGAGCATTTCATCCTTTTTCGTTGCCTGATCTCTGGCAAGCATCAGATCCGCCGTATTGAGTATTGTCAGGGCTCGGCTGACCTGTTCCTGATATATCACTTCAAAGATCTGCACCGGCACCTCTGTTTCCTGCCCGTCTATCAGCAGGATCTGATCACCGCTTTGCAGAACTGCGTCCAGAGAACCGCTGCCGGAAGCTCTTTCAATGGTCTGCCTCATTGACTCTGGAAACAGGTCCGGCAGTCGCATGGCCAGAGCCTCTTCTTCGGTACAGAAATAAAGCATCATAAAAGCCTTGTTCACCGCGAGAAACTGCATAGCCTCCACTTCATAGACTGCCATGGGGGCCGGATTATTCCAGAACAGCTCCTGAAACTGATTGAAATTCTGCTCTCCCACCACCCGGTGTATATCCCGATCGGTGACCACACAGCTCAGTGCTCCATCATTGTCCACCAGCACCAGCTGACTGAGGTGTTCGTATCGGAACAGTCTGAAGACCTCTTTGAAAAGTGTTGTATCTGAAAGAATCAGCATCTCTGTATTCATCAGATCTGACAGAGGGGTATTCCCGGGTCTGCGTTCGCTGATCGCCTGCAGAATATCTGCTCCCTCCAGAGTACCGAGAGGCCGGTTGTCCCTGTCAACGACAAGCAGATGATCGAGGTTTTCCTTATACAGATCTCCGACTGCCTTCAGAACAGTATCCTCCGGTCCCATGAACAGAACAGAGCTGCTGGCAATATCTGAGGCTTTCATTCCTTCCAGCGGGAATTCTCCCGACCGGTACGCCACTGAGTCCTTACGCATCATAGTTGTATTCTTTCTTCTGATAAAACCTGTTCCCAACAGCTCCCGGCTGCGGTGTAAGGTGCCGTATGTTCCGGTTTTCTTCGACTCAAAACAGATTCCCCGTATTAAAATGTTCCGGTTGCCCAATATATTCTATAATGCAGACATCTTCAATATTATAATAGCCCTCTGTCCTAAATACGTTCGCCGGCACCTCCACTTCCAGGCGGCTGTGAAGGAGCTTCTCCCGTTCCCTGTCCTCGAGGACGGTCATGGCCGTTCTGGTATGCTTTAGAATGTGTTCTTGACTTCGCCCGAGATTTGGCTATATTTTCCCCCTCATGCCGTAGAAAGGGCATGAAAAACAGACAAACCAAGATTCAAGGAGATATTATGAAAAGAAATGGTTCTGCTCACTGGTCCGGAGGACTGAAGGATGGAAAGGGCACTGTCTCCACACAGAGCGGTGTGCTCGATAAGACGCAGTACAGTTTTGGAACACGCTTTGAGGACGGCATCGGAACAAACCCTGAGGAACTGATTGCCGCAGCTCACGCAGGCTGCTTTTCCATGGCGCTCAGCGGACAGCTCGACAATGCGGGAATGAAGGCGGAGAGTATCGATACCGTCGCTACCCTGACCTTTGTCAAGACAGATGCCGGTTTTACAGTGACTCAGGTGCATCTTGACGTGACATGCAGGATACCCGGTGCGGACAATGATGCCTTTATGACAGCCGCCGCCAATGCAAAGACCGGCTGCCCCATCTCCCGTCTGCTGAACACAGAGATCCTTATGGATGCACGCCTCGCAGACTGAAACCCTCTGAGAGGATAACCCTCACGGAAAAATAAACTGCCTTCAGGACCGCCGGCTCAGCTGCGGTCCTTTTATTTATTCAGACATTTATTATGAAGTAAATTACCTTGCCTTAACTTCTAGACAGAAGCCTCACCTTCGTAGACCTTTTCTGCCGGGCCGCTGAGCCAGATCACTTTTTTCGCGTCCCTGACCACTCGAAGCTGTCCTCCCGGCATGTGCACTGTCACATCCTCATCCACAAGCCCTGCACTCTGTGCTACGGCAAAGGCCGCACAGGAACTGGTGCCGCTGGCAAGTGTGAAGCCGGCACCCCGCTCCCAGATCAGAATCTGCAGATTCTTTCGGTCCAGAACCTTTACAAATTGCACATTGATACGCTGCGGAAATATGTGATGATTCTCAAAAAAGGGTCCGTAATTTTTTATTTCCTCTTCATCAAGAACATCCCGAAACACGACACAATGCGGATTGCCGACACTGACAGCATTGATCGGGTAGACACGGTCCCGGACAAGCAGATCTTCATTGATAATCCGACGGTCATGACCGGTAGCCTGTATCTTCAGCGAACTGAATTCCGCTCTCCCGATTGCAATTCGGATATCCTCTCCGTCGCCGATCTCCGCCTCCAGACTTTCTCCCGGTGTCTGAAGAAAAAAATGCCGGCGGCTGCAGTAGGTCTCATCATAAATATATCTGGCAAAAATACGCAGTCCGTTCCCGCTCTTTTCGAAGGCGCTGCCGTCAGGATTGTAGAGCTGAAGACTGAAACGGTCAGCACTCATTTCCACCGGTCCGAGGAGCAGTCCGTCAGCTCCGAAACCGTAATGCCTGTCACAGAGACGGATGATCTCCTCCCGGCCCGGCAGGCTTGCATTCCGATTCGGATCCAGAATGAGATAATCATTCCCTAGAGCCTGGTATTTCACCACTCGGTACAGAGCCATCAGTGAGCTCCCTCCCCGGAAAAAAACATCTGACCCAGGATCCCGCCGACAATGAGGATCAGACCGGCCACTGTTTCCGGCCGGATCGACTCACCGAGGATAGCGGCGATAAAAAGAAGACTCAGAAAGGGACTAAGATAGATCAGGTTCCCCACTTTCGCTGTATTTACTGCCAGACGTAGAGCTGTCAGCCAGATTGCGAAGGTCACACTCATCTCAAATATTCCCACATAGACCGCCGGCAGCAGCGACGACCACGAGAGTGTCTGCTCCCCGAACCACCCGTCGGCGCCCAGTCCAATGCCCGACATTCCCTGTACAGAAATGAAAAGGGAAGCACTGAGAAAGGCCAGAAAAAGCGACAGCACAGGTTCCAGTGACCGTTTACGGTTCAGAATCCAGTAGCCGGCCCAGACAAAGGAACTGATGAAGGCAAGGACCGCCCCCATCAGGTCCAGGGTCCGGAAATATTCCGGATTTAAGCCGCCTACCACCACAAAAGTGCCGAAAAATGATACGGTCAGAGCCGCCATCTGTTTCCAGCGAAGCCTTTCATAACCCAGAAGCCAGGTCAGAACAACAAGCACAATTGGCCAGGTGAAATTGATGACCTGAGCTGTCTGCGCCGGCAATCGGTCATAGGCAAAAAACAGAAGCTGATAGTAGATAAAGGGATTCAGAAATCCCAGCAGAGCCGACTGCAGAAGATCCATCGGTTTCAGAGCTCTGAACAGACCCGCCTTCCCCTGTATCAGAAGGATTCCCGCCAGAACCGCAGTGGAGGTATAGACTGACAGAGTCAGCAGCATGAAAGGACTGTGATAGCGAAGGGCGATCTTAAATGCAGTCGCCACAGTACTCCAGAATAGGACAGCCGCCAGAGCCGCCCCCACACTGGGGTCTCTCAGAATTATGTTTTTAGCTTGCATCTGTTACGCCGGCAATGGCGGAAAACTGAAGACTCAGAGTTTGAGCCGGTTCAGATAATGATCTCTGGCTTCCCTGAGAAATTCTTCGTTCATCCCGTCGGTGTAGACCCGGATGATATCCTGCAGACCGCTGTGACGGAACAGGGTCCCGAGCGCTGCATCAAAATTCACATCAGTCCAGTTATATTTGATACTCATCGTGTGCTTGAGGAACAGTTTCCATGAGATCGTCTCAGGAATGCGGAAATAACCCATTTCCACCTCATCCTTGTCCAGATACATGTCCTTCCCCACCTCATCGAGCAGAAACACCTTTTTCAACTTAATCAGCGCACTCTGTCTTTCGACTGCAATTCTTTTCTTCCGGAATTTGATCCCTTCATTCATGAATCCGCTCTGAATCTCCTCCAGACTGCTGATCCCCTCCAGGTCTCTGATCCGTATCACCGGAAACCACTCATTGTAGACTTCCACTTCCCCGGTCACCGCATCGATCTGCCCGCCGTAATAAGCATGCATCTTATCCACCGCCCGGCTGACCTCTTCCGAGGAATAATGTTCATCTGTCACCAGGAAAACATAACGGGGTTTTTCATCTACAGGATATTCTCCGTAATATCCGTAAAACGGCTGCAGTGCTTCAAAGACCAGAGTATTGGGCAGCGACTGTACCTGCACATTCCCTATGTCCTCCACCTTTGAAATCGTCCCGCATACTTCCAAGTTCTTTTTCAGGTCCATTATCACCCCTTCGGATAATTACTTTTTTCGTTCATTGCGGACAAATATGTCATAATATTCATGGGATATCAACAGTAAATTTTATTAACATTCGAAGTCGAACAGCAAAGGACCTGAAGCATGGACAGCAAAGTCATACAACGGATCGAAAAGCTCGCTGAAACCCTACGGGAGCACAGCTACAGATATTATGTTCTTGACCGCCCTCTCATATCCGACAGAGAGTATGATCTTCTCTTCAGGGAGCTGGAAACTCTGGAGAAGGACAGCGGCTACACAGCACCTGATTCACCCACCCGCCGGGTCGGCGCCCCGCCTCTGAAAGCATTCTCAACCCTTCCGCACAAGCGTCCCATGCTCAGTCTGAGCAACGCCATGAACGCAGAGGAGCTGGGAGAGTTTTACCGAAGACTCCTGAAAGACAGCGGAGACGAGGAGGTGGAATGCGTTGGAGANCCGAAACTCGACGGACTCGGTGTAGAGCTCATATATNAAAAAGGTGTTTTCACAGCCGGATCCACNCGGGGTGACGGCTACAGCGGCGAAAACATCACTGAGAATCTAAGGACCATCCGGCAGATCCCTCTCCGGCTCCGGAGTGAGGATATTCCGGATTATCTGGAAGTGCGCGGCGAGGTGATCATCAGTCATGAAAATTTTCGCAGACTGAACAGGCAGCGGCAGAAGCAGGGAGAGGCTCTCTTCGCCAACCCCCGAAACGCCGCCGCCGGGAGTCTCAGGCAGCTGGATTCCTCAGTCACTGCCGAAAGACCCCTTGAGATTTTCATCTACGCCCCCGGTGATACCGGATCCACTCGTTTCAGTACGCAGATACATTTTCTCGAACGCCTTGCCTCCTGGGGTTTCCGCATCAATCCCTACAACCGCTTACTTTCCGACCTGCAGGCTGTGATCGCATATTACCATGAGATGGAAGCTCTCAGGGAAAGTCTCCCCTACGATATTGACGGCGTTGTCATCAAGGTCAACGACTGGGCCCTGCAGGATGTTCTGGGAATGCGTACCCGCAACCCGCGCTGGGCCGTTGCCGGAAAATTCCGGGCCCGCCAGGAGCGCACCCGCCTCAATGACATCATCCTCTCCGTCGGCCGCAGCGGCACCGTCACTCCAGTGGCCGTGCTGGAACCCGTGAATATCGGCGGCGTCACCGTCAGCCGGGCAACGCTGCACAACCGCAGTGAGATCGAGGAAAAGGATATCCGCGTCGGAGATTGGGTCCTGGTCCAGCGTGCCGGTGATGTGATTCCGCAGATCCTGCAGTCCTTCCCGGAGGAAAGATCCGCAGAATCCGAACCCTTCCGCTTTCCTGAGAACTGTCCTGTCTGCGGAACAGCCGTCAGGCAGATCGAGAACGGAGCCTTCATCAAATGCACGAACCGTCACTGCCCTGCCCAGGTCCTCGGCGCTCTGGAACACTATGTCTCGAAAAATGCGGCCGATATCGACGGCCTGGGCCCGAAAAATCTCGAACTTCTCCTCGACAAAGGGCTGGTCAGGGACCCGGCGGACCTCTATCGCCTAAAATATGAAGACCTGGCGGATCTGCAGCGCTTCGGTGATAAAAGTGCTGAAAATCTTCTCGCTGCCGTAGAAAAAAGCAGAGACATCTCTCTGCCGCGTTTTATCTATGCCCTGGGTATTCCAAATGCCGGTGAATATCTCAGCCGGACACTGGCCGAACACTTCGGCACGATAGAATCCCTGATGAACTGCCGCTTTGAGGAACTTACCGGAATCGAAGGTATCGGTGACACCGTCGCCCGCTCGATCACAGAGTTCTTCTCCGATCCGGAAAAACTCCGAAGCATCGAGGATCTGCTGCAGGCAGGCGTACGGCCGGGCCAGCATCAGAGATCACAGGAGGGACCCCTCCCCCTGGCCGGGAAAAATATCGTGGTCACCGGCACTCTGCTGCAATTCACACGTCAGGAAATACAGGAACTGATTCGTCTCAACGGCGGGAAAAGTGCAGGATCTGTCTCAAAGAAAACCGATTTTCTTCTGGCCGGCGAGAACGCCGGCTCTAAAAGAGCAAAAGCAGAGGAACTGGGTATTCCAGTCATCAGCGAATCAGAGTTTCAGCAGATGATCTCAAATGAAGATCCGCAGATATAGTCAGCCTGCAGATAAAATTCAGGGATATTATTTCAGATAAAGGAGTTTCTTAACACGGCTGCCCGACTCTGTCTGAATGCGGTAGAAATAAAGCCCGCTGGGCAGATCCCACTGTTCCGGGCGAAAGTGAATGCGATAGTTTCCCGCTTTCTGCCGTCCGCTGAAGATTCTGGCCCTCTCCGCTCCTCGAATATCAATGATCCTGATCTGCAGATCGGTCTCCTCCGGCAGTGAATAGCGTATCTCTGTCTCAGGATTGAAGGGATTCGGACTGTTCTGGGCGAGAATCAGTTCCCCCGGAAGGGAACCCTCATCCTGCAGACCGACAGGGCCGAACACATAAAAACGTCGGCTGTAGCTGTTGTTTGTTCCGTTTAATTCCTCCAGCAGCCCGTCGGGATCGATCAGCAGTTCTATTTGATGATATCCCTCCGAGAGGAAGACGCTTTCGGCTGCAAATCCTTCAAGACAGTCCCCGCTGGACAGTCGAAAGACCGCTTCGCTGTCAAGCAGCCGCACCTTCACACTGTCGATGAACCAGCTGCCGGCATTTTCACCGGTGTAGAGAAATTCAAAGCGCATACTGCTCCTGCCCAGAAACCCGGACAGATCGACCAGGGCAGGTGACCATTCTGAAGCGGCTGTGTCAAGGTCAAGGCTGGCGTACACGGTATCATCAGTCCAGAACCGGATCTGATGCTGCCCCGGCTGTTGAGGATTCCCTTCTTTCTGTAAAAACTCTAATAGGACCTGACGGTCTGTACTCAAGCTGAGATCCAGAGTGGGGGAGAGCAGGCCGCTTTCGATACTGTTGAGGCTGTCCGGCAGCAGAGCCGCTGACGATCCATCCAGGGAAAGACTGTCATTGACCAGTGCCCACTGTATGCCGCTGCCGCTGTAATCATTGAGCTGCCAGGGTCCGGGAAAATCACTGCTGAAACTGCTTTCAAAGATCAGGGAATCTCCGGCTTCTGAGCTCAGCGGCCCATCCTGTGCCGGTGTCCACGCAAAGAGTGTGCTGCCGCCGGAAGTCTTCAGGAGGCTGCCTGCCCGGCTGCTGTCCTGCCAGCTTCCCCAGTCCTGCAGCAGCTCACCGTCCAGGTAGAGCCGCCAGAGGCTGCGGTCCATTGGAAACTCCATGTCCGCCAGACCCATATTGCTGATCACGGAGTTGATGTAGTAGTCCCCTGTGTAGAGAAGTCCCTCTTCATGAAGGCTGCTGTCACGCCGGACCTCGCCGGCTGCAACGGAAAGGACCGCAGGATATTCCCAGGAACTGCAGAGTGAACCGGCTTCCAGATCCGGAAGCTCCGGCATTCCTTCAAAGAGGAGTTCAAATGAGATCGTGGAGTCGAGGCTGCTTCCCACATTGCGGATATGCAGGCCTCCCCAGCTTCCGTCCCTGAGATGAGGAAAGATCTCTGAGTCAGGTCCGACCTCCGTGCGGCCGCTTTCTTCACTGAGAAAAGCCCGGCTGATGATGCCGTTGGCATCCGGACTGCCGCCGGGTCTGTAAATCCAGACCTCATCCGGAGGGCCGTCAGCATTTCCCCAGCCATCCTGCCGACGGTCTATACGATATACGATCAGACCGGTTCCCGGGATGGTCAGCTCATAATTTCCCTCCCTGCGCCGGTATTCCACCATAAAATATTCATCGCTGCTGAAGGGAGAGTTGATACGGTAGGCCGGATTGAATCCGTCCGTCAGGACATTCAGTGTGTAGCGTCCGGGTTTGTCCAGTACCGGGATATCCCTGATCCAGCCGCCGTAGCGGTACTTCATGTAGGCCAGCATGTGATGGGGCGGATCTCCGTTCTCCTCCATCAGATCCCAGGCGCCTGCCGGTGTCATCCCGTCGTCCTCGTAATGATAGAGATCCGGGGCGCCGAGGCTGTGGAACATCTCATGGACCACAACTCCCACATTCATGCCGGACCGTCCCCCGAACTCACTGAGGTTGAAGTTATAGGTCCAGACCCGTTTACCGTTAATACTCACATTCTCATTGAAGAGCACCCACATGTGGGGCCAGAGCAGATCGCTCCAGCCGTCTTCTCCGCCCTGTATGATAAAACAGACATTGTCAACATATCCGTCCCTGTCAGAATCCAGGTCCAGATCAGACGGAATATCATTTCGAACCGCCTGTACTGCATTGGCCAGAAGACTCTGCTCCCTGGAAGTATACTGATCATCTGTATATCCCCCGGGGTTTGTCACAGCATCATAGGGCTCGTAATAGGCGCGGGGATGACTGTCTCTGTAACTGGCCACCGCACCCCGGCTCCCCGGCGGATAAAAAAAGGTGTTGAGCTCGAGCTGCCCGTAACTGGCTTCCTGGTAGTACTTTTTCAGCGAAATGTCAGCTGTATTGAATCGCTCACTGTATTCCGCAAGGGGTTCAGGAAATTCTTCCTGATCGCTGAAACGGATGAATATGACGATATTATTCAGAAAACCAGTTCCCGCCGCTGCATAATCAGGGTTCAGCTCCAGGGTCTCACGGTGATAGAGTCTTTTTTCCCGGATTCCTTGCAGGTCAGGCCTAACAGATTTCGACAGATTCAGTTTCGAGGGATCATCCCGGCCTGCAATGAGATCACTGGCCTTCAGTACACCGTTCTCATATTCCCCGTAGACCCAGAAGCCGTTCAGCGAATGGCGGGTGATCAGGTATCCCTCTTTATCATGAAGCCAGTGATGGAACTCGTCACCGCTGGCATAACAGTGAAGTTCCGTGCCGTCCGGCTGTATTAGTTTTTTACTGACATTTTTTAAATAGGCTGCCTGTATCAGTACCGCTGAGGCTATGACGCTAAGAAGGATCCTGCCAAAATATTTCATAGACATTCCTTGATTTTCTACTCCAAATTTACTGGAAAAACTCGTTCACACAATACAAAAGATCAGTCGCATCAAAAACCAGAGCCCGGGGCGATGAATGACAGAGCGTCACTGCCCGGCATCCGCTACTGTATTCCGGATCAGAAAACGCCTGTAGATCTCCAGCATCTCGCTTTTCCGTCCGAGCGAGATAAAAATATAGCGGCTGCTCTCCAGGTGGAGCCTGATGCCTCTGGCCCGAACTGCCTGCAGCTGACTCAGGCTCTGCAGAAAGCTGTCCGGTCGAAAATCTCGCAGGTGCCCGGGCATGGCCGGATGGGCGGACAGTCTCAGGGTATCAGTGAGGATCATACGGCTGTGGTGCCGACTGATCCCCGCCTGGTCCATCAGCGCCAGCATATCGGAGATCTGCAGCAGATCCTCCCGGTCCAGCTCCTCTTTCACGACGGCTGAAAGGTCCCTGACTGGGGAATCAGTATGGGCTGCCAAGTCTCGGGAAGACAAAAGTAAAGCGCTGCGGAAAACAGGCCAGAGCCTTCGCGGAAGCTGACGTGAAAGATTGTCGAGCCATTCAGCCAACAGCTGCTGCAGCTCGGCCCCTTCGGCGTAGGCATGCTTCACTTTTCTGCGGGACGGGAAACGGAAAGTACTGTCCGCAGCCTGCTGCCACTGAATAAATTCAATAAGTCTGGTCAGATTCTTCCGCTCTGACGAATCCTTAAGGACAGGAAGCAGTCCCTCTGCAGGTGGAAGCAGAGCAGAGAGATCTTTCACAGGTATCAGTTAAACCAGCGGCTGATATCGTTGTAGAGTACCAGCACGATCAGTGAAAGCAGGATAAAGGTTCCCACCTGCTGCACCATGAGTTTGGCCCGGGTGCTGATTTCCTTTCGCCGCAGTCCTTCCAGCAGGGCGACGATAATATGCCCACCGTCAAGAGCGGGAATGGGAAGAATATTAATGAAAGCCAGGTTGATGGAAATAATGGCAATAAAGGAAAAGAGACTGGCCACACCCATTTTTGCACTTTCGCCGGCCAGCTGCGCGATCATGATGGGTCCGCCCACATTTTTCAGACTTTCCTTCCCGCTGACCAGGGCCCCGAGGGAATTCCAGGTCAGTTTCAGCCAGTAACCCGTCGTGGCGAGTCCGTGGACCACGCTTTCCCCGAATCCCGCTTCACGATTCACGGTGGCCGCTGCAATACCGATCATTCCCACTTCGACAATATCCCCGTCATATACGGTCTTCTGACTCACAGGCATCAGGGTCACACGGCCTTCTGTCCCCTCTCGCACATAAGACAGTTCCACCTCAATACCTGCCCGTTCATGGATATAACCCGTCACCTGCTCCCATGTGTCGATCCTGATTCCATCCAGGCTCAGAATACGGTCGCCTTCCATCAGCCCGGCTGTCTGCGCAGGCATTCCCTCCGTCAGGGCATTGATCACCGGTTCCTGGCTGACCTCATTGATCCCGCCGGTCCAGGTGAGAAAGAAAAAGATGATCGCAGTCAGCAGCAGGTTCATGATAACACCTGCACTGGACACGTACACCTTCTGCCAGCTTTTCTTGCTCCGGTACTCCCAGGGCTGTGCTTCACTCTCAGCAAATTCAGTATCAAAACTCTCATCGATCATGCCGGACATCTTAACATATCCACCAAGAGGAACCCAGCCGATCCTGTACTCCGTCTCTCCTACGGTCCTTCCCACCATTTTCGGCGGAAAACCCAGAGAAAAGGTCTCAACCCGTATGCCCACACTCTTTGCGGCAAGGAAATGTCCCAGTTCATGGACAAAGACCAACAGACCCAGGACGATAATCGTAGAAATCACATATATCATAACTTAGCCTCAACTTCTTTCATTTTTTCGATCAGTTCATTCTCCAGCTGTAATATATCTTCAATCGAGGGGTCATTCAAGGACTGATGTGCATTCAGCATTCTCTCAACCGTATCAGAAATATCCGTGAAACGGATCAAACCCTTTAAAAAGAGATAGACCGCCTGTTCATTGACCACATTGAGTACAGCCGGGTAGCTTCCACCCTCCTCCAGAGCGCGATAGGCCAGTCCGAGTGCAGGAAAGCGCTGCAGATCCGGGGCGAAAAAGGTCATTTGACCCAACTGCACAAAATCCAGGGGCTCCCAGGCGGCGGGCAGCCGTTCCGGCCAACTGAGAGCGTACTGTATCGGGACCTTCATATCGGGAACACCCAGCTGGGCCTTGATACTTCTGTCGTGGAACTGCACCATGCTGTGAATAATGCTCTGCGGGTGGATCAGGATCTCTATCCGCTCAGCGGGAATTCCGAAAAGATGCACAGCCTCAATCAGTTCCAGACCCTTATTCATCATCGTGGCACTGTCGATCGTGATCTTGGCACCCATGCTCCAGTTCGGATGCTTCAGCGCTTCTTCCGGCCGGATAAGGCTGAAGCTGCTAAGATCCCTGTTCAGAAAAGGTCCTCCGCTGCCTGTCAGGATGATCTTCTCCACACTCTGCGGATCCTCCCCGGCCAGGCACTGCCAGATGGCACTGTGCTCACTGTCCACGGGGTAGACGGCTGCACCCTTGGCCGCAGCCAGTGCATTGATCTGAGCACCCGCCATGACCAGGCTTTCCTTGTTGCTGAGCGCAACATCATGACCCGCCTGAAGCGCTGCAGCTGTAGGATGAAGACCGCGGCTTCCCACAATGGCATTCAGCACCAGATCCGCCGCTCCCATACCCGCTGTTTCCACAACAGCATCGTATCCGGCATATACCTCGATGCCTGTGCCGGCCAGACCCAGCTCTACCTTTTCACTTAGGGCCCTATCCGCGATGACAACCCTCTCAGGTCTGACCATAAGCGCCTGCTCAATGAGCCGGTCCGCATTTTTATTGGCCGTCAGAGCCAGGATCCGGAAACGCTCCGGATGGGAAGAGATCACGTTCAGGGCATTGACTCCGATACTGCCTGTGCTGCCCAGAATGACACATTTTTTCTCTTTCGGTCCCGCTGCCGGCCTGTCCTGTACTGTCAAAGTTTCACACTCCATCCAAGGCTGTAAACAATATGATCAGGATTGTACTTCAGCGTCAGTCCCAGCTGCCTGAAACGGCCCTGAAGATGTAGACTCAGGGGCCAGAGGTCAAGAGAGTGGGAGACCAGACCCTCATCCAGGACAGTGCCCCGGATATAATCAAGTTCAAGTGCTGCGAGAAGCTGAAAGGGGGCGGCCTCCCTCTGCAGTCCCGTCTGCAGCGATACTCTGCGCAGATACAGCCGCTGATGATCCACCGCTTCCCTCAGCACTCCGGCAAAGGCCGTTACTTGCGAACTGTCAGACAGTCTGCTGAATACTGTGGCTCCCCACACAAGGGACTGCAGAGGATCCACATCGAGCATGCGGTAAGAAAAGGCACCGGTCAGAAGAAGCCGATTCTGGAATGGAAGACTCAATGAAAGTGAGGCGCGGCGGGCCTGAGGATCCAGAAGCTCCGAAGCATGAAAAATGACAACTGCTTCAGACGCCGGATAATACTGACCCAGATACATACTGCGGCGGGCCCAGTCTGCCGCTGAAGCCGCATTGTCCTCCTCGGCTGCCTGCACTGTACCGGAGCCTGAGCAGAGGATCAGCAGAATGCTTGCGGCGATGTGGAACAGATACCGCAATTCAGATAAGCCCCCGTGAGCTCCTCTTGATGAAATTGAAAACATAGCTCGTTTCAGGAGTAAAGACAAAATGTGATTCCAGCCAGCGCATGGCCTCACTGCGGTTCATACTGCTGCGGTAGATCACACGGTAAAACTGTTTAAGTGAATCCAGCTGCTCCGAGCTGAAACCGCGCCGTTTCAGACCGACAGTATTCAAGCCGCTGTAACGGAGCGGCTCCCCGCTTGCGAGAATATAGGGCGGAACATCCTGACCGACACGGAAACCCCCGCCGATAAATGAATGGGCTCCCACTTTTACAAACTGATGCATGCCCACCATTCCGCTGATGATCGCCCAGTCCTCCACATCAGCATGTCCTGCGATCTGACTGGCATTGCTGATGATCACATTGTTCCCCACCCATACATCATGGGCAATGTGCACATAGGCCATGATCAGGCAGTTGGAACCGACACGGGTTTCGAGGCGGTCATCCGTTGCCCGATGCAGGGTGGCAAATTCCCGGATCGTCGTATTGTCTCCGATCACTGTGAGTGTGTGTTCACCTTTGAATTTCAGGTCCTGAGGCATTTCACTGATGACAGCTCCGTGAAAAATCCGGCAGTTTTTCCCGATGCGTGCACCGGGTCTGATCAGAACATGTCCATCAATGACCGTGCCCTCGGCAATTTCCGTATTTCCGTCAATAATACTGTAGGGACCGACCGTCACGCTGTCGTGAATCAGGGCCTCACTGCTGACGATCGCCGTGGGGTGTATCTGCGGCATATTATTTATTCACCAGGGCTGCGGTCAGCATGGCCTCCGCGGCAAGCTGATCCTCCACAAAGGCCCGGGCCTCCATTTTGTAGGTTCCCATCCTCGCCTTGATCATTTTCACTTTCATGATCAGCTGATCTCCAGGCTCCACTGTTCTGCGGAATTTCACATTCTCCATGCCGGTAAAGAAAATCAGCTTGGAATCCGGCTGACTCACGGAATTGAGGAGTAGGATACCCCCGGTCTGCCCCATGGCCTCCAGGATCAGGACGCCCGGCATGACCGGCCTACCCGGAAAATGTCCGTTGAAGAAGTGCTCATTCATCGTCACATTCTTGATTCCGGTCACTTCCTCATTCGGCTGCAGCTCTGTGATACGGTCCACAAGCAGGAATGGGTAACGATGCGGCAGTATGCGGGTGATCTCATTGATGTTCAGAGTAATATTCGGCTTATCCTGCATCTCCGCAAGTAACAGCTGCTGTGTGATCTGCTTCTCAAATTTCTTCTGAAGTATTCGGACCATCTCCACGTTGGCCCGATGTCCGCTGCGGGCAGCCATGACGTGACCCTGAATCGGCATACCGAGAAGACTGAGATCCCCGACCAGATCCAGAATCTTATGGCGAACCGGCTCATTGATATAGCGCAGCTGCCTCTGATTCAGCGTCTCATTCTCCTTGATGGACACTTCCTCATGGACATTGAATGCCTTTTTCAGGCGCCCCACCTCATCGTCTTCAATTACCCGGTCCACAAAGATCAGGGCATTGTCCAGACTTCCACCCTTGACCAGGCCCTGCTCTTTCAGCGGTTCAACCTCGCTGAGAAGCGTAAAGGTCCGGGCAGCGGCAATCTCATTGATATAGTCATCATGCAGGGAGTAGAGCGCATAGTACTGTGTCCCCAGGGTCGGAGTCTTGTAATCCATCATAAACGTCACACGAAAACGGTCAGAGGGCGTGATATGTATGTCGATCCCCGCTTCGGTGTCGTCAAACGTAACTGTTTTGTCAATGATCAGAACCTTGCGGATGGCATCCTGTTTCACGATCCCNGCGCTGAGCAGTGCGTCCACATAGGGTTTGGCACTGCCGTCCATGATGGGAGGTTCCGGTCCGCTGACCTCCATCGTGACGTTGTCTATCTCCAGCCCCGCCAGGGCAGACAGCACATGCTCCACGGTATGTATTGTGGCGTCCTTCACACCCAGAGTGGTACCTCGCTGAATATCCACCACGTTGTCCACATGCGCCGCAATTTCAATGCGCTCAGGAAGATCTGTCCGGATAAACCGAATACCGCTGTTCTCCTTGGCCGGATGAAAGGTCAGGGTGGTTTTCGCTCCGGTATGCAGACCGATGCCGCTGATCGTCACCGCTTTGCCGATCGTATGCTGATTCTGTATCATTTGCTGTCTTTCCTGTCTGATTTCAGTTTCTCAACAATATCCGGTATCCTTCGGATATTGATCTCCCTCTTGTGGTAATCCTTGATCGGAATCGCCGGGAAGCCTCCCACAACTTCTCCCGGTATGATATCCTTGGTAATACCGCTCCGTGCCGCAGCCTGTGTCCCGCTGCCGACATGTATATGCCCGTTGACGGCAACCTGCCCGCCGAAAACACAGAAGTCATCAATGACGGCGGAACCGGCAACCCCGGTCTGTCCCGCAAATACACAGTGACGTCCGATCTTCACGTTGTGGGCAACATGCACCATATTGTCGAATTTGCAGCCCTCTCCGATCACTGTGTCCCCGATGGTCCCCCGGTCCACAGCACAGTTGGCGCCGAACTCCACATTGTCTCCGATGACCACCCGCCCCAGCTGCGGTATCTTTTCATAGTGGTCGTTGTGAAAGCTGAATCCGAACCCGTCACTCCCAAGCACGGTTCCGGCATGAATGATACAGTTTTTCCCCAGCACCGTATGATCATAGACCGTCACATTGGCATGCAGCACAGTCCCGTCCCCGATCTCAGCGTGTTCCCCGATATAGACATGGGCACCGAGATGAACATTTTCTCCGAGTATTGCCGACGCCTCAACCAGCGCCGTCGGATGAATACTCCTTTTCTGCAGGCCGCGCCCTGTGATAAAGCGGGGGATCAGCCGGGCAAAGACCGACTGAGGGTCCTCGGCAAAGATCACATTGGGGAAGTCTGTTTCCGTATTCCTGGGCAGTATCAGCGCCGCAGCCCGTGTCCCTGAGATGTATTTCAGATATTTTGAATTACCGACAAAACTGAGACTGCCTGTCTCGGCATGCTGTATCTCCTGGAGACGATGTATCTCCAGATCCCCTCTGCCGCGGAACTCACAGTCCACAAAAGCAGCAAGTTCCTTCAGTGTGAACGACATGTCACTTGTTGCCGGTGCCTGATTTCCGTAGCTCGTAAAGAACTGTGTTCGTCAGGTCATGTTTGGGATCTGCATAGACAATGACTCCCTTGGCTCCATCCATGATATAGTCGTATTTGCCCTCTTCACCCACCTTTTTCAGGATCAGGTTGATCTTCTCAAGGACGGGTCCCAGATATTCACTCTCTTTACGGTAGATCTCACCCTGAGGTCCGAATTTTTCCATCTGATAATTCTGCAGCTCAGATCCCAGCTTCTCAATTTCCGTCTGTTTCTGTGTCTTCCAGGTCTCAGTGGCCACGAATTTCTTCTTCTCGAATTCCTGAGTCAGCTCAATCATCCGAGTCTGCATCTTCTGGTATTCCTCCTGAAGACGCTTGTTCTCGGCTTCCAGCTTACTCATAGCATCCAGACTCTCCTCGAACTCCAGCAGGATCTGGTCAGAATTGATATAGCCCAGCTTAACCTGTGCATAGGCGGCTGAAGCAGAAAAGGTCGCCAGCAGCAGTACAATAAAGAATTTTTTCACGAAAACAACTCCTTGTGTTATTTGATTATTCTAGAAGGGCATACCGAAGACAAAGTGCGTCTTCCACCCGTCCGCTTTTCCATCGAGATTTATATCATCAAAACCGTAACCCACATCAAAGCCCAGCAGGCCGATCATCGGCATGTATATCCTGACCCCGGTTCCGGCCGATCTCACCATCTTATTGAAATTGATCCCTCGGAACTCATTCCAGGTCTGCCCGCTTTCAGCGAAGACAAAAGCGTAGAGCGTCGGATTGTCAGTGATCAGATAGCGGAGCTCGGCGGAATATTTCAGCAGCCCCTTGCCGCCCAGCGGATAGCCGTTGAGGGAATAGGGCCCCACCGCCTGATCCTCATAGCCCCGGAGACTCGTGGTATACGAGATCAAACCGGCGCCGCCCATATAAAATCGCTCATCATAGGGCACCACGGAATATCGGCTGAAGGTATTGATCAGCCCTGCCTGAAAATTCTGATAAATCACAAGCTTCGGCAGTGTAGGTGTCCACCATTCAAGGGTGAAATGATTTTTCACAAACTCTTCTTCTCCCCCCAGCATTCCGCCGCTGAAACGGCTGGTGAAGGACAGGGAGGAACCCATGGTCGGAAACTCAGGACGGTTGCGGTTGTCACGGCTGATGATCTGCGTAAAACTGTTGCCGCGGGTTGTGGACAGACCCAGCGGGTTCTGATAGAGAAAAGACGTGCTGTCATTGATATTGGTGTAGCTTTTTTCTGAAAAGGTAAGGCTCCAGCTGCCGCGGAAATAGGAGTCCGGCCAGCGGAAACGGCGTCCGAAACGGAAACTGACCCCTTTTACACCCAGATCATAGGGCTGATAATAATTATAACTCGACCCACGGGTGCTGTAGTACAGATTCACTCCCAGCAGATTGGGACGACCCATCAGCCAGGGTTCGGTGAAACCCAGACTCATGTACTCATAACTCTGGCCCCGACGGTATTCCGCGCTGACCCGCTGTCCCGCACCGCGGAAATTCGCAATATCCACTCCCATGGAACCGATGATCCCGTCCAGTTCACTGTAGCCCATGGCCACATTTGCACGGTCACTGCTGCGTTCCTCCAGACTGATCTCCAGATCCACATGCTTGTCATCCACCGGCACGATATCCGGCACCACATCAGCAAAATAATTCAGACGGAAGACATCGCTCTGGCTCCGGATAAGAGCTTCCCGGTTGAAAACGTCACCCGGAAACACCCTCAACTCCCGCCGTATGACGAAATCCCTCGTCCGTGTATTCCCGACAATATTGATATGACGGATACTCACCTTGCTGTTCTCTACAATATTGATCAGAACATCCAGAGTATCCTCGCTGCGGGGTTTCAGTTCAGGCACAACCTGCGCATAGAGATAACCGTTGTCCATGTAAAGACTGCGAACCTTGGAGTCAACGGCCATTTCAAAGGCTGTCTCCCTGAATTCACCGCCCCGGTTCACCCCGGCAAGGCCGAGCTGCATCTCCAGAAAACGGCTGTCATAGATCTCATTGCCGTCCACGGTCACATCACCGAAATAGTAAAGCGGCCCTTCCTCGATCTTCAGTCTGATGTAAATACTCCGCTGGTCCTCACTGATCTCCACGTTTTCATCCACAAAGCGGGCATCCCTGTAGCCTTTGTCCCGATAGTACTTCAGAACAGCCAGTTTGTCCTCTTCAAAGAGATCTTCATCAAATTTTCCGTCATTGAAGAAGGTGTACCATTTCCTCGCTTTGATCTCCTTCATCTTCCGGCGAAGCCGCCAGTCGGCGAGGTTCTCATTACCCTCAAACTCTATCTCCCGGATTCTGACCTTGCGGCCCTCGTCGATCTCCACAAGAACCCGGATCGTATTTTCCACCGCTCCCGCCTCTGTACTGACATCGACGGCCACATTGTAATAACCCTTGTCTTCATAGAGCTCGCGGATCTGACGAACCGCTTTGTTGATGACATGGGGATTGATGACCTGCCCGATGATGAAGGTGATATCCTCCTCAAGCCGGCGTGAACGTATCTTTTTGTTACCCCTATACTCAATGGAGGCCAGGCGCGGATATTCCTCCACCTTCACGATAAGGTAAACGCCCTCTTCGGTTTCCTTCTCTACAAACACCTTGATGTCCGAGAACAGTCGAAGCCGCCACAGCTTACGGATCCCGTCCTGAATATCATTGGCATCCAGCTCGGCTCCGTCCATAAAGCCTGAATTGACCTTGATAATACTTTCGGAGGCAGAACTGTTGCCGATCACAGAGACAGCCACCGCCTTCAGTTTCTGCAGCCCCTGAGCGGACAGCAGGGAACTGAACAGGAACAGAATCAGGAGGGTCTGGCGAAAACCTCTGACGGCAAAGGAAGGCCGCCTGCCTGTCGCCCGGCATGAGCTGTCTGCTTCAGCTGCAGCGGTCGCCGCTGCAGTCGCGGATTGATTAAATACTGATTTAGAAATAAGAAATGCTTCAGAAGGTAGTGTCATAAATATGCTAACTGTTGATTTTGCCGAATCGGCGTTCACGGTGAAGATAGTCGGTCAGAGCCTGACGCAGGTCCTGCTTCCGGAAGGCGGGAAAGAGCACCGGTGTGATATACAGTTCCGAATAGGCAATCTGCCATAGCAGAAAATTGCTTATCCTCTGTTCACCACTGGTCCTGATCAGCAGGTCCGGATCAGGAATCCCGGCTGTGTATAGAGCCGCAGAGAAGCTTTCGATACTGATGTCTCCTGCTTCCATGCGCCCGGCGGCCACTTCCACGGCCAATTTTTTTGCAGCCCTCACAATCTCATGCCGACTGCTGTAGCTGAGTGCCAGGATCAGGCTCAGTCCTGTGTTGTCTTTCGTTTTCTCAATCCCTTCCTGAATACCGGTCCTGGGCTTTTCCGGCATCTTATCCATGTCTCCGATACTGAGGACTCTCACATTGTTCCGGTGCAGGGCATCGATCTCCTGCCGAATTGTTTCTGCCAGAAGGCCCATCAGAAAGGACACCTCTGTCTCCGGACGCTCCCAGTTCTCCTCACTGAATGTGTAGAGTGTCAGATACTTCACACCCAGTTCCCCGCAGATCTCCACCATTTCCCGTACAGAATGTATCCCCTCTTTATGGCCTGCCACCCGCGGCAGACCCTGCTGCCTTGCCCAGCGTCCGTTTCCGTCCATGATAATGGCAATGTGACGCGGCAGATTGGGATTGTTTCTCAATTCTTCCACAGTGAATATGTTCATTTGGGTTCCCTCGTCACAGCTTCTGTCAAAGATCTCACCTGTTCCGGGTACTGTGGTTCTTCATCTTGCGATACGTGATGTAGAGAGTTTTTTTGTCCAGGGCAAAACCGAAATTAAAATGCCAGTTGAGAAACTGCATCTCGTCCATGATCTCCTGCAGATCCTCCATGAAAACATGGGTCGTCCGCTCGGAATTCAGGTCAAAATATCCGCTTTCCGGCTCCAGATCCCCTTCAAACACCTTGAAAATTCGGTGTTCGTAGTTGCTGCTGTCCGGAAGGCTCTTTTTTTTCTTCTTCAGATCGGCGGGTTTTCTCTTCAAATACTATTCCATTCCCAGTGCTTTACGGCCGTTGGGGGAGATCATCGAGGGGGTCCACTGCGGCTCCCAGACCACTTCCACGCTCACTTTATCCACAGTGTCCAGCTGACTCACCTTGTGCCGCACGTCTTCACTGATCACTGAATGCATAGGACAGCCTCGGGCCGTAAGGGTCATGATCACATGAACATCACGTCCGTTGATTCTGACATCGTAGATCAGTCCAAGATCCAGCACATTCACTGGGATCTCCGGGTCAAAGCAGTTCAGCAGGACGTTATGGATGTCTTCAAGGCGCGGCGTTTCCATCATCCCTCCTTTAATTCAGATTTTCTAAAAGTGTTTCCGTTATTTTCATAAAGGCCTTCGCCTCCTCACTGTCCGGCTCGGCAATCACTGTAGGCCGCCCCGCATCAATGTGACTCATGATGGAACGGGACAGCGGCAGGGAACCCAGAAAGGGGACATTCAGACGGCGGCTTTCCTTCTCGCCTCCGCCTTCACTGAACACATGGTCACGCTGACCGCACTGTGAGCAGACGTGATAACTCATATTCTCCACCACACCCAGCACAGGCACATTCATNTTGCTGAACATATTGGCACCGCGACTCACGTCGATCAGCGCCAGATCCTGCGGCGTCGTGACAATCACGGCCCCCGTCATAAATATACGCTGGCTCAGGGTCAGCTGTACATCCCCTGTACCCGGCGGCAGGTCCAGAATAAGAAAATCCAGCTCCCCTTTCCATTTCACATCGTTCAGAAACTGATCCACCAGCTTCATCACCATCGGTCCCCGCCAGATCACCGGCGTATTCTCGCCGATAAAGAAACCGAAACTCATCACCTGCACTCCATGCTGCTCCACCGGATGAATACTGTGCTCATCCTCCACTTCCGGCTGCTCCTGGGTGTTGAAAATACGGTGAACCGAGGGACCGTAGATATCCAGATCCAGAATGCCCACGCTGTAACCCTTCGCCTTCAGACTCAGTGCGAGATTGGCTGCGACAGTGCTCTTTCCCACACCGCCCTTGCCGCTGGCCACAGCAATCACCTGCTTCGCCTGCTCAAACTCCCGCTTGAACTGCGCCGGATCCGTGTTCATCTTCATTTCCTGTACTTCAACCCGGTGACTCTTCGTCTGAATATTCAGACGGCTCAGCTTCACACCCCCGTCCTTCATCAGAGTCTCCACCTCACGGCGGATCTGCTCCAGCTTCTCTTCATCCTCGCTGACAATGTGAAGATTGATCTCCCAGCCGCCCTCTCCGGACTCCAGCACACTCTTGACCATGCCGAAATCAACCAGGTTCTTGCTGTACCCTGGATAGGTCACCTGCTTTAAAAGTTCATATATATCTATTTTATCCACGCTTAACCTTTTCATTTTAGCCTGCAAATATAAAAAAAGGCAGGTGAAATATCTACCTGCCTTTTCAACTTAATTGTAAAAGAAGACCCGGCGATCAGGCCTTGATGATACAATCAACGGGACATACCGGAATACAAGCGGGATCGTGATCCGTGTTCTCGCATTCAGTACAGAGGTTGGGGTCGATCACATAAATGTCGTCACCCATGGAAATTGCATCATTGGGGCATTCGGGTTCGCATGCGCCGCATGAAATACATTCGTCCGTGATCTTTAATGCCATTGTTTTTCTCCTAACTTATTTTTTCCTTTCAGGCCAAAATTACGATGAATAATTTTTTCAGTCAAATCATTTGTTAGAAATAATATAACTCTTTGAGTCTTATTCTCAACGGCGGACGCGTCAGGTGATCTGTCCATCAGCGTCCGCCCTGCCCGCCGGGTCTTCCGGGAGTGATGAATGTGCGGTAATCGCCGGCCTCTGACGGGGGGATATTCAGCGATGGAAAGCGTTCCCGGAGACTCTGTATAAAGAGATACTCCAGATGCTGATTGTTCTCCGGCACCACCGTCATGCACTGTTCCCAGATCTCCCGGTCCTCCATGCAGAAGTACAGGAAAAGATCCGGGCTGCCGTAATCTTTCAGCCACTGAGTCATCCGCCGGTACATCTGCAGTCTCAGGGGTTTCAGATAGCGCATTTTTCCGTCCCTGCCCAAGACCATCTCATTGAGGAAGATCGGAGATGCAGGAAATTTATCCCGGGCCCTGTCCTTCATTTCCGGGGGATAGCGCAGAGAACCGAGACTGATCCAGGTGATGCCGGCCGGATCGATCCGCTCAAANAGCCTGCGCAGCAGTTCCTCATACCCCCTTTCCCAGTCGGGATATAAAAGCATGGGGTCGAAATGGAAAGCCAGTTTGTAACCGGCCTTCTGTGCCGCCTCCGCAGCACTGAGCCTTTCCTCCAGACTAGCACTCTTATGCTCTTCCCTCTCAATGATGAATTCCGGATTCAAACTCCAGGCCAGCACGGTATAGCCTTCATGAGGAAGCTGCAGGAGCTGCTGGACCCGGTCTGATTTCGTTTTCAGTTCCAGCAGAAAACGCTTTTCCTCCGCAGCAAAAAGGATCAGTTCGCCTGCGGCCCCGCTGAGATGGTCCAGGGCCAGGCTGTCCGCCAGTTCACCTGTCCCGATCCGCAGGAAGCGGCCGGGCTCCGATGCCGTCTTTCTCCGTATATCATTTTTCATATCCTCAATGTTCGTATACTGTGTCAGTACCGGGCTGGTCAGATAGTACTGCAGGATGCAGTAGCTGCAGTCAATGGGGCAGTTGCTGCTCTGATTCAGGACCCAGTAGTTGCAGCAGAGATAGGTCTCATCAGTGCCCGGGCAGGGTTTAAGCAGACTTCCCTGTGCCCTGCTGAGCAGGATCTCTTGCTTGCCCTCCGTCAACGTGAGATGCCTCAGAGCCTTCTCTCCCTCCGCATCAATGTCTGTTTCCGGCGTGTCGGGCAGGGCCTTTTTCAGATGTTCATATACAGTGCCGCTGTCCCCGTCCCGCCTGTAAATACGGCGAATTTTATGCTCTTTCATTTTCCTGCCTCCTCAGCGCTTCCTCCCGGCGGCAGGGGAGGAACTGTCAGAATATGATTCCGGTCCAGTATCTGCCTCAGTTGTTCACGATTTCCCTTCAGCCACTGTTCCAGTGTAAACAGGTCCTTCTCGCTCTTCAGACCGGCCCGCAGTTCCAGGATCTCCGATTCAAATCCCGGATCTGTATTCAGATTCAGGAAAGACGGAGGATCCAGAGTCCGCAGCTGTTCCTGCCTCTGCTCCCGCAACCGGGTCAGCAGAGGGTAGCGAAGCGCTTCAAGCCGCTTCAGGATATCACCGCAGCGGTCGGCCCGGGACTTGTCCTGCTCCGGCACCTCCGTCAGCACACGCTTGAGGACCTGCTCCTCCGGACAGGACTGCTGTGTAGAGATCTCCTCCAGGAGAACAAGGATCTTCTCAGTCCTGTTCAGCCCGCATCCCTCTTCCAGAAGGAAGCCCATCTGTTTCAGTATTCGGCTTTTCAGGAGATTGCGCATTCTACGGAAGGGCACATTTTTCTCAACCAGAAAGTTCTGCCAGACAGGCGGAAGTTCAGCGGCCTTATGCAGCAGTGGCGCGACCCAGGAACCGGGAGGCAACTCCAGAAGTTCCAATAGATCGCCCTCATCCAACGCCAGATGGAAGTCTTTCGCAAGCGCTGTCAGAGTATGGAAGAAACGGGCCTTTTCAAGGGGCTTGCACTCTGCCTGGGCCCCATTCTCCAGATACAGTGCCTTTGCGCATTCTATCAGATCTTCGGATTCAGGCAGCAGTTCTACCGGAGCAGTCTCTATCTGAAGATTCAGTGCCGCCTGCAGACGCCGGCCGCCGCTGAGCAGGATGCGTTCACTTCCCAGACGGACCAGCGTCAGAGGTCTCATGATTCCGCTGCGCTCTATTGAGGCCAGAAGCCCGGGTGCCGGTTTCTCCCCGCTTGCCCGGAAACTGATGCGCGGCAGATGCAGAAGCTCCTCCGTTCTGATCTCTGTGATTTCAGGTGTTCTATCCATTGCTATCCTGTGTGTTCATGTTTAACCGGCCCTCATAGTATCCCGTCTCCGAACTGAGATGGACATCTGCACGGACTCAGTCTTCCTGCAGACCCTCCTCCTCAGCGATTTTCTGCGGAAACAGAGTTCTCTGGAGCTCTTCCATGGATCGGTCCCTTTTACCCCGCTTCCCCAGGCCCCCAAGATAAATGGACAGTTTCTTCTCCATTTCCGTCAGTACGGCATTTCTCCGCTCCTTCGAGAGCTGCGGATCGGCCAGCAGTTTATTCAGACTCCGGATACGGTATATATCCATATTCGCTGTGGATCGACTGAGCTGGTCCTCATGGCCGCCGTATTTGCGTATACCGTATTCCTGCAGCAGTCCGAAAGGGTAATGCAGACTCCAGCGCAGCCAGAGATCATAATCCTCACATACCGGAAGTGTTTCATCGAAAGCACCCAGAGCGGAAAACACCTTTTTTCTGAACATCACCGCAGACGGACTCACAATACAGAGCGGAAGACTCTGCTCAAAGATATCACCCCCGAATTTCCTGTGCTTCTTCATGGGATTCACTCTTTTTCCGTGCCGTATCCAGATCTCCTCGCTCTGCAGAATCGTCAGGTCAGGGTGCTCCGACAGATACGCCCACTGCCTCTCCATTTTTTCCGGCAGCCATTCATCATCCGAATCCAATAGAGCGATCCAGTCCTGCGACGCCCTGCTGATTCCCAGATTGCGGGCGGCTGATACACCGCGGTTTTCAGGCATCTCAATACAGATAATCCCGGGATCCGCTTCCCTGCAGAACTCTGCAAGCGCTTCCTGTGATCCGTCATTGACTACAATGATCTCACTGACCGGCAGGGTCTGAGACAGTACAGACTCGATTGCCCGCATCAGGGTAGCCCTTCTGTTGTACACTGGGATCACGGCTGTTACAGGAAGCTTATTCATGTCCATCACCCTGCAGTTCAGACATTCCGGCCAAGCGTCTGAATATAGTGCAGCACCGTATTGGAAAGGGCTTCGGCCATGCCCGGAAGAACCCGTTTAAACTCCTTTCGGCTGATGCCTGTACCATTGTCAGACACCGATTTCCAGATACGGCAGGGAAGATTGTTCCTGTAGCACTCAAGAAGAATGTACCATGCTTCCATATCAGCAAGGTCCGCGGCGAATCGCTCGCGCAGCAGAGCTGTTTCCTTCACCGACTGCAGGACATGCGGCAGTGTCACCAGACATCTGCTGTCGGCCTGCTCCGCTTCTGCGGTATTCAGGCAGGCTCCGCTCAGGACCTCGCAGACCCTCCCGACTGAATATGGACCGCTTCCTGCCGCCTCACCGTGAAAACCCGCTGCTGTACCGGCATTCAGACAGAGCTCGGGACGAAAAATGCTCAGATATTCTCGGAGGGACCGCTGCACCGCCGCAGCGCCCGGCCCCGTCAGCAGAATATGCAGTTCCAGACCCCCGATTTCTCTGTGCAGAAGCCTCAGCGTCCCGCAGTCACTCCCATCCATTTTCTCCGCATCGGAGCAGAGAGGCTCCACTTCAGCCCTCAAGGCTGCGCATAAAAGTATCATCGCTGAAAATACCTGCATTTTTCGAAGATGTCAACCGGCGCAGAACATCATCTAATTCAGAATAAGAAAGTCCGGTTTGGGAAAAATGAAATCCTGAAAACTCAGAACCTCGTTGGCACTGAAACTGAACATGATCGCCGGCACTTCACCGGGTTTACGCCAGATAAGGGTTATTCCGGTCTGAATAGTATTGAATGCGAGCTGCCTGTGCTTGAATCGGTATCCCAGATTCAGTCCCCAGAACGGTTTTCCCATGAACAGGTCCTCATTTTCCTCGGCAATGAAGGCCATATCCCCGTGCAGCACCAGTACGCCTCTCAATCCATTGCTGAGGGGAGGCTGGTAGAAGACGGCCTCTCCGCTGATCTGGAAACGCTGAGTCCCTGTTACAGAGGAGACCCCGAGGGTGCCGGGCAGAATTGTGTCATAAAGGCCCAGGCGAAGACTGTCGCTGCGATTAAAACCTACCGTATAGTTCATCCTGCTGAGCAGACGGTAATGCCGCCCGAAATCTTTACGCATCGGACTGAAATGAAGCTGGTCAAAGCGGTATATCCCGTCTGCCGTGCTGCCGTCAGGATTCTGCCAAACGGCAGTCTGAAAGCTGCCGTAAACATAATGACCGTCCTGAGTGTACACTGCTCTTGAGGCCTGTATATCTCCATAAATCCGCTCACGATAACTCTCTGTCCGACGACCGCTGCTGATACTGAGCAGGTAGCCCGTGGGAATATCCTCCGTCGGACCCACATCAAAAATATAGTTGCTGTAGTAATAACGTCTTTTGCTTAAGCCGAGGCTGAATATCATGTCTTTCACACTATAAACATCCTCTACTGCCACCGGAATATCGTCAACCGGAGCGCGTTCCTGATATCTGCCGCTGAGGATCACCTTAGCATTGCGGAAACGCTCTCTGCCTATATTCATTGACCGACCCAGCCAGACATCCATATCACTGTAGTCCAGGGCCTCTCCAACGATACTGCTGTCGGTGTAGGACCAGAAACCCATCGTAGCTCCCCCGGTATATTTGAAAATGTCCGATATCAGGGGTCGTCTGACCCTGATCTGACGATGGCTGAAAAGGTCGTTTTGCTCATCCTCATAGCTGACATTCAGGAACATTCCAGAGAGATTGTCGAAATGAACCCGGGTATAGGTACCCATCACCGAAGGCCGCGGATTTCTGCTGAGTGTAAGCTCTTCACGTCCTTCATTTCCGGATCCGTAAATATTCAGGACATTGAAGGCCAGGCGGCCGTTGTTCCTGTTGTCAACGCCCAGGCCGATATTATAGGCAAGCCTGTCCTTGATCAGGACAATCACATTGACTCTGTCCGGATTATCCAGTGAAGGAGACAGGAGAAAACGGCATTCGTCAATATAGGGCAGGGTTCTGATCAGCCGTTCGTTCTCGAGGAACAGCGAGACACTGAGGGCATCACCACTCTCGATTAACAGGTATTTGCGGATCACATCTTCACGGGTATATACATGCAGGTCCTGCACAGCATCCACGATTCGGCTCAGAACCGGGATCTCATCTTCATCCTCCAGACCGATCTCTGTGTGGAGGATCATGATCTCCTCGATTCGCTTGTCAGAAAACTGTTCCAGCTGACGGTAGCGCTCACTTCCGCGCTGCTTTTTCGGCAGATCCCTGTCTCTGAATATCTGTTCGCCGAAGGCCCGGGTCAGGCGGTATTTACGGGAAGCGGTTTCCAGTCTGTTCAGAACCTGCGGTTCCACATATTCCACACTGTCGAAAGGCAGGGAGGGATCAAGCCAGGTCAGGGTATCTCCTTCCAGATGATGGAGATCCAGAGCCCTTATCCCCGTTCCGATCCTGACAAAGATGGAATCAGGCCTGAGTATATTCTGGGCAGTCAAAGGTATTTCCAGAAACAGCAGTAGAGCGATGGTCCAGGGGATCATCCTCTGGACGCTGCTTCGATCTGTGTAACAGACGGTTTTCATTTCTTCCGAAAATAAAAAGAGCCGGCAGTGAATGCCAGCTCTTATTTTTTCTGATATTGCCTGACTTTCTAGCCTGAGAAGAAGGTTCCCAGGATGATGAAGACCAACAGACCCAGTCCGATAAAGAGGAAAGTGTAACCCATCAGGTAGATCAGGAAACGCTTTGTCCGGGTCAGGGGCGGGAGATAATAGTCTTCTATTTTTTCCTCGCTGTCGATCATCTCTTTTTCCAGCGGTCTTTCCTCCAGGAATTTGCTTTCCTCCACCCGTCCGCTGAAGACCACATCATCCATCGGAAAGGAACCCGGCCTCAGGTGGGTGTTGAAGAAGTGCACAATAAATATGAAGGCAGTCGCCAGAAGGGCCTCCTCACTGTGGATAATATGGGCGGCATTGATCATCCAGCCCGGCAGAAGTTTGGTCACAAGCTCGGGAATCATCAGTGTCAGTCCGCTGAGACCGATAACGATCATACCCCAGAAGACTGCAAAGTAGTCAAACTTTTCCCAGTAGGTCCAGCGCCCGAAGCGGGGATGATGCTTTTTGATGCCCAGGAAGTACAGTATGTGGTTGCCGAAATCCAGCGCATCCTGCAGATTCGGCACCAGAGAACGCGGACCCCAGAAAAGTCCCTTTTCCTTTTTAATAAAGGCTTTGTAGAACAGTGCCGAGACATGTACGACAAACAGCAGCAGCAGTGCGATACCCGCAATGCGGTGCAGCAGAGCCGCTGTCCCGAATCCCACAACATTATGAACCAGCCAGGTGGCCATTTCGGTATGACTGTATTTCAGCGGCAGACCGGTAAAAGCCAGTGTCAGGAAGCTGACGACCATCACAATGTGGAAAGCTCTGTCCATGGCCTTGAATCTCTTGACATATCTGCCGGTCGGATTTTCCTTTTTCAGAGGACCGTGCTTGATGCGGCGGATCATGAGGCGGATGAACCAGAGAATTGTGTGTGTACCGAAGATACTGAGGGTAATCACCAGCAGCCAGCGCATGAATACATCGATGAAGTGCAGAACCTTGTTGTCCGTAGGTGCCATCGGTGTATAATGGGTGAGGAATCCGACGAAATTCTCATTCACATCCTCGTGACACTGTGCACAGGTTTCTATGATATGAGATTTGTGTATCGTGCTGTTCGGATCCTCCGAAGGCAGGATACTGTGGTTGTCATGACAGGACACGCAGGTTGCGAACTGNNCCCCCTGATAACCCAGAGCATAGACCTGTCCGTGATAGGAGGAACCGTAACCGCTGATCACATCCGGGTTCAGCTGAAATTTCATGGTCAGATTCCGGTCTCCGTGACAGCGTCCGCAGAGCTCGATGATATGCTGACCCTTGAATTCCGCATCCATCTTATTGATCATTCGGTTGTCATGACAGTCCGTACAGTAGGGTGCTTCAGGATGTCCCTTTTCANGGCTTACATAGTGGCTTGACCGTTCATAATCCGCCTGCTCCTTCTCATGACAGTCGCCGCATTCCATTCTCAGGGCCTGATCCGTCAGATGATGAGGCGCCCGGAAATGGTACTGATGACAGCTGCCGCAGTCCGCCACTTCTCCCCGCTTCATGATCTCAAGCTGTTTGAGGTGAATACTCTGATGGGCTGAACCGAAGCCGCTTTCCAGTATATCCTCGTGACAGCCCATGCAGACATTGGACACATGAGTGTCAAAGATCAGCGAATTCTTCTCAAAATTGGTGTTATGCCCCGTATGGCAGGCCACGCAGGTCTCATTTCTAGGATCATCATTATTCGGCACCCGGTGAATACTGCGCTCATATCCTACATGACAGTTGCTGCAGACCCGGTCCAGATTGGCCACGCTGACAATGCTGTTCGGGTTCCTCGGGGAAAGGACATTATGCTTCGCATGACAGTCTGAACAGACCGGCGCCTTCAGGTTTCCCTGACTGACCTCATAAAAATGCCGGCTCTCATGATAATTGTCCACCTGGTCCTCGTGGCACTGATTACAGCTCTCCACAAGCTTCAGCTTCCAGTCCTGCTCGCTGTAGAGCGTCTTCTCATGCTTGAAATGCGGTTCGTGACAGGTCACACAGGTAATGGAGGGATCATCACTGTCGTCCCAGTGAATGGAGTTCTGAAATTCCTTCAGCACGTCCTGATGGCAGATCCCGCAGACTTTCTTCGGTTTTCCGACCCAGGTGACCCTGTGTTTGCCATGGCAGTCCTGACAGGTCGGGATTGTCGTATATCCCTTGTCGATCAGAGGCTGAAAAAAGCCGCGGATAAATTCATCCTGAGCATCTTCATGACAGGTTCCGCAATCAGGAAGATCCAGATTCCGGGGGTGAGGAAAATCTTCAGTGCCGTCCAGGTCACTATGGCAGTCTATACAGTAAAAACCCTCGTGGGGCGTCCCCTCCAGATGACTGCTGACCACATGCAGAGAGACAGGCCTGCCGCCGATCATCGCCTCCATGCTCTCNTCTTCATGGCACATCTCACAGGTCTCGTTNTCCTGGGAATAAAGCCCGGCCGGCGCCAGAGCAAGAACCGCCGCGATGGTGAACAGCACCGTCCAGCCTCTCAGTATCTTTTCCTTCATAAAACCTTCCAAAATTAGTGAATACAAGTCATAATTATTACTTTATCCGGCTCATTTCTGCTCGAAAATTATCAGATAAAATGATGACCTGCAAGAAAATTATTAACTATGGTTAATTATTGTCAGTCATTAACTAATTAGTAAAAAGACGTGGTTATTCTCCCATGTTTTTTCTAAAATCCACTATGGATTTACAACATATTCTCAATTCCCCTTATTTTTCCAGTTTCATTCTTCCCCTGCTGATCGTACTGTCCCGTGTGATGGACGTGAGCATCGGCACACTGCGCATTATTTTTGTCAGCAAAGGCATGCGGAATCTGGCACCTATCCTCGGTTTTTTTGAGGTATTGATCTGGCTTGTGGCCATCAGTCAGATCATGCAGAATCTGACAAATTTTGTGAACTACATTGCCTATGCCATGGGATTTGCACTCGGGAATTATATCGGTATCCGGCTTGAGGAACGAATTGCACTGGGGCATGTTGTCATGCGGATCATCACCCAGAAAGATGCCAGCGATCTCACGGAATTTCTCAGGGAGACCCATTTTCGCTGGACCGTCATCGATGCAGAAGGCAGTCAGGGGCCCGTTTCCGTTTTCTTCACGGTTCTGAAGCGCAGTGATCTGGAGGAGATGATCTCGCTGGTGAAACGCTTCAACCCCAACGCTGTGTACAGTGTAGAGGACGTACGATTTATTTCCAGCGGGCTGCAGTCTCAGAACCCGCCCAGTTTGAAGGATGCAAGAAATTTTCCGCTTCTGAGAAAGGGAAAGTAGGGCCGGAGCCTCCGGGCGGTCTAAACTCCCTCGCCATTGTCATCTGTGTGACATCAAACAGAGGGACCGCAGGCGAAAGGGTCTGCAGCGTCTATATTTCACAGCTGATCTCATTATCAACAAGCTGTATTGAGAAAGATTTTCTGTCCGGATAGAGAAGCATTGTCCTGGCCAGCCGTGCAGTAATCTGCTGTTTGATATAGCGTTTTACAGACCGGGCACCGTATTCCGGAAGCCATGCTTTCTCCAGGATCTTTTCCGGAACGTTTTCGGCGATACTAAGATCCCTGCCTTCCTCTGACAGTCTGTTCTTCAGAATCTGAAGCTGTATATCAATGATCTCCAGAATGGTATTATGCTGCAGTTCATTGAAATGAATGATCTCATCGACACGATTTATGAATTCCGGGCGAAGCTGTTTTTTTATCTCACCAGACGAAAGGTTGCTGGTCATGATGATGACTGTATTTTTAAAATTAACTGTCCTGCCTTTACTGTCTGTAAGCCGTCCGTCATCGAGGATCTGCAGCAGCAGGTTGAGGACCTGCGGATGCGCTTTTTCTATTTCATCAAAGAGAATAACAGCATAGGGTCGGCGACGTATTCTCTCCGTAAGCTGTCCACCATCATCATAGCCGACATAGCCCGGAGGGGAACCGATCATGCGGCTGATGCTGTGGGCTTCCATATATTCGCTCATATCCACGCGGACCAGGGCATTCTCATCATCGAAAAGGGTCTGGGCCAGGCTTTTGGCCAATTCCGTCTTGCCCACACCTGTAGAGCCCATAAAAATAAAGGAGCCAAGGGGTCGTTCCCGGTCGCTGATCCCTGCCCTGGACATGCGGATCACATCCGCCACGGATCGCAGGGCCTCCTCCTGGCCGCGAACTCTTCTGCGGAGGTATTCCTCCAGGCGGGCTGTCTTTTCAATGTCACTTTCCATCATTTTCGATACAGGTATGCCAGTCCAGCGGCTGACCACGGCTGCGATATCGTCGCTGTCCACTTCAAGTTTGACAAAACTGAAGGTTGTGATCTGTTCATTCAGGCTCTCAATCTCTTTTTCGAGAGCCGGAATATCGCTGTATTTCAGCTTGGCCACCTGATTCAGTTCCCCCTGTCTTTCCAGGAAGACCATCTGCTGGGTCAGGCGGTCGATCTCCTCCTTCAGCCCATTCAGCTTTCCAACAAGCGCTTTTTCCCGGGACCAGCGGGAACTCAGTTCATTCAGCTGCTGAGAGATGTCCTGCAGTTCATGGTCAATAGCCTCCCGTCTCTCACGGGAACGGCTGTCTTTTTCCTTTTTCAGACTTTCCTTCTCGATCTCCAGCTGAATACTCAGCCGGCGCAGATCATCGATGCCGGCGGGCATGCTGTTGATCTCCGTCCTCAGCCGGGATGCAGCTTCATCCATCAGGTCTATGGCTTTATCCGGCAGAAATCGATCGGAAATATAGCGATTGGAGAGGCTGACGGCACTGATCAGGGCAGAGTCCTTGATCCGAATCCCGTGGTGCAGCTCATAGCGGTCTTTGATACCCCGCAGGATTGTAACCGCATCCTCCTCCGAAGGTTCGCTGATATAGACCTGCTGAAATCGGCGTTCCAGTGCGGCGTCTTTTTCAATATATTTCTGATATTCTCTGAGTGTCGTGGCTCCGATGACCTTCATCCTGCCCCTTGCCAGTTCAGGTTTAATGATATTTCCCACATCCAGCTGTCCCTCTGACGCACCCGTACCGATGATGGTATGCAGCTCATCAATGAACACAATGTATTCATCCGACTTTTCCAGCACTTTTTTGATGAAATTCTTAAGGCGTTCCTCAAACTGTCCCCGGTAGGATGCCCCGGCCAGCATGGCGCCGAGATCCAGTGACAGGACAGTCCGGTCACGGAAATGCTCGGGAATATCACCGTCAATGATCCTTTTCGCAAGACCTTCAACAACCGTGGTTTTACCAGTGCCCGGTTCCCCGATCAGGACCGGGTTGTTTTTTGTTCTGCGGCTCAGGATCTGTATGATGCGACGGATCTCCTCCTCCCGGCCTATGACTGGATCGATCTTTCCTTCCCGGGCAAGTGCCGTGATGTCCACTGAGTACTGTTTTACTGCATCCACATTTTCTTCGGGCTTGAATATATTTACGTTCTGACTCATATTGTTCTCCTTTTCTTCTGTTCAGCTTGAGCAGAAAGCATGCCGCTGTCAAAAGTCTGCCATTTTGGCAGAGCCCCGTCAGGGTGCAGATGCAGTGTTCAAAGAAGAGCTGAAACAATATGATTGTCAATTAAGACTCAAACCTGTACATTGGACACTACAATCGGAGGTATTTCATGAGCAGATTTTCTCATTATGCGTCAAAACTCGGCTATCTTTGTTCATTTTTTCTCTTCTCTTCTTTCATTATCAGCTCCTGTACGGTCCCGGAAGCCTTCGATGACAACAGCGCCCAATTAATGATACAGTTGAGAAAACCGGCTTCTGTACAGTCCCTGATCGCAAGCGCAGATCTTTTAATCACTGCTGCCGATATGGATACAATCAGTAGGGCACTCACCGTCAATGACTCGATGGTCTACGGTCAGGTGCAGGAGGTCCCTTCTGGAATCGACAGACATTTTAGTATCAGCTGCTATGATGCAGACGGGGATCTCAGCTATGCAGGCTCAGCGGTCCGGGATGTAAGTGCCGGTACCGTCCTGGATCTGACGATCATACTCTATCCTGTGGAGGGAAGCGGAACGGTGATTATTCACGGAGAGTTCTATGAAGGTCCCGACTACGAACATTTCGTTGTCTTCTCGGCAGATTACCGAGGTGATTATGATGTCTATCTCTGCGATGAGAGCGGCGCCGATATCATCCCGCTTTCGAACTCGGAGGGGAATGATATTTATCCGAAGATCTCACCGGACGGCACTGCAGTGGTCTGGATCAGAAGCGGGGGCCTACCCATCCTGTTCGACCTGACAAAGGGTACTGAACGGACACTCCCTGTACCGGATGACATGATCTTCGGCTATGCATCCTGGAATGAAGACGGCAGTCAGCTGCTGATGCACGGCCGCCGTGACTACGATCCTGTCACTGCCAACGATATTTTTCTCTATGATCTGCAGACCGGAACACTCAGCCCTCTGACCGAAAGCAGCTGGGGTGAAAATGTCCCGATGACTATTCCCGGAACGGAACTGATCCACTATTTCAGCAACGAATTCGGTGTTTACAAACATGTGATCCATGAGCTCCGGACGGGCGAGAGAACACAGATCTACGACAATGACACTGAGAGCTGGGAGGAACGGACGACGGTCTGTGCATCAAATGGTAAAGATTTTTATGCATCAGCGAGGAATCGCTACGCTCAGTGGGGAATTTTCAGAAAAAATATTGAAAGCGGAGAATTCTCAGAAATCCTGAACACTCAGGGGGTAGATGAACACTACCCCTGTCTTTCACCGGATGAGGACAGGATCATGTTCACTCACCGGTCAGGGGATCAATACATTTTCGGTATCCATATTACGGACATGGATGGAAATCAGAAAGTCTTCATTGACCGTGAATTCTACAGTGAACAGTATGCGGACTGGCACTGAGCTCAGGAGAAGAACAGATCAGAACTGAGCCTGAGCAGGCCCATTCAGAATTCCAGGACCATGCCCAGGCCGGCGCTTCCATTTTTCATATCAACTCTGGGCTGCAGTCGGATGCCGTATTTATGGCGGACCCGGTTTCTTTTCTCTTCAATCATTTTGACACCGTAATAATAATCACGGAGATACTGCCAGGCAGTATAACCCAGGCCGATGGGTATAAGGAGCATGCCTGCGCCTGAGGATTCGCGCATTATTTCCCGGGCTTCATACTGCACACTGCTGCCGTCCATACCGACAGGAATCATCTCATAGCGGCGCTCATTGTCCTGACCGGCATTTTCAATATGAACCTGAAAATCACTGTCGGGAAAATCGCCTTCATCCATCAGGAGAATGCCTCCGAGGGCTGCTGCCAGTCCAATACCGGCCTTGATCCGGATATTGCGGGCTGTCGCAGCATCACCTGCATAACTGTGTACCATACCCGGGCAGGGGATGGCTGAGAGCATAAGTGCCACGCTCACACGTCGGTTCATATCCACATACTCTTCATAGCTCATCTCTGAAGGCAGGGGGTAGAGCGGTGCTTCATTCAGCAGATCTCCACCGAAGCCCTGAGCCGGGAGAGTTGAGAAAAACATTAACAACACCAGGATGCCGCAGCTGGCAGCAGAAATAGATCGTTTCATTTTAGTGCCTTTCTGAAATGAGTTGATCAGTTCACAGGCAGATCGATATTCACATCATCTGCAAGTGTATAGCGAAGGATGCGGCCATTACCGCTGTCCCCAATGTAGATGATCTCATCATACACTGCAAGAACCGTCGGATGCTTCAGTACATCGTAGGTCCGAATCAGGCGCAGGCTGTCGCTGTCTTTTATCCAGCTTTCAGTGACTGCCAGATCCCTTAGAAAATTGCCTTCGGCGTCGAACTTCCGCACGGCATTGACGGAGGAGTCCAGAACAAAGATATTCCCCTTGTCGTCCACTGCCACATCCATGGCTGCTTTGAACATATCGAGTTCCATGATCTCATGGCTGCCGAGACTGAAGAGACTCTGAAAGCTGCCGGATTTCAGTTTATGCAGTGAAAAATAGTCCCCGAGCTGTGTATAGAAGAGATTCCCGCTTCCGTCGCTGGTCATGCCTGTGACATTGCTGACGGTACCGGATCCGGTTCCGGGTGAGGCTGCATTTCCGCCGAAGACCCCTCTGAAAGTAAAAATGTGCTGTCCATTGCTGAGTCGGACGAGTCGGTCAATGATAAAATTAACTCTGACGATGACATCGTTGACCCTGTCATTTACATGGATATAGAGATCTTCGCTGCCGGGAGCGGCCGGTGCGAGGGAGCTGAGTTCTTTTTCCACACGGGCGTACTGGGGATTGATCTGAGTATTCAGAGCTGATGAAGGATTGTAAAATACAAAACTCTCCTTCACACTTTCAATGCTGTCCATGTCCTGCGTGACAACGGCATCATCCAGGTCGAGGGAAAAGGGAGCCGTCAGAAAGTTCAGTTCATAAGGAGAGACCATTGATCTGCCAGCGCCGCTGACCACTGTGAGGCTTTCGACGACGGCTTCGACCTCGGCATTGGCCAGAAAACGGTTCCAGGCATAGATTCGATCGCTCCCGTCGGTAAAATAGACAGTGAAGCGGCTGTCCACACAGACAGAGGAGGGTTTAACAGGACTGCCCATCACCTGTATATCCTGGAGGGCCTCATAGCCTTCGGTTTCGGACAGTCCGCTGGCCCGGATCACATGGATACTTGAGCGGCTGCTGTCGGCGAGGTAGAAACGTCCGTCCGGAGCGCAGTACATATCGGAAAAGCCGGAAAAACCGAGCACTGTTTCGTCCCAGACCGGGCTGATCTCAATGTATTTTTCGTCGTCCTGGCCGATCACCTGATAGCCATCATCGGCCTGCGTCGGCAGATCCATGGTTTCCACACAGGAAATAAGGACGAGGCCCATTCCCAGGAGGAAAAGCCGTCCCATCTGCCTGCCGGACCGGAGTATCCGGCGGAACGGACTGTGAATTCTCACTTCTTCTGCGTCAGGAAATACTTGCTTCATATTCATTTACTTATCCAGGAAGAAATTGATCTGGAACTGCTGAACCGTCTGCAGCCAGGGGTGCTCCATGAGGGCGTAGTCAATACTGAAACCGCGCTTCCAGGCTTCCGGATGAAAACCGAGTCCGACAGAAAGGGGTGCCTCATCTGCCGTGACATCATATCCGGCCCGGAAGCTCAAGCTCCTGAGAAGGACAGCTTCTGCGGCAAAAACATAGGTTTCAGCATTATCCACGGGATGGTTCAGCTGAAAATAGCCCGTCAGGTTAATAAGGGACCCTTCATAGAGAGTCATGGCGGACCCAAGCTGAAAGCTGGTAGGAGGAGAGAACTCCTCATAATCCTCATAAAATTCATTGCCGTCCAGGTCTGTTTTCAGAACCTGGCCTGCGGGTTTGACCGGTGAGCCGAAATGCAGCAGAGACACAGCGATGCGCAGATCCCGATAGCCGGTGTAGTACCAGGTCCCCAGATCCATCATGACGGCAGAACTTTCCAGATCGACATAACTTTCTTCAATATATTTGACCGAAAGGCCGAAGCTAAAGCGATCACTCATTTTCTGACTGAGAGTCAGGGAGGCAAAAGCATCCCTGAAAGTGAAATATTCACCGCTGCCGTAGGGTCTGTACTCGGTTGTGATCTCCATCGGGCTCATGTGCAGGATGCCGGCACTGAGGCCGAGACTGCTATTCTGAAATAGAGGCAGAGACAGGGCGGCATAATCATAATCTATACCTGTGAACCAGTCACTGTGGGTCAGAGATATGGACATGGACCGAAACTGTACAAGCGAGGCGGGATTCCAGTAGATCATGGAAGCGTCACCGCCCTTTGCGACGCCAGCATGACCCAGACCTGATGAAGAGACGGAGGGATCGATCTTCAGAAAAGAATAGGCTGAGGTGGCGACCCGCTGACCTCCAAGGCTTGGGAGCAGTTCAGCAGACAGCGGAACTGCGGTGAGGATCAGCGCAAGGGACAGAATAAGTACATCCTGTATGAGAGAGGTCTTTCTATGCTGTATGGGGCACATCATCAGAACCTCAGAGAGATGCCGGCGGAAATGCGCCTGGGTTCATAGTAGCGAGCGGGGTCATAATTGGGATTGATCCCGCTTCGATAGGATTCTGAAATGATCTCCCCCGGATCGTAGGCATCCCCGGTATAGGGATTGATGCGGCGGGGCACCGGGAAATCCATAAGATTCTCAATATCAATAAAGAAAGCAAGTTCACTGCTTCCGACATCAAAATATTTGCTGACCTTCATATCCACCAGGACATAGGCGTCCGCAATGGAAGAGTAGGGCTTATCACTCTGGCTGAATCCGTAAACATAGATGAAGCCATCGTCAGCATAGAGAGTGTCAGTGGCAATGGAGGGGGTGTAGCGGTTGCCGCTCTGACCTTCGATATGCCAGTTGATCTTCCAGTCATTGAGAGCGGAGAGACCGAAGAGGCCTGAGGAATTCTTACTGTTCATCTGCAGACGGATATTGGCCACGAGGCGGTGTGGTTCGTCCCAGCGAAGGTAATTCTCGGTGATGGGCTTGGTGCTGAGGCGGCCGGCTTCCACGAGAAGATTATCATTGGGGGTGGAGCTTTTTCCTGTGGCAATACTGTAGGAATAACTCAGATCACCGCTGAGGTACTTGCCGTACATTTTCCTCCAGATCACCTCAATACCGCGGCTTCGAGCGTAGTCCATGCTGATATACATGGTCAGATCGTAGCGGCCGACCAGGGGATTGAAGGTGGTGATACTCTGACTGGTCTCGTAGTCGAACATATCTTTATAATAGGCCTTAAACTCCATGGCGGTGGAGCGGGAGAACTTGTGTTTCAGGCCGATCTCGTAGCTGACCGTTGTCTTGGGACTGAGGTTGGGATTGCCGATAAGCTGATAGGTGGCCTCAGAGACCGTGCTGAGTTTGGCGTAGACATAGTTATAGGTGGGCAGCTGTGAAAAGTGGCCGTAATTGAAATAGAGGACATCGCTGTCGGAGACGGGGTGACTGATACCGAGGCGAGGACTGAGGTGGGCCTTAGCGCGGTGTCCGAGCAGGCTGAAGGTTTCCTGATAATAGAGTTCTCTTCCTGCCTCCGTGATGGTGAGAACCTCGGGATCGTCCACAGCGCGGGTCACATAATCCCCGATGAGCCAGTAATCATAGCGGAGTCCGATGTTAGTTATCATGCCCTCAAAGGTGATCTTATCCTGAATATAAAGAGAGCCATTGGAGGGGTAGACCTTATAGAAATCGTAGGATTCGCCGAAGCCGCTGCTGCCGACCCAGGGCTTGTAAATATCCACCACCTGCAGCTCTGTATAACGGTGGAGAAAGCCGCTTTTCAGCTTATGCCGTTCACTGGGCTGCCAGGTCAGATCGCCTTCGACGGAGTAGTTTTTGCTGTAATAATCGTACCAGTATGGGGCATCACCGTAGTCCCAGAACTCGTCCCCGCTGCTGACCCGGATATTTCCCAGCTCATCTGTCACGTCGTAATGGGTGGGGTCCAGGTCCAGGAGTTCGGTGTATTCGCTCCAGTGCTTATTCTGGACAGCACGGTGGTTTCCGGTATAGAAGTAACCGTAGTTCAGATTATAGAAAAGCGTTGGATTCAAGGTGTGGATCCACTGAATATTGACGACCTGGCTTTCCCGTGTGGACGTGGGATAATTGTCAAGGAGATGGATATAGGGATAGGGAAAACCGCTGCCGCTGTAGTAGCCCTGATTGACCTGCACGCTGTGATTGTAGGAGGCGGACAGCTTCTGCTTCCGGGAGGGATTCCAGGAGAGTTTGCCCATGAGGCTGAGATCGTTGTTGCCGCGGGTGGAGAAACGCTCCATCCAAGATTTATATGGATAAACAGCATTGGCGACGGGCAGGTAGGAGTCGGCGATATTCAGATAGGCGCTGCTGAAGTAGCTCATGGTGCCGGGCAGGGGTCCTCTGCCCTCGCGGAAGATGGGACCGCCGAGGGAAAACTCGATATTGTCCATATTGAAGCCATCGTCCGTAATGCGGTCGGTCTTGTACTTGAAACTGCCTTCCAGATCTTCGGCCCCTTCCTTGAGTTTGACATCGATAATGCCGCTCATGGCCTGTCCGTATTCGGCGTTGAAACCGCCGGTGATAAATTCGAGTTCCTCGATGGCATTGGCGTTGATATAGAGATTTGAGGTGGCGCCGGTGAGGGGGTCCTTGATGGCGAGGCCATCCACAATGAACTGTCCTTCATCGGCGCGGCCGCCGCGGATATGGATCTCATTGTCGCTTTCCGCGACCCCCATCTGCTGACTGATGATATCTGTGACATTCTCGACGATCTTGCCTTCGAGTTCTGAGGAGCGGACGGAGACAGAGGAGGATGTGGCATCGGCATCAATGATGGGACGTTCGCCGATGACAGTGACTTCCTGTCCGAGGGCGAGGACAGTTGTTTTCAGTTTCACCTCGAGGGTCTTAGTTTCACCGGCGGTGAGCTCGATGCCAGCGATGAGCTGCTGGGTGTAGCCGATCATGGAGAACTCGATATCATAGGCTCCGGGGCTGATATCCCGGATAAAGAAGCGACCTTCGCCGTCTGAGGCGGTGCCGTAATAGGTCCCTTTGATAATGATATTGACACCGGGCAGGGCGCTGCCGTCGCTGTCGTCGCTGACGGTCCCCATGATCATGGCCTTTGACTGTGCGGTGAGGGGCTGTAAACAGCATGTGACAGCGAGAAGGAGAACCCGGAACAGGGCCGGGATGGAGATCCGCCGGGAGTTGAGAACGCGCGAAGCGGTCTTCTGCTTTGTATTTTTGTTGGCTGTCATCTGCATCAGAGTTTAAAAATATGTTTGAAGAATTCTTTCAGGTTGGCGTTGCCGTCGCAGTAGATGAGGGGGATGGAGAAGTAGTAGCTCGTGCCCTGGCTGAGAGGGGTTTCGATCATGATGCCGGGGGTGCCGGAGTAGTCGCTGGCATTGAGGCTGTCGGGTTCGAAGCGGTAGCGGATGGAGCCGGAGGATGCGGGTTCGATGCCCCAGAGCCGGTCATAGACACCTTTGGAGAGTGAGAGTTCGAGGGTGGAATCGAGGTGAGCGTCGCCCCAGAAGGCGTTGAGGACGGAGCCTTTCATGAGCAGGCCGTTGGGTGAGAGGGAGTAGACGGAATCCATGGCAGTGAAAGTCCATGCGGTATCGGGGCTGGCCTGGTCGGTGTATTTCATGGCGTTGTTCATGAGCAGGATACCGCCGTCGGCGGTGAAGCGGGTGAGGGCCAGGGCGGACTGTGAGACGGAATTGTCTCCGCGGTAGGTGAACCAGAAGACCTTTTTAAAGTAGCTGAGATTCTTTTCAATATCCTCGGTGGCGTAGGGGACGGAATTGTGGACATTGGTGGCGCCGCCGCCGATCTCCCAGACGCTGTAGCCTTCGGGGCCGAGGAGATCTTCAAAGAGGGTGGTGTAAAAATTCTGATGCGTATAATTCAGCTGGTCGCTAAAATAGTCATTGACGATGAGAAGTTCGCCTTTGGGTTCCTTGACAAGCCAGCCGTTTGGGTGATTATCGTCGGAGGAATCGGGGAAGGAGATGGTCTGTGAGTAGGATCCGGCGATATCGAGGACGCGGAAAAAGACGCGATGATAGCCCGGGTCAAGGAGGTCCGGACCGATAAAGAGGCTGCGTGCATCTCCGGGGAGGGTGTTCCAGACCGATGTGTCGTCGAGGGCCCATTCCACGGTGGTGACCGTTTCCAGGCCGTCCAGATCGCTGACATCCCAGAAAAAGGAATGGTGAGTGAAACTTGTGTGCGTGACATTGGTGGAGGACTGAACGGGAGGGAGGGTATTGAGTTTCCAGGCGATCTCGGGGGGGGTGTTTCGGACGGGGACGGAGATGAAAGCGGGGCTGGGGTCTTTCAGGCCTTCGTTGTCAACAGCCCAGACGCGGATCGTGTAAATATCGAACTGTGAGCGGAGGGGGAGATAGAAAGTATCGCTTTCCGCTTCGATGAAGCGGGCGCTGTCCATATAGGACCACTGGTACTCATAGCCGGCGATCTCGCCGTCGGGATCTTCGCCCCACCAGTGGAGGATCTGAATGGAGACTGTGGTGTCCAGACCCAGAGCCATGGTATCCGTGACTGAGACCGTGTCACCGTCATTGAGCCAGAAATCACCGGGATAGAGTGTCGTGTCGGCACTGTAGAAGAGGGAGATATAGGTTTCCGGAGCGGCGTTGACCACCTGTCCGTCCGGCAGCTGCTGATGAAAAGGATCCTCACAGGCAATGAGGAGCCAGAGAAGGGCGGGCAGGATGAGGATTTTCGGCAGGGGTCTCATATTACAGAACCGTCACTATTTGAAAGTTTTAAAAAAACGGGGGTCAGGCGAAGACACCTGACCCCGCGCAGGTTTTTATTTTATTTCAGCAGAGTCATTTTGCTGACGCGGCTGAAGTCACCGGCCTGGAATCTGTAGAGATAGAGACCGGAGGCAGCCGGTGCATTGGCCTCATTGCGGCCGTCCCAGACGAGACTGTGGGTCCCGGCCTGGAAACTTCGGTCGCCGAGGGTGCGGATCAGCTGTCCATTGAGGTTGTAGATATGTACCGTGACATGTTCCGTTTTCGGCAGATCGAAGGAGAGATTGGTGACGGGGTTGAAGGGATTGGGGTAGTTGGGGCGCAGAACATAGCGGTCGGCGAGGGTCGACTCATCCACGGATGTGGGAGTGAATTCGATATCGCCGGCATTGCGGACTTCGATCTTGAAGGTACCGTAGCTGTAGATGACCACACCGGTAATGCGGTCGATGACTGAGCCTTCAGTCACTTCATAGGTATTGCCGATAAGGCCGCCATCCTGGTAGAAGATGCGGAAGACGAGAGTGTCTGCGGCATCATCATCCAGCAGAAAACCGCCGCTGCCGTCATCGATGGTGAGGTCATACTGGTTGAGACCGGTGATCTCCACATTGTTCACAGTGACGAGAGTGCCTTCGTAGGATTCAGGATCAGCTGCCAGCTCGCCTGTTGTGACAAGGACAGGCTGAATCGGATCGGTTTCCTCAACGTATTTGATGGAATCCAGGGCGATGGTGGTGTTATGCTGCCATCTCCAGTAGGAGGCATCGAAATCCTCCGTCACCGTACCGTAGGCAGTGACGACAACACCTTCGTCATAATCCAGCAGCATATCCGGAGCGCCGCCCACATAGATACCGTTCCACTGACCGGCGGCGGAGGCGATGCTGAGGTAGCTCAGACCGTGATATGTATAGCGGTTGACCCAGGGATCGCTGGGAGTCTGAATCACACCTGTGATAGCCACTTTAGCCCCGACAAGGGGAGAAGCACCGTTGGCCCAGTGGGTGTACTGAATGTCAGAGATCTCAGGTGCGCTGTCCAGGACCAGATAGCTGTAATTTTTCAGCGTGATATCGGCCGGCATCAGGGATACATCCGCTGAATCATCCTCGACAGAGAAGTAATAATCCACAAAGGAGCCTGCGGCCTGGGCAGGGATTGTGGCAGTCCAGACATTTTCCAGACCTTCTGTCATGGCGGCTTTCATGTAATCGCCCTGATCCACACGGTAATAGACTGCGGCATCCACGATGGTACGCACGGTCACAAGAGTAGCGCTTACATCGACCGTCTCGGTACTGGATGCTATGCCTGCGGGATCTGCTTTCACATTCATGATCATAGCCGGGCCCTCACCCATGACGATATCCTCTTCGTAAAGGGGACAGAGCTTATAGGTGGAGGAATCGGCATAGGAGCCATAGTGATGATAGACCCAACCGGTTATGCTTTCGAGGGGAGTCAGCCGGGGAGGTGTGACATAATTGCCAAGGCTGTCGCTGTCGTCATCCACCAGGACCATACCGCTGCCGTCATCGATTCCCATGATCTCATACTGCGGATCGGTATCCACAACCACCGCGTCTTCGATGGTGACCATGACATTGCCCCACTGTTCGGCCGTTGTGGGCCAGCGCAGGTCGCCGGTCGTTACCACTGAGGGCTCGGGTGTGGGCTGATCGATCTCAATGACTTCCACATCGCCGACCAGCCAGAACTCGGTCATGGCGGCGGGGGCTGTCACATATTCGCCGATATAACCGCTCATCTCGATGAGAAAGCCTTCGGTCATATTGGGATAGAGGGACGCATCGGCGTTGTAGCTCAGAATAGCTGACCAGGGGCCGCCGTGTTCATCGGCCATGATGAATTTCACTCCGTCACCTGCGTAGGACAGGCCGGTGGGCATGGTGACCACACCTTTTACGACAATAGTAGTATCTTCACGGCTCAAATAGGAATCCGAGGCATTGATATCTTCGGGGGTCCGGACCAGATCGGAATAACGGACCTGCTGCATCCGCTGGATACGTGTATAAATCTTTGCTTCACCGGTCTTATTGCCTTCAATGATATCGAAAGCCAGACGGGGAATAATCTTGAACTGACTGTAAGTGTAATCAAGGGGTCCGGTGACAGACAAACAGTTGTCATACTCTGCCGGCCAGAAATAGTAGTCGGCCACATCGTCCACCATGACCTCTCCACTGCCGTCATCGATGAGCCACTGACCGAAACCGGCATCGCCGTTTGTGATGTCCACATTCTTCACCCGGACAAGGACACCTTCCCACTGTTCGGCGGCTCCGGTGCTGTCGGCCAGTTCACCGGTGGTCACGACCTGAGGCTTCATTTTGAAGACAGCGACTGAATCCACTGTCAGAGCAGTGATGTCTGTGATCTCTGTTTTACCATAATATTCTGTCACCGTACCGGTGATGGTGATCCAGTCACCTTCGGCCACAAGAATGTCGGCGGGCAGGGAACTGTGAAAGACATTGATGCCGCTCCAGGGCTCATTGGCATCCTGAATATAGAATGATCTGCCTCCATAGGCATAGGGTTCAGCTGTGACTTCGGCAGACACCGTCACCGACTGCCCATTCAGAGGGGAGTCGCCGTTCTCAGCTGTTGTGTACTGAATGTCCCGGATCGTTGTGGCTGACAGAACCGCAGCGAGGGCCAGGATAAGAACCGTTAACTTTCTCTTCATCATGTCTCCTTCTACTTTATTACCATAAAACGTCCGGTCTTCACCACACCGGACTGAAGATCTTCCACACTGAACAGATAGAGACCCGTGGCAATAGCCTGATCATAGGAAGTGATCAGATCCCAGGCATGTTCCCCTCCGCTCATGACGGGATTGCGGGCACTGAGCGCCTTCAGTCTGTCCACATCACCGCCGCTGTAGGTGGATGCATCATGCTCGATCACATCCAGCAGTTCGCCTGCCAGAGTATAAATGCGAATTTTTGACTTTGCAGGCAGGCCTGTGAACCAGATCAGACGACTCCTTACATCGCTGCCGTCCCAGACTGCCGATGAGCGATAGGGATTCGGGTAGACTGCGGGCTGCCAGTCATTCCCCTCTGCCGCCTGTTCACCGGCGATGACAAAGGTCATATTCTCCAAAATGCTGCTCTCGAGGCTCTGCAGGTCGGTTTTCGGGTCCCCGGTATCGTAGGATGTGACTGCATAGGTGTTCTTGTCGGGCCAGCCATTCATGATCCCTGTATTGGTGAACTTATAGTGAAACGTGTCACCCTCAATGACGGTAAATGACGGATTGCCCATGTCATCCTTGATCCTTACATAGTCGAGGCCTGTATTATATCCAAATTCGTTTTTCTTATCAAACTGTGCCAGGAGACTCCATTCATTGGTGACGGAGGAGCTTTTTCGGCGGGCGTAAATGCGGTAGCCCTCAAAATCCTCTTCCCTGCTGATGGGATCTTCAAAGGCCTCGGGGCTGTTGTTCCAATAAAGCTCAGCCCTGCTGCGGCCGGCAATGATCTTCAGCTGCGGAGAGGGCGGAGGCACTGGCAGTATATAGCGGTCAAGTTCGCCGTCCCCATCCTGATCCTCATCGGGATCCAGGCGGCCATTGCCGTTGCTGTCCTCGCCGTTATAGGCTTTCTGGGCCCAGTCCAGGTTCCCCTGGAGAATGGCCCGCCGGGCAGGATCATTTGTCAGGGTGGAATTCGCCCAGAATCCGGCACCGACAGCGAAGACCACATTCACGGTATCTCCGACAGGGAGAGTCCAGAGGGTAGAATCCAGGTCATTCTGCACCGAGCCGAAGGGACCGGCGCTAAGCAGCATCATCCAGGAGCGGGTCTCGGTGGGGAAGCCTTCTGAAGAATAGCCGGTAAAACCCGGCCGGATGGGCTGTGTCGACTTTAATTTATCATATCGCTGGGCGTCGTCAACCGGCATAACCAGTTCCGGGTAGGTCAGATCGCTGAGGGTGACCCAGGGCCACTGATTGAAATGGCTGTTCCAGTACTCTCTGGGCTGGCTGGCTCCGAGAACAGAGATGCCGAGATAACTTTCTGAATATCCGTTATCCCCGTCGGCATCGAACTGATAGGCGATATCACGGGGGATGCCCTCCAGATCATCGGTCTTCACCGGATCGAAAACGGTCTGGTCAAACCCGTTGAGATTGTCATACCAGCTCCATCCGCCCCCGGGCTCATAGATATTGGTATAATTCATATTGCCGATACTGGCATCGGCCCAGATCCCTGCATAGATATTTTCGATGGGGGCCGTACCGTTATTGATGATGGCATAATTGAGAATCACGAAGGCATCGGCAAAGCTGTAATTCCAGGCATAGGTTTCCAGAACGATGTCCAGGCCCATGGGTGTGTGCTCCACCACATCCTTCCTGTCATGAAAACGGGCGATCAGATCCTGATGGCTGACGGCCAGAGTGTCAAAGACCGGAGATGTGAGGATCGAAGAACGAACCCTGACAGAATCGCCGTTGCTGACAAATTCAAATCCTTCAGCCGCATAGTCGAAGACACCGTCCACAATGGCCGTGCTCACATGTTTCTCTCCGTTGACAATACCTCCGATCCAGAGGCCGGAGTAGGAGAAGTGTTCGATCTGCTCCTTGATATTGTCTGGATACTGTCGGTACATGCAGCTGGGCTGATCGGGATTGTTATAACCTTCTCCCAGAAGCCCGAAGTTCGTCACCGTCATGCCGATCTGGCCGACCGTCGTATAATGGACATAATCGTCAACAGAGGTTTTTGAAAGACGCCGATCCTGAAGCGAGCGGTCAGGCAGAGGCCGATCTGAGGCGGAAACGAAGACCGGAAGCAGCACAGACAGGAGCAGAACCGCTGTCAAAGTCCTGAGAGCAGACCCTGAGAGCTTCCGGGAAACAGCTTCTGGCACATTGTAGAGATCTGCATTCTTCCGGTTTTTATATTTCTTTGAAAACAACTCTACTTCTTTTGAATTGTGCCTCTTCAGTGAGGGCCCTAAAATTATGAAATTATATTCTAAGTAACAGAGAAATTTATTCCGATGCTTCCGGAATCACATTATATGTAGTGTATATACCTAAGACTAAAGAGCTTAAAATAGATATTTGAACTCTGTTAGCGATATCCGGTTTAACAGCTGCGGGAATACCGGAAAAGGAGCTTTAACGCCGAAGTATCTGTCGAAGGTCGCCGAGTTCTCCTGTCCCTTCTGCCGGGCTCAGACCCAGCAGTTCAGCGATCAGGGCATAGAGACGGGTATTGGAGAAGGGGGGAAACTGAATACCTGTTTCGAAGTCGGGGCCGGCCGCAATAAAGAGGGCATGCATGTTCTTATTGGAAGCGGGGTCATAGCCGTGAGTTCCGCCGGGATAATCATTCTGAATCAGATTGGCGCTGGAACGCAGAGACCAGGCGCTGTCAGCCACAGCAATCAGCGGCATCAGTCGGTCGGGATGGTACAGACGAAAGTGCTGCGGCAGATCCTCCCTCTTCCAGACGCTTAGATGAGGGCTGGAACCGAGCTTCCTGTAAGCCTCTTCCAGGTAATCTGGTTCCGGTTCAAACATATAGACCGGATCTGATCCGCTGTAGCGGGTGATCCTGTTCAGGTCCAGAAAATCCTCGATGATCAAGCTGCGTTCGGAGGACAGCTGCTGCATGCCGTGATCGGAACTGATGATCAGGTTGATACTGTCTGCAATGGACAGAGATGCGATACCCTCGAAGTATATCCCCATCAGTGAATCCAGAAAAGCGATCCTGCCGGGCATCTCCGGATGTTCTGGGCCCAGGCGGTGACCCCAGCTGTCGGGCTGATGCAGATACCACATGATAAGACGGGGTCGATCGGAAACCGGTTTCCTCAGCCAGCTCAGGACCGAATCGATCCTGTCAGTAAAAGGGAGAGCATGCTCATAGATCTTATACGTGGAGGGGTGCATATCCTGCACATCGGCTTCGGAGCCCACCCAGAAAAAGCAGGCTGCTCTGAGGCCCTGTTTTTCCGCAGTGTTCCATATCGGTTCCCCCTGATAAAGGGACCCATCCTGAACACTTTCTCGGTCACTCACGCGATACCAGCGCTGCAGGCGGTAGTCATAGAAATCATTCAGCACGATACCGTGATTTCCAGGATAGAGCCCGGTGGCCATGGAATAGTGGTTAACAAAGGTCTTACTGGGAAAGACCGGAATAAGAGACGATCTGACACCGCGGTCGGCAAGGGCATTCAGATGGGGAGTTGATGTTAACTCCGTATAATCGGATCGGAAGCCGTCCATGGATAGGACCACTGTATAGTTACGAGATTTTTTCGATGTCGAAGGGTTTTCATCACATGCAGACAGGGCCAGAACAAAAAGCAGCACGATAGCCGCTGTCGCAGATACTCCTAAATACCTGTCTGTCGGGCGGGGGAAAGATATGTTAAACAGTGATCGCATAAGTATACTCCGGGACAAAATAAAAAAAAGCCCCGCTCAGAGAACGGGGCTTATATTTCAGCTGAATCTCAGATCAGAAGTTGATCTGCAGTCCGGCATTAATGCTGCGGGGCATGCCGAGATACACTTCTGCATCATCGGCCTCATGGTTTTTCCCGTCAGCGGTGAAGGCGTTAAAGGAACTGTTGTCCACAGCGTCGAGGACATAGACAGCATCCAGGGCATTGAGCACATTCAGGAAGGCTTTCAGTTTCACAGGACCGAGCTGCACCGGCAGGTTATAGGCGGCATGGAGATCCATGATGCCGTAATCCGGGGCTTTCCAGCTCTGACCGGTATCCCCTGCATCCGTGCGGCTGAAGGCATCCCAGTCACTGTAGTTGTCCATATAGTAGCGGTACACAGCCTGTATATTCATTCCTTTCACCGGCATCAGAGTGGCGATGAAAGCGTAGGCTTTCTGAGGCTGGTTGCCGACCTTCAGGTCTTTGACAAAGTAAGTGTATTCAATGGTGGTATCCACACCCTCTTCAATGAGTTTGTAGGTTCCGTCCACATCATTGAGATACTTCCAGTCACCGAGAGATACAGAGGCATCGAGACGGAGCATCTGCATCGGCTGTATTGAGGCTTCGAGTTCAATACCGCTGTGATTTACATCCATTCCCCGCAGATAGACATAGGCTTCACTGCCGTTGGGCAGATCGATTCCGCGCACATTGGAGCGGTCCATCCAGTTCGTGTTGTAATAGTTGGCCTTCAGAGCCACATTCCCGAGGTAAGCATTGGTACCGAATTCCACTGACTGAAACTTTTCGTTCTCAGGGTCTTCATAGACCGTGCCGTCGCCGTCGTTGATGGCATTGTCAAAGATCGGAGCTTTTGACACATAGCCGACATTGGCGAAGACGTTCAGATTCTGACTGATATTGAAGAGACCGCCGCCCTTTGCCTGAAAGCCGGTGAGGCCGGTGGCATCTGCTGTCATCTCCTCGCCGTTCACTTCTGTGAAATGATCGACGTAATGGTAGGACATGTTTGAGAAACCGTACATACCGTAGGCTGTGAACTTCTCTGTAGAGAATTCAGCCTGGGCAAAGGCACCGAGCCAGTCAACCGTATTATGGTTGTAATAGGCGATCTTGTCACCAATGCGTTTCATCTTATCTGCATTGGTCAGATCAAAATCATTGGAACTGTCGACGTAGTAGTCTCCGCCGAGAAGGTCCCGGACTTCGCGCCAGTGACCGATCTCAGCCGTTCTCCAGTCGATACCGAACTGAGTCTTCAGATTGTCACTGAGATCATAATTCAGTTTGGAGATGGCGCCGATGGTCCACTGCTGGTTCACGGAGTTTCTGAGGATACCGACAGATTTGTTCTCGGTTGCGCTGTAAGAAGCATCGACGGTGGTATCATTTTCCATGATGGTGGATTCCCAGTCGATCCTTCTCGTGGCCAGGCTGTAGTCCCAGTTCACGGACCCGTAGGTTCCTGTGCCGCCGCCCATTCCGCCGGAATAGTAGACGGTGGTGTAGAGGCGCATTTTATCACTGAGGGTTGAGAACCAGTTCACGTTCACCTGAGGTTTGTGATAGTAATTTTCCCGTTCCATGAAATATCCGTCACCGGCGGTGGGTGCATCCACGCCGTTTTTCAGGCTGTACATCTCATAATAGACGGGACCGCTGTAATCTCCGTCATAGCTGTTGTAATTCTGATTGTAGTCACGGCCTTCTTCGCTGAATTTATCGAAGACATCAGCTGTGCCGTTGCCGTCACTGTCCAGAGCGAGAACCTCATCACTGAAGATCTCTTTAGCAAATTCCTGATCATAGACAGCGGTATTCTGTTTATACAGATTCTGTCCGTGGAGCTGAGGCGCGCCGACGGCATAGAATTCCAGGCGGTTTTTTGTATTAAGGGCATAACTGGCACCGAAATAGTAGGCCCATGCATCGGTGTATGTTCCCTGATAGAAGCCGTCACCGGATTTACGGACAACCGTTCCGCTCAGAGCGAGTTTGTCCCCGATGAGACCGCTGTGGAAAGACAGGGTGCTTTTCAGGAAAGCGTCGTTGCCGATCTCCTGTTTCAGCATTCCGCCGCGATCGTGTGCTGCGGGGTCCGTGATAATATTCATGGTACCGCCGACAGAAGGGGTCGCCAGGTTGACCGCAGAGAGCCCGCGCTGAACCTGAATAGAGGACGTGGCATCACCGACACCGTCCCAGTTGGACCAGTAGACCCAGCCGTTTTCCATATCATTGACAGGCACACCGTTGATCATGATCGCGATATTTCTCTGATCGAAACCGCGGACATTGATTCGGGCATCACCGGCGCCGCCGCCCTGAGCTGTCGCATAGACAGAGGGGGTGGTATTGAGGACCATGGGAATGTCCTGGCTGGCCAGACGCATTTCCATATCTTCCTTCACAACATCGGTGTAGGCGACCGGTGTTTCGCGAGTCGCGCGGGAGGCCATGACTTCCAGAGCATTCAGCTCAAGGGCAGACCGTTCAAGCAGAACATTGAGGGTGGAAGACTGACCATTGCGGACATTGACCGTAGCACTGAAGTTCTCATAGCCGATAAACATAACAGTGACACTCACCTGACCAGCAGGCACACCACTGATACTGTAGAAACCCTGAGCATCACTGGCGGCACCCAGTGTGGTTCCATCGACTAAAACGTTTGCACCGGGAAGCTTGGCACCGCTTCCGGCATCACTGACTGTCCCCTGAATCGTTCCCTGTGCAAACACGAGCATTGGAACCAAAACAAGGGCCAGGAGTGACTTTGTTAATACATTCACTCTCATTCTTTCCTCTCCTTTTTTTTGAGGTGTTCTCTCAGCTGAAATTTGTAATCAACAGCAGCGTGCGCAGACGAAAATTCTCTCCGCGGTAACGACTGTCAACTTTTTCTCTTCCCATACGGGGCGAAAATACGACCAAACACACAGGCAAATCAAGTTAGAATTATGCGATGGGAATTTAAAATTCCCACCGCTTTCAATTGAGAACGATTTGCTTCTACTGAGGAAAAGACATTAGGAGCGGGTATGAATCTGAAAGATCAGCCTGCAGCTAATCCGGCAAAGGATGTGTCTCAGCGGGCCCGGATCAGGTTCCATCGTCCGTCCACACGTGTGCTGCTGCTTTTGCCGCTGACGATATAATCAATGAGGGCCTGCCGTATCACGATACCGGTATAACTGACAGCACTGGGATCTACAGAGGTCAGCAGGTTGTAGCCGCTGTTGCCTTCGGCCAGATAGTCACTGACCGCCAGTTTATAGATCTTCTCGGCGTCGAAGGGTCTGCCGCCGATGCTCTGGATCTGCACCCGTTCGCCGTCGGGTTTGCGCTTATCCACAGTCACTTTCATCCCGGAGAGGAGCATGCCCCTGCTGTTTCCCCGGACGCGCTGTTCCATGAGTTCCTCGATGAAACTTCCAGGTACATTGAAGACAGTGATCTTGTTCCCGAAGGGAAGGACTCTAAAGAGCTCACGGGGGGTGAGGGGTCCCGATTCAAGATCGGCCCGTATCCCTCCGAAGTTCGAAAAGGCGATATCCGCACCTGAGGCATATGTCATGGCATCCACGATCATGTTGCCCAGGACACTTTCTCCGTCACCGCTGCGGCGCAGAGGCGCCTTCAGCACAGTGAGCACCTCGTCAAAACCCTTTTCCGCTTCAGCCACCCTGAGGGCAATGACGGAATCCGTTTCACCGTCGATCCAGAATTCATCCTCCATCAGGGTGATGATATTGCTGTTGTCAATGGGATTGTCAAAACCTGCCAGTGTCCGGGATTCCCGGTGTACATAAATATTCACATGCCCGAGATTGCTGCCGTTGGCATAATTCTGAAAGATCAGAGTTTGATTCACCGGGCATTCATAGGGCTGCGTAAAACCCCGGTGCACATGTCCGGTGAACATGATATCGATGCCCGGCACTGCAGCTGCGGCCTCCATGCCGTTTACACCCCGACGGGCAGAATCGATCTGAGCATAGCCTGATTCATAGAGCCTTCGGGCGCTTTCCTCCCTCTCGTACTCCAGCCACATGTGGCTCAGTACGATGATGACATCGGCCCCGGCGGCCCTCACTTCGGGAACAGTCTTTCTGAGTACCGGGATCTCCGGAAGGAATTCCAGGTTCTCAATATGGCTTGGAAAACTCATGGAGGGTGTGCTGGCCGTGGCGATTCCGATGATCCCGAACTTAATACCTTTCACATCCTTGATGATCCAGGGTTTAAGCCATTCCGGCTGTGTCCCTGTCCGGATATCTACGATATTTGCACCCAGAAAGGGGAAATCTGCTTTTCCACTGCCTTCCTGCATGGCCTGCCAGCTTTTATCAAAATCATGATTGCCCATGACCGTGGCATCATAGCCGACGGCATTCATGAACTCTATCATAGCCGCGCCCCTGGTCATGGAACCCACGGGAGTGCCGCTGAAGAAATCACCGGCATCAGTGATGATCAGTCCCCAGTCCTCCTTTTCCGCTTCGGCTCGGATCTGTTTCACATAGGCGGCCAGGGCAGGACCGTTGCCGATCTGAGGCGGGAAGTCCGGATTCATGAAGCGGGCTTCGGTACGGGGAATGCCGCCGTGCACGTCATTGGTGAAAAGCAGCAGCACCTTCTGGAAATCCCGGACCGGAAAATCACCTGCAGCAGGAGAGGCCATAAGCAGGCAGTGACTGAAGAAAATAAACGCAGCCAGAACTGTAATGAGAGGTTTGTAAAGGGATCTGATCATAACTTGCTTCCTGTACTTCCGCATTTAGAGACCTGCACTGAGCGCCAGTGTATAGCGGATACTCTGTTCTCGGACAGTATCCAGTGCATTGCGGATCTCTCCCTGTATGGGAAAGAGATCCGGGTAGCGGTATCGGACTTCAGTAAAGTCCACTGCAAAATCCAGCGAGATCTTTTCACTTCGGAAACCGGAACCGAAGCTGAGGACAGATCGATTAAGAACCGTGCTGACAGGACTGGGCTGATAACTGAAGCCGACCCGGAAAGGTACACCGGTAAAAAAGCGGTGATTCACCGCTCCCCTTAGGGTCCAGGTACTGTTGGGGCGAACCGAGAGGCTGTCCTCATCGGAAGCGTCCATGGCCGACCAGTCCAGGAAATCCAGCTGCAGATAGAGGCGCGTGGGAAGGGTATTTGCCGTTGTATAACTTAAGCCCAGACTGTAGCGGTCCGGAAATGCGAAGGAAACAGCTGAAAGACTGTCGGGAATGAGGGTATAGGACGGATACCCTGTCGCTTCCCCGGCCCGGCTGTGAAGTACTGCATCCGAAAAGGGGAGTTCCGGGCTGAGACGTGCGGAACCCTGTAGTGAAAGGCGATCGCTGAAGTCATAGTTCAGCCCTGCGTGAAGTTCCGTCACTGCATCCATACTGTATTCATAGGTACTGAAGTTCGTTGTGTCGGAGGCCAGGTTATCCGCCGGGCTTCCCAGTACCGTGACCCCGTAGGCATCACTGAGCTCTTCTGCCGACAGGAAGCTGAGACCCAGGCCCAGGCTGAGTTTTTCAATGGGTGAATAGGCGGCAGCTATATTCAGGGCAGAGATCGCGCCGTCGAAGGCCACACTGTGATAACCGATGAGGGGGTCCCGGTTGTAGACGGAGAAAAGAGATCCGCGGACCTCTTCGTCATAGCGGTAATTCAGGTCATATCGCCGGAACAGGGCAGCTGCCAGAGAGACATTCTCCGCTGACCAGGACAGTCCGGCATCGAAGAAGGCATTGAAGCGATGATTCTGAACATAGATATTATCCGCCAGAAAAGAGTCGAAGGAATCGAGGACCGGAAAACTCCGGCTTTCCCGGTGCTGTCTCCCGCGTACCTGTGAATAGAGTGCAATACCTGTTCCCGGGCGGAGCAGAAGGGCCGGATTCATGGCACCCTGCATGGGACTGCCTGCATCCGCTGCATGTATCCCGCCACTGGCGCCGGCAGCGGCAGTCTGAAGATCCTGCTCATTGAGAAAGGATCGGTCGAAAAAGGTCTGGGCAGACAGTGAAACGGCTGCACCGAGGACCAGTATGGATCTGAAGAAATTGTTCATCTGTATCACCTGTTAAAAATTGTAGTCAAGCTGTATCCGGAAATCATTGTAGGATCTGGGATAGGTTATCGGCTCCAGAATATAGGATCCTGTTTCCGTCGTCACCACCCCGTTCATCACATTGTCCAGGGGGCTGTGTGTATCAAAACTGTATTTAGCGCGGATAGAGAAATGCCTGTTCAAGCGGCTGTAGACAGTGACATATCCGTGGAAGGCTTCGGTGAGGGTATTGTAGACCCGGAAATCAGTATCCTCGAAATTCCAGATAAATCCCTCGTAGATCATGAATTGGGATATAAGTTTCAGACGGTCGTTGAAATTGTGGGTGAATTTTGCTGCGACGGCCTGACCGGGAGAGCCGGCATTGCCGACCAGTGAGCTCCCTCCGGCAATATTGTCTGTGAGACGGGCCCTGGGATCAAAGGCTGTGAAACCGTATGCCAGCAGCAGTTCAAAACTGTTGAAGCGGCTCATACGGGCCTGAATACTCAGACGTGTCTCATTGGAGCTGTAACCGGTAGGGGAATAGCTGTTCTCCGCACTGCGGGTCTGCCATTTCTGTCTCAGACCGATCCTGTACTGAAAGACCGGCCGATAGTCCAGTCGCAGGACCAGGCGGTTGTAATGACTCTGATCACTGACCCGGGTCCAGATATCATGTTCCGCCTGCAGGACAAGCTGCCGATGGAGCTGATAGCGGAGGCTGTAGTAGAAACCCTCCTCGGCCTGGGGCTGGACAGCACCCGTATAGAGAAAGGCCAGGGCAGGATCGATCAGGTAGAAACTGTCCTCAAAAATCGTGGATTTATATCGGGCGTAATTAGCGAAGCTGCGCTGATAGGGGTTGTCAAAACCCACATCGTAACTGCGGTAGAGCGTGAAAAGATTCAGGGATTCGAACTGCCAGTATGCATCGACCACAAGGGCTCTTGGGTCAGCAGCAGTGATGGCCATATCACCGTCAGCATCCAGGGCACCCCACTCTCCGCGGAAGGTCAGATTATCGAAGACCCAGGAGGCGTCAAAACCGAGAACCCGCCGGAATGAACGGGCCTGGTCCCAGAGTCCTGAAGACCCCTGACTTTCATACATTGCCTCAATCTCACTGTCGGCACTGTTGCCGATGCTGTACTGATAGCGGAAGAGGTTCTCCGCTGCAACGACACTCTCGATCTGGGGATCCAGCACCCTGTCATAAAGTGACTCGTAGACAGTCATGCCAAGCTGGAGAGTATTTGCGTACACATAGCGCACATTTGCACCATAGAGGACTTCTCCGACACTGCGGCGCATGTCATAACCCAGTTCACCGTTCAGGCCCTCGCCGTAGCGCGGTGCCATTCTGATCAAGGCAGTGAAGGAGGAATCGCTGTTCAGCACGGCGTCTCGACGTTCGCTGCTGAAGAAGGGGGTGATCAGAAGATTTCCGATCTCCGCCTCCAGGGCCAGGCCTTTCAGACTGTAATTAATGTTCCGGCTGAGGTCGCCCTGAATCCCGGTGAGGCGTTTATTGAAACCGTAGCCGCTTTTGCGGGGACTGTGATATCCGACACTTTCCATGACGACACCCTGCCCGAAGGATGCCACATAGTTGCCCAGGATCAGTTTCCGCAGGCCGGCTGAACCCTTTCTGTCGAAGCGCCGGGAAAAATATGCCTTTACCCGGGGAATATCCACTGAGCCCAGCGTGTAGAACTCATCCTCTTCGCCCATGCTGCGGCTGTAGGTCACGCCGAATTCACTGTTCTGACGATGTGTAAGTCGCAGTTTATGGTATATATCCAGTGGGTACTGCCGTTCCAGGTAGAGAGCCAGGGATTCGGGATCGTCATCGGGGATGATGGTGAGCTGAGTGTTCTTTACGATACTGCTGTACTGACCGCTCCAGTCGCGGCTGTTTTCGGTGTCATACGTCACATAATCACTGAGATTGCTGTAGGCGTAATGGGAAAGACCTTCAATATTGCGGAGGTCCCGGCTTCCGGAGATCCGGTTACCCTGATCCCGGTAGTCCATGACCGCCTTTGCATCTTTCAGGGTCATGCCCGGAAGATTCACCAGCTCATGGTAGTCCATATCGTTGATGTTCCGGGGATTGGAGAGGAGTTCCATCCACATGTCCACCAGACCTTCGCTGCTGCCGTCGGAAAAGGCCATCTGTTCAAACTTGTAGAAATTATCCTCCAGATTTTTCCTGGACAGGAAGAGATATTCTGGAACAATAGCGACGAGGGGGCGGATGCGCAGAAAATCCTCATAGCTCAGTCCAGGTACACGCTGCAGTTCGTAGACTGATCCGAAAGAGCCGTGTTCCAGACGGTAGAAGAGAATGGCGTCCAGAAGTTCATCACTCACCGGCAGAGCGGAGAGTTCGGAGGCATCTCCATAATTCAGATCGATCTTCTCCTGAAAACGCCGGGCTGTTTCCGGACTCAGGGCGCTGGAATCGGGCCCTGTCATCTCAGTGCCGGAGGGTCCGTATGCAGAGAGGCCTGCCGTCCCCATGAGGAACAGAAACAGGGCCTTTCTACAGGTCTTTTTCAGAGTATACACAGTCATGGCAGTTAATCCCGTTCTCTCTGAATACTCAGACTGAACATGTGAGTGGGAGTCAGGACGGGGTGGGAGATCCAGGCATAGTCGAGCTGAAAGGCGGCCCAGCGGAGGCCTGCTCCGAGCGTCAGCTGACTGGGATAGGTGACAACACCGCTGCGGAGGGTCAGCCAGGGTTTCGGATCATAACTGATACCGGCCCGGTACTGCATCTCGCTGTCCATCCCCTTGTCCAGACTGAGGCTGGATATCAGTCCATAATAGGGCTGATAGGCAAGGGAGGCTGTGATCCTGCGGGGCAGATTCGAGGCTGAGCCGCTGCTGCCCAGGAGGGGAGAATTAATATTTCTGATCGTCACGCCAAGCCAGCTCCTATCCCTCAGAGAGGCCTGCAGACCGGCGTTGATACCCAGGACAGAACCGCTACCGAGGTCCATACCGTCCCTACCGTCCCCGCTGAGTCCGGCGGACTGTCCGTAATCCACAGTGTAATAATTCAGACTGTAGCCGAATCGCAGGGAGGAGCGCAGATCCTTCTGCAGATAAAATCCGTGGGAGAGGCCGACGCTGCTTTCGCTGCCGTAGCTGCGACCGCCGTAGCTGATTCCGCTCTGTTCACCGTGAACGGCAAGGGCACCCCATGTCTGGGACAGCGGGCCTGCGGCGGCGAAGGAGGTCCACTGAGAAAAACTCTGACCGGAAGGGGAGAAGTTGCCCACCGCTGCACTCAGGGCCTGCAGTCCGGCATAGCCGGCGGGATTCTGTGTAAAGGACCAGACATCATTCTGAACAGCCTGGGCGGACCCGCCGGAGGCTGCGGCATTCGCGGACCCAAAGGGATTTTCGCTGAACACCTGTGCGTCCGCCGTTGAGACGATACATAGGGTCGAAATGATCATAAACCGTGTCAATCTATTCATCAGAACCTCACCCCGATCACCACAGGGGCGATCTTCTTCTGTACTTCAGCGCTTTTCAGGTTGGTGCTTTCGAGGACCATCAGATATTTCCCCGGCGGAAGCAGACGGCTGAATTCATCGCGTCCGTTCCAGGTATCCTCGAACTGCCAGCTGAGTCCGTGGTGCTGGTCCATGAGAGTGCAGTGATAGCGGCCGGCCAGATCGTAGACCCGGAGAATGACCCGGGCATTGGCAGGATACTGCACGGAGTATCGAATGACCTCGCCGAGCTGAGGGACAAAGGGATAGGGTGCCACCTCCAGCAGGAGCTGCCCTTCTCCTTCACTGCCGACAGTGTATTCGCTGAAATCCGCGGCGGAGGAGGGGACCAGCTGAGCGTCGCCGTTGTACTCGTCCACGGTCGCTGTGAGTTTGATCCGATTGCCGAACTGCAGGAGTTCGTCCAGTCCCTCGTTCACCACCAGTCCGCTGGAGCCCACCAGAATATTGTCTGAGTTCCAGATCCTGACCGTGATGGTTCCGCTGCCGTCATCTAAGAGAAGATTGGTGCCACCACCGATATTGTCGGCACGGGAGATGATGATGCCTGAGACATTCACAACCTTGCCGAGATAAGCCGATAAATTCTGCTGAATCGTGAGTATCGCCACTTCCACCAGGAGGGTGACACTCTTTACGCTGGACAGGGTCTGAAAACCCTGGGTGTTTTCGGCAGTGACGTAGTAAACCACTTTGTCAACGCCTGCGCTCTGGAAATTCAGGGTTGCGCTGTAGCTGTCTCCGTCCGCATCCATTTCTGTATGCAGAGTATCCGTCCCGGCGATGGTGGTCAGAGTGACAGAACTGAGACCCACAGAATCGGTAACTGTGGCGGAAAAGGTGATATCCTCTTTATTGGAAGGAGAGGAGGGACTGTGGGTCAGGCCGCTGATCACCGGTTTCGGAAAGATCAGGGCTGCGGTGCTCCAGGTGTTCAGAAGATCCTCGCTGGTTTCGTCATGGCCTCCGATCCCGTTNCCTCCGCTCTGTAATTCGGCGCCTTCACTGAAGTCGCTGCGGATCAGCTTCTGCCCGTCGTTGTGACCTTCCAGAATGCTCTGTGAAGCTGCGGGTGTGTCATTGGCGTAGCCGCTGATGCCGGTCTTGTCCACTGCAAAATCAGAGGAAGCCCAGACCAGATAGTCCACATCCTGTACCGTAGCGGCGCTGCCGTCCCAGTGGAAGAGGATAAGACTCTCACCACCGCTATTGAAACGACCGATGAAGGTAAAGCTTCCTATGGTGGTCTGACCCTCCACCGCCTGACGCATATTACCGCTGATCAGAGCGTAATCCGGAGTGAACTTGTGTTTGGCCTCGAACTCCGCATTCGAGTAGGCGGCCAGGATGATCTCCTCACCGGGAGCCAGGTCATCCTCCGGGAAACGGGCAATAAAATCATCCGGGGCACCGCTCCAGAAATCCTCACCGGCAGGCAGATTATAATATGCCTTCCCGCCGATATTGTCGATGCCGTCGCTGATATAGTAATCCCCGAGATTCACTGTCGTGCTGCCGCTGTTGCGGATCTTTACATATTCAGCCCCCAGCGGCTGCATGACGATCTCGGTGAAGATCAGGTGCTGTGCAGACAGGGACAGAGTACTGAAAAGCAGCAGGACAGCTGCAGACAGATATCTGTAGAAGGGGTTTGGATTTTTCATACCGTTCAGTCCTTATTTCAGGAGTGTGATCTTGCGGACAGAGGAATGCAGACCGCTCTGCACCCGGACAAAATAGATCCCGGATCCCGCATCTTCCGCATTCCAGACGATCTCATGCCGTCCGGCGCCCACATTGCTGCGGCTGAGGTCGGTCACGCGGCGTCCCTGCAGGTCGTAAATCCCTACCGTGATATCCCCGGCCTCCGGCAGGTCCAGAGCAAGGGTCGTCAGCGGGTTGAAGGGATTCGGGTAGGCTGCGTGAAGTACGAATTCTGAAGGATTCGCCTTTCCTCCGTCAAGGGAGGTCAGAAGATCCAGATCCTCGGCATAGGCGATCAGCATCTGATACTCATCGGCGTAGGCGGAACCCACACCGCGAAACGTGTTGTGAGAACCGACAGTGACAGAACTCAGGTCCAGGCCGGTGCTATGCCAGTTGACAACAGATGTTTTTTTGGATGTATCCGCCTCACTGGCGAGGGTGACCTTGGTCAGAGTGTTAGTGCTGTTCGTCCAGATCTCTGTTGCCACACCGGAGACTTCGATATAGGTTCCTTCCCAGTCCGAGCTGTTTGCCTGTTCAGGGCTCAGGACAGCGGCAGCCGGAACTGCGTTTCCAGTGCTTTCCACGCGGTAGATAAAATCCTTGACCTCAACCGTGGTAAAATAGAGGTCCACCTCTCCCACAACGGTGAGTTCCGCACCGCGAACAATGTCGCTATACTCAGGGCCGTCGAAGAGATTCAGCCCGCGACCGCTGCCGTCCTGAATATAGGCTTTGGTCAGACCCTGCTGAAGCAGGCCGGTGCCGATGGTGACAATACCACGGATCGTAGTCACTGTCCCGTCCAGGGTCTCGATCCCGCTGTGAATATCTGCGATGTCCGTCGGCGTCTGTGAAGCGATCAGGGCAGTGTACACCGTACTGGCATAGCCGTCGGCCTCCACTTTGTATTCAAATTTCTGATTGCCTTCCTGTGCCTCAATGGATCCGGCATAGGTGTTTCCCTGATAGAGACCCATGAAGGCCTCTTTATTGAATACGCCTTCTGCACCCCATTTCACCTTCACGGAATTGATGCTGCCGCCTTCCGGTGCTGTAATGTCGATATAGATCACGATCTGCGTACCGCCCACCAGAAATTCAGAGCCGTTGGTGGTGAGAAGAGGTGTTCCGAAGGAGGGGGCATTGGGACCGGCATGGAAACCGAGTCCGCTCACATCATCAGTGGCCAGTTCGGTCCATTCTGACCAGCTGAAAGTCGAATTTGCCTCAGTTATGCTGTTGCCCCGCCTCAGGCTCATATCCTTGATATGGTCCACCGTGTTGGAGGGATCGCCGACCACATCCACGGGAACGCCGTGCTGCAGAAGCGCTACCGCATCGTTTCCATTGAAGTGGACAGGGGAGTTATAGATCAGGACTGTATCCGGATTGGCGTAAGCGGTATGATTCTCCGCTGCGAGTACGATCACGGCATTGGGCTGCAGGAGGGCCAGGCTTCCCCAGTCGCTGAGGACTGCATAGGTCCAGTCCCCGTCTCCGTTATTGACCCGGGCCAGACTGTATCCNGCATCATTGAGGTTCACCGCCTCTGTTCCGCCGTTGTAGATCTCAAGATATTTATTATTGGATGTTCCCTCCACATATTCACTGATGAATACAGAACTGCTGCCGACCTGTGCTGTGGTGATATTCACCGTGTCTTTGTCACTTCCGCCACTGTCATCGGTGACTGTCAGCTGGAAAGAAAGAGTTGCAACCGCGGAGGGTGCAGTAAAGGAGGCATTCGCCGTATTGGCGGCATTGAGGGTGACGGCGGTCCCGCTGAGCTGCGACCAGGCCCAGCTTGCGATACTGCCGTCGCTGTCGTAGGAGGCAGAACCGTCAAGCGTCACCTGAGCACCGGTTTCCACGGTCCTGTCCAGACCTGCATCGGCCACAGGGTTGAGATTTCCATCATAAAAACTGACATTGTCAATGTAGATCAGCTCATTGGCGGAGTTGGACTGAAGTGCGATCTTCAGCGTCACCGAGCTGTAGCCCTGAAGGGATTGGTTCAGCTGTGTCCAGGCACCTTCGATGCCCAGATTGTCAATATCCGAACCCTCTGTATTCAGAAGGACCACATCATTTCCGTCCGCAACGACCCAGATCTTCACAAAATCCGCTTCCTCCCAGCCGTCGTCATTGATAAAATAATAGAGACTCAGGTTCGGAGCTTCGGCCGAGGACAGATCCACCGCATCCAGGCTCAGGGTCATCATTCCGTCGATATCCGACATCTGATAGCCCTGTACGCCGTCAACAAAACCGCCGCCGGCGCTGGGGTAGAAGTCTGTGACCCCCACATAGTCTCCGTCTGTCAGACCCACGTCATTCAAGGTGTTTGTATAGAAGGCGCTGAAACCCATTTCCCCGCCGCTGCCTTCATAGGCCACAGCCGCCTGTCCCGCATTGTTAAGGAGTTCATGATCTGTACCGGCATCCCCGGTGTCCTTATACTGTTCACCCTTTGCCGGTTCTTCAAAACTCGTATAGGCAATGACCGACTGGGCCGTCAGAGGCATGGCCAGGACAGCCAGCAGTGTAAAAAGCATCCATTTCTTCATTTTTATCACATCCTTATTTATTTTTCACAACATAATATACACCATCGCTGAAGCAATGGATATGAGCATTCTTCTTCGTGTTGGGGGACAGCCTGTTCAGTTCCGGGGAGGCGCAGTCGGTACGGAAGACATCCGCCTGCACAGCATGGAAGACCGGCAGGGTGGCGCACTGGAAGAGTCCGGCACAGCTGCCGTTGTCCACCGTGGAGATCAGAACCGTCTGCGGGTCGATGCGTTCCAGAAAGGGGCGGTCACTGGAATCACTGCGGCCGTGATGTGAGGCCTTATAGACATCCACTTCCGCGTCCAGACCGGATATGTCATTCACATAGGCCTGATGCACCTCATTCTCGCTGTCACCGCCGAGACAGATGGAAAAGTCTCTGTAACTGAGTTTCATAAGCGGCGAATCATTGTTGATCCGGCTCCCCTCGTATGTGATCGAAGGAAAATCATCCCCGGCTCCGGCACTCCAGACCTCCACACTCAGATCTTCATCCCAGCGCAGAAAATCCTCAGTCGTGCTGCTGTGTCCTCTGCTCACCTCAAATACTCCTCCGCCGCTGCTGCGTACTTCTGCCGCCGCCCGGCTGAAATAATAATCTCTCTCGCTGTGGTCCGGCATGATGAAATTTGACACCGGCAGTCCTGCGACCAGGGTCTGAAAACCGCCGATATGGTCGGCATGGTCGTGGGTTCCGATGAAGTGATCGATCTTCTCTACGCCCCGGCTCCCGAGCACGGAGAGTACCAGATTCGCCCCGCTGCGGGTTCCGGTGTCAAACAGAAGTTCCGCCCCTCCGGGGGTTTTCACATAAATGGCGTCCCCGCTTTCCTCGCCGAGGTTGATGACGAGGATATGCAGACCGCTGTCCGGACTGTTCACAGCCGGCTCTTCAAAACGGCGGTAACGGGTGCTCTGTCTGGAACCGTCCGGGTAATGGTGTCGGATACGGTAGTAAAAGCTGCTGTCCGGTACCTGAAGGAGTTGAAAATGATGGTCTTTCCGGTATTTCTCTACCGCGTAATAGAGTGAGAAGCTCACATCACTGCTGTCGACACCGTAGTCCACAACAGCCATTGCCTCTTCGTCACTCTGCCAGGTCAGGGTAGCTACTCCGCGGGAGTCCAGGGACTCCTGTATCTGCAGCTGAGTGATTTCCGGCCTGTTATCCTCAGGCTGGGCGCAGCCTGCAACAGCGAGAAGGGTCAAATACAGAAGAATATGAAGTCTTCGGGACAGGGTCTTTCCTTTCTGTTCCCTTTTGAAAAAGGGGGAATAAGATAATGAAAATACGATTTAAACGGAATAAAAACTGTTCCCTGGCCAAGGGTCGGTCCTGCGGAGCTGAAAAAAAGCTGTTGAAAGAGCATCCGGAAGCCCTTAATATGTGATAAACTCTGGATTATTCTGCTGAGGGTCCACGGGATGACCCATGGCAGAGAAAGGAGAACGGCCTATGAAAAACGCCGTGACATTTATACTCCTTCTTCTCACTCTGTCTGTTTCCCTGATATTCGGCAGCGGGGATCGGCCGGCTGAAACAGGCACATCAGCCATTGCAGACACGCTGTCAGGTGCGCAGGGAGACACCGTTTCAGGCAGGACCGGAACAGATTCCGCCGCTCTGTATCGGAGCCTGTTCAGGACAGCACTGAAAGATTCCAGACTCAGTGATGAGGAACGTCGCCTGATGAAGAGTCTTGAGAACTATCTCGGCCTGCGCAGTGAGGACATCCTCGAGCTCCGGCAGCAGGTGATAGAGGAGATGCCGGAACAGCTGGATCAGAGCGGACGCTGGCCTCTGGTGCTGCAGAATATCGCCTGGGGTGCAGGACTGTACGGCTGGGGCATACCCTATGTTCTGGGAGTCCGGGACGGTCAGTGGATCGTCGGGATGGAACTGATGAGTTTTTCCGGCGGTTTCTATTTCACCCACAGATATACTCAAAACATGGATATCTCCCATGCCCGTGCACAGATGATGCGTCTGGGCAGCGGTGTTGGATTCCTGAGCGGCTACAGTCTTGCAGAGATCTTCGGACTCTGGGATCAGAACAGCGAAAAGGCCGGGGTGGCAATGCTGATGGCGGCGGTACCTGCAGGGATCCTCGCCGGAGACCGTCTCTACAGGACACTGGAACCCTCCAACGGCCAGGCCTGGTCTCTCAGCCTCTGGGGATCGATCGCGTGGTATTCAATGTATCAGATCCATGTCGCTGTCAATCCGGATCCGCAGTACCCGGAAGATGGAGATATGTATGATGTCGAGGACTTTGATCAGAAGCAGGACAGCTGGGAAAAGCAGCAGGCCCTTGTGAATCTGCTGGCCTACCCGACTGGGATCTGGGCGGCACAGAGATATTTCGGTGACCGAAGCTACAGTTTCGGAGATGCTCTCATGCTCACGGAGGCGGCTGTCATCGGAGGGATCTCCGGTTTTCTCTTCTCTGACCTGGTGGGTATCCCTCTGGACAAAGGTGCAGCACGCGTCCTCAGTGCAGGCGGCGCGATCGGAACAAGTGTCTGGATGGATTCCTATATCCGGGGATATGACTACAGCTTCGGGAATGCCTTTCTGATGGGCCTGGGGAGCAGCTGCGGAATCCTGTTCAATCTGGGTGTCGGCGCCATCCTGGAACTGCAATCATCAGAAGCCATGGACCTGCTCTTCATGAGCGGTGCAGCCGGTGGCTTCCTCCTCACCCGGAAGATCGTGGAACCCGACCCCGAGGACAGCCGTGACGAGCTTCTGTCTGACACATCCCTCCGTATCAGTCCGGCACTTCTTCCCGTGCCCGGCACCCGCCGCAGCATCCCCGCCCTCGCTGTGGAATTCCTTTTCTGATCCTCATCCGAAGCTGCCCCGTGCCGCAGATCCCTCACACAGGGCCCGGGCAAAGATCCCTGAGTCCGCAGCTGCCGCAGGCAGGCTTTCTGGCTTTACAGACTGCCCGCCCGTGATCGATCATCAGGTGATTGCTCAGTGTCCAGTATTCCTGCGGAAGAATTTTCATCAGTTCGAATTCCACTTTCACCGGATCGCTTTCACGAGTAAAACCCAGGTGCCGGCTCAGCCTCCCTACATGCGTATCCACGACCACACCAGGGATATGATGTATCTCACCAAGAACTACATTCGCAGTTTTGCGCCCGACCCCCGGCAGCGCAGTCAGTGCCTCCTGATCTGCCGGAACCTCCCCGCCGTGCTTCTCCACGATCTGCCGGCAGCAGGCAATGATATTCTTTGATTTATTATTGAAAAAGCCCGTACTCCGGATATACCCGATCAGCTCATCCTGATCCGCTTCTGCCATGGCTCCGGCATCGGGATAACGCTGAAATAGAGCCGGCGTCACCTTGTTCACCCGCTCATCAGTACACTGTGCAGACAGAATGGTGGAGATCAGCAGCTCATAGGCGGATCGATGCTCCAGTGCACAGTGTGCATCCGGATACATATCCATCAGTCGCTGAAGCACCCGCCCGGCACGACGCTTTTTTGCCGTCAGAGATTCCCTCATACACTCACATTCCTTTCAAACCTACTCCGGGATGCCTGATCCGGCACCGCTTTTACATCCTCAACGGCTGACTCAATCCATTTCCGAGAGTTTAAATCGATGGTCACTTTCAAATCCTTTTTCCCCTTTCCTCACCCTCATCGCCTCCGTGTGGGCATCGTGCTCGAAAAAGAGTATCCAGCGCTCCTCAGAGGCCTGTGTCAGAATCCTGCTCTTCTCTTCCAGGGTCTGAAGCGGAAAGAGATCATAGGCCATAATCCAGGGAACTCTGATCTGTTCGGCAAGGGGGATCATATCTCCACAGTAGAGCAGAGAACGGGTCTCATCGTAAACCCTCGGCAGGATCTGCCAGGGAGTGTGCCCTCCGGCAGGCAGGAGTTCCAGTCCCGGCAGACGGTCCTTTTCCGTTACCGTCCGCAGCTGCCCGGCCTCCAGCAGCGGGATAAAGTCCTCCGGCCGAAAGGATGCCCTGTCCCGGGCGGAAGGCCTTTTTGCCCAGTCCAGCTGTTTCTCGTGAACCCAGTATTCAGCATTGGGAAAGCGCGGTACCGCCTCTCCGTCCCTGTCCACCACCGAACCGCCGCAGTGATCGAAATGCAGATGGCTGTGTATCACATGCGTCACGTCTGCTGCCGTCAGACCGTACTCCGCCAGCTCTGCCTCGATGGAATACTGTTCTTCTATCCCGTAAATATCCCTGAATTTCGGGTCCCACCGGTCTCCGGTGCCGCTGTCCACCAGGATCACCCTCCCGTCCCCGACCAGCAGCAGCAGCCGGGTCACCATAGATATCCTGTTCATGTCATCTGCAGGATAAAACCTGCTCCAAAGCGTCTTGGGCACCACGCCGAACATGGCTCCGCCATCCAGTTTCAGCCGATTGCTGACCAGTGCCATGCAGCTGTAGGGTCCTATCTTCATTCAATGCACTCCACTTTTATTTTCTCAATTCTAAGCCATGAAAAGCCTAAATTCAATCAATATTTGACGGTGACCCCAGCTGACAACCTTTTTGCCCCGGCGACCGTCACACAGAAGATAAAAGGGAAAGGACAGCGTATGTTAAGGATTCTATTAACCCTCATTGTGACTGCTTTATCCATTTCTGCAGCAGACAGTGAAAAGATCACTCTGGAATTCGGCCGTGTGAAACTGGCCGACCTGAACTGGNCCAGCGGCGACATGCCTCTGATCGACAATAAGAATGCCGGCCCGGAATATTTTGAAAAGGATGGAAACAACTGGTACTTTGACTGGGACGGCAGCGACACAGCGGAGATCGACCTGCAGCTGCCCATGGCCTACAGCTATCGGATCTTCCTGGATGCCGAGGGCGATAGGGGACGGAAACTCTGCCAGTTCGACAAAGACGGACTGATGATCAGCCTGAACGGAGAACTCCTGCTGAAAATGGAGGATGACGCCATACATGTCCGCGATGAGGACGGATCTGTCATCAATATTCAGAAAAACGGACTCCACATTTCAGACAGCGATAACGGAAACAGCCTCCTGATCAATGAAAAAGGTATTTTCAACTCCGACGGAGACGGCGAACAGCTCTCAGGATTCTGGGGACGCATCGCCGGAGCCGTCGTCTCGGGAACTGTGAATACCGTCATTGATGAGATCTCAATCCGTGAAGGCCACCTGTCCTTCATAAAGGATATGATCAACGATGACGAGAACATCACGATCAGCAGCGACAGGCACAGCGATGAGCAGAGCCCTGACTACAGCCGCTGATGCTTTGCCCTTAGTCTTCTGACTCTATCCTTGAAGTTGGTCCGCCGGTCAACTAAATTTCAAGGATATATGAAAAGATCTATTTACCTCCTGACCCTGCTCTTCAGCACCCTATCCCTGCTCCACGCCTATACATGGCCCACAAACGCCACCCGACTGCTCAGCGGCACCTTCGGAGAAAGGCGCAGCGCCCATCTGCATGCCGGTATCGACGTGAAAACCTGGGCCCGCAGCGGCTACGAATGCTATGCTGTAGGCAACGGCTATATTGAAAGGATCAGAGAAAGCTCCGGCGGCTACGGCAAAGTCCTGTATCTTAAACTCGACGACGGAAATACCGCCGTATACGCCCATCTGGACCGCTATTACGGAAATTTGGAAACCCTCATTCGCAGCCAGAAGATCAAGCAGCGTACCCATCTTATCGAACGCGGATTCGAGCCCAATGAAATCCGTGTCCGGGAGGGAGCGCTCATTGCCTACACCGGCGGGACAGGCACCCAGTACGCACACCTTCACTTCGAACTGAGGGACAGCGAGAACCGTCCCCTGAATCCCGAGCTCAACGGCTTCCCGGTCGAAGACAGAATCCCGCCCCACCCCCTCCGGGTATCCCTGACCCCCCTGGATTCGCGCTCTGCCGTCATGGGCCTGAATTCTTATGGTGTCTTTCCTCTTTCCGAGGTCCGTGAGAACATTTACGCCACACCTGATACCATTCAGGCCTCCGGCAGCCTGAGAGTCGATATCGAGGCCTACGATCAGAGTCTCAGCGGCAATAAAAACGGAGTCTACCAGATCACCCTCTACCATCAGGGCAAAAAGAAGTTTCACAAACAGTATGACCGCTTCAATTTCGATGAGAACGAGTTCATCCGGCTTGACCGCAATTTCCGCCTCGCCGCCCATGGACACGGCAGTTTTCAGGCACTCTACAGCGATGAGATCACCCGCCGATTCAGCCCCTATGACAGCACCCTCAACGGCGTGATTGAGATTCAGCCCGGATATCAGCTGATGGTGATTCAGCTTCGGGACGCCAACGGCTCCCGCTCCTCCGTCCGCCTAGACATCATGGGCACAGATTATCCGCAGCAGACCTTTAGAACGGAAAAAACCGACAATTTCTTCGTCATCTATACAGACAGCCTCATTGCCCGGGCCGGCGCCCGCTCTTTCGCCCTGAAAAAATATAATGCCTTCGGCCACCTTCAGCAGGAAGAGGTCCTTCATCCGCATCAGGATCTCCGCGGCGGCAATATCATCCTGAATCTCCGGGATCTGCAGAACAGCCTTTACACTCTTCAGTATACTGACAGCCTCGGTTTCACAAGCTACCCGCAGTTCTTCCATTTCAACGAAGGCAGCAACGGTGCCGCGGAATCTCTGAAACTGAGAAGTCATCAGTACGCTGACCGGGTCGTGCTGGAGATCTATTCTGATAAGGCCCTGGCCAATGAATACCTGCTCACTCTCGAAGAGGAGGCCTACCGAAGCATCACCCTGAAGCGCGTATCTATGCACAGTCTTCATTCAGACCCGCTGCCGCTGGATGAACTCGAGAATGTCCGCAGCTTAAGTGTGTTTGAAAAGACCGGCCTCGAGTGGCAGCACCGCAAGCAGTTCTTCAGCCGCGTCATCCGCAATCAGCGGAAATGGACCTGGATGAGCCCCGACAGCAGCCTGGCTCTCATCTATCCACGGGAAACCTTCTATCAGGACGCCTTCACCTGGCTGGAGGAACTGCCTTATCCCTATCCCGTCCCCGGCGGCGAACGACTGAGCAGCGTATGGACCTTTTTCCCCGCAGATATCCCCTCACGGAAAGGCTTCTCCCTCGCCTTCCGTTTCAGAAACAGTTATCCATTCCGTACAGATATGGGTATCTACAGCCTGGATCTAAACAGGAATGAGTGGCGGCCTGAACGACTGCTGGAGAATGAAACAGATTTTAATTTTATTGATGCCAAGGGTCTCAACGGCGGGGCCTATGCAGTTCTCAGAGACACCCTGGCCCCGGAGATCCTCAGCAGCAGGCCGGGAAACGGCGGCAGCTACAGCCTCAATGACCTCAATTTCTTCGCTGAACTGAAGGATAATCTCAGCGGCTTCGGAGACGGCAGCGGCATCTCTGTCTTCATCAACGGACAATGGACCCTTTTCAACTATAATGTTTACACAAAACGGGTGGATGTGGACACGGAAGGACTCGGACGAGGCCGCCACAGCCTGCTCTGGCGGATCAGCGATGCCGCCGGCAACAGCATGGAAGAACGTGTCAGTTTCACCATTAGATAAGGCGGGACAGTCAATGCCTGACAGCAGAGATCTCATCGAACAGGCCCTTCAGGCCAGAGAAAACAGTTTCAGCCCCTATTCCCGTTTCCGCGTCGGCGCCTCCCTGCTGGCCGCCTCCGGGAAAGTGTATCAGGGCACCAATGTGGAAAGTTCATCCTACGGCCTCAGCATCTGCGCAGAACGCCATGCCATCGGGGCCGCTGTCGTCCGGGGAGAAAGAGAATTCAGCAGAATGGTTGTCAGCAGCGACCGGGGTGTCATGCCCTGCGGCGCCTGTCGGCAGGTGATCTGGGATGTCTGCGGCGATATCGAGATCCTCTGTGTCGACCAGGAGGGACGGACTGTCAAAACCCTCCGCTCCTCTGATCTGCTGCCGGAAGCGTTCAGCGCCGAGGATCTGAATCCATGACCGGGAGTATCATCATCGGTATCGCAGGAGGTACCGGCAGCGGTAAAACCTCTGTCGCCAAAGCCATTGTCAAGGATTTCAGCGAAGGACAGACCATCATCATCGAGCAGGACTGGTATTATAAAAACCTTCCCGATTATGAGCCCGAAACAGTGAAAAGCTGGAATTTCGACCACCCCGACGCCATCGAGTTCGACCGCCTCATCCGGGATCTGATGACCCTGAAGTCCGGTAAAGCCGTACAGGTTCCCCAGTACGATTACGCCCATCACCGCCGTCTCGATGAAACCCGCAGCATTCAGCCTCACCGGGTCATCATCATCGAGGGTATTCTGATCATGAACGAAGCCGCCGTGAGAGATCTCATGGATATCAAGGTCTTTGTCGATACTGAGGCCGATATCCGATTTATCCGCCGTTTGAAACGCGACGTCAAGGAAAGGCAGCGGACCCTGGATACCGTCATCGACCAGTACTACCGCAGCGTCCGCCCCATGCATGAAAGTTTTGTGGAAACAAGCAAACGCTATGCGGATGTGATCATCCCCCGGGGTGCCCACAACCGGGTGGCCGTGGATCTCCTGGAAACCAAGATCCGCACCCTGCTCAGTCACTGAATTCGGCAGAGCATGGCTGACAGACTCAATGAGAATTCGGATATTCCCAAAATGAAAGGAACATGACGATGGTTGGAGTGGAAGGACATCCCCGAACCGGCTGGGTGGAGATCATTACCGGATCTATGTTCAGCGGCAAGACGGAGGAACTCATCCGCCGTCTCAAGCGAGCCCAGATCGCCAAACAGAAGGTGACGATCTTCAAGCCCCGCATTGACAACAGATATGACGAGACCAAGATCGTCAGTCACAGCCAGAGTGAAATACAGAGTATTGTGATCGACCGACCTGAAGAGATTCTGGAACATGCCATTTTTGCCCAGGTCATCGGCATCGATGAGGCACAGTTCTTTTCTGAGGAGATCATTGAGATCGTGGACAAACTGGCGGACAGCGGCAAGCGGGTGGTAATCGCCGGCCTGGACAAGGACTACCGGGGCATCCCTTTCGGACCGATGCCCGTCCTCCTGGCCAAGGCGGAATATGTCAGTAAAATGCTGGCCATCTGCGTCCGCTGCGGCGCACCGGCCAATTACACCCAGCGTCTGGTCGCCAGCCGTGATCAGGTGGTCATCGGTGCCATGGACAGCTATGAGGCCCGATGCCGGCACTGCTTTGAACTCAATGAAGAAAATAGTGAGGACGCATGAAATTCATATCCCTTATCGGTCTGCTGACCCTGGTCGCCATCGCCTGGGCCATGAGCTACCACCGCCGGGACATCAAGATCCGCACCGTCGTGTGGGGTCTGATCCTGCAGCTGGACTTCGCTCTGATCATTCTGCAGAATAATATCTGGTCCTTCGTCGGTCTCGCTTTCCTCAGCCTGCTGATCACTGTATACCTCTTCAATGACCGGGACGAACAGCCCGTCTTTCAACTGAGTCAGCAGTTGAGACCCCTCGGCCTCGCCGCCGCAGCAGCAGTCGTCGCATGGTTTGCCGCCGGCTATCTGCAGTACAGCTGGATCCTCGCCGCCGTGCTTCTGCTCTGGCTTTTTCTCAAACTGGGACTCAGACACAGGAAGGCCGGAATCATTTCCGCAGCCGCCCTGGTCCTTCTGACTGCAGGATACATGATATCCCACGGGATACACGGACAGATCCTTTTCCGGAAGTTCAGCGATTCGATCGCCTATTTTCTCAGTCTCAGCGATTACGGCGCCGCCTTCCTCTTCGGCAACCTCGTGAAGGGAGAATACTTCTTCCCGGGCAGCAGTACCTGGCCGGGTTTCGGATATCAGTTCGCCTTCAAAGTCCTGCCCACCATCGTCTTTTTCGGTGCCTTCATGAGCATTCTCTATTATCTCGGTGTCATGCAGGTGATCATTCTTGCCATGGCCCGCTTTATGCGCTGGACCATGGGGACCAGCGGAGCCGAAACCATGAGCTGCTCGGCAAATATCTTCGTCGGGCAAACCGAAGCCCCCCTTCTGATCAAACCCTTTCTCGGCAAGATGACTGAATCCGAACTGCTGACCATCATGGTCGGGGGATTTGCCACCATCGCAGGAGGGGTGCTCGCCGGGTATATCGCCATGGGCGTGGATGCCGGACACCTCGTGGCAGCCTCCGTCATGTCTGCCCCCGCAGCCCTCGTCATCGGTAAGATCATCTTCCCCGAAAAGGAACACAGTGAAACAGCCGGTGACGTGGCTCTCCCAGAGATCGGCAAGGCGGAAAATCTCATCGATGCCGCCTCCACCGGCATCACCGACGGACTGAAACTCGCTGTCAATGTCGGGGCAATGCTTCTCGGCTTCATCGCTCTCATCGCTGTCGTCGATATGCTCCTCGGACTCATCGACCGGCTCGTGGACGGCACCCTCCTCAAGGGCAGTTTCATCGCCTATTCGGTCGACAGCGGACTCAGTCCCGCGAAAGGCGAATATGCCGGTGTATTTCCCGGTTCCCTGAAAACCTTCTTCGGTACGGTCCTGCGTCCCCTCGCCTTTCTTATGGGTGTGCCCTGGGAGAACGCAGATGAGGTCGGAAATCTCCTCGGTATGAAACTCTCGCTCAATGAATTTGTCGCTTACGGTACCCTCGGAACCTATATTCAGAACGGACTCCTGAGTGTCCGCGCTGAAACGATCGCAACCTATGCCCTCTGCGGATTCGCCAATTTCTCCTCCATCGGCATTCAGGTCGGCGGTATCAGCGCCCTCGCACCCGAACGCAGACCCGCCCTCACTCGACTGGCCCTCAGAGCCATGGCCGGCGGCGCCATCGCCTCATGGACCACCGCCACCATCGCAGGCCTCCTGCTCTGATAAAGAAATAATTCAGACAATGAATTTTACGGAATTCTACAGCTCCGCCGCTGCCGGCTCTCTCAGAATCTTTATTGAGGAGATGCAGGATATTCCATTTGAAACGCTCCTTTCCTCCGCCTCAGCGCTGGAGGAGGAGTATTTTTACTGGCATAAGCCGGAGGCCGCAATGCGCTTCATCGGTCTGCAGCGGTTCATCGAGGTGACTGCAGACGGGAAAACCCGTTCTGACTTATGTGATGAACAGGTGCAGCAGCTGCTTCAGAATATTGTCTGCAATCTTCAGGACAGCGCGGTGCCCCGGGACCTGCCCATCCTCATGGGCGCCATGAGTTTTGCCTATGGACAGAAGGATGAAGTGTGGGAGGATTTCCACGATGCGGACTGGTTCATTCCCCGAATCATGTACCTGGAAATGCGCGGGCGCTTCCTCTGTGTCAGCTTTTTCACGGACGAGCCTGCGGAGGAAGCCGAGGACGAGCCTGCGGAGGAAGCCGAAAAGCTCTATCTGCAGTCCAAGGAAAGGCTTCAGCGTGCCGGCACCTTCAGCCCCCCGGGCTCTCTTCCCCGCATCGAACCTGATATTCAGGGTGAGTTCTCTGACTGGGCCGAAAAGGTGGATACCATCCTGGAGGACATTCACAGCGGCAGCCTGAGCAAGGTCGTTCTTTCCAGGATGATACGCTATCGCCTGAGCCATTCCGCTGACCCGTCCCGGCTGATGTCACAGCTGGCTCTTCGTTACCCCGGCTGTTACATTTTCGCATATAAAAAAGGCAGCAGTCTCTTTTTCGGCGCCTCTCCCGAAAAGCTGGCCGCACTCCATGACGGCCTGATCGAAGCAGACGCCCTCGCCGGTTCCATGCCCCGCGGCAGTGACGAAAATGAGGACGAACGCCTGGGCAAGGCTCTGCTTTCCAGTAAGAAAAATCTGGCCGAACAGAAGGCCGTCGTCCATTTCATTCTCGATTCCTTTGCTGAATTCACCTGTACCCTGCAGGCACCCCGCTACCCTGTTCTGAGAAAACTCCCCAATATACAGCACCTGTGGACCCCGGTACAGGGAGAACTCTGCCCGGGATTTTCTGTCCTGAAGATCCTCGGACGCATCCACCCCACACCTGCAATATGCGGTGTTCCATGGAAAAGGGCCCGGAAAAGGATTCTGCAGATAGAAGACTACAGCCGAGGTCTTTATTCCGGCCTGCTGGGCTGGTTCGGCGTTGGCTATGAAGGCGAGTTTGCCGTGGCCATCCGCTCCGCCCTGATGAAACAGCGTTCCCTCTACGTGTTCGCCGGCTGCGGTATCGTCGAAGGCAGCGATCCCCTCAGCGAATATCAGGAGTCTGAACTGAAGCTGAAACCGATGACCCGCCTGTTCACCGATCCTGAGGAGCGTCCCGAAGTGAGCTCTGCCAAGGATCGCAAAAGCAGCCTTTGAAAGGATGAACTGATGCCGGACGGACAAGCAGAGAACAGGCTGATCAAAGTCAACCGGAATGTGCTGTGGTCTCAACTCCTTCTGAATGTCCTGGAGCGCCATGGTATTCGGCACTGCACGGTCAGCCCCGGCAGTCGCAATACCTCTCTCATCTTTGCACTGCATGAAAGCGGTCTTCAAAGCCATATTCACATCGATGAGCGAAGCGGGGCATTTTACGCTCTGGGACTGGCCAAAATGCTGGATGAACCGGTGGCCATGATCTGCACTTCCGGAACGGCCGCCGCCGAACTTTTTCCAGCGCTGGTGGAAGCCAGAATGTCCAGAATTCCTCTCCTGGCCCTCACCGCAGACCGTCCCCCCTCCCTCAGAGGCAGCGGCGCCAATCAGACGGTCTTCCAGAATAATATGTACGGCAGTCATGTCACAGCATCTTTCGAATGCCCCCTCCCCGCCCTGGATACCAATTCACTGAACAGTCTCCGCTCACAGCTCCGACAGGTCATGACCGCACTGAACTCTGGTCCGGTCCATCTGAATCTTCCCTTTGACAAACCCTTTGAACCGGCGGCCTTTACAGATTCTGTGGACCTGNACGCTGTCCTGAAATTCTGGGCGGCTCCGGAAGAAAGCCCTCTCAGGGAAGCGCAGCAGCCGGAGACCGGAACACATCCGCTAATCCTCGAGTCCGACTCTCCCAGCCCGGCAGGCAGTCAAAGCCCTGAACAGCTGTTCCAGAGCCTTGATATTCTGCGGCTGGGGCAGCTACAGCCCCGAGGAACTCCGCCGCATCAATGAGCTGTCCACACGGTCCGCAATTCCCATCGTCGCCGACGCCGCCAGTCCCTTCAAGCACATGCCTGGACAGCATATCATCCGCAACGCACCGGCATTCTTCGGTCTGAAATCAATACAGAATGCCCTGAGACCCGACCTGCTTCTGCAGTTCGGTGCCGCTCCCACCTCAAACTCCGTCCTGGATTTCTGGGCTTCAGCCGATACCGGAAAATTCTGTGTTCATCCCCTGGACCATCTCGACCCCTCACAGTCGTCAGAATGGATCCCTGCAACAGCCGCATCCTTTCTCGACATCGCACTTCAGGGACTGGAAAACCGTCCTGTCAGAGAATTTGCATTCCTGCAGGTCGATACTCTGGTCGATATGGGAAAAACGGAGTTTCTATCCCACTGCCCCTGGAATTCAGAGCCCGCACTCTACCCTCTGATCTACCAATCCCTTCCTCAGGATTCCGCTCTTTTCCTCGGGAATTCCTCAGCCGTCAGAGATGCAGATCTGTTCTCCACCGAAAACCCCGGTATCAGCCGGGTCATTGTGAATCGGGGCGCAAGCGGCATCGACGGTCTCATCGCCTCCGCAGCCGGATGCGCCGCGGTCTCAGCCTCTCCTGTCTTTGCTGTCCTGGGAGATCTCTCCTTCCAATATGACATTTCCTCACTCCAATCGCTGGCCTCCGATGTTTTGCCTCTCTGCCTGATTGTCCTGAACAACAGAGGCGGCGGTATCTTCCACCGTCTGCCGGTAGCCGACTATCCCGAACAGCTTCAGAAATATTTCATCACCTCCCCTCTCATGGATATCTCCGCTGTCTGTTCGGCATTTAAGATCCGGCACACAAAGCCCCGATCCCCTCGTCATTTCACTGAAGCCCTGCAGCGCTTCAGTGCCGATCCCCTGCCGACCGTGATCGAGATCGACACCGACAGCAGACATTCACAGGAGCTGAGGTCCCGCTTCACTCTCCGTATAGAACAGGCACTGCAGAATATATCTCTGCCCTGATATCAGCATGATTCACAGCGATATTCTCAACACCCGTCGCCGGGACTCGGACAGCGCAGTTCTGCTCCTCCACGGCTTCATGGGCAGCGGACTGGACTGGAACGTCCTCTTTCCCCTGCTCCGAGAGCGCAGCAGCCTGTATGCTCCGGATCTAAGGGCCCTCAGCCGGAAGGAACAGACAGATGCTCTTCACCACCTGATCCGCTCCCTTCCTGAACGCCCTCTCTTCCTGCTGGGTTATTCCATGGGCGGGCGCATCGCTCTCGATTACTGCAGTCAGTATCCTCAGGAGATTTCTGCCCTCATCCTGGAAAGCACGCAACCCGGATTATCCGATCCTCTGCTCAGAACGGAACGGCTCAAGGCCGATCAGGCCCTGGCAGAGACTATCCGCCGCTCAGATCCTGAATCCTTTCTCAGGTCCTGGTATGATCAGCCGCTCTTCCATGGCATGAAACAATACGACCCCGCAGCCTTTGAGACCCTGCTGCAGCGGCGGCTTCAGTCCTTCGACCCGAAGCAGATCACTGTCTGGCTCAGTGAATTCAGCCAGGGCAGTATGCCTGACGGTCATCCTGTCCTGGACACCCTGCCCTCTGTGATGATGATCTACGGTGAACTGGACCTCAAATACCGTNAGATCTCTGAACAGGCCGCAGAAGGCAGNCCGGCTCTCAGACTCAGAAGCATCCCGAAAGCATCCCACAACACTCACTTCATGGCAGGCCGGTCCTTCGCTGCAGCGGTGAATGAATTCATCTCAGACTCTCTGGCCGGCACCCCCCGCAAGGAAATGAGAGCAGGCTCACAATTCTCTCCTCCTGAAAAAGAATGAAAAATTTTCTTCCATATCCACTGCCTAATTTGTATATATTTTCCGCAGAGAAAGTGTAGCAATGGATTCTGAACACATTTTTACGAAAATGATCTCCCTCTTTGTCTGGTTCAGTGGCGTCTATGTCCTGGCAGTTAAGGGCTGGGATCACTTCATTGACGCCTGGTACGCTGGAGTAGGACCGCTCGCCGCCGGTCTGGCCGTCTCTGCTGCCCTGATCACTGCCGTTCTGAAAGGACGCGATATTCTGGCACTGCACTGCCGCCTCAACCTGCAGCGCATTGACGCGATGGAAAAACCCCGTATCTATCATGCCTTTTCTCCTGCATTTTTCCTGACTCTGGCTGCCCTCATGGCCGGCGGTATGATGATCAGCCGTCTTGCAGAAGGCCATGCATACCCGCAGCTCGCTGTGTCCACAATCGACTGGGCTCTGGCTCTCAGCCTCCTCCTGAGTTCCGCTGAGTTCTATCACAATATGACCGGAATCATCGAATGATCACAGATCGAAGCCCTTTCAGCAAACCCCGTGACCGCAGGACCCGACTTCAAAAGCGATCCCGGCCCCGCTTCTCCTCCGCAGCACGGGTTCTTATTTTTTCAGGCTTTCTCGTTGCAGGACTCCTTTTTCTCAGTGCATGCACTCAGGACAGCAGCCCCCTCGAAGGAAGCCGCCAGTGTATTCTGGTCATCAGCGAACATCCCGACAGCAGCACTGCTTTCTTAAGTACCTGGGAGCGAACAGAAAGCGGACCATGGGAGGCCGCAGCTCTCTCCGCAGAAGTTAATCTCGGCCGCAGCGGTCTGGCCTGGGGACGAGGACTTCACCCACTGACCAAAGATATGGAATCAGCCCCTAAACAAGAGGGCGACGGACGCAGTCCCGCCGGTGTGTTTTCACTTTCAAAGGTCATGGGATTCGCCGCTGCAGCCCCCCTGCAGATAAAAATGCCCTACCTCCCGATCTCAGAGGGTGTTGAATGTGTCGATGACATTCACTCCGCACACTACAACCTCATCCGCGACCGGAAGACCGAAGTTAATCCCGACTGGAACAGCAGTGAAGACATGATTCGCTATGCGGGGCACTATGACCTGCTTATCACTGTGGATCACAATACGAAACCGGTTGAGCCCGGCCTCGGCTCCTGCATTTTCCTGCATCTTCGGCCCGACCCGGAGAAAAGCACCGCCGGCTGCACCGCCATGGACAGAGCGCCGATGGAAGAACTCCTCACCTGGCTCGATGAGTCTCTCTCTCCCCGGCTGGTTCAGCTCAGCCGGTCTGATTATCTCTTATTCAGAAGGAACTGGGATCTGCCGGGACCTCTGCCGAATTGATACGGCCGACCCTGCAGCAGACCCCGGCATCCGCTCAGAGTTTCGCCGCTACCGCCTCCGCCACATCCAGCGACGTGTTATCACCACCCATATCATAGGTCTTGACCCGGCCCTCAGCAATCACCTCGGCAATAGCCTTTTCCAGCTTTTCAGCCATCTCATCCTCTTTCAGCCAGTCCAGCATCATTTTGGCTGTAAGCAGCATCGCCATCGGATTCACCTTGTACATTCCATGATACTTGGGCGCAGAACCGTGAGTGGGCTCAAAGACAGCAAAACTGTCCCCGATATTTCCACTGCTCGCAAAACCCAGTCCGCCCACCAGCTGCGCCGCCAGATCGCTCAGAATATCTCCGAACATATTTTCCGCAACCATCACTTCGTATTTTTCCGGATTCTTCACAAGCCACATGCACTGAGCGTCAATATTCGTCTCTTCCAGATAAATGCCGGGATAGTCCTTCGCCACTTCACGGGCGGTGCGGATCATCAGGCCGCCGGTCTCCCGCAGGACATTGGGCTTGTCCACCACAGTCACGCTTTTCCGACCCGTCGCCTTTGCATATTCAAAAGCATTTTTCACAATCCGCCGACAGGCCTCACGCGTCATCAATCGTGTGCTCATCGCCAGATTGTCCAGTCCCGCCGCTTCAAATTTCTTCATTTTCGGATGGTGCTCCGACAGTACACTGAAAACTTTCTCAGGCACCGGATGAAACTCCACCCCGCCGTACATCCCCTCCGTATTCTCCCGGAATATGGTGATGTCGATGCCTTCCTTGAAATTCAGCGGATTCCCGGGATAGGCCTTGCAGGGCCGCATGTTGGTGTGCAGATTGAAAAGCTGACGCAGCTTGACTATCGGGGAAAAATATACAAAGCCCTTATCCTTCAAAGCCGGATCCAGTTCATCGTGTGCCTCCTCCTTCGGTTTGCTGGTGATCGCTCCGAACAGCGCACAGTCCACCGTCTTCAGCATGTCAACCGTCCTCTGCGGCAGGGCCTCGCCCTCACTTTTCCAGAACTCCCAGCCGATGTCCCCGTGAACATACTCCGCATCCAGCCCCAGTTTGTCCAGAACGATGCGGGTTGCCTCCATCACATCATTGCCGACCCCGTCCCCGGGCATCCATCCGATTCGATGCTTTGCCATTGACTCAAACTCCTTGTGCTTTGAAAATAGGTGTTATGTTTATCTTAACCGTGAAATCGGGGTATTTCTCCCCGATATGATTCCTGATCTCGGTTTTCAGCGCCCGGATCTCCTCACTGCCGGGGTCAATCGCTGTCGCCATGTCAAACAGTATGTAATGAAATTCCCGGCTGTCCAGGATCCGTACATCGTGGAATCCCGACAGATGCTCATGCTCTTCATTCAGTTTCGAAAGATACTGTCTCAACTCCCTCACACGGGGGTCCCTGACTTGAATCGGGTCATAGTGCACTGTACAGTGGGCCCCCAGTTCCCGATGTATCAGGTTCTCAACCCGGTCAGTGATATCGTGAGCCTCCATCGGCGGAACCTCCGCGTCAATCTCGATATGCATACCCACAAAACGGTTCTGACCATAGCTGTGAACCACGATATCATGCGCTCCCAGAACCCCCGGCACCCTCCCTGCCGTATCCCGGATAATCTTTACGAATTCAGCATCAGGCGCCTGACCCAGCAGACTGTCCGCCGCATCCCGGGCCAGGTCGTAACCTGTATAAAAGAGGAAAAAGGAAACCAGGATCGCAGCAGCGGCATCCATCCAGGGAAAGCCCAGCGGAGTCGCCACCATCGCCGCCAGCACCACCAGCGAGGATATGGCGTCGCTCCTGTGATGCCAGAAGTCAGCTTCCAGCGCCCGGCTGTCGATCATCTCCCCCATCTGTTTGCTCACCTGCCCTAGCGCCTCCTTCACCAGAACCGTCAGCCCGATGATGACCAGCATGGGCCAGCTCATTTCAAATGTTACAGGATCCAGAAGCCGCTCAATCCCGCTCCGGATAAACTCGATCCCCGTGACAAACAGCAGCACGGCGATGACCAGCGTGGCAATATACTCCGCCCGCCCGTGCCCGTAAGGATGATCCTCGTCCGCAGGTTTTCCCGAGATCCTGAAACTGATGATCACGATCGCCGAGGTCAGCGTGTCACTGAATGTGTGCACAGCATCTGCAATGATCGCAATACTGTTCAGCATCAGACCGACCACCAGCTTCACCGCAAACAGTACACTGTTCACCGCAACTGACAGCCAGCCCTCCAGCATGCCGTAACGCGCTCTCACACGGGCATCCAGAACCTTCGAATGCTCAGCCACAAAACGCCTGACAAAGGCCTCCGTCACGCGCCGCATCATCACTTATGATTCCTGACTCTGAGTGTCACTTCTGCTCCCCGCCGGCGTCCCGTCCCCGGACCTCTGACGACCTGACTATTTAACCAGTTCGAAATCTATAAAGTCCGCATGGTGAAAAATAATGCTTTCCGCACTGCGTTTCTCCCCGGCACCCTCCTTGCTGTGGGTGGCGATGATATGCATTACCTCCTCGGGAATGCCGTGCTTGAATGCCAGGCCCACGCCGCTGAAAGGATGCCGCAGATATCGTCCATAACTGCTTTTCACACTTTTTCCGTCCACAATCTCATACTCCATCAGTTTGCCCACGTCCGCCAGCAGCGCCCCCGCGATCAGATGATCCCGGTTCACCGGCGTCTTTCTCTCCTGATGTATCTCGCCCATCACCTCGTCACAGGCAATACACATACGGCACACCGCGCGTACATGATCAATAAAGGGAATGCTCACATTCTCCGCCAGAAGCGTGAAGGGAATCGCCCTCAGCAGCGATTCAGTCCATCCGCGATATTCAATGGCTTCCATCCACACAGCCTTCACGGCAGCCCTCAGTGTCTCATCCTGTATCTGCTCAACTTCCGGAAAAAGTGATTCGATCTTCATTCATTTCCTTTCAATAGTTTATTTCCTATGTTCAGTCTCAACGGCAGGTCCGAGCCGGCCCTCTCCGCGTATCGGGGTACTCGCTTCTACTCCCCTTCAATCTCATCGTCCGCCGGGATATCTCCGCCCACGGTGTCAATCACCACGCTGTGGGTCTGCAGTTCAAAGAAGCGGTCAAACTGCCCGCGGTCCAGGGTCGACGGCCACTGCTCACGGTCCAGGGTCCAGTCTTCCAGCTCAAATTCCAGTATGGCTTCGCAGTTCCGGTTCAGCCAGCTGTCCGGATCCTCCAGTTCATCCGGATCCAGAAGATAAACATTCCTGTCCTCATCCAGATCGGCCAGTTCAAGTCCCTGCAGCTCTCCGTCGCTGTCACTGTCCAAAATCCACTGCAGAAAGGATTCCTTCGCTTTCAATATCACCGCAGATCGCTGTATCATGTCTGCCCTTTCTATATTTCATCGAAATTAAGGATTCATTGCCTTGATTTCCTTAAAAATCGACAGCCCTTATGCTGTCCGGAGCCTAAACAGAGTTTAGCCTTTGTGAAGATTTCATTGTAAATTCCTGCCATGAATACAGATACCCTTAAAAATCAGCCTCCCTCAGGCTCGCCGATCCCCGTGGCAGTCCTCGGTGCCACCGGCAGCGTGGGCCAGAAATTCATTCAGATCCTGGAAAATCACCCCTGGTTCAGCATTCAGGCCCTCGGCGCTTCAGAAAAAAATGCCGGAAAATGCTACGAAGAGGCCGTACAATGGTATCTGCCGACACCCATCCCGGAATCTGTTCGCCGTATGACCCTGCAGAGCTGCATACCCCCCATGGATGTGAAACTCGTTTTTTCCGCCCTGGACGCATCCGTCGCAGGGGACATTGAGACTGACTTTGCCCGTGCCGGGTATTTCGTGATATCCAATGCCCGGAATCACCGCTACGACACACAGGTGCCCCTGCTGATACCCGAGGTCAATCCCGATCATCTCCGCCTCCTCCCTCATCAGGGTTTCAAAGGCGGTATCATCACAAATCCGAACTGCAGCACCACAGGCCTGGCCCTGGCCCTCAAACCGCTCTACGATGATTTCGGTATCCGCAGACTTCATGTCGTCACCATGCAGGCCCTTAGCGGCGCCGGCTATAACGCAGCCGCCACCATGAATATCGACGACAATGTCATCCCCTTTATCAGCGGCGAAGAGAAGAAAATGGAATATGAGAGTCTGAAGATCCTCGGACAGCTGGATACAGACCGTATTCAGGATGCATCCTTCAGTATCAGTGCCCAGTGCCACCGTGTCAATGTCAGTGACGGGCACCTGGAAGCCGTCTCCATCGAACTGGAAAAAGATGTCTCTCCAGATCAGATCCTCCGCAGCTGGAAGAACTTTCACAGCCTTCCCCGTGAGCTCGGACTCCCGACAGCGCCTGCCGAAACTCTGCTCTATTTTCATGAACCGGAGCTGCCCCAGCCTAAGCTTCAGCGCGATCTGAACCGCGGAATGACGGTGAGCCTCGGACGGCTGCAGAACTGCCCCGTCCTGCAGTATAAATTTATCCTCCTGAGCCATAACACAATGCGGGGAGCCGCAGGCGGAGCCCTTCTCAATGCCGAACTGCTGCTCAGACAGGGTTACCTCCATGCCTGATACCGTCCTGAAGATCGGCGGCAGCGGTCTGCGCAGATCAGCTGACCTGCAGCGTGTACTCAAAGTGATACAGAGCTACTCAAAACCGGTGGTGATTGTCGTATCCGCCTTCTACGGACTGACTGACCACCTCGAGAAAATGCTCTACCGCACCCGGACTCAGGGAGATCATATCCCCTGGCTCTCCGATTTTCTCCAGGATCTGAAACAGCATATCCTCGAATCCAATATCCGCGATGCCGCACTGCGCCGCGAGATCGGGGATAAACTCTCCGAGCGGGTCTCCACCCTCGAACGCTATCTCACCGGTGTCTACTATATCGGCGACATTCCTCCCTTTGTGGAAGATCTTGTCCTCAGCTATGGCGAAAGGCTCAGCAGTCTCCTGCTGTCTGAATATCTTAAACACGAGGGGATCGCCTGCCGGGAGATTCTTCCCGAAGATATGGGACTGACCAGCGACGGCGAATTCCGCAATGCCAGCGTGGATCTGAAAGCCTCCGCAGAACCTGTCAGAAAAGCCCTCAGCGAAGAAGTCTGCTACGTCGTCCCCGGCTTTTATGCCGTCAGTCCGGAAAAACGCGTCACTCTCCTCGGACGGGGAGGCAGTGACTACAGTGCCGCCGCCATCGCCCGATGCATCAATGCCCGATCCCTGGATATCTGGAAAGATGTCAAAGGCTTCATGAGTGCCGACCCGAAAATTGTTCAAAATGCACTGCACGTGGAAAAACTCAGTTATACCGAGGCCGCCGAACTCGCCTACTTCGGTGCCCGTATCCTCCATCCCAGAACTGTGGAACCCCTCATGGACAGCGGCATACCCATCCGTATCTTCAATATCGAAGACCCGGACCACTACCACAGCCCCTATACCACCGTCTCTGCCAATGGGGTTGTCCGAAAAGGACAGATCCTGAAAAGTGTCACCTACAGCGACGATTTTGCGATCCTGAAACTCAAAGGACCCGGTGTCGGCGCAAAACCCGGTATTCTCGCCCGCAGCACCACCGAACTGGACCATCAGGGTATTAACATAAAAAGCGTCATCACCTCACAGACTTCCATCAATTTCCTCCTGGATAAAAAGGATATCAGCCGGGCAAATCAGGCTCTGCATCACCTGAATCTTCATGCCGTCAGCTCCATCGAACTGCGGCAGGACCTCTGCCTCATCGCCGTCGTCGGCGAAGGGATGCTCGAACAGCACGGCATTGCCGCCCTGATCTTCAGCGCCGTCAGCCGAAGAAATATCAATATACGCCTCATCTCCGTAGGCGCATCACAGGTAGCCGCATATTTTATTATCGATTCCGAAGATAAAAATAATACTCTGATGGCCATACATGAACTGCTGGAAAACTAAAATAATTGTGATTTCACTTGATTTTCTGGCTCTGAATACCAATCTTCAGAAAAGGCAGGATCTGTCATGACAGAAGTTGAGGAAAGAGAATACAAAATACTCGTCGTAGACGACGATCTGGTCGTTCGCAACTCCTTTGAAGCCATTCTGCGGCATCTCGGTTATATCGTGCTCTCGGTGGACGATGGGGAGGGCGCCTTTAATCTCTGCAGGACCAACCCCGATATCGACCTGATTTTCATGGATATCTATATGCCGAATATGAACGGATTTGAGGCGATCAAGCTGATTCAGGAGATCCGTGCCGATGTCCCCATCATTATCATCACCGGTGAGAGCAGCATTGAAAATGCTCTGGAGGCCATCAAGATCGGCGCCTATGATTTTGTACCCAAGCCCATCACCAACTATAAGATCCTCGACATCACCATCCGCAGAGCCCTGGAATTCAGAAACCAGCTTCTCCGGGAACAGCAGTACAAAAGAGATCTGCAGCAGGAGATCCTGAAAAAGACCGAGCTCCTGCGCGTCAAGAACGACCAGCTTGAAGAGAATATCCGCAATCTTGAGAAGGTCACGGTAGAGGTCATTTCCTCCTTCATGGAGATGATGGAGCAAAAGGACAGTTTTCTTGCCGGCCATACAAGAAATGTGACTGAGATCTGCAGGAAATTCAGCCGCGTCCTGCACCTCAGCGAGAAGGAAGTGCAGCTGCTCGTCAGCGCCGCCAAACTCCACGATATCGGTAAACTTGTGATTCCGGAAAGGATCCTGACCAAGAAGGAAGCCCTAGAACCCGGAGAGTGGATTCAGATCAAGGCCCATCCCGAAAGAGCCGCAGTGATTCTTAAACCCCTGGAATTCATGGGTGAGCTCAGAGAGATCATTCTCCAGCACCATGAACGATATGACGGCAAAGGCTATCCCCATGGACTCGCCGGTGAGAAGATCAATTATTTTGCCCGCGTCCTGTCCCTCGCCAATGCCTATGATGCCATGGTCAGTGACCGGCCCTACAGAGAGGGACTGGACAGCAGTGACGCTATTACAGAGATCGAATTGAACAAGGGAAAACAGTTCGATCCCGCCCTGGCCGACCTTTTCATCGGCTGGCTGCGCACAAACTGAACAGTAGCTTAAAGGAATACGATGGACTTTAAACAGCATTTGACTGAGCGGGGCGGCACTCTGCTCGGGGATGGCGCCTGGGGAACCTTTCTATACGATCTGGGACTGAAACCGGGAGACTGTCCCGATGCCTGGTGCCTGAGCCGTCCCGAGGATGTCAGGGCCGTGGCTTCAGCCTATATTCAGGCCGGTTCAGACTGCGTGGAGACCAACAGTTTCGGCGCCTCCTCCATCAAGCTGCAGGACTACGGACTCGGGCATAAGGCCCGAGAGATCAACCTTCGTGCAGCAGAGCTGAGCCGCAGCGCCGCCGGTCCCGACCGCTATGTCCTTGCCTCCATCGGCCCCACCGGAAAGCTCCTCATGATGGGGGATGTGAGCGAAGAGGAGATGCACGACAGTTTTGCCGAGCAGGCCCTTGCCCTGACAGAGGGCGGAGCAGATGCCCTCTGCATTGAGACGATGAGCGATCTGCGGGAAGCTGAAATCGCCCTGCAGGCAGCCCGCTCTGTAAGTTCCCTGCCCCTGATCTGTACCTTTACCTATGAAAAAACTGCCAAAAATGAATTTCGCAGTATGATGGGCATTCTTCCTGAAGAAGCTGTCAGGATGTCTCTGAATTCAGGAGCCGCCGTGGTCGGCAGCAACTGTGGAAACGGCATTTCCGACATGCTCGCGCTGGCGGAATATTTACGTAGTCTGTTCCCTGATGCCCACCTTATGTTCCAGGCAAATGCCGGGCTTCCGAAACATCAGAACGGAAAACAGGTCTACACTGAGGACGCCGCGTTTATGGCCTCCTTCATTCCCGCTCTTCGAGCCTTGAAAACATCCATTATCGGCGGCTGCTGCGGTACAGGACCGGAGCATATCCGTGCCTTCCGACAGGCCCTCGATCAGTAGAGAAATCTTTCCCTGTCCTTTTCATCCGGCAGCATACACTGCTCATAACGCCCGAACAGCCGGTACCGCCCCCTCGCCAGAAACCGGTACATTCTGTCCCGCAGCGACCTGGGAACACAGCCCAGGAAGCGCAGAAGTGACCAGGGCGGTCCCAGCTCCTTCAAAATGGCCAAGGCCGCATCACTCATGCACAAAAGCCGCCCTTCGCTGTAATACATGACCGTGTCCTCCTCCAGACACTCTCTTCCGCTCCGGATCTGAAGGCTTTTTGCAGTGTGGCTGCTGAGCGTGGCGTATTTCAGACCTCTTCTTCGGTCCAGGCGTATGAGCAACTGCACTGTTCCTGAACAGAATGGACAGTACCCGTCAAAAAGGACCAGTTTCAGATCCTTCGCTAGGTCTGTCCCGCCCTCTGCTGTCTTAATTTTTCTGCGAACTTCTTCGATTTTTATAAACCCCGGACTCAGGGAAACAAAAGGGGTGTCAGTGAACTATCGGCCGGGTCCCCTCCCCGGCGGCCAGGGAAGAAAACCTCCATATCAATCCGCCGAGCTTCATGATCCGGCTCCAGAAGCCTGCAGCCGTCAGGGAAATAGATCACTGTCATCACTTCCCTCATCTGATCGCTCTGATTAGGCTCGGCACTGTGAATACACCAGCCGTTGTGGAACACTGCATCTCCTGCCTCAAGCATGTTCGGCTGCCAGATCTCCGCTTTCCGTCTGTCGATCCACTGCTGTAAATAGCTGTGTGAATCGTCAGATATCCCGATGTCCCTCACGGAGCCTCCCAGATGCGATGCGCTGACATATTTCATCAGCCCGTGCTCAGGACCCAGATCCATCAGCGGCATCCAGACGGTCACCGCTTCCCCTGTGTCCATCGGCCAGTAAAACTGATCCTGATGCCAGGGCGTGTGCCCCCCGCCGGCTTCCTTGAACAGCGCTTGATCATGATAAAGACGGATCCTCTCCTGACCGCTGAGCTGTGATACGATACCTGCCAGACGTCTGCTGAATACAAATTCCCGCACAAGTTCGCTTTCACGCCACACATTCCCCTTCTGTAGAAAGGCCTTGCCGTATGTATTTCTGTCCTTCAGTGGCTGTCTTGTCTCCCGGAATGCATCCATGATCCGTCTCAGTTCCCGTCGGAATAGCTCCAGCTCCACCGATTGAAACACTTTCTTGATCAGAACATGACCCTTCTGACGGTAATACTCACGCTTTTCCGGACACACTGTATACATGTCGCTGTTCAAGCCGCTCAGACTGCAGCCTGAAGCCTTCACTGCATTCTCAATACTGTCTGACATCAGACCTCCTGTATCCCGCCCCCAAGCGGAACAGCTTTCGCGGGAATCTTACAATAACGATGGATAATGTGTCCTCAGAATCTCCGCCCAGATATCTGTCGGATATTCCGGAAACAGCCCCGATTCTGACTCTCTGTGAGCCGCTTTAATTTCGAAACCGAAGACTTTTTCTGCATTCTCATGGCTCAGTGCTTTCCAGCAGGCACTGTCTACACCGGACAGCTCCAGCAGTTTCNGAAGATAGGGCCAGAGNGGAAGTCCCGGCATCCCGGAAGCATGCTGTTTGAATTTCGCCTCTGCTGTGTGCGGGGCATGATCCGTTTCAATCCAGTCAATACGGCCCTCCGCCAGAGCCCGGCGCAGAGCGGCCGCACTCTTGTCATTGCGTACAGGCGGATTCACCTTCATCAGTACAGCTCCGCTGCCGGACATCATTGAAGTGTCTGCAAACAGATGATGCGGTGTCACACCGCAGCTGAATTTCAGACCCTGCGGCCTGACGATCTCATGAAGCCAGGTGACACTGTCCGCAGATGAAATATGTGCAATATGCAGTGTCCCCTGATAGTCCGCATCCATGGCAAATGCCGCCAGATCCTGAACCGACTGCAGCTCAGCTGCTTCAGGACGTGCATCTGCATGGCTTGAAGGTTCAGCCGGATTCCAGAGAGCAGGACGGAATGCACTCTCTTTCTCAGCATGCACTGCAAGAACTCCTCTGTAACCCTGTTTGGCCAATGTCCTCAGAACGATACGCTGACCCTCCTCGGCCGTAACCGACAGAGAGCCGGTACTGCGGCCGGCAAAGAGCTTGAAACCCACCACCCGGGGATAGAGTCTGCCGTAGGCCCGGACCGCCTCTGCGATCTGATCAGGATCCTCCGTCAGGCCGATATACAGTCCGTGATATACCGGGAGACCGGCAGCATCCGCATCTCGCATCCTCTGCTCAGCCCTGCCTCTGTCAAGTATCAGCGGTTTCGTGTTCGGCATTTCAAACACGGCATCAAGTCCTGCCCTCACTGCCACAGACAGCCCGTGTGCCAGAGTCTCCGACTCCTGCTGTTCCCAGTCCCTAAGATGTACGTGTGGATCGATCATGCCGCAATTTAATACATGGATCCGTTTCAGAAAATAAGATTCACAAGCAGGCGGCCCTGCTGCTGATATCTTTCATGCTCCCCGTTCTGCCGCAGGTCCTCCAAAGTATACTCAAAGACCAGAGCCCTGCCCAGAGACAGCCCTCCGCTCAGACCGAATCTAAGAGGGTCCAGAATGCGCTCCCTGTCAGTGCCCGATACCTGCGAATCAATGCGGTAGTGAAGATATGGACCCAGATCAAAGCGAAAATCTGCCCGCTGATAACTGTAACTGAAGCGGCCTCGGTAATATTTCCTGTCCACTGTGGTCTGCTGCAGAAAGGCATCCCAGTCCAGAAACCCGTCCTCCTCATTCTTCCACTCCAGCCCGGCGGAAAAGCTGTGCCGGTCACTGAGCCTGTACATCAGATGCTGATACAGATGTATGCCCCGGTAGATCATGCTGCGGTAACTGATGGAATAGAGCTTCTCATAATCGTATACATAGTAGTTGGCAAAGATCCTCTGTCTGCTCTGAAGAATCCAGCGGGGTGTCAGGTACAGCGACTGCCCGGTTTCAAGACTGTATATCCGGTTGACATGATTCTGGGCACTGCGCCGACTGCTCAGATACATCAAATGCCTGTAAAATATCTGGCCTTTGACACTGAGACGCAGAATTTCACCAGGGCTTCTCTGAATCGCCAGTGTCAGAATATGGCTGAGCTCATCGCGGTCATCCACGTTCTCACTGTCCGGTGTCGTGAACTGATAGAGGGAGACACGCCAGCCCATCTGCAGAGAATCCCCGGGGCTGAAAGGAGTTTTGAGACTGTATTCAATGTCCTTTTTCACTGCATTGTAATCGGCGGGACTCACATAGCGGTCCAGGCTGCTGCTGTAGCTGTTCTGCTCCTGCTGCAGGCCGAAAGCGGAAGTCAGCTGAAAAGGTCCCAGAGCTTTCCCCAGCTCTACCCTGTTGTCAAAAATGTAATGTTCCTTCCGGCGACGGCCCCTCGTCTCCAGGGCATAGATGCCCAATGTCTCATCCTCACTGCTGTAGCGTAGACTGTGCCCGAAGGACCAGCCGGCAGGAAAGCGGAAGACTGCATCATTTTCAACTCCGCGATGAATATTCGTTCTCTTCTCTCGAGTCAGGGCCGCATCTGTGTAATACTCCCGCCGGATCTGTTTGAATCCCGCACTGAATCTGTTTCTGCCCAGGTCTCCCAGAAAACTTCGGCGGCTGAACTGCAGATCATAATGGCGGTTCTTTCGCCGGTCGTAATTCGCCTGCTCCAGGTCCAGATGCGTCCCCTCCATGTCCTCCCCTGCCGGACTGTAGTGCATCCTGGAGTACAACCCCTTCTCCGCCCGGCCCTGCCGCTCCTCACTGCCGACCCCTGCCGCAAGCTGCAGCCCTCCGCGGCGGCCGCTTGCCACAGACAGCCCCAGACTGCTCTTAGAATAATCATTCACAATGCCTGAGAGACGGTCCCTGAGACTGAATATACTCCACTCCGCACCGCTTTCCCATTGACCGGTCTGCCTTCTCAGAAAGGCATCTGCCCTGTGTTCCCCCTTGCTTCTGCTCTCTGTTCCCGCCAGTAGATAATAGCGCTGAAAATGGGTGTTCCTCAGCTCTCCGTGCCAGGGACCCGCCGCTATTGAAAATACATGCCGGGCCTGCAGCTGATACAGATCATTCAGCCGGCTCATACTTATCCGGGTTGTATCCGTGATCTGTCCAGCCAACTGTTGCATAAAAAAGAGCAGCATAAACAAAAAGAGACCGCTGATCTCCAGGGTCCCATGTCCTCTCAACTGCCGACCGCTCAGCGGCCCCTGCTGCCGGTCAGTCGTTCCCGCCCCCGTTCTGGCGCACGACCCGTATCACTTTTTCCCCTTTTTTGGTCATTTTGTACTTCTCACGAGCCTGTTTCTCAATATATGCTTCGTCCTTCTCCAGAAGATCCCGCTGCTCCTCCAGCGTCTTTCGCTGGCTTTCCAGTTCGTGGATATGCTCCTCACTCTGCTGAATTCGGGAACGCATCCTCAGATATTCAGTCAGACTGTAGTCCCCCCGAAACAGGGAGACTACAGCCAAAACTGTGACGCCCAGCAGGATCTTGAAGAAATGCTCCCTCATGATACTGCTCAGGTCGAATGTGTTCTTCTTTCGGCTCAAAATGCCTCTCTTCAGACAGATGTCTCCGTCTGCAGATCCTTAACGGATGATCGCCTTCAAACCCAGAAATTTCCTGCTGTCATCCAGCTCCTCTTCAATGCGGAGCAGCTGATTGTATTTCGCAATACGGTCACTGCGGGAAGCAGAGCCGGTCTTGATCTGACCCACTCCGGTGGCCACAGCCAGATCGGCAATGAAGGTGTCCTCAGTCTCTCCGCTGCGGTGACTGATCACACTGTGATAGCCGTTGGCCTTAGCCATCTCAATGGTGTCCAAAGTCTCGGTCACCGTTCCGATCTGATTCAGCTTGATCAGGATGGCATTCGCCGCCCCGCTCTCAATGGCCTTTCCCAGACGAACAGGATTGGTCACCAGCAGATCGTCTCCCACCAGCTGAACTCTGGAACCCAGACGCTCAGTCAGTGTCTTCCAGCCTTCCCAGTCATTTTCATCCAGACCGTCTTCAATACTGATAATAAAGGGGTATTTATCAAGCCAGGCCCCGTAAAGGTCGATCATTTCATCCGAACTCAGATTCCGCCCTTCTGAAGCCAGATTATATACCTTCTTCTCTTTATCGTAAAATTCAGAGGATGCCACATCCATGGCAATGAAAAGGTCCTTGCCCATTTCATAGCCGGTCAGACCCGCCGCCTCAACGATGACTTCGATCGCCTGCTCATTGCTCTGAAGGTTGGGTGCAAAACCGCCCTCATCACCGACAGCAGTATTCATGCCTTTGCCTTTCAGGACTTTCTTGAGCTGATGAAACACCTCGGTACCCATCTGCAGGGCTTCAGCGAAACTCCTCGCACCCGCCGGATAGATCATAAATTCCTGGAAGTCCACACTGTTGTCCGCGTGGGACCCGCCGTTGAGAATATTCATCATCGGCGCAGGCAGCACACGGGCATTGGCACCGCCCAGATAGCGGTACAGCGGTGTCTCCTGAAACGCCGCGGCAGCTCGCGCGACTGCCATGCTCACACCCAGCATGGCGTTGGCTCCCAGCTTGCTTTTCGTCTCCGTACCGTCAAGTTCCAGCAGCAGATTGTCAATATAAGCCTGGTCCAGAGCATCCTCACCCTCCAGCTCAGGTGCGATGATCTCATTCACATTCTGAACTGCCTTCAGAACGCCTTTTCCCATATAACGGTCTCCGCCGTCACGCAGCTCCAGAGCCTCATGCTCCCCGGTGGACGCACCGGACGGGACTGCAGCACGGCCCCAACTCCCGTCTTCCAGCAGGACCTCAACCTCCACGGTGGGATTTCCTCTGCTGTCCAGAATCTCGCGTGCAAATACTTCAGTGATCAATGACATGTTTTCCTCCGAATCAATTGTTCGGCGGGAATTTATCAATTACCCTTGCTTAAGTCAATCAGCCACTTGGGCATCCGAAGCTTTCTCCAGCCTTTCTGTCTCCGCGCCAAAAGCCGACTTCCTCAGAAATGCAGAGGGAAGGTAGACAACAGTGAACATCAAGGCCCCCATACCAATCATTCCCAGCAGATACCAGGGCCAGGGACCCATAATATCCAGAACGGAGGCACTGTCAGGCTTGTGGGCAATGAAGAAGTAATTGCTCTTGATCAGCCAGTTGATCACCCCGATGGGCAGAAGCAGAAACAGTGTGATGAAAAAGGCCTTCACCCCGCTCTTCGCCGTAGGCCGGAACCCGAAAATCACTGTGGCATAGATCACCGCAAAAATGATGATCCCGTGACTGAGAAAGAACTGCAGAAATAGGAAGTGCGGAAAGTCCACCGTCGTATTCGGTGTCAGCAGCGCCTGTGTCGCCCCCGCCAGTCCCCAGAAATAGGTCAGCTCGTACAAAAAGTAGTTCTTCCGGATCAGCATCACCGGCAGGACGATAATACTCATCCCGCAGAGATGCAGTGACAGATTCTCCTGAACAGTCCAGATGTCATTGCTGATACGGTAGATATAGAGAATGATCTCCTGTCCCCAGATCAAAGCAGCCAGTGCATAGCGGAAGTTTCTCTCAAACACATCGGTCGCCAGTCGTCGAATCAGCTGAGGACCGGTCGCCGACAGAAAGACGATGACGGCAAGAGCGGCCAAGTGATTTCTCCCAAACATCACAAAAGCATTTTCCATGATCCCTCCTGAATAAATTTGCTCCCGTGTGAATTTAATGTATCTGCCTGCCCCTGGAAAACACCTTTTTTACTCTGTCCTGCTCTGAGATATGGGCCTTGTAATCATTTTCAACTCTGTGTAAATTCGGGAAGGACAGTACTAAACCTTATCAGGAGTCCCATGAGAATATTTATCATCCTCGTCATGGCCTGCTCCTTCCTCGGAGCCCAGACCCTTGTCCCAGATGTCAATATTGACTCAAAACGCATGGACAGCGGTAAAAAACGCGATATTCAGGACCTTCAGGAAGCCATCACCGGATACATCTACAGCCAGAGTTTTTCCAATAGTGACTATGACTACGAGATCCCTTTCAAAATACAGATCTTTGTGGAATCCGTGGATGAAGGCAGCGCAGAGATCAGCTACAACTGCCAGGCCTTCTTCACGAATGACCGGGATCAGCGCTATGTAGAGACCGGCTGGCGTTTCCCCTATTCAAAAGGAACCGCTCTCTACCGCAGCGGGATCTATGACCCCATTGCCTCAATGATAGATTTCTACGGCTTTCTCATCGTCGCAAATGAACTGGACGGCATTGAACTCAACGCCGGCAATGCCATGTTCAACCGGGCTCAGGATGTCATCGAGCTGGCCGGTATGAGCAAATACAGCAGCGGCTGGTCCTCCCAGCAGAGTATGGTCAATGAGATCAGCGGAAATTTCCGCCTCCGCCGCGCACGACTGCTCATGAATGAATGCTACTGGGCCATCGAGGACGGGGCACCGGATGCCGCCAGAGTCTCACTGGAGGAGGCGCTCAAACTCCTTCAGCAGAACATCTATCTTAAAAACAAGGACAAATACACCCGTATCTTCATTGAACACCATTATAAAAACACTGAATGGCTTTCACAGGCATTTCAGGACACCTTTTTTCTGCCTGCCTTCAGAGATCTCATCCCAGAGAATAACGCGTTTTTCGACCGGGTGGCCGAAGCTTTTAAGTGATTTATTTTCCCAGAAGCGAAAGAATGTCCCGGTAAGGAATCTTTCCTTCCCGCAGACAGCGGAGTGAGTCCTCCCCTTCACCCGTAAGGACCGTGCTGGACACGTAGTCGCTTGCGTTTTCCAGCGCCTCATCAACGATATACAGATCCACTGCCTCTGCAAACAGGTCTAGCATGTCCGACACTCTTTTTACAGTCTCCCTGCCGCTGATATTCACAGAGCTTGTGACGACAGCGCCGGGAAATGCATCCTTCAGCCCCAGACAGAAGGGGTGGTCGGGAATCCGGATCCCTGCGCGCTGTGGATGACTGAAGAGCCGCGGGGACCAGGTCTCCACCCAGGGACTCTCCTCCTTCATGTCCAGGATCAGCGTCAGTGCACCCGGCAGACAGGTCCGCAGCAGGGTCTGCATGGATGGATTCAGAATGAAATGTTTTTCTACTGCAGACGGGTCAGAAAAGAACACCGAGAAGGGCTGTCCTGCCGGTCGCTGTTTCAAATGAAATATTTTTTCCACCGCCTCTGAACTCTCTGCGGAGCAGCCGATGCCGTAGACTGTGTCCGTCGGATAGATCAGGATCCCGCCGCTGTGAAGTATGTCTGCCGCTGCCACTACCGCTTCCTGCAGACCCTCCTTCAGATAAAGTATTCGCGCCACGTTCTCTTCGTCGTCTCCGTGTAGAGGTCTGACCAGACCCGGTGAAACCACAGCCACTGCTCCGGGTATCGTCGAATGAATGTTTCGGTCTCCGTCAGAAGTGTCTGCATCACTGCGGCCAGATCCGCCTCGATGTCCCCTGTCCCGGACGGGGGCTCTATCTGTTTCTGCTCGTAACGGAACCCGCCGTCAGCAAGGTAGAAGGCAGACAGGTACAAGGGCGCTCCCCTGCGGATATGCAGCAGGGCCGCTCCTCTCGCCGCACTGAACTCCCTGCCGAAAAAGCGTACTTTCACACCCCGCTTTCGGAAATTCTGGTCAATCGCGATCCCCAGCATCCGATTCTCCTTCAGAACCTCTTCATAACTTTCCATACCCGCACGGGCACTGATATGCCGTATGCTGTTGCCGAACTGTTCGCGGTGTCTGATAAAATATGCGTTGGTCAGAGGATTCCTCTGAACCTTGTATATGCCTGTAAATGGCCAGCCCTTCATGGTCAGAAAGGCGATAAAGGCCTCCCAATGCCCGAAATGAAAGACGCAGTACAATGTTCCCAGACCCTTGTCGAGCCCGGCACCCCTGTCGAAAGACCCGTCAGGATCCACCGCCGCGATTCGTGCACGGAATGAAGGCCGGTGCATGACATAATAGGTGGCGAAAACATAACCGTAATGACGGTAGATCCTGCGCATCATGCGCATTTTATCCCCCCGGTCCATCTCCGGAAAAACAACACCGAGATTCTGATATGCAACATCAAACCGATAGGGTATTATATACCACAGCAGGTCGCCGAGTCTCCTTCCCATCCATTCCACAACCACCGTCGGGAATAAGCGGAAAAAGAACTCCAGTCCCCTTACAAGAAAATATTCAATGTAATATTTCAGTGAAACCGACTTCAAGGCAGACTGATGAATCTTACTGTGAACACAGCGTGTCCTTCAGGTCCTGCAGAGAGCTTTCTATATTCTCCTCTCCCTCACGCATCGCCTTCAGAGTGACACTGCCGCTTTGTATCTCCTCTTCTCCGAGAACCAGTGCAAACCGAGCCCCTCGACGATTTGCCTCCCGCATCATCGCCCGCAGCGATCGACCCAGAAGTTCGATCTCCACACTCAAACCGGCCATCCTCAGTTCATCCGCGATCCTGAAGGCTGCACCAAGACTTTCAGCTCCCATCGGAGCAATGAACACTAAGGGCATCCCATCCGTCTGCTCAGGGAACAGTCCTTCATTCTCCATCGCGATGATCAGTCGTTCAGTCCCGGCGGCAAAACCTACAGACGGCGTCTGCTGCCCTCCGAGTTCCGCGATNAGATTGTCATAGCGTCCGCCGCCGCAGAGCGCATCCTGAGCCCCAAGGGTCAGACCCTGTATCTCAAAGGTCGTCCGGGTGTAATAATCAAGACCCCGCACAAGATGACNATCCACAATATAGGGGATGTTCACANCATCCAGAAGCGACAGGAAACGCTCAAAATGTTCTTTGTCCTCAGAGCTGATATGGTCTGTAATCACCGGTGCATCTTCTGTCATGATCTCCCGGCAGCTCTCATTCTTACAGTCAAAAAGCCGCAGTGTGTTTTTACTGAATCGCTCCTGACACAGAGGACACAGATCCTGCAGCCGTGGCCGCAGTGCATCCTGAAGCAGCAGTATGTACCGCTTCCTCGCTTCACTGCTCCCGATACTGTTGACTTTAAGCTGCAGCTGCTTCAGTCCCAGAGTCCGGTATATGTTCCAGGCCAGACTCACAACCTCGGCATCCGCCTCCGGACCCCCCGCNCCGATACACTCCACTCCGAACTGGTGAAACTGTCTCTGCCGGCCCTTCTGCGGTCGCTCCTGCCGGAAAAGCGGTCCGGAATACCAGGCCCGATGTACCTGACCCTGCTGATTCCAGTTGTGCTGAATATAACTCCTTATCACAGAAGCCGTATACTCCGGCCTCAGGGTCAGAGATTCTCCGCCCTTGTCTGTAAATGAATACATCTCCTTGCTGACGATGTCTGTAAATTCTCCGATCCCGCGGGCAAACAGAGCCGTTTTTTCAAAGACCGGTGTCCGGATCTCCCGATAGGCATAGGCCTCGAAAAGCCGCCTGAGCACGGCCTCTGCATAATGCCATTTTCCACTGTCCCAGGGAAGGATATCGTGGGTTCCCTTGTGACTCTGAAGCTGCGTCATTCCGTCTCCGACTCTCTGATCATGCCGTCTGTGAGCTCCAGTGCCTGCTGATACTCACTCTCCATGACAAAGATCTTAACCTGCGTGCCGATCGGGGATGCACCTCGCACCGACATGGCCGAAGCAAACATGTCGCTGCGCATTACCGGGAAAATATCATGATCCTCCAGCACCCCCTGCACCATCTCAGCAAGTTTTGCGTCATTCAGATCATACAGAAGAACCTGTTTCTCCTCGTCTTCATGCTGCTCGGGTTCCAGCTTCTCCACCAGCTCCACCTGATCGTCCGGACAGACTTTCACATGATCCATAAATTCATCTCGACAGACTGGACAGTATTTCATGATTCCCTCCCGGGTTTAGGTTTGTAGCTGAAGGGCACTGTTATTGTGTAAAGGATAAGAAAAACGCTACAGGATCAGTCCTTCGGTATTCAGACCGCGCACAGAAGCAACCGGCAGGGTAAAGGCAATGCCCACACCCTTCTTTGAAAAGGGTCCGATAATCTCCTCAATAGCATCCAGAATACGGTCACTGTCATTGTCCTCAATCAGCGTAAATATCGTTTTATTGCTCGGTTCTGCCACAGAAAACACATTTTTAAATCCGGCAAAAATCGGAAGGTCCCGGCTGATGATCTGTCCCATACCCGTGCTGTCCAGAACCGTTGCACCGCTGATGCCCAGCTCCAGAAAACTTTCCAGCACCTCATCTAGCTGATCGCTGTTGTTAAGAACTATAAATAGCAGCTGCATCAGTTGATCTCAAACCACTTCTGTTCAGCTTCTCTGATGATCCGCACCGCCTCCTCCGGCGAGTTCGCGTCCATCAGGGCCATCCGGCATTCCGTCTTGTTCAGAAGACGGCTGATACGGCTCAGCAGGCGGATATGCATCCCTTTGTCATGGTCTGAGGTGAGAAGGAGGAACACAAGGTAAACCTCCTTTTTGTCCAGCGCTTTATAATCAATGCCTTTTTTACTGATCCCCAGTGCAACGATGGGGTCTTCCAGGCCCTCTGTCTTTCCATGGGGAATGGCAATGCCGCTTCCGATGCCGGTGGAAAGAATTCGCTCTCTTTCCATGATGATATCGAAGATATGATTCGGGTCGTGAATATACTCACGGGAACTCAGAAAACGGATCATTTCCCGGACAACGGCCTCCTGGGTCTGCTCTTCCAGCGGAACCAGGATCAAATCTTCATTGATGATATCTGTCAGCTTCATTTTTTAATATAGAGCCTTTTTCTCAAGTGTTCAAATTAATTTACTGCCTTGCGGCCTTATTTCGGATAACTGTCAAATGCCCTGCGAAGTGCTTCCCAGCTTTCCGACAGGCCCTCAACCATGACCTTTGTGTGTCCCACGATCGGCATGAAGTTGGTGTCTCCGGCCCACCGGGGCACAATATGACGGTGGAGGTGGTCGGCGATACCCGCACCGCCGACCTCTCCGATATTCATTCCTATGTTGAATCCCTGGGGCTTCAGCAGATCCCTCAGGATCACAACAGACATCCGGGTCAGTGCATCCATTTCCGCACTCTCTTCATCCGTCAGTTCCGTGTAATCACTGAGATGTCTCAACGGCGCGATCAGCAGGTGACCGTTGTTGTAGGGATAGAGGTTCATCAGAACAAAACTGTGCTCCAGTCTGTACAGGACCAGGTCCCTGCGGTCATCTGTACTGTGAAACTTGTCACAGAAGATGCATCCCTGAGGGTCTGCCTTGTCCCGTTTGATGTACTCCATCCGCCAGGGTGCCCAGAGACTGTCCATGCTCAGTTGCCCTCTTCACGGGCTTTTCTGTGCTCNTCAACAATCTTNTCCTGTACATCCTTGGGACAGATCTCATACTTTGAGAACTTCCGGCGGTGGAAGGCCCGGCCCTGTGTGATGGATCTGAGGATGGTACTGTACTTGTAAAGGTTTGCCAGCGGGATCTCTGCCCGTATGATCTGGAATTTTCCGTCACTGTCCATTCCCAGCACTTTTCCGCGGCGGCTGCTGACATCTCCCATCACATCACCCATATAATCCTCAGGCACGGTGATCTCCACTTCATAGATCGGCTCGAGAAGCACTGGGTTCGCCTGTTCGAAAGCATCCCGGAAGGCTCCGCGGCCGGCGATCTGAAAAGCGATGTCCTTTGAATCCACCGGATGCTGCTTCCCGTCAAAGACCGCTGCCTTCACATCAATCACAAGGTTGCCGCTCAGAGGTCCGGTCTCGCAGGCCTGCTTCACACCCTTCTCAATAGAGGGAACAAAAGCCCGGTCCACATTCTGACCCACCAGTTCGCTCGCAAACTCAATGCCCGTTCCTCTGGGCAGAGGCTCTACACGAAGCTCCACTTCACCGAACTGTCCGGCACCGCCGCTCTGCTTTTTATGTCTGTATCTGGCTGTTGCCGACTTCCGTATGGTCTCCCGGTAGGGAACCCGCGGCTCCACCATGTCGATCTCTATATTGTAGCGGTCCTTGATCTTCTTCATGCTGACTTCCAGGTGAATCTCACCTAGACCGCTGATGATGGTCTGCTTCAGTTCGGGGTCCAGTGCGTAATGGAAGGTGGGATCTTCTACCGCCACCTGCGCCAGGCCCAGACCAATCTTTTCATCATCTCCCTTGCTGCGTGTCTCTACAGCCGAGCGGATCACCGGTTCAGGAAATTTGATCTCCCCGAATTTGTAAGCGGTCTTTCCNCTCACCAGCGTGTCATTGACATGTGTACTCTTCAGTTTCACTGTGGCACCCAGATCTCCGGCATTCAGCTGAGGCACCTCTTTACGGTCCTTGCCGTTCACAAGATACAGCGTCCCGAAGCGCTCATGTTCACCATTGCTGTTGTTGTTGAGGTCAGAACCGCTGCTCAGACTGCCGGTGATCACCTTAAAATAACTCATATCCCCGATATGATGTTCGTGAACAGATTTAAAGATCTGCAGTGAGAGGGGGGCCGAACTGTCCACCTTCACAAGAATATCCTCATTTCCGGATTTGGCGGCGATGCCCTCATTCGCCGAAGCCGGGTCAGGACAGTAGGCGGCAATCAGGTCCAGCAGGGGATGAACGCCCACCATTTTCTTTGCTGCCAGGGCCATCACCGGGAAGATCTTTCCATTTCTGACCGCTGCCGCAAAACCCTTGGCCACTTCCTCATCACTCAAGCTGCCTTCCTCAAAAAACTTTTCCAACAGGGAATCATCACTCTCAGCAATCGTCTCCATCAACGCTTCATACAGCTCCTCCGCCCGGTCCTTATGCTCTGCCGGAATCTCGGTCTCCGTCACCTTCCCCTTTTCATCAAAACTCAGCAGTTTTCTGCTCAGCAGGTCCACAACTGAATGAAAGGCGGGCCCTTCTGAAACAGGAAACTGTACCGCTGTGAAGGCATTGTCAAATCGATCCTTCAGGCCTGCCAGCACCTCATCAAAATGCGTATGCTCCTTATCCAGCAGCGTCACTGCTGCGACAACACTCATGTTCCGCTCCCGGGCGAAATTCCACGCAAATTCCGTCCCTATCTCGATGCCGCTTGTACCGCCCACAGTAATCAGAGCAGTGTCCGTGACATGAACAGCGCTTTTTAACTCGCCGGCAAAATCCATGTACCCCGGTGTATCAATGAAGTTCAGTTTTTTACCGTTCCACTCCAGGTGCATCATGGAACTGCGAATTGAGATCTGACGCTCTATTTCTTCTGAAAAATAATCCGACGTCGTTGATCCGTCTTCGATGGAACCGATACGGCTGATCTGACCCGAGGCATGCAGCATTGCATCAGCGAGGATGGTTTTCCCACTTGCGGAATGACCCGCCAGCACCACATTCCTGAGATCAGTCGTTGCATAGTCTTTCATCCTTTTCCTCCACGTTGGCCGCCATTTAGATGACGGTATTTTTCCGTAATGACTGCCGGGATACTTTGCCGGCGATATTTCTTGGAAGCTGATTTACAAAGAGGATGTTCCCCGGTTTCTGATATCTCGGCAGTCGCCCGTCCAGATATTGGAGAATATCCCCGGCACTCAGCTGGGATCCCTTGTTTTTTACACATACAGCCGTGATCTGTCCGCTCCCTCCGGATGCAGGTCCGACCACCGCAGCTTCTTCTATACCCTCCAGCATTTTCAGGATCTGTTCTATGCTTTCAGGATAAACATCAAATCCATCCACCTGCATCCGGTTTTCCGCTCTGTCCAGAAAATACAGATACCCGTCCAGTTCCGCATACCCGGTGTCACTGCTGTAGAACCATTCCATGCCGCTGTCTTCCACGGTCTCCGCATCCCCTTCTGCCCTCCCACAGATCCGGGGCGCTGTCAGAACAGCTGGTACCGCAAAACTTCCGTGAACGCCCGGCGGCAGCGTCTGACCGTCCCGCAGAACAGACACGTTGAAACCGGACAGCGGTATTCCGATACTGCCCTCCCTCTCACTGTCCAGGTTCAGTGTCAGCACCGGACCCGCCTCCACCATGCCGTAGGCGACATGTACTGGAAGTGAAAGCTGATGTCTGAAAGCCCTGATCAACCCCTGCTCGGCAGCTGCCCCGCCGGTGAGTAGAAATGCTGTAGCTGATGAAGGTCTGCTCTTCTCATCATGAAGCAGACGGGGCAGATCGTCCGGATCGACGATCATCGAAGAAACCCTCTCTCTAAGGCTCTCTGCCATTTCCGGCAGCTCCTCCGGCCTCAGCGGCAGCACCGCGGCACCGCTCAGAACCGAAAGTGCCAGACCGCAGATCTGCGGCAGATAGTGATGCATGGAATATGTGACAAGGACCAGATCGCCCGGCCGTGCATGCAGAAGGTCGAAAACCCCGTGCAGATTATGCATGAAGTGCTTATGGTCGTAAACCGCCCCCCGTGGCGGTTCCAGGGTCCCGGCACTGTAGTAGATAATGAAATCATCCTCCGCCTGAGGTGCAAACGGCCCTCCGTATTTCGCGGTATCTGAATCCAGATGAAGAGCTGAACTCTCATCGAATACAGCATTGACCGCTATCCTGATACGGCAGTGGTCCAGAACCTCCAGTGCAGACTCCGCCGCCTCAGAAAATTCCAGATCGTAGATAAATGCCTCTGAGCGGCTGTCATTCAGTATATGACGCAAAGCCAGAGATCTGTAATGTGGATTCACCGGCACAATCACCGCCTCCAGACGGCTCAGCGCCAGAAAAAGCATGATATACGACGGGCTGTTGCTCATCATCAGCGCCGTCCGGCAGCCCTTGCTCACCCCCTGCCTGTGAAGAAGGTTCGCCAGCTGCAGACTGCGGTGGTAAACATCTCCGTAACTGAAATCCGCATCCCCGTTTCCGGGTATACAGACCCTGTCAGGGTCCCTTTTCACCTGTTCATGAAATATGGAATATATCGATATCTGTCCAGTCACAGTGTATTCGGCTCCTACGTCTGAAGCGGGATAAATTAGGGAATCACAGGATAATAAGCAAGCAGCTTTCACCCAGCTCCACCGGCTGCGAAAGGCCTCTATTAACATTGCCTTTCACAGGATTTTTATGTATGATTCCCGTCTCATGAAAACACAGTCCCTGTTTATAAATTCCATTAAACTGAAAGCCTTAGCAAAAACAGCTCACAAAGAACTTTCAGTGTTAAATGCAAATCCTTGACTTTATGGGGACT
>JGI11705J14877_10000009_pt1 | contig 108075 bp, 101 predicted proteins | sample Etolaghawater15m_FD_14877 | JGI IMG/M metagenome (IMG submission 14877) | reverse complement strand
CATCAGGATCCGTGGTGGCAGGGTTCACCGATCTTGTGGTGGAGACAGAAGACGCGCTCTGGATTGTGGACCATAAGTCCGATCAGGTAAAAAACGACGAACTTCTTGAAGAACGATTCAACATCTATCTGCCGCAGCTCCGCTGTTACGCCGACGCACTGGCTGCAGCAAGGCCCGACAAACCCGTAAAAGGACTGATGTTGAACTGGGTGAGCTTCGGGAAGATAAGCGTGGTTGGCAGTCAATCATGACAACACAGCCATCACGCTTCAGGGAATACCTCCATTCAATTGGCCTTACGAGCCCAGCAGAGGCAAAATCCTATCTGGCCGGGGAAGACCTCAGCCATAAAGTTGATGACGGTTACATGGATGCACTGAACCGCAGAATCTGTGAAGTTCTTTTTCGTATCAATAAAATTGTAGACCGCAGAGTCAGACGAGCTGACCTTCAGGGATTTTGTGAGCATAACATCTTCCGGCCATACCGGATTGTTGGCCATGAGGGCCTGCTGCCCCGACTTACCTCCTTTGAACAACGAGCTGAAGACGCCCTGTTTTCATGGCTGAGAGGGTACGCCATCTGCAGGTATTTCATGCCCACAGTTTCCCGCATCTTTTCCGTTCCTCATGCGTCCATCAGCCAGATAGGAAACAGCGACCTGAAAAACTTTGAGACATTCAGGCGGACTCCTGAAGTCGAGCTTGAGTTCAATCGCGAAGGGAAATGGCTCCGGATTGTTCTGCAGTCAGGGTTCCAGGGAATCAACGACATCAAGGAGCACAAAGTCAGAGACGCTCGAAGGCTCTTTGAAGAGCGGGGAATAAAGACCATCTGCGCCCATATAGACATCTATAACGGTCAAATGGCATTTGTTCCACTTGACCAGATAGCAGAAAACGATGCCCATTTCGTCACCCGCCATCAAATGGAATGGCAAAGCGTCTTGAGCATAGATCAGAATTATTTTAAATGGGCGCTTATTGATGCACTGCCGCAGCTGGAAGAGCTGGAGTTAGGCATATGAACACGGCGAATACTGAACAGAGCACCTTCATCGGGGTTGGGAGAACCGTGCAAGAGCTGCATCAAAAAATATGTACTTTGGAAATAATACGCTCAGATCATTGGATAGCCTCCGGCATTCATGCTTAACCACTCTTTCCCAGAAGCTCAACATGAACGAACTGCCAGTTGGACTGTACGACCTACTTCACACGACCCAGCTTCATAAGCGCCTGGAAAAAGCAGGGTTGCTCGATCGGGCTCAATGGACTGACTTCGATCGTGATGAACTGCAACACCGGCTTGCTATACCCTTATCGAGAGAGATTGCGTCATTCATAGCCGAGGCGGTAACAGGAAGAAAAGCAGAGCACCTGGCAGAGGCCCTTAATGAAGCGTTTCGCTCTCCCGAGGTGCTCCAAGCAATCATGCATGAGCTTCGCCCTCATGCCCCGAACTCGCTAACAGAGATCTTGCCTGAGCCTCCGCTACAGGGCATTGCAACAAGGCCCGACAGCCCCCTCTCGGTCTCTGCCCTTCTGACAGGATCATCACGAAGCCCGGCACTCAGGACCCAGCTCATCAAAGAGTTGGCAAGTTGCGACCGCGCAGACTGGCTGGTTTCGTTCATCAGGTATGCGGGCATTCTGCCACTCCTGCCGGCTCTCGAACAATTCACAGCAACACCAGCTCCGGATGGCGAACCAAAATTGCGCATTGCCACAACTTCCTACATGGGAGCTACAGAAGTCAAGGCCATTGAAGCCCTGCTCGCTCTCCCCAATACGGAGATACGAGTCTCCTATGACACCAGGCGGACCCGCCTCCATGCAAAGGCATATATTTTCCATCGGAAAACCGGCTTCGGCTCAGCCTATATCGGTTCAGCAAACATATCAAAAGCGGCGCTTGACGAGGGGTTGGAATGGACCGCAAAAATAAGTCAGTATGAAACAGCTCATCTGTGGGAGCATGCCATAGCTGCATTTGAGTCGCACTGGGAAGATCGGGGGGAGTTCACCAAATGCGGAACAGAGAATATCGAAGAACTCAGGAAGGCCCTGGTTCAGGAACAACCGGGTCAAACCGAAACAGAGGATAGCGTCCCGCTTTTTGACCTTCGTCCATATGGTTATCAACAGGTGATCCTTGATGACATTCAGCACGAACGAAATGCAGGAAAACACAAGCACCTGGTTATTGCCGCTACAGGTACAGGTAAAACCATGGTAGCAGCTTTTGACTATAAGCAGTTTGCAAAAGAACAGACCGGTCGACCCCGGCTTCTCTATATCGCTCATCGTGAAGAGATCCTGAAACAGGCCAGGGCGGCATTTCGGCAGGTCATAGGCGACGGCAGCTTCGGGGAAACACTTACAGGTGGAGCACAGCCGGCTGGCTTTACGCACCTGTTCTGCACCGTGCAAAGCTGGAATAGTAGGCAACTGGACAAATTACCAGCCGATCACTTTGCCTATGTCGTCCTTGATGAAGCTCACCATGCCGCCGCCAACACCTATCAGAACCTCATTACCCATATCCGACCGCAGTCACTCCTCGGACTCACAGCAACGCCGGAACGCAGTGATGGAGAGGACATCCGAAATGATTTTGGCGGGGCATTCACCCATGAAATCCGCCTTGCCGAATCCGTGGAAAGAGCCCTGCTCGCGCCGTTTCACTATTTTGGGATACCTGACCTTGAAGGGCTTGATTTTTCCGGATTGCAGTGGGTGAGGAATGGCTACGATGCCAGCGGACTCCGAGGGCTGGTTGAAAACAACAAAGACAGGGCGCGGTGGGTCATGGGGCAGGTGGATCGGTATGTCGCTGATATCAAGAATATCAGAGCTCTGGGTTTTTGCATCAGCGTTGAGCACGCGTCCTTCATGGCCTCCTATTGCAACGAGAACAACATTCCAGCAATAGCACTCAGTGCCGAGTCTCTCCGGGAGCTTCGCCATAGTGCTCAACGGCAGCTTGAAAAAAGGGAAATCAACATCATCTTCACGGTTGACCTCTACAACGAAGGTGTCGACATTCCATCCGTGGACACAGTACTCTTTCTACGCCCTACCGAAAGCCTTACCATCTTTCTCCAGCAGCTCGGAAGGGGTCTGCGTCTCCATGATGAAAAACCTCACCTCACGGTGCTTGATTTCATTGCTCCGCAGCACAGAAAGTTCAGCTTTGCCCGGCGTTTCCGAGCCCTTACCAGCCGACCGGAACTCCCGCTTATCAGGCAAATTGAGTCCGACATGCCTTACCTGCCCGCAGGGTGCTTTATACACCTTGAAGCGCAAGCTAAAGAGCATGTCATCCAGAATATTAAATCCGCAACTTCTGCCCTTCGCGGACAACAGCTCATGCAGGAGCTTCGCCAGCTGGATACTGCTGCAAAAGGAACTGTAGGGCTGCAGCAGATGATTGATTTTCTCAATCTCGACTCTCCGGATGAACTCTATAAACGGGGGCTTCCGCACCAGCTTATGGCTGAAGCCACTGGGCGCTCAGGAAACACTGAACCGAGCGGATATGACGAATTGCTTGCAAAAGGGTTCCGCAGGCTTCTCTTAATGGATGACACCAACCTGATTAAAGACGGCGCAAACATGCTTGTTGCCGACGCCACAGCTTCACCCGAAACGCCTCTCCTGCTGCATAGCGTGTTGTGGGGAAACAAAAGACCTGGCGAAGGAACACTCAATGATGTCCAACAGTATTTGCTTACCCGCCCGGCCCTGATGCATGACCTCCAGGAGCTCTTCGGCTGGCTTCTGGAAAACAGGTCGCCTTTGCCTGAAAAGCGTTTTCCTGAACTAACCGGCCCACTATGCCTGCATGGTTCATATTCAAGGGATCAGATACTTCATGCGCTTGGCATGGGTACATTCGAAACCCCTCACGCCTCACGAGAGGGTGTGCTTCATGTGCAGCAGCGAAAGCTGGACATATTCTTTGCAGACATCAACAAAAGTGAGGCAGACTTCTCTCCCACAACCATGTACGAGGACTATGCCATTTCTGATAACCGTTTCCACTGGCAAAGTCAGGGTACAACAAGCGACTCGTCACCCACAGGGCTGCGCTATATCAATCATCGCAAAGAGGGATATACCCCATTGCTTTTTATTCGGGACAGAAAACAGACGGCAAACAAGCTCACCGCCCCATACTTTTTTGCCGGACCGCTCCAATACCACAAGCATGAAGGATCAAAGCCCATATCAATTGTCTGGGAGCTGGAGCAACCATTACCGGCCCGGGCACTTGAATGGGCAAGACGGGTAGGATAAGCCTATGCTGCCGACTTCATGCCATGTCAAATGCTTCAGCCTACCGGATCTTTTTGCCGGAAAGATGCACGCATTGCTTTTTCAGCAATCGGAAAACAAGAGTGAGCGGGCATGACTGATTTAATTTTGAATAGTTTGTCAGACGCACCATTCCATTGAGCCTGTCGCATTTCGTCGTTCGGGCGAATAAAGGCTGACATCTGATTGAAGCCATCCAGATGCTCGGGCCATCCGTTGATGCTCAGGAACACATAGGCAGCAAGAAACCCTGTGCGCTTGGTGTCGTCTATAAACGGATGATTACGAATAATGCCATAGGCGTTGGCGGCCAATTCAATAACGGACGGCGCACCGCCATGTAGAAAGCTCACCCTGAGCGTTCCTGTATTCCGTCATAGCCTTTTTGGAGAATAACGCCGGTGGAATTACCAATCTTTGTGACTGTTGCGCGCATAAAAAGCTCCGTTATGTTATAACACAACGGAGCCTTTGTCAAGAATATTTTTCTTGTCTTGTCCATCGCTCTATGTCAGCAAAGAGAGGGCAGCTATATGCCGCTGAGTACCCGTCCCTTTACTTCACAGGCTTCGCGGACTTCTTCTTCGGTAAAGAGTTCGTCGTTGTCCTGGCAGATGAAGTCGCCGTTGACCACTTCGGGGCATCCGGCAAGTGAGGTGAGGCGGTTGCCTGAACAGTCGAAGTTTTCTACTTCGGCGGGGGCTCCTACCAGCGAGGTGAGCTCGTTGTTGGCGCAGGAGTAGTTGCCGGTGACAAACGCAGGGCCACCGTCAAGAGAGTCGAGCATGTTGTCGGAACAGTCGAAGCTGGCTGCAACTTCCATGGGGCCGCCCTGCAGGGTGGTGAGCTGGTTGCCGGAGCAGTTGAAGTCGCCGACTATGGGAGGGGATCCAATGAGGGTGCTGAGGAGGTTCCCGGAACAGTTGATGTTGATGTATGCTCCTACAGGTCCGCCTTCAAGCGACTCGAGCATATTGTCGGAGCAGTTGAAGTCCCAGCGGACTTCCTGTGGGGCTCCTTCAAGGGAGGTCAGCCCTTTGCCGGAGCAGTCTATGTTGCCGTCCCCTGCTGTGGGGCCCATTGCCTGGGCGAATGTGAGTTGTTCAGTCATGGTTCGTGCTATTTGAATGGGGGATGCTGGCTGAGTTGCAAGGGTAAGTTACGGGATTGAGGGGACATCCTGAAAATACCAGTATTGCTTTTCCATGGCAGAGGTGGGTGGATTGCTGGTTGCGAAGAAAATCGTTCAATGAGTGTACAGCGTTCCCCCCTTGTTCATGTGTGGTAGCGTTTGCGGAGGCCAAGCTTTTCTATGCGGGTGTAGAGGGTTTTGGGATGGATGGAGAGGAGTTCTGCGGCTCCGCCTTTGCCGCTGACGCGGCCTTTTGCCTGGTCGAGGGCGTCGAGAATGAGGGTGCGCTCCATTTCACGGACCTCTTCTTCGAAGATGGCCATGCTCTGTATCCCCTTTGCGGGGTTGGGGCTGAGGGCTGCCAGGTGGCGGCTGCGGGGGGTGAGGATGGTTGAGAAGTCGAGCACGGGGCCGTCAGTGAGGATGACTGCCTGTTCTATGGCGTGGGCAAGTTCGCGGATGTTGCCTTTCCATTGGCGTTCTTTGAGTTCCTGCATGTCGCGCTCACGAATGGGGCGGTTGGGACGGCCGAATTCGCGGGCGAACTTCTGGGCGAAATGGAGGGCGAGCATGGAAATGTCGCCGGTTCTGGCCCTGAGCGGAGGGAGGAAGATGGGGAATGCGTTAAGGCGGAAGAAGAGGTCTGCGCGGAATCGTCCGGCTGCCACCTCTTTCTGCAGGTCGCGGTTGCTTGCGGCTATGACGCGGACATTGACGGGAATGAGCTTGCCGCCTCCGAGGCGTTCGATTTCGCGTTCCTGGAGAACCCGGAGCATTTTTGACTGGAGTTCAAGGGGAAGCTCTCCGATTTCATCAAGGAAAATGGTGCCACCGTCGGCGAGTTCAAATTTACCGATACGCCGGCCAGTGGCGCCTGTGAAGCTGCCTTTTTCGTGGCCGAAAAGTTCCGACTTCCGATTCAATCAGGGTGGCGGGGAGTGCGGCGCAGTTGACCCGAACGAGAACCCGTTCATTGCGGGGGGAGAGGGTGTGGATGGCACGGGCGAACAGCTCTTTGCCGGTACCGGTTTCGCCTTGAATCAGAACGGTGGCGTCGGTTGGGGCCACCTGGCTGACCCGCCTCAGAACGGCTGCAAGGGGGGCGCTGGTGCCAATGATTTCTTCAAAGTTATGAACGGCGCGGATTTCTTCCTTGAGGTAGGTGCGTTCCCCCTCAAGCCTCTGGCGGAGAGTGTCAATTTCTTCAAAGGCGAGCAGGTTCTGCAGAGCAAGGGAGAGCTGGGGAATGATGAGGTTGAGGGTGGCGAGTTCCGTCTCTTCAAAGGGTCTCCGGCTGCTGGAGATAATAAGGCCCGCATGGCTTCCGGGTGCGTCCCAGAGCTGTGCGCTGATAATGGTACAGATTCCGTAGCGCTCCTGTACTTCGGCAACAAGCCGCGACTCACGGGCAAGCTGAAGGAATCTGTCGCCGGAGTATACACCCGGATGAGCAATAAGCTCGCGGCTTTCACGCACGGCATCTTCATCTCCTGTGTGGCTCAGGCGCTCCTCCGTACTGACCGAAATGAACCGCCCCTCCTCATCATGCATGAAGTTGTCTGCCAGGCGGGGGGTACCGTCATCACCAAACACCCTTATGCCGAGATAGACGACCGGCAGAAGCTTGCTGATCTGCTCGCAGACGGCAAGAAGCATCTGGCCGCGGTCGCGGATGGTCATCAGGGCGTTGTTGACGGCAAGCTGCATGGCAGTTTCTGCCTCCCTTTGACGGAGTTCGTCATAGGCAAGGGCGTTGCTCACAGCCATGGAGATGGGGGAGGTGACGGAAGCAAGCAGGTCGCGTTCTGCCTCACTCCATGCCTTTTCATCACGCGATACAAAGTTGAGGAACCCGATGACCTCGCCTCCCGAAAGGAGGGGAGAGAGCACAATCTGGCGCATCCCGGCGTCGTAGAAGATTTTCAGAATCGGATAGGAATCGTTGCCATGGCGGCGCAGCTCGTCGCCGATGCTGACGGTTGCCACGGCTGGCTTTGTGAGAAATGGCTCAAACCATGAGCCGGCAAGTAGCCGTTTCTCGTTTGCGAACCCCTGAGCTATGGGGAAGAGGAACATCTCGAAAAAAACGCTGACATACCGGCGGTCTTTATCAATGGTGACGATGACGGCTGAATCAAACTTGAACATCAGCCTGAGCTTGTCGGTAAGGGTGTGGAAAAGCTCTTGCGGGTCGCGCACGCTTCCGACTGCATCGCTGATGTACTGGGTCAGCCGGCGGGACTCAATGAGGGAGGGATCAGTCATGGGCGGAGGCAAGATCTATTTTTTCCGGATTTTCAGGAACACCTTTTACAGAATATTCCGAATATTCCAGACTTTTCATAACAGCAAGAATATCAGAAAAAGTATCAACTGCTTTCTAATGAATATGTTATATTAATACTTCGGATGTGGCAGGTATGGCACGGGAATTGCACCGTATCTACTGCACCCTTAACAACGCAGAGGCCATGAAGCTACGATTCACTACGGCACTGATACTGATTGCGGCATTCGCCCTTCCAACGGCGTCTCATGCCGCCACCCTCACCCTCAATAATGCATTGCAGCGGGTTCGGGAGAACAGTCCCCGCCTGCGCCAGGCACGCGAAAACCTCAATGCCGCAGAAGCACGAACTGAAGGGAGCAGAAGCGGCTGGTACCCTCACCTTTCAGCAATTGCCGATTACAGCTATCGCGACCCGATTTCCGAGTACCAGGGGATGAAGTTCATGCCCGCCAACAGCTACAACGCCCGAGTTGGCGCGGAGATGACGCTGCTTGATTTCGGCCGTACAGCCAAGGGCGTCTCCATAGCGCGCTCGAGTGAAAAAGCAGCCAGCCTTTCCCTCTCCCTCACTGAACGGGACCTCGCCTATACAACCATTCAGGTGTTCCATACCATGCTCTTCCTCCGCGAAGCTGTGCTTGTGCAGGAGAAAGAGATTGCCGCGCTTGAGAAAAACCTTGAGTATACGCGGACGCGGTACCGCGAAGGGGTGGCAACACGCTTTGATTTGCTCTCCACAGAGGTTCGGCTGGCCTCGGCTGTGACAAAAAAAACAGATCTGGAGAGCGAGCTGGCCAATCAGTCCATAGCCCTCAGCCGGCTTTGCGGCTTACCTGAAGATGAGCCCGTCGGGGTTGAAGGATCGTTTGCTTCCGTTGAACAGGGAGAGGAGGAATCGTCGTTTGTTGTCTCCGCTCTCGAAAAACGCCTTGAACTGAGGCTTGCCGGGGAACATGAGCGCACGGCCATCAGAAAGACTGAGCTTGCAGAAAGGGCCTGTCTTCCCGTTATCACCGGGAACCTCTCCTGGGGAACCGCCAACGGCTTTCTGCCCGACCTTGAGGAGATGCGCCCGAATACAGCGGCAGGCGTGAGAATGGAGCTCCCGCTTTTTACCGGGTTCGCCAGCCGTTCTGAAAAACGCGCAGCACTTGCCATGCAGCGGGCAGCCGGGGCCGAACGGCTCGATACCGACCAGCAGATCCGCCAGGAGGTTCGCCAGTCACTGAACTCCCTGAGGGCCAGCCGCCAGAACATTGCCACCACAACCCTGCAGGTGAAGCAGGCTGAACTTGCCGCAGAGCACGCCCGCACCCGGTACCGCAACGGACTTGCCACTGCGCTTGACCTGCTTGATACAGAGGCCTCGCTTGCCGAGGCGGAACTCTCCAACCTGCAGGCCCGCTACACTTTAGTTATGAACACCTATGCCCTTAAACGGGCGGCGGGAGAACCGCTTGAACCCATTCAGCAACCCGACCAGAAAACACCATGAAACCTCAGGAAAAACGAATACTTGCTCCGGTTGATTTTTCAGCCGACTCGCTCCATACAATACGATACCTTGCCGAGCACCATTCCACAGGAACACGGCTGACCGTGCTTCATGTGGTTCCCGATGAGATGCAGGGTGACGAAGATACGATGCTCAGAGAGCATCTGCTTATGTTCTCTCAATACTCAGGAATCCTTGCGGATTCAGGGTGCGATGTGCGTTTTGCAGTTGCCTATGGCCATCCCGCAAAGATGATTCTGGAGAATGCCCGCAACGGGGGCGCCGGAATGATTGTTCTGGGGTCGCACGGAAGCAGCCGCCTGCTACGCCTTCTTGTGGGAAGCACTACCGAATCAGTCATGCGCCACTCTCCCTGCCCTGTTCTGGTACTGAAAACGCCGGAACTTGAGACAGAAGAGGACGACTGCCCGGACGAGGAGACGCGCGCAACAATCAACGCATAAGCACCTATGGAAGAAGTACCTGCCGGCAAAGGTTCCGGCTCAAAGCCCCCCGTCAATCCCATGCGGTACCTGGTTCTTGGAATCCTGCTTGCAATAGGGCTTGTGTTTGGGGGAATGAAGCTCTACCACTCTTTTCTCTATGAAGAGACCGACAACGCCCAGATTGAGGGGGACATCTATCCTGTAATTTCCCGCGTGCCGGGCAAGGTTATTGAGGTCATGGCGGAGGACAACGGGAAGGTTGCCCGGGGAGACGCCCTCATCAGGCTCGACTCGCTTGATTTTGTGGTGCGGCGCGACGCTGCCGTGGCTGCACTTGAAAGCGCAAAAGCCTCTGCCGAGGCCGCACGGGCGGCAATAACGGCAGCAAAGGCCAATGAGCGAAAACTCCAGGCCGATCTTCGCCGAAGCCGGAACCTGCAGGAGCAGGATGTTATTTCAAAAGCGGAGCTGGACGCGGTCACTGCGGGAGCAACCGGCTCTTCAGCAGAGCATGCTGGAGCTTCAGGGCAATACCGGGCAGCGCTTGCTTTGGTGAAGGTGCGCGAGGCGGAGCTTCAGAACGCACGCCTGCAGCTTTCCTATACAACCATCACCGCTCCGGCAGATGGCCATGTTGCCAGAAAGAATGTGCAGCCCGGGCAGTTCGTGCAGCCGGGTCAATGGCTCATCGGGCTTGTAGGCAGCAGTGAGCTCTGGGTGGTGGCCAATTTCAAGGAGACGCAGCTCACCAACATACGCCCCGGCCAGAAGGTCGACATCAGGGTTGATGCATTCCCCTCCAAATCATTCAAGGGACGGGTGGAGTCTATCTCATCGGGCACCGGCTCAAAGTTCTCCCTTCTCCCCCCCGACAATGCAAGCGGCAACTTCGTGAAGGTTGCCCAGCGGGTGCCGGTGAAAATTGTGTTTACGGAAACACCCGATCAGCCTCTTGCCGCAGGAATGAGTGTGGTAGCGGATGTCAGGGTGAAGTGAGGACTCAGCCATGAGCGGAGCAGCTGCAGCCGGGGCATACGAAGACGGACACACTTACGAAACCGGGTTCCGGAAGGCAATCATCACCATTACGGTGATTGTGGCCGCAATGCTGGAACTAATCGACACCACAATCGTCAATGTGGCAATCAGCCACATCAGCGGCAACCTCGGCGCCAGCATTGAGGATGTTTCGTGGGTTATCATCAGCTACGCAATAGCCAATGTCATTGTCATCCCTCTCTCCGGGTTTCTCGGAAACCTGCTCGGGCGGCGCACTTACTTCATTGGCTCCATCCTTCTCTTTACTTTGGCATCGCTGCTCTGCGGCATAGCCGACAACATCTGGACGCTGGTCTTTTTCCGCTTTATTCAGGGCATAGGGGGCGGGGCGCTTCTGCCCACATCCCAGGCCATTCTCTATGAGACCTTCCGGCCTGAGGAGCGGGGAGCGGCCACAGGCATATTCTCAATGGGCCTTGTGCTCGGCCCCACCATCGGGCCGCTTCTCGGGGGGTATCTGGTTGATTACCTGAGCTGGGAGTGGTGCTTTTTCGTGAACATTCCTGTGGGGCTTCTGGCCTCATGGGCAGCCTTCACCTTCATTCGTGAACCCAAGGTGCGGCACACGGTCAAAAAAATCGACTGGGCGGGAATAGGTCTGCTGGCGGTGGGCATCGGGTCTCTGCAGTTCATTCTTGAGCGGGGGGAATCAAAAGACTGGTTCGCAACACCCTACATCACCTGGTTCACCATTATCGCAATTGTCTGCCTTGCTGCTTTTGTGTGGTGGGAGCTGCACACCGAGCACCCGGCGGTGGACCTCAGCGTGCTGGGGCGAAGCAAGAACCTGGCCATTGCTGCTGTGCTCACCTTCATTGTGGGTTACGGCCTTTACGGAACGCTGTTTGTGTTTCCGGTGTTCGTGCAGCAACTTCTGGGCTTCACGGCCGTTCTGACCGGCCTTGTGCTCTTTCCCAGCGCCATGCTGACGGGGGCCATCTCCATGCCGCTGGGCATAGCCCTGCAGAAGGGGGCATCGCCGAAACTGCTGATGGCATTCGGGATGGCGGCCTTCATGCTCTTCAGCTGGGAGCTTGGGCAGCAGACCATGCAGTCGGGGGCTACACAATTTTTCTGGGTGCTGCTGCTTCGGGGGCTTGCTCTCGGGTTCATTTTCATTCCTGTCACCATGCTGGCCGTCACAGGTCTGCACGGGCGCGACATCGGCCAGGCCACGGGATTGAACAACATGGTGCGCCAGCTCGGAGGCTCGTTCGGCATTGCCATCACCAACACCTACATCGCCAAACGGGTGGCCGCCCACAGGGTGGATCTCATCAGCAGCCTCTCCCCCTTCGACCACGAAGCAGTCCTCCGTCTTGACGCCATCGGCCAAACCATGCAGACAAGTGGAGCACTCTCGCCCGTTGATGCCGGCTATGCAGCAACGCGCGCGCTTGAGGGCACGGTGATGGCCCAGAGCCACCACCTTGCCTACATGGACGCCTTCATGCTGATTGCCGTCCTGTTCCTCTGCTGCCTGCCGCTCCTGTTCTTCATCAGAGAGGAGAAGGGTTCAGGAAAGGGAGCAGGCGGGGGTCATTGACGGCAGGCAGGGCCGGGGAGCGTTTTTCAACCGGATTCTGCCTTGCGGTAGCGGTCGTAGTCGGCGCGGACGCGGGGGCTGTAGAAGATTATGGCGATTGCTGCTATGAGGGTAACGAGGCAGCCGATGCGGATTGCCGGCCCGGTGCCGAACTGCTCTGAGAGCCAGCCGACTTCAAGGTTGCCGATTGGCATAAACCCCATGAAAACCATCATATAGAGGCTCATCACCCTGCCGCGGTACCGGTCGTCAACGGTTCCCTGCAGGGTGGCGCTCATTGTAGCTACTGCTGCCACAAGGCCGAGGCCACAGAGGAAGAGAAAGAAGTAGGCGAGGGGGAGCCAGGAGGTCCAGGTGAAGGCGGCGAGGGAGAGGGAGAAGAGAATGGTGCCGCCGGAGATGAACACCATGCGGTCGATGGTGCGGGAGTACATGGAAACAAAAATGGTGCCCAGTACGGAGCCGAGCCCGGAAACGCCGTAGAGGTAGCCGAGGCCGGTGGCGTCCATCTGGAACGAGCGTTTGGCGATAACCGGCAGCATGGTAACATAGGACCATGCAAAAATGGAAATGATGGCAATAAAGATGACGATGGTGCGGATGATGGGGTGGTTGAGCGAGTAGCGGAGACCCTCGCGGATAGCCTCAATCGGATGAACCCGCTCGCCCTCAGGGGCCAGCATGCCGGCGGAGCGGATGAGGAGCAGGGAAACGATGACGGCCAGAAAGCTGAACCCGTTTGCAATGAAGGCAGCTCCTGTTCCGGCTGCCGCAATGATGAAGCCGGCAATGGCGGGACCTATGACGCGCGAGCCGTTATAGATGGCGGAGTTCATGGCTATGGCAGAGGAGAGATGTTCCCGCTCGACCATCTCGCTGAGAAAGGCTTGAAGGGCGGGCACATTGAGTGCGTTGACGCAGCCGAGAAGGAAGGAGAGGAGGAGAATGACGGGCATTGTCACCGTACCTGTGAGAACGAAAATGCCGAGTATGAAGGCCAGCATCATTGCCGCTGTCTGGGTCCAGAGCAGAATGGTACGGCGCGGGTAGCGGTCAACAATAACACCGCCGAAGAGTGAGAGAAAGAGTGTGGGAAGGGTGGAGGCGGCGGCAACAAGACCAACATCGAAAGCCGAATCGGTAAGTTCAAGCACAAGCCAGCCCTGGGCAACCATCTGCATCCAGGTGCCAACCATGGAGACCACCTGGCCGGGGAAATACCGGCGGAAGTTGAGGCTCCCGAAAGCGGGAAAAGCTTCAAGAAGTTTTTTGGAAATGCGGCTTCCCGGGTGCGGGGCGCTACTGTCCTGCATAATCGCCCTCAACTGCGGCGTCACCGGGATCCAGAGACTCAGTCACGCTGTAGTCGTGCCCTACAATCAGGTGTGCCCTGTAGCGGAAGGCGCTGATGTCGTCATGCTCTTTTTCCAGCACCCGCAGGCGGTAGGTGTCATTAGCCTCTTTGCCGCGAAGCGTCTGGCTCTTTTTTGTTTCGCGCCAGGTAAGGTCGATGTAGACGCAGAGGTCTGCATCGCGAATGCCAAGAGCGTAGAGTCCGTCAACAACCAGCACATCGGCTTTGCTGAAGTCGGTGATGAGGCGGTCGATTTCGCCGCTCACAATATCAACGCACGGCATGAGCGACTGGCGGTCGCTGCGGAAATCGGCAATATTGCTTTTGAGCAGGTCCCAGTCGTACTCGCCCACACCCACATGCTCGAAGTTGTCGGCAAGACGCCATGCAAGACGCTCCGAGGGGGGAATCCTGTAATAGTTGTCTGTGTGAAGAATCTTGGGGCGAACACCCTCTTTTTTGAGCCGTACGGCAAGGGAGTGGGAGAGTTCGCTCTTTCCGCTGCCCGACTCGCCCGATATGGCCACAATGTACTTGTGCCCGGAATGCTCTTTCTGAAGGGTCTGGAGCTCGATTATGACCCGTTCTGCTATGACGGCCGCTGCCGCTATGTGCTTTTCACTGATAAGTAAAACATCACCCAGCATAGAGGAACTTGTTTTCAGCCCCGAAATAATCCGCCGGTTCTGGAGCGGCGGGAAATGGCGGAGGGCGGGTTCAACAGACTGTGAGAATATACGCCTTTTCCATACAATACACAGCCTGTTACCCCCCCGACCCTCTCCCTTCTTCCTGCACTCCGCCTGCCCGGCAGTCGGCACGGGGAAGTTCACAGCAACTGCAATGATCCTCCATCAGCTCCCCGCTCCTGTGCCGTTCCTCCCTGCCACATCGTTCTTCTCCAGTCTGCGGGCTATCATGGGTGCTGCTTTGGCGGCTGCATCGTGAAAACATTACTGATCGTTGTTCGGGTGCCATACCTCTTTGTTCTCTCGTTCAGGTTCTTTTGCCGAAGAGCCGGCAATACTCTCTTTCCGTATCGCTGTCGGCAGTAGTAACAGTGATGCCGGCAGGAATCGTTCGGTAGAGCGAACTGAAATTTTTAACGCAGGTGGAGGAAGAGAAGAAAATCTCATCAATGAACTCCAGGTCAATACTCTCCTCCTGTTCCTGCTGACCGTGCAGATAAACGCTCAGCGGTGTAACGGTGTTGCCCAGAGCTGAAAGCTCGTTCATCAGGTAACCGTCAACAAGGTTGGAACCGGGAAGGAGCACCTTTTTTCCGGTGATGGCGCGCTCTTTGAGCCGGATGGCAATATCGGAAGGGCTGTCGGGCTCAAGTGCAAGATCGGCTATAATGCCATACTTCTGGAGTTCGGTTGCTGCCGGCCGTCCGAGCGTGCAGATGGTACAGTTTGCCAGATGACGCACATCGCGGTTGAACTCCATCAGGTAGGTGAAAAAATACTTGACGGCAAACCTGTTCGGGAAAAAGAGCACCGGATAGTCGGCAACATTGGAAATGCTCTCCTCGAGCCTGTCGCGATCGGCCTCATCCACCCGGCGGCAGGGAAAGTTCACAACAAGCCATTCCCTGCTGCTGTAGCGCCTGGGGTCGGCGTCTCCCGTCAGCACTTTCTTCTTCCTGCTGAACCAGTTGTTTTCAATGAACTGGTTGATGTTCTCGCCGATAATGAGGAGGGCGGGAGAGTAGGCCGCGCGCTCTTTTCTGCGGAGCTCCCCCAGAGTTCCCGTCCAGACTCTCTGATTGTAACGGGTGGCATTCTGGACAATGGCAACCTTGGTCTCTTCAGGACGCCCTTTTTTCACAACGGCATCAAGTACCTCGTGCACAGAAGAGGCCACCATGTAGTAAACCAGGGTATCGGCATCGGGCACCTGTATCTTGTTGACGGGATGGCCGGTGCAGAAAGCAACGGACGAGGAGACCTTGCGCATGGTGAGGGGTATTTCACTGTATGCGCTTGCCCCGTGGGCTGCAGTGATGCCGGGAATGATTTCGTAGTCTATCCCATACTTTCTGAGCACATCAATCTCCTCTCCGCCACGGCCGAACACGAAGGGGTCTCCCCCTTTGAGCCTCACAACCGTTTTCCCCTCCAGGGCATGGCGGGCAATCTCCTCGTTGATTGCGTCCTGTTCGAAGTGGTGGCTGTCTTTGCGTTTGCCGGTATAGATTTTCAGGCCACCGAACTGGTCGATGATTGCGCTTGTCACCAGATCGTCATAGAGAATGACATCGGCATCCTGCAGCGCCCGCACAGCCTTCAAGGTGAGGAGTTCAGGGTCGCCGGGGCCGGCTCCGGCTATAAAGACATATCCTTTTTTCGCTGTATCGCTCTTTTTTTTCATGGTGCACTGCTTTAAGCGTTGGTCTTCGTCGGCACTCTTTTTGAGAGAAAGAGCTCTTTTATGGCATTTCTCCACTCAACTGAGCGCCGGGCGTTGCGGCCGTCGGATGAGACACTGACGGTCATTCCCTCATGGCGGAACAGGGCGGGAGAGATGAAGTCGGAATCGTTGCGGTTATCGGCTATGTTGCAGAGAATTCCCTTCTTTTGCGCATCATCCAGCACGCGGCGGTTCAGGCCCTCATCGGGAGTGCATGCATAGACAAGAAAAAATCCGTCAAGGTCGGAGGGTTCATAGGTTTTGTTGAGCACCTGCACCCCTGTGCATACAACTTCGTCACTGCATGCGGAGTCAAGCACGGTAACGGCAGTACTGAACTGAAGAACCGCCTGCAGTTTGTGCATGGCAAGCACGCCTCCACCCACAAAGAGAATTTTTTTACCGTCAATACGGATGTTGAGAGGAAGAAAGGTGCTCATAGCCCCTCCCGTTCCAGCTGTGCCGAAGCGGTGATTTTGAGCAGAACGGTCATGAGGAGCACTGCACCTGCCCATATCCCGGCAGTCAGAAGAAGTTCCGGCACTGCCGGTGCGTAGCCGGCTGCAGCCGAAGCATCTTTCAGCTGTCCTGCAAGAATAAGCGTCAGACCACTCTGGAGCCAGACAGAGAGCGCCAGAAGAGATCCCAAAGAAGCGGCGGCAATGAATGAACGGCGAAGGGAGGGCACGAGTAAAAGCCCGGTTGAGAGGGTGCCGGAAAAAAGCGCAAACCATGAAACCACTGCGAAAGGGGAGTTGCCGTAGAGAAGGGCAAGCGCGGCAGTGTCTGCCGTCATGTTGCCAAGCATGGCCGTTGCGGCGTCCAGCCCCGTAAGGGCAAGGAAGACGAGCCCTGCCCACGCGCCAACAGCGGCAAGCCGTTCCAGCGTTTCCTCTCCGGCCTTGAATCCTGCCAGCTGTTCAGCCGTCACCGCCATCAGCAGCATAATGCCTGCTCCCGCCGCAACCCCCGAGGCCATCAGGCGGGGGGCTAGAAGTGCAGATGTCCAGAGTTCACTGCCGGGCACAACAGCCAGCGTGAAGGCGGAAATAACCGGAAGGGCAATTCCTGCCGGAATGGCAACCATGACGGCAGAACGAATCCACACCGGGGGCTTCACTCCCTTACGCATTGCCCCAACCTGCGCCCAGCCGACTGTAAGGGTGAGGGCAAGGAAAAGAAGCAGGAGTGGCACCTGCCAGGAGGCGGGAGCGCCGGGCGAAGGGTTCAGGAGCAGCGTCAGAATACGGCGCTGCATGCCGAGGTCGGCAGCAATGAAGAACAGGCTCATGGCCGAAGCCGTAGCGCCGAGAAATGCCGCCAGCGGGGCAAGGGAGGCAAGGAACGAATGTTTCTGAAGCGTCCCGGGCACCAGTATGGCAAGCGAGGCTGCGGCAATGGAGGCAAGAAAGGGCAGCTGTGCATGGTAGAGCCCCCAGATGGCATTGTTGCCCATCCCGGTATGGACGAACCCGTCCGCGCTCTGCAGGGCGGAGGCGTACACGCCCCCTGCCGCCACCACGAGAAGTGCGAGGCTCCATATCCTGTAGTTGCGGCGTCCTTTAAGTGCTTGTTCAATCATGGCGGATCCTTAAATGATATAGAAAACTGAGGGCCTTGTACCGAGCTCCGGCTTCCTTTGCAGCGTTTCGCTGCTTTCAAGGAGCCTGCGGATTTCGGATGAGGGGTCGTTAAGGTTTCCGAACGAGATGGCTCCTTCGGGACAGGCCTCTACGCATGAGGGCTTTTTGCCACGCACGAGACGGTCGGAACAGAAATTGCATTTTTCCACCACTCCGCGCTGACGGGTTGGATACTCAACGGTCGGGTTTTTGAGGGCGGCACGAGGGTCGCTCCAGTTGAAGCTGACCTCCCCGTATGGGCAACTCTGCATGCAGGAGCGGCAGCCCACGCACCGGTGATAGTCTATGGCCACAATGCCGTCAGTGCGTCGGAAAATGGAGCCGGTCGGGCATGCACGGGCACATGAAGGCTCGGCGCAGTGGTTACAGAGCGCTGGAACAGCCGCTGTGGAGGCGCAGAGGGAACCAAGCAGCTCCCTTCCATTCTCTTTATGCATCCACTCTATCTTTCCTTCAGGGCTGGCAATGTCAGGCACATTATGGGTATGATGGCACGACTCAATGCAGAGGGTGCAGCCCTCAGGGCAGCGCCGTGTGTCGAACAGCATCCCCCAGCGCAGGCCCTGCTCACCCGGCACAGCCGCCCATGCAGCGGAGGTGGTGCGCTCAAACCCTCCTCCAGTCAGTAGGCCGGAAGCTGCTCCCATTCCAGCAAGCAGGCCCATGCCCGCCTTGCGGATAAACTCTCGTCTGTCGTTTTTCATCATGGTGTTTCCAGTGGCGATATATGGCAATTCCAGCAGTTGGGCTGCACATTTGCGTAGGCGTGGCAGCTGAAACAGAAGTAACGGTTGGAGCCGTGGCAGGCAAGACAGGTGGAAAGGTTCTTCTGAAGCTTCCTTCCGTCAGCCGTTTCATGCACCGCATCGGGACCTTCATGAGCTGCGGTGTTTTTCCAATCCTCCAGCACCTGCATGTGGTGCGTGTGCATATACTCTTTTGGATAGACGCAGGAGCTGCTGTCCACCGCAGCGGTTTGAGCTGCGGGTGCCTCACCTTCGGTTCCGGCATGGAACGAAAAGAGCAGTGCCATGAGAAGAGCGGCAAGCAGCCCGATGAAAAGAATATGTCTCTTACGCATCGTCATCCTCCCCCTCTTCGGCCACGGCCATCGGGTTCTCCCTCAGGTCTTCGGTTCTGGGTGTTTCTCCCTCCATCACAAGAGCGTTACCAACCAGCTCGTGAAGGCCGTAAACAGCAACACCCGGGTTCCAGTAGCGCATGAGAGGAGGCAGGGTTGCCCGGTCAATGGCGCAGATGGTTACCAGTGCGTTGACCTGGTGCTGTTTTTTGACTGTTCTCACTGCGTTGGCTCTTGGAAAACCGCCTCTCATGCGCATTTCCATAAACTCTTCAGCGTTGATGCCGCTTCCTGAACCGCAGCAGAAGGTTTTTTCCCGGATGGTGTTCTCCGGCATTTCATTGAAGGAGCTGCAGACCGAATTGAGAACGAAACGCGGCTCTTCAAGCATTCCCATCCCGCGCGACACATTGCACGAGTCGTGAAAGGTTGTTCGAAGATGGTTGTTGCGGCTCGGGTCGAGCTTCAGCTTTCCGTGCTTGATGAGGTCGGCCGTGAACTCGGCGATATGCACCATTTTGGTTGATGCCGCATTGGTGAACTTTGTGCCGGTAATGGGCGAGACCGGCTCCTCAAGAAAGTCGGCAGGGCCGTTCATGGTGGCCATGTACTGGTGCACCACCCTCCACATGTGGCCGCACTCGCCGCCAAGAATCCATTTTACCTTCAGCCGCTCGGCTTCGTGGTACATTTTGGCGTTCAGCTTCTTCATCATCTCGTTCGTGGTGAAGAGGCCGAAGTTACCCCCCTCGGAGGCGTAGGTGCTGATGGTGTAGTCGAGCCCTATGTGATGGAACAGCAGCAGGTAGCCCATCATGGTGTAGACTCCAGGGTCGCCGAACACATCGCCTGAGGGTGTGATGAAGAGTATCTCCGCCCCCTTGCGGTTGAAGGTGGGGTTCACCGTTATTCCGGTGAGCTCCTCAATGTCGTCAACCAGCGACATGATGTTCTGCACAAAGGTGTGTGGCTCAATTCCAAGGTGGTTGCCGGTACGGTTGCAGTTGGCTACCGGAGCAAGAATCCAGTTGTTGTTGACGCCAATCAGGTTCAGCAGTTCGCGGGCCACCATGGTAATTTCGGCCGTGTCGATGCCGAGCGGGCAGAACACGCTGCAGCGCCGGCACTCGGTGCACTGGTAGAAGTAGGAGTGCCACTCTTTAATGACTTCCGCGGTGAGCTTGCGCGATCCGGAAAATCCTTTGAGGATTTTCTCCACCATGGGAAAGTCGTTCCGGTAAACGGAGCGAAGCAGCTCAGCACGGATGACCGGCATGTTCTTGGGGTCGCCGGTACCGAGAAAGAAGTGGCACTTGTCGGCGCAGGCGCCGCAGCGAACGCAGGCGTCAAGATAGAGCTTCAGCGAACGGAACTTCTTGAGCCTCTCCTTGAGGCCGTCGTGTATGGTTTTCTGCCACCCGTCGGGGAGCTGCCAGTCCTCATCGGTGGCGGCCCATTTGCGGGGGTTGGGGAACCCGATTTCTGTGAGGGTTTCGGGTTTGCCGGGAAAACACCAGTTCCCGTCATGGAAATCAACCGGCATCTCCCACCACTCCCTGTCGGCCCGGGCTCCTTTCAGGGGGGTCGGCTTCTCCAGGAACTCTCGTGCGAGCTGGGCTTTTCTTGGTGCGTATTTTGACATGATCAGTCCTTTTCAACCGGAAGGCCGGCTTTTTTCATCTTTTCACGAAACTCGTCCTCGTACTCGGCATAGGTGCGGAACTTCCCGGGCTTGTTCCAGGGGTTCCGGTGCAGTTTCTCGCGGCTGTTGTTCGCCAGATTGCGCGTGGGGCTGAGAAATATCGCCCCCGCGTGCATCAGCTTGCTGAAGGGGAAATAGATGGCCAGCATCGAAACAAGAAAAAGGTGGACGAAGAAGAGTGCACCGATGTCACCCGGCGCTTCAAAACTGAAGGAAACAAGACCCATCATGAGTGCCTTGATGGAGAGAATGTCAACCTTTTCGAGGTAGCGCATACCCATGCCGGCAAGAACAATTCCACCTATCAGAAAGAGCGGGAAAAAGTCGGTCTGAAGGGAAATGATGCGCAGCTTCGCATCCCTGATTCTTCGTGCAACAAGAAAGGTAAGGGCAGCGAGCACAATGGCGTCGGTCATAAAAAATGCAGGGAGCGTCAGCTCCAGAAAGCTGTCGGCATGCTCAAGAGCGGCAATGAAGGCCGGAGGCTCAAGAAAGAAAAAGCGTGCATGGCGAAGCCCTATGATGAGAAGCGACCAGTGAAACGCAAGCCCCCCCATCCAGAGCCATTTGCTTGAGGCGTACACCAACTCGGGACCGGTATGGAGTTCGGCTTTGGTGTTGCGGAACAGCGAGCGGAAAAAGAGGACCTCCGAGAGCACCCGGACGGCAGCGCCAAAACGGGTGGAGGGGCTTTCAAGGTGGTTCTGCTTCACCCAGTCAAGCGACTTCTCCTGCCCGCAGGTAGTAACAATCGGGAAGGGAACGGGACGGCGAAGCCAGTCAAACAGACGCCACAGGAAGCCCGCCACGAAAATGAACGCAGCAGCGTAGGGAATGATGACGCCGAACAGATACGACATGTTGGCATAGGTAACTGCCACATAGGGAATAAGGGCAAGCAGGGCCACCATGATGAGAGGTATAAAAACTTTTTTCATGACACTGTGCTCCTCAAAAGCATGTGAAGCTGGCTGCGGGTCTCTTCCACTTTCAGCTGATAGATTTTTTCACGGTTCTCCAGGAACCGGTCGAACGCCTCAAAGGTTATCGCATCTATGCGGGCTTTGAGGGCCCGGGTGTCGGTCGATGCAGGAGCCTTCTCCATAATCAGCTCCCCCAGGAGAGGGAAAAGCGAAAGAGCAACAGAGGGGCGCAGCGGCTGGACGGCAAAAATGCGGGCAATGCTGTTGATTCCTTCCCCGCAGCTCTCCCCGTTCCCGTCAAAATTGTCGAGCACCATACTCATGCCCTCCAGGAGCGCCTCGCCGGTCGGGGTGCCGGAAGCCATTTTCTCAGGAAAAAGAGCGAGAGCGCTCTGGAGCCACTGCTCAAGAATCGCGCTTTTGCGCTCACCAGGTATCTGTTGCCAATTGCTTTTCATGATTCCTCTCTCTTTACACTTTACAGCCAGCTGTTGACCTGATGAGCCTCTACAAGGTCGACGAATCCGTCGTAACCGATTCCCTCAACTCCGGGAGCAACGCTGCTGATGCCTCGGGCGTCAAGGTCGGGCTGCAGGGCGAAGACAGGACTTGTTTTCTGCAGTGCGGCAATGGCGTCGGTGAACCGATTGCCGTTCTGCACGGCGTAAACACCGTTCTCAATGAAGAGAACCGGATCACCCGGCTGAACAAAACGGATGCACTCTTCCATTGCGGGGCTTTCAAACGGGGATGTATTGATGGTATGCAGCATGATGCTCTCTCAATGTTACTGGGTTTAGGGTAAACTGGCTTCAGTGGTGAATGACGACATCCTGCTCACTCATCCGGCGTCCGATTTCGGCCGAATCGAGCAGTTCCACATCCACAAGAAGATCATCTTCAGTGAGGCCACGCTCTGCAAGCGACACACGGTCCACATAGAGTTTCTCCACATCATAGCCGTCAAGGGCCATAAAGGTTTTGGCGAACCCTTTCATAGAAATGCCTTCGGTGTTCTGGTTCTTTTTCAGGGCATAGACCCCGTCGCCTATGAATGCGATGGAAAGATCCTGCTCGTAGGCCGCCATGATGAGAATCATCTCCAGACCCTCATAGGTGTAAATTGAACCGTGAGGCGCACGGCGCATCACATGCATGATTTTTTTAACATTGTCTTCCATGGTGCTCAGTCTCCAAAGGTTAAGAGGCGGTCGTTTCTGATTGCGATGTCGGTAAGGGTGCCGAGTCCGGTGATTGAGCCCCCTTCAATCATGATGTCGTCGGTTATGCCGCGCCGTTTCGAGGCGGCAATGCAGGCGAGAATCTCCACGCCGTGCTCTTTTGCCATGTTGCTCCAGCGTGCCGCAATGTTGCGGTCGTCCTGGGGCGGATCGGTCAGATTGGTCGCGTTGATGACACCGTCGTTGTAAAGAAACACGGCGTCAACCGTGTGGCCCTTTTTGATGGCAGCCTCGGCAAACTTGTATGCCGTATCGGCCGCCTGATGGTTGTAGGGCCCTTCCTTGAGCAGAATTCCTATGTTCACCTTTTCACTGTTTAGAATGGTTGCTGAAAACGATGAGGCAGTGCGCCCCTCATGCGGCCTTGTTCAGGACGGCATCATAAAGCTTCGTCCAGGTATTCGTGCTGGATGCGAAGGGGGCCTCCTGATATCGGCAGAAATAGAGCGCTCCTGCTGCCAATTCAAGGTCCCCCTGCTTCAGCGCACGAAGCGCCTTGCGTCCCGAAGCAGCGGCATCGGCGCCGGTAAGCTGTACCTGCTTCCAGTAGTTGACTGCCTCCCGGCGGAACACCGCTGTTCGTGGCAGCGCTTCGGCCTCTTTGAGAGAGGGAACGGAAACATTGCGGCTGCCGAAAGCAACCGGCCATCCCGTTTCAGCCCAGCGCTCCGAGGCGTCTATGGCCTGCTGAACAAGCCCGATGAGTTCTTCGTACATGGTTAATCGACTCCCTGATTTTTTGTTGTCACTGGTTCTAGAGGCCTTCGCCCATGCCCATCTGTATATACCCCGAGGGGCAGACCAGCGAGCAGAGGTGGCAACCAACACATTTTTCATAATCGGTTTCCACAACCTCTCCCTGAGGGTTGTCGCGGTAGCGGATAACGGCCTCCTGCGGACAGAACGAAACGCACTGTTTGCAGTCGAAACAGAGCCCGCAGCTCATGCAGCGCTCAGCTTCGGCCTTGACCTCTTCAGGAGTGAGCGCCTGCAGCAGCTCCTCATGGTTGCCTACTACATTCTCGATCTCCCGGTTGATGCGCTTTGCCCGGGGTGCGGGAAGGAAGTACAGCAGGTCCTGCCGCTGCGCCTTGGCAATGTCCTGACGCACCGGCTCGGGAAGAGCCTCACCCCGGAGGAAAGCGTCAATTGACTCCGCTGCCTTGCGGCCATGGCCCACAGCCGTGGTGATAAGATCTACCTTGATGGCGTCACCGCCACCGAACACATTCTCACGGCCCGGAAGGCGGAAGTAGCGGTCTACCTTCATCCAGCCGGTGCCGTTCGAGACCGCTTCAAAACCGCTCAAGTCGGCACTCTGCCCGATTGCGGCAACCACCATGTCGCCCTCTATCTCAAAGGTTTCACCGGTGGAACGGTAGCGGAGGAAGGGGATGGGAGAGTTCCAGCCATCTTCGCCTTTCTCTTTTTTCTCCATTTTCGAACAGCAGAGAGCGCGGACACCCTCACCACTTTTCAGAACCTCAACCGTTCCGCTCTGGTAATGCACTGTTGCGCCTTCACGGACAGCGTCGTCGAACTCGTTCTCAAAACATGCCATCTCTTCACGCGGCACGGCGGAGACCAGAACGGCCCGGGAGCCAAGACGAAGAGCGAGACGGGCTACATCCATGGCCACATTGCCGTCACCGATGACAATAACTTTTTTGCCGACCGGGATGTCGTCGCCGAGAACCTCGTAGTTGCGCAGAAAGTCAATGGCGTTGGTCACTCCCTGTGTTCCCTCGAATCCGGGAACAGGCATGGAGCGGCCAACCTGTGCGCCGATGCCAACAAAAACAGCGTCGAACTCTTTTTCAAGCTGCTCGAGCGTAACATCCACGCCAACCCTCACTCCCATGCGGGTTTCAATGCCGAGATCTGTAATGCGTTTGATTTCGGCTTCAAGAACAGCGCGATCGACCCGGTAACCCATAATGCCGTAGAGGACCATGCCCCCAAGCTTCTGGTTCCCATCAATTATGGTAACCGCGTGTCCCTTGCGGCGCAGCTGGTAGGCTGCCGACAGCCCTGCCGGACCGCCGCCGATGACCGCAACGCGCTTTCCTGTGTCGGGGCCTGCTGCGGGAAGCCTCAGCCCCTCTTTGATTCCGTAATCACCAAGTGCCTGCTCAAGTGCGTTGATGGCAACGCTCCCGTCATGGTACTGGCGGTTGCAGCCGTTCTCGCATGGGTGGGGGCAGATTCTGCCCATGACCGCCGGAAACGGGTTTCGGTCGACAATGGTTTCCCAGGCTGCTTTCCAGGGATCGTCCGTTTTGTCGACCCCGTTGAGGAAGCGCTGGTAGCCACGGATGTCTTCGCCTGCCGGGCATTCTGACGAGCAGGGCGGTGTCTGGCGAACATACACCGGGCACTTGTGGCTGTGATCTCCAAATGCAACAATCTTGCCGTCCCCCGTCTCTTCNCTGTAAGCGGGGAACTGGTAGTTTGTTGCGAAATCGAGAATTGGATTGGATTCTCCCATCATTGATATCTCCTTTGGCTAAAAGCGGACATGAGCCGACTGGTTGAAGGTGGTTCTCGCATGACGGTAGCTGTCAATCATATCCTCGTCAAAGGTGAGCCCTGTTTCTTCAAAGAAACGCTTCCACCCGATACGGTTGATCCACTCGCCGACACGCTCCCAGGGGCGGCCGCCAGCTTTGTAAGCAGTCAGGATACGGCCAACCGCATCAGTCACTTCCGGCCAGCGGGGAGGGTTGTTGGGCAGGTTGTGGGCAACAATGCTCATGGTCGAGGGTTTTGAGCGGGCGTTGCTGTTCTTTCCGCCAACCCAGATTGCAAACTTGGAGTGCTCGGGATGATTTATTTCCATTGCCGGGCAGGCACCGAAGCATGCTCCGCAGCAGATGCACTTGGCCTCGTCCACCATCAGTGAGCGCTTTCCGTTGACCACTGTCGGGCGGATGGCGGCAACCGGGCAGCGGGCAACCGCTTTGGGAAGCTCGCAGATCATCGACAGGTGATCGTGATTGATGCGGGGAGGACGGGTATGCTTCACCACAACGGCAATATCGGCCTGGCCACCGCAGTTGATGGAGCAGCAGGAGGTGGAGAGTCGCACCTTGTTGGGCATCTCCATATGCTTGAACTCGTTGTAGAGCGTGTCCATCATCGACTTCACCACACCCGACGCATCGGTTGCGGGAATGTCGCAATGGAGCCACCCCTGGGTGTGCGATACCGACGACACGCAGTTACCGGCGCCGCCTACAGGGAAGCCCATGGCCTCAAGGTCGCGGATCATCGGCTCTACATTCTCACCGTTCGGAGTAAGAAACTCAACATTGTTGCGGACGGTAAAACGGAGGTGTCCGTCACAGTAGCGGTCGGCAATGTCGCAGAGCTGGCGCACCATGTCCACAGTATCCTGACGGGGTGTTCCTGCGCGGACAGTGAAAAGGGTGTCGCCGCTCTCGCCAACATGCTTCAGCACACCGGGACGGGGAATTTCATGATACTTCCATTTACCGTAGTTGTTTATCACCACCGGGTGGAGCGCCTCTTTGTAGGTGTGGGGGCCCGACTCTATGGTCTTCCATGTTCTTTCAGGACTGCTCATAATGTTCATTCAGTTTTGCATGGTTGATGCAAGTGCCTGCGATGGCTCACGCCAGCTCAGTACTTTGCCTTGAAATAGGGATTATCGCGGGGCCTGGATACCTGATTGATGTCCACATCAAGCCCGACGCCGTCCAGGAACTGCCGAAGACCGACGCGCTCAATGGTTTCGCCGATCCGCTCGTGGTCAAGACCATTGTCATCCCACCAGTCGATAATCTCCTCTACCAGCTCCATGAACTTTTCGCGATCCTCTTCTGTCTCCATTTTCATGAAAGGAATGATCAGGGAACCCATGTTCACGCCAACTTTCAGGGTGTTCTTTCCGCCCATAAGCAGCGATATCCCCCGTTCTTTTCCCGGAGAGAGCGCCTTGGGCATTGCATTCAGGCAGTGCATACAGCGCACACAGTCGCGGGTATCAATCTTCATGCCGCCATCTTCAAGCGAAATGGCCCGTGTGGGGCAGAGGTTGATAACCTGGTTGACCAGCGCGTCGACGCCCTTCTCTTCAATCCACTCTTTCACTGCCGCCTCGTCCACCTGGATGGCATCTTTCCATGTGCCGATGACGGCAAGGTCGGAACGCATGATGGCGTTGGTGCAGTCGTTCGGGCAGCCTGAGAACTTGAACTTGATTTTATAGTTCCATTCGGGGCGGTGAAGCTGGCCCACAAAGTGGCGGAGCGCATGGAGATGGAGCTCAAGGTTGTCATAACAGGCCTGCTCGCAGCGGGCCGGACCGGCGCACGAAACTGCCGTACGCATTCCTGCGCCTGCGCCACCAAGATCCCATCCTTTTTCATTCAGCTTGTCGAAGCACTCCTGCACATTGGCCTCATCAATACCCTGCAGCATAATGTCGCCGGTCTGGCCATGCAGGGTCAGCATACCGCTGCCGTACTCTTCCCAGATGTCGCACAGTTCGCGAAGCATTGCTGTATTGTAATGCAGCCCCGGAGGCGGCTGAATACGCATGGTGTGGAACTCCGCAGCCTCGGGAATTTTATCCTTGATCATCGAGTAACGGGTAATAACGCCGGCTCCGTAGCCGTCAACCGTCACAAGCCCGCCCTTCCAGTAACCCATCTTGGTGTTGTATGAATACTCAAGCTGGTCCATGACGCCACGAAGCATCGGTTTTTTCGTTCTCTCGGCAAGATTCTTGAAGCCAGAGACAAAACTTGGCCAGGGGCCTTTTTCCAGTTCGTCAAGCATCGGCGTCGGGTTCAGAAACTTCTCACCACACCCGCCATTTGAGTGGCTGCATCCATGCGAACCGCATGCTGATGCCCCTTTGTTTTCTTCCATTGTTTCTCCTGTTGATTCTTCAGAAAATTTCGGCCCACCGGCCCTGCTACAGTCTCTTACACACAACCGGTCGGCTTCGGCAGCCCGGCAACCTTACAGGCCTGAAGCGCAGGGCCTTTAGGGAACAGTCCGTAGAGGAACTCGCTCGCCTCTTTCTTGTCCATACCCTTTTCGGCGGCAATCGCCTTGGTAAGAACCTTTACAGCCGGGGCAATCTGGTACTCGTCGTAGTAGTTGCGAAGGAACTTCACCAGCGACCAATGCTCGTCGCTCATCTCAATTTCTTCACCTTCGGCAAGCTGGCCGGCAATCTCTTCAGTCCAATCTTCAAGATTGACCAGGTAGCCGTTCTCATCTGTCTCGATGGTGGTGCCGTTGATAACTATTCCCATGATGATCTCCTCTTTGAATGTTTGTTGATGATGAAAAACAATATCACTGACTTCTTAATATAACCATATAGTTATATAAATAACCATAGGAATTCTTTTTTCCAAATGCGGTCGTAAAGTTTTTTTGTTTTATGCCGCAGCAGTGCGGTACGCGGCGGCGGCTGAGACGAATGCAGGGGCCCAGCCGGGGGAAGCAACTGCGTGGAGATGGGCGTATGAGGCGAAAACATTCCGCTGGATGATGCCGTCAGTTCTGCCCGTGGTACCCTTGCCGCGGTGGACTGTAAACTGCCACAGGGGGTTGCCGGATATGGCAGTTGTGGACGAGTAATGGAATTCATGGGCCTTGACCCGCTCTCCTTTTGTGAACCAGGGGGAGCCGGTGGTGCTTTCAAGCTCAAGGTAGCCATGCCCTGCGGGGCGATCGGTAAACCCTATGTCAAAGGGAAGCACACCGGCCATGGGAAATGATTCCCCCCGGTACAATGCTTCCCGGGAGAGGTAAATGAGTCCCCCGCATTCGGCGTAGAGTGGCATGCCGGATTCAGCGGCACTGCGGACGCCTTGCATGAGAGAATGGTTTGCTGTGAGCTCCCGGAAAAAAGATTCCGGAAAGCCCCCCCCAATGTAGAGCGCGTCAATTGCGGGGAGTTCGGCAGCGGCAAGGGAGTCGATGAAAACAAGCTCTGCTCCCTGGTGTTCGAGTGCTTCAAGGTTGTCGGGGTAATAAAAGCTGAATGCCGCGTCGCGGAACACGCCGATTCTGGCTTTGGGATTGGCCGATCTCTGCCGCGGGCAGCAGGCGAGTCGCGGAGCCATGTGTGGCGCACTGAAAAAGAGACGGGTTATTGCATCCATGTCGCAGCAGGCGGCAACAGTGGCAGCGGCATTGCGGATGAATTCTCCCGCCGTCGCGGTTTCTGCCACAGTGGTAAGGCCAAGATGGCGTTCGGGTATAGTGAGCAAGCGGTCAATGGGAATTGAGCCGAGGACCCCAATCCCGCAGTACTGTTCAATAGCCCGCCTCTGTTTTTCCGCCTGGCGCTCGCTGCGCACACGGTTGAGCACAACTCCCGCTATGGTTACAGAGGGAGGCATGGCCTGCATCCCCATTACCGTTGCGGCGGCACCCCGTCCTGCATCATGCCCGTCCACAACGAGAAGCACCGGGGTCTGGAGAATTTCTGCAAGTCCGGCGCTGCTGTCGGAGCCATCCAGCGACATTCCATCATGCAGGCCGTGGTTCCCCTCAATGAGAGAGAGTGAGGCTTCTGATATGCCGCTGTGGCGGATAAAGGAGCTGCGGCACCCGTCAGGGCCCATCATCCATGGATCGAGATTATAACACTCATTGCCTGTTGCCAGACGGTGCCATGCAGGGTCAATGTAATCGGGCCCTTTCTTGAAACTGTTCACCTGCCACCCGGAGGCGGAAAGGTTGGCGGCAATGCCGATGGCGAGGGTTGTTTTACCCGAGCTTTTGGCTGGAGCTGAAACCATCAGCCTCGGTATGCCGGCACTCTCCTCCTCTTTCATGCTCGTTGCCCTTTTGGGGTTCTACTTCTTTTTAATGTAGAAGGTATGCGTACCTGACGCCTCTTCATGCTCAACCACCTCGTTGCCGGTGCGGTTTGCCCAGGACGCCATGTCGCTGACTGAACCCGGATCGGTCGCCGTCATCTTCAGTACTTCTCCGCTCTGCATGCCGTCAATAGCCTTTTTGGTTTTGAGAATCGGCAGGGGGCAGTTCAGTCCCTTGCAGTCAAGTTCTACGCTGCTTGCAATTGTGCTCATGGTTGTTCTCCTTCTGGTTATTGAATTGTTGTTATGAACATTATTCTTTTGGTTTTTTCTGCTCCTCGCGCACCCGTGAGAGAAAAAAGCTGTCGGCTTCTTCAGCCTCTACCTGCCTGCCGCTGCCGTCAACCAACTTCTCTTCATAGTCGTTCCAACCGCGAAGGCCGGTTTTGAGTGACAGAACACGGCTGTAACCCATTCTCTGCATTACCTCAGCGGCAAAAACGCTGCGGTGCCCGGAACGGCAGACCACAACAATTTCGCGATCGCGCGCCCGGACCAACTCCGGACAGGTATCGTCAAAATCCCACTCGCAGGCAGCCTCAAGCACACCGCGCGCCACATGAAGGGAGCCGGGAATATGCATGGCAAGGAACTCGGCCGGCTCACGCACATCAAGCAGCAAAAGCTCCGGGTTCTCTTTAAGGCGCTCAACAAGATCCCAGGGCATGAGTTCCTGAACACGCTGAAGAGCCGCCTTAAGAAGGTCCGATACGGTAAGCATAGAATCGTGGGTTTGGGGCATCAGACAAACAGTGAGATGTCGGCATCGGCTGCGTACTCAAGGAATGTTGCCGCACCGCCGTACTCGACGCCATCAATGAACTCCTCTTTTGAGAAACCGAACACCTCCATGGTCATCTGGCATGCAATGAAACGCACACCCGACTCCTGGCACATTTCGCGGAGCTGCTCGACGGTTGCTACGCCCTTCTTCTTGAAGGTCTCTTTCATGAGCGAGGTTGCCATGTTGTCAAAACCCGGCATGTTGCCGGAAATGATGTTGGGAACCGGCCAGTTGAATGCCTGAAAGCCGGGGCTGCCGAAAGGCATTTTCATCGGCATGGCAGGATTGGTGTGCGGAGCAACTTTGGCGTCAATCTCCTTTTTGAGCAGTGGCAGACCGTAAAAGGTAAAGAAGACAACTGCTTCCATATCCATGGCCGCAGCGGTAGACGCGAGGATGAAGGGAGGATAGGCCCAGTCGAGGGTTCCCTGTGAAGCGATGATTGCCAGTTTTTTTGTTTCAGCCATGGTGGTTCTCCAGTGTTGGACCTTGCTTGGGATTAAATAACTATATAACCGAGTAATTATATAGATGATAATAAAAGAGGGAGTAACTACCAAACAAAACGGGGGATTTTTTTACGCCGGGCTGCTTATCGCACAAGCACGCCTGTTGCGGCAACAAGCAGAATCAGGACCTGAAGAATGGCTATGACACCAAAGACAGGTCGTTTTTCACGGAAAAAAGCAGGGGCGGTCACCAGGAGGCAGACAACGGGAATCATGCAGATGAGGATGATGGCAAAATAGCTGAGAGCGTCTCCGCGCCAGAAACTTTCCATGCCCGACATGAACGACCAGCCGAGAGGAGCGTCGAGCTTTTCCTGCATGAGCGGGGCCCTCAGATGCCAGTTGGCGGCAATGTCGGCAATCGATACCTTCCGGGGAAGCAGCTGGAAGATGTAGGCTGCGTAACTCCCGGCGAGAAAGAGTATGGCGAAGTGAGAGAGCTTGTCAAGCACACCGGCGTATGCAAGCTGCTCTTTATGGACATGCGGTTTGTCGGCCGGCTCCTGTTTCATATCCCGAATCCTTTGAAGAGTGAACGAATGCCGGCTACCGCAAGCATGGAAACCACAATGATGCGGACTGAGGAGGTATTGACCCTTGTGAGCAGTTTGGCCCCGATTTTGGAACCAAGCATCATGCCGGCAATGGAGGGAACTGCAATAAGCGGAAGCATTGCCCCCTTGAACATGTAGACCCATGCGGCTGCAGCTCCGTTGATGGAGAGCACGAGGCCGCTGGTGGCGACAGAGACTTTCAGCGGGACCCCCATGAGGAGGTTGAACACCGGTACATTGGCAAACCCTGCGCCAAGGCCGAACATGCCGCCGATGAAGCCTATCATGAGAAAGAAGATCAGACTGAGAGGGGTGCGGTGCACCTGCCATGAAACATCTTTTTTGATGGACTCCTCATAATAGATGCCCGAAATGTGCAGTGCCTTTGAGAGGGCATCGGGCACCTTCACTTCCGGATACCCTGATTTACCTGAAAGGAACATGAGGGTGGCAATGACAACAATAACTATGCCGAGCAGGAGCTGCACAGTTTGCGCCGGAAGGGCCAGACCTGCCATGGCGCCGGCAATGGAGCTGAGGGAACCGACGAGGGCCATGGGGAGGCCGAGCTTGAGATCGGCCAGCCCTTTACGCATCAGGGGAGCTCCGGCTGAAATGGCTCCCGAAAGGGCGACCATCAGCCCCGCCCCCCTTACAAAGTCAAGGTGGAAGGGGAAAAAGCTGCTGACAATGGGGACAAAGAGCACCCCGCCGCCAACACCAGCAAGCACTGCGAAAATCCCAAGAACAAATGAGAAAACAAACAGCAGCAGCACCCACACCCACCATGCCGCCTCAATTGCGCTCTGCGGCTCAGCTGCAAGCAGGGTTCCGGGTAACAGCAGGAAGAGCACCGCAATGCCTGCCGCAGCAGAGGCCACGGCCCGAAAGGCTTTGGGGTGAGGCGTCAGAGGCATTATATCACTCCTCATTGTTCAGATAAAAGGTTTTTTCGTCGGGACGGAAAGGGCGGTTCAGCCAGAGAGGACGCCGAAGCCCTCCGGGGCCGGGAGCGGGACGCGTCATGGCCAGCCACTCTTTGTAGACTGCATGGGAGCGGTCGGTATCAACAAACACATCGCCATACCCGTCTCCTTCGTGAGCCAGCTCAAGACGAACCTTCTGGTGCCAGCAGTGCATGCCGCTGATCGGGTCGGGGTGAACCGGGAAGGTGATGTTCTGGTGCACACCGCCATCCGACCAGAAAATTCTGGCCGTATCAGGATCGTCGCTTTTGTGCGCCTGAATAGTTTCTTTTGTGCGCATCTTCCACTTCCCTTTCCCCTCTTTGGTAATGCCTACCGTATTGGCCGCCCAGCGGTTGCAGGAGGCGTCCTGGTCACGGCGCCACCGGCCCACATGATGCGAGCATGCCAGCACACCGGGACGGATGCCTTCGGTAACCAATGCATGATTGACAAAGAATCCGATGTCGGTGTTGACGCGGATGAGAGCACCGTTTTCAATACCGAGCGAGGCGGCATCGTCCACATTGATCCATACCGGGTTGCGGTGGGCTATTTCAGCCAGCCACTTGGCGTTGCCGGAACGGGAGTGGATGAGCACGGGAAGGCGGAAGGTCGGCATGAGCACGAACTCACCTTTTTTGTGGTCCATCGTTTCCTCGTGAATATGGCTTTTGATGTAGCCGGGAAGACGGTATTCAGGCCATTTCCAGTCGACCATGGTCTGCGAGTAGTACTCCTGCTTGCGCGACGGTGTCGGGAACCCTCCGCAGGCCCGGCCCTTCACCTCAACGCCCACAGCCTTGCCATCTTTTGTGATGAGGCCACTTTGGGCATCGACCGATGAACCCTCAAGGTCCGAGGAGGCAGGAGGGCGGCTGTTGACATCGTATACCTTGCTTTCCAGCTCAAAGGCACCGAACTTCTGCATGTATTCAAGGGCGCCGAGCCCTTCTTTTGCGGCCGCTTCCGGAAGCCCCGGGGTGCGCTCGAAAATGTAGCGGTAATATTCGCTGATGGTGATTTTCTCACCCGGACGGTAGGGCGACTCGCAGTACTGGCGGATGCCAAGGCTGCCGTCGGGGTCGATGCGCCAGGTCAGCTCAATCCAGAACTCATCCTCCTCCCATACCTCCCCGGGATTTGCCTCCCAGGTGTGGGTAACCGGCTGGCCCATTTTTTCACGGGCAACGCGGAGCACAGGCTGGCGGAACGCAATCCATTTACCGGCATGGGTTTCGTAGCTGATGATGTCGTGCCGTTCTGGCGAGTGGCCCATCGGGAGCACATAGTCGGCAAAGTATGCTGTTTCGCTCCATGTCGGGGTCAGGGCTGCGTGCAGGCCGATTTTTGACTCATCCTCAAGTGCCTCAATCCAGGAGAAGCCGTCAGGGTATGTCCATACCGGGTTGAATACCCTTGTGAAGTAGACATCAAGTTTTCCTCTCCCCTCTTTCAGAAAGTGGGGCAGAAGGAAGCTCATCTCGAAATGGGCAAGGGGGTATTCGTTCGGCAGGTGCAGCTCGTTCCAGTGGGTCTGGGGTTTGGGATGGGCATGGACTGCAGGCTTGAACTTGTTCCAGGCGCTCGGCGAAGTACCGCCCGGCGTTCCGACACTGCCGGTGAGTACATTGAGGAAGTGCAGGGTTCGCGATACTGCCCATCCGCCAAGGTTGCCGCTGCTTGCGCTGCGCCACACATGGGTGGAGAACTGCGTTCCGGCTGCGCCGATCTGGCGGGCCACATCAATAATGGTTGCCGCCGGCACGCCACTCTCTTTTTCGGCATATTCCGGCGTGTACTCTTGATACTCTTTTGAGAGAGCTTCAATGAACTGCTCGAATGTCGCCTCCTTGCCGGAGTATTCATTGGCCAGGTACTCTTTCCAGTTGACCCAGTTTTCAAGATAGTCGCGGTTGTAGAGCCCCTCGTCTATGATGACCTTCGCCATGGCAAGCATCACGGCAGGCTCTGTGCCGGGATAGGTCGGCAGCCAGTAGTCCGACATGCTGGCGGTGTTGGAAAGACGCGGGTCGAGCACAGCAAGCTTCGCCCCCTTCATGCGTGCTTCAATGATGCGCTGCGAGTGGGGGTTGAAGTAATGACCCGACTCAAGATGGGCGCTGACAAGAAGAATGAACCTGGCATTGGCGTGGTCGGGGGATGGGCGGTCAAACCCTTCCCAGATGGCGTAGCCGAACCGTGCACCTGATGAGCATACATTGGTGTGGCTGTTGTGCCCATCAACATTCCAGGCCTTGAACACCCATTCCATGAACCCGTCATGGCCGGGACGGCCGACATGGTAGGAAATTTCATTGTTGCGTCCCTCCATAATGGCTTTGCGCATCCGTCCGGAAATATCATCAAGAACGCTGTCCCAGCTGACCCGCTGCCAGTTCCCGGCGCCCCTCTCGCCGACCCGCTTCATGGGGTAGAGCACCCGGTCCTGATCTTCAACCTGATTGAGGGTTGCGGGGCCTTTGGCACAGTTGCGGCCGCGGCTTGCAGGATGGTAGGGGTTGCCCACCAGCTTGCGGATTTTCATGGTCTTTTTGTCAACATAGGCAAGGAGGCCGCATCCCGCCTCACAGTTGAAACATGCCGTCGGAATCAGCATATATTCGTTTGCCTTCCGCTCGGGCCAGCTTTTCGAATCGTACTCTACCCAGCTGTCCCATTTCTCGGGAGGAGGGCAGGCCACTGCAACTCCCCCGGAAGGAAGGCCTGCAACGGGGGACTTTTCATCGGCATGCAGATCAGCAATGACTCCGAGCTTTTCAGCAAGACTTTCTATCACTGTAGGCTTATGCTTGTAACTCATGGTGTGCTCCGCTTGGGGTGTTTAACTTAATGAGATTGACTGTGGGGCCTGAACCCATACTTTTTCTGTATAGAACACTCCAGCAAGAGCGCCGATTGCGGCTGCGCCTATCAGGAGAGGAGCTGGTGAAACAATGAGCACCAGAAGGGGAAGCAGGTTACCGATAACCACGCTACCGAGCCAGAACTGACCTTTCAGTGCCCCCCGCGTTATGGCTTCAGCCGACCGCTCAGCATTGAGTGAGGGGTGGCGGCCATAGAGTTCAGTCCACATGACAAGAAGATGAAGGCTGAATGCTGCTGTGAGCACAATGCGCAAGAGGGAGAGCGGTGCTGCATCAAGACCTATGAAGGCTGAGAGCAAAGCCATTGCTGAACCACCCGCAATCACCGAATTGAGAAGCATGTGCANTGAGAGCATCGGGCTCTGCCAGAAGTCGCGCCCTTTGGCCGAACCGAACAGGAATGCAGTGTAGACCGCGGTAAGAAGCGCAAGCGCCGCCCCGCCCCAAAGCCCTGCCATAACAAGCAAAGGAAGCTGCAGATACATTCCCGCTGCCCAGAGCGCCAGAAACGCGCCATAAGCCGTAATGGTCAACCCGCCGCGAACCAGCCAGGAGCTGAACTGCGGACGGAGCATGACTGAGGCAAACCGGTCGGGGCGGTCAAGATCCTTGACCAGAAAACCGCCAGTCAGCGAGAGGAAGAGCAGCGAAACCGCCCAGAGAGCCCACTGCATCGGTTCCGGCAGCATCATGCCCGGCAGAAGCGAGAAGACAAAAAGCATAAGGAAGGCACCCGCAGAGACCGCCTTCGACCAGACATAGGCCGGAACCTCCCAACCCCAGACCGATCCCTTCGAGGGAGCGTCATACACACGGCGAGCTGTGGCTGCAGGCGCCTTTCCTCCATGATGCGCCACTGCGGGCTCGGGGGAATGAAAGTGACCACCCTCAACTGCGTGCTTTGCAAAATGGCCTACCCCGCGCGACTGGGCGCTCCACATATAGCTTTCAGATTCAGACGCCTGCAGGGGGTCGAGCGAAGCGCCGTCACCGTTGATGTAGAAAACATTGGGACTGGTCCCTTTCTCAGGCTTGCGGACCACGGTACGCTCTTTGGCAAGCAGCACGGAAATTTCACTATGCGGATCATCCAGATCGCCCGACACAATCGCCTGCTGAGGGCAGATGACAGCACATGCCGGCTTCATGCCAATCTCAACCCGGTGCGAGCAGTAGCTGCACTTGGCAGTTGTGCCGCTTTCGGGATCAATGTAGACTGCGTTGTAGGGGCAGGCCTGAGCACAGGCCTTGCAGCCGATGCAGCGGCGGGAATCGAAATCCACAATACCATCATCGCGCTTGTGCAATGCCTCAACCGGACAGATATCCACACAGGGAGGCTCCTCGCAGTGATTGCACCGCAGGACGGTAAAATACCGCCGGGTATCAGGGAATGACCCCTTTTCAACATATTTTACCCAGGTGCGGTTGACGCCAAGCGCCACCTGGTTTTCGGACTTGCAGGCAACTGAGCATGCGTGGCATCCGATACATTTGCGTCCGTCAATAACAAATCCGTAATTCATGAACTGCGATGTTCTAATGATTGATAAGGCGCCTTCCTGCCGTCGGGACCGGAGAACATACATATCTATATAACCAATTAGTTATATAATAACATAACTAGAGAATAATCCAAAATCTATCAGACCTGAAAAGGGTTTTTCTTGCAATGAACGCCCACACTCAGGAAGCCGGGCTTTGCAGATTAATGGGGTTTTGCTGATATTGACGGCTCAACAGGTTTATTTCCTTGCACTAAAACCCTCTCAGCCATGAGCGCACATACTTACAAGAAACTTGAGATCGTAGGATCATCCGCAACCAGCATTGAAGACGCAATCAACAACGCAGTTGCAAAAGCAGCCGAATCCGTCCGCAGCATCCGCTGGGTCGAGGTTCTTGAAACCCGCTGCCATGTTGAAGACCAGAAAGTCGCCTACTTCCAGGTCACCGTCAAAATCGGCTTCACGCTCGACTGAGCCCTTTTTTTNGCTTTCAANGCAAAAGGCACCCGGGAGGGTGCCTTTTGCATTTCATGATTCAATTCCGGGCAGCTCTCATCAGAGATTGTGGACAAAATTCAGGGACCAGTTCGACTGGCTATGGCTGATAACCATACCCTCACCGTTGGTTTCAGTGACCTTCGGTGCCCAGCTGTATGCCATGCCCATGCGGGCATCGTCCGTCAGGCGGTAGCCGAATCCACAGGTGTAGTGGTTCTTGATTATGGCCGGAAAGAGCGGATGGAGATACTCGTCAGGCACGGGGTTGGTGGAGAAACTCGCGCCACCGCGCAAAGCCAGCCTATCCGTCGCCTTGTACTCAACACCCACTGAATAGACAGTCTGATCTTTCCAATCCTGCTTCATGCTCATGTCGAGCGTCTCGCCCGCATAGTCGCCGTTGTCACCAGTATTGTCAGCAATAAACGAGGTAGAGAACTTATCCATGACGGTCGACCAGTCAACAAACTTCACATCAGCCGCAACCATCAGCTTATCAGTCGGGCGCAAAGCCAAACCAGCGGCAAAGGTTGCCGGCCATTCAAAATCGTTGACCTTGATTTTACCCGATACATCCTGCGTTCCAGCAGTATTGACGACTGTAAGCTTTGCATTGCTTGATTCCAGATCAGACATCATCGTCTGCGAATGGTAGGTACCACCGATAGTAAGAAGGCTGCTCACCTTATGGGTGAAGCCAAGCTTGAAACCCGTACCGTAGCCGACCGCCTGGCCGATGAAGGGGGTGCCGTTCGAGAAGTCGTACCGAACATAGTTAAGCGTATCCGCCATCACTGTCGAAAGCATCGATCCCCCCGTCTCCATCATCCCGAAATGCATACCGTCCATATCCATCTGGAGGTCCATGCTGGCCCACACGAAGTCGGCAGATGCGCCGATGGTGGTATTGTCGGTAAGGTTATAGGAAATCGGGAACATCAGCCGTCCCACGCCGACTTCGGACCGGATATCCTTGCCGCTCAACATTGTTTGCGATCCTGCATCGTCATATCCTCCCTGAAAAAGCGGAGAATCATTTCCATAGTCGGTGCCCATCCCGCCCTGTGAAAGCAGCGCTGCCCCCCAGGTGATGTCGCCATCTTTACGGATATAGGAGAGGGATGGCATATAGAAGGCCGTCGCGCTTGAGTGGTCACTCATGGTGCCATAATCGGACTGCACTTCAGGATGCAGACCCCGGATGCCGATACCTATCTCCTCGGTGCCCTCTTTCATCATTCCGAGGGTAGCGGGGTTGTTCATGACAGCTGAATTGCCGGTATCATAAGCCATGCCCGTACCACCCATCGCGTGCGATTTGGCGCCGTAGCCTTCAAGGTTCATGCCGTTTGTGGCAAGAGCCGTAGACGCACCGGTGAGCGAGAGCGCAATCACTGCGCCCGAAAGTGTTTTTCGTAACATACCGAAACTGATTTGTGGTTGTGTGATTCTGTAAAAACAATATAACGATACAGTTATATTGTATCATAACAATCGTTAATAACCAAAAACAAAACATAAAGCCCCCTACAGAGTTGGGGAAGAGTTGGAAGAGTTGGGGACACTCATGACTGAGTGTACTAATTAGTACACTCAGTCATGAGTGTCCCCAACTCTTCCCCGATTTTTACTCCGCCTTTTTTTGAATGAATGAAAGAAGGGCGCCTTGCGGGCGCCCTTCTTTGTTGTGTTGCTGTTCTTCTTAGTTCTCGCCGGAGAAGCGCTCGGGGGCCATGGCCCAATGAGCCGGGGAGAGCCAGAGGGTTGAGAGCATGAGCTCGCGGATGTGCGGGAACTCTTTGGGAAGACGATCGTAAATCTTCTCGAAGAGCTCTTCGTGCGAGAGCAGCTCTTTCTTCCAGGCCTCGCTGTCAACCTCCATCAGCTTGGAGAACTTCTCGGGAGTCACGGACTCAAGGCCACTCCAGTTGAGGGCGTCGTACTTCGGCATCCAGCCAAGCGGGCTTTCTACAGCTTTGGCACGGCCGCGGACGCGGCCGACAATCCACTGGAGCACGCGCATGTTCTCGCCGAATCCCGGCCAGAGGAACTTGCCGTTCTCATCCTTGCGGAACCAGTTGACACCAAAGATACGCGGCGGTTCCTGAATGGTGCGGCCGACATGGAGCCAATGGTTGAAGTAGTCGCCCATGTGGTATCCACAGAAAGGAAGCATGGCGAAAGGATCGCGGCGAACCTGGCCGATGGCGCCAGCTGCTGCTGCAGTCTTTTCGGAGCCCATGGTGGCGGCAAGGTAGACACCGAAGTTCCAGTTTGCGGACTGGTAGACAAGGGGCACGGTATCCTGACGGCGGCCGCCGAAGATGAAGGCGCTGATCGGCACACCTTTCGGGTCTTCCCAGTCGGCGTCAAGCGAGGGGCAGTTGCTGGCCATTGAGGTGAAGCGGGCATTCGGATGCGATGAAGGCCTGCCGCAACCGGGGGTCCAGGGGTTGCCCTGCCAGTCGGTAAGCTCTGCAGGCGGAGTGTCGGTCATCTCTTCCCACCAGATATCGCCTTCCGGAGTCATGGCAACATTGGTGAAGATGCTGTCACGGGAAAGGGATGCGATGGCGTTCGGGTTCGACTTCATGGAAGTGCCGGGAGCCACACCAAAGAAGCCGTACTCGGGGTTGATGGCATGGAGACGGCCATCTTCACCGGGTTTGATCCAGGCAATGTCGTCACCAATGGTGGTCACCTTCCAGCCGTCGCAGGCTGCAGGCGGAATGAGCATGGCGAAGTTGGTCTTTCCGCAGGCACTCGGGAATGCTGCGCCGACATAGGTTTTTTCACCGTCAGGAGACTCGACGCCGAGAATGAGCATATGCTCTGCAAGCCAGCCTTCGTCGCGGGCCATGGAAGAGGCGATGCGAAGAGCAAAGCACTTCTTGCCGAGCAGGGCATTTCCACCGTAACCGCTGCCGAAAGACATGATGGAGCGCTCTTCGGGGAAGTGAACGATATATTTGGTGTCATTGCAGGGCCATGGCACATCCTGCTGTCCGGGCTCGAGAGGAGCTCCGACAGAGTGAAGGCAGGGGACGAACTCGCCTGCTGTGCCGATGAGATCAAGCACTTTGCGTCCCATGCGGGTCATGATGCGCATGTTGGTGACAACATAGGGGGAGTCGGTAATTTCAACGCCGATATGGGCGATGTGTGAACCGAGGGGTCCCATGCTGAAGGGGATGACATAGAGTGTACGACCTTTCATGCAGCCGTTGTATAGTCCGCGAAGAGTCTCTTTCATCTCTTTGGGTGCGACCCAGTTGTTGGTCGGGCCGGCATCCTGACGACGGATGCTGCAGATGTAGGTTCTATCCTCAACCCTTGCAACATCGCTGGGGTCGGAACGGCAGAGGTAGCTGTTGGGACGAAGCTCCTCGTTGAGTTTTATGAATGTTCCGCTCTCAACCATCTGCTGGCAGAGCGTGTCGTACTCTTCCTGGGATCCGTCACACCAGTAAACGGAGTCCGGCTGGCAGAGGTCAGCTGTCTCCTGCACCCACTGGAGAAGCTTCTGGTTTTTGACAAAATCGGGGGCATTGATCTGCATGGCGCTCATAGTTTAATCTTTATCGTTTATCTGCGGGTTACAAAAAAAAACACCCAAAGGCGCAATCTGCCGTCGGTGGATGCGGATGAAAAAGTCATAGGGAGGCTGGAATCATTTTGCCGTTTTTGGTTTTCCAAGCGCCTCGTCAATCATTACCTTAAATGCCTCACGGCTTCTGGCACCGGCAAACACATGGGTAACGCGTCCGGATGCATTGACTACAAATGATGTCGGAATGGAGCGAAGTCCTCCGGAAACAAGCGGCGAGAATGCAGAGGCAACTGAGCCGTTGTCGACGACAACCGGATAACTGATGCCGCTGCGGCGGACAAAATCACGGATGCTGGGCTCACTGTCGCTGACGGCGATGCCGACAAAGGTGAATCCTTTTGATGTGTAGGCTTTCTGGAGCTCAACCATGTCAGGAATTTCAGCCCGACAGGGGGGGCACCATGATGCAAAGAAGTTGACGATATAGGTCTTTCCGGCAAGATTTGCGGAACTGACTGTACGACCGTCAAGGGCGGTTGCGGAGAAAGCCGGCACTTTCAGAGAAGAAGCTGCCGGTGAGGCGGCGGAAAGTGTTCGGGAATAAAGGGAAACAATCAAAAGGGCTGCCAGAGAGAGCAGAGCTGTGCGGCGTATCATCGTAAACATCGTCATTGACCTTGGCATGGATATCAGTTGTAACAATTATATCATCAATATATCATTTCTCCTTTTTTTCTATAGCTCGAAACAGCGCCTTTATTAATCTTTGTGAATCTTTAACAAAAAAATTATATTTCGTCCTGTTTTTCAGGGGACACTTAGGCCACCTTAGCTCAGCCGGTAGAGCAACTGTTTCGTAAATAGTAGGTCGTGGGTTCGATTCCCTCAGGTGGCTCCCACCTCCCTGCGGTCGTTAAATGACCGGAGCGAAGGAGATTGCCGAAAGTTAGATTTCATAGACTGCACTTTAAATCCTATCCATACTGTCACTATGCAAGAAGGCAAGATTTCCCAGATCATCGGCCCAGTTGTTGATGTTGATTTCCCCGAAGGACAGCTGCCGGCGATCCTTGACGCACTGAGCATTGCAAAACCTGACGGAACGAAAATCGTTCTTGAGACACAGCAGCACCTCGGTGAAGAGCGTGTCCGCACAGTGGCAATGGAGAGCACGGATGGTCTCATCAGAGGAATGACTGTTGAGAACACGGGCAGGCCGATACAGGCTCCGGTAGGCGAAGGCGTGCTGGGAAGAATGCTCAATGTTGTAGGAGATCCCATCGACGGCCGCGGCCCTGTTGATGCAAAGAAAACCTATTCGATCCACCGCTCCGCTCCGACGTTTGAAGATCTCTCCACCAAGGCAGAGATGTTCGAGACTGGAATCAAGGTCATTGATCTTCTTGAGCCGTATTCACGCGGCGGAAAAACAGGCCTCTTCGGTGGCGCCGGTGTAGGAAAGACCGTGCTCATCATGGAGCTCATCAACAACATTGCAAAACAGCAGTCGGGGTACAGTGTATTTGCCGGTGTAGGCGAGCGGACCCGTGAAGGAAACGATCTCTGGCATGAAATGATGGAGTCGGGCGTCATTGACAAGACCGCTCTCGTGTTCGGCCAGATGAACGAGCCTCCCGGAGCCCGCGCACGCGTTGCTCTTACCGGCCTCAGCATTGCGGAGTACTTCCGTGACGAGGAGAACCGCGATGTGCTGCTCTTCATTGACAATATCTTCCGCTTTACCCAGGCAGGTTCTGAGGTGTCGGCACTTCTCGGCCGTATGCCGAGTGCTGTGGGCTACCAGCCGACTCTGGCCACTGAAATGGGTGAACTTCAGGACAGGATTACCTCAACAAAGAACGGCTCAGTCACCTCTGTACAGGCCATCTATGTGCCTGCAGATGACCTTACCGATCCGGCACCGGCAACGGCCTTTGCCCACCTTGATGCAACAACGGTGCTTTCCCGTTCCATTGCAGAGCTTGGCATCTACCCTGCTGTTGACCCGCTTGACTCCACATCCCGCATCCTTGATCCGAACATTGTAGGTGATGATCATTACGACACAGCTCAGGCTGTGAAGATGATTCTCCAGCGCTACAAGGATCTTCAGGACATCATCGCCATTCTCGGTATGGACGAACTGAGCGACGAGGACAAGCTTGTTGTTTCAAGGGCAAGAAAGGTTCAGCGTTTCCTTTCGCAGCCATTCTTTGTTGCAGAGGCCTTCACCGGACTTTCAGGAAAGTATGTAAAGCTTGAAGAGACCATCAAGGGCTTCAAGGAGATCATAGCCGGCAAGCACGACAACCTGCCGGAAAATGCATTCTACCTTGTCGGTACCATTGAAGAGGCAATCGAAAAAGCGAAAACCCTGTAATCTGAACCATCACTATGGCACAATCTGATAAAGGGTTTGAGTTGGATATCGTCACCCCCCAGAAACTGCATTTTTCCGGAGAGGTCACAAGTGTTACCGCTCCGGGCCTTGACGGGCTCTTTCAGGTGATGAAAAACCACGCGCCTCTTCTTGCTGCCCTGAAAAAAGGCCCGGTAAGACTGGCGCTCGGAGATAAAACAGAAAAAAGCTTCTCCATCAAGGATGGCTTTTTTGAGGTGAGCGGCAACAAGGCGATTCTTCTCACTGAAACCATTTCCTGATTCCCCGCAGTGTGAATCAAACATGTCCGGGGATGCATCCCACGATACCCAAAGCCCTTGAAAAAGGCGACACCATAGCTCTGGTATCCCCGGCATCACACTCAGCACACCCCCAGAGGATAGGGCTGGCAACAGCATATCTTGAATCCAAAGGCTACAGGGTGCAGCACGCATCGCATCTCAACCGGATAGACACCGATCCGGCAAGAGCAGATGGCGAAAAACTTGAGGACCTTCACAAGCTTTTCAGTGACCCCGTTGTTCGCGCCATAGTCTGCCTGCGTGGAGGGGCCGGATCATCCAGGCTTCTGGGTCAGCTTGATTACAGCCTCATAGCAGCAAACCCCAAAATTCTTGTGGGCTATTCCGACATTACGGCCTTGTCGCTTGGCATTTTTGCCAAAACAGGCCTGATCGGGTTTTCCGGGCCTATGGCGGCAACTGAGCTCTGGCAGCCGACCCTTTACACGGAAGAGCATTTCTGGGGAATACTGACAGACCCGGAGTATGCAGGATCGCTACAGAACCATCCATCTCACCATTCAACCTGCATTAAGCCGGGAAGGGCCGAAGGGCCGCTGATAGGGGGAAATCTCGCCGTACTTGCGTCTCTGGTTGGCACCCCATACATGCCTGATCTACAGGGGGCGATCCTCTTTCTGGAAGATGTCAACGAACCGGCATATCGCATTGACCGCATGCTCTCGCATCTTGCAAATGCAGGGCTGCTTGGAGGATGCAGAGGGATGCTTCTGGGAGCTTTTTCGGGTGAGATGACCGCCACCGAGCAGGAGGAGGCCCGTCTGAACAGCATCTTCACCTATTACAGTAGGGCGATGCTCAGTGGGGGCCCGGTTATGCAGGGGCTCTCCTACGGGCACATCCGTGACCTCATGACCCTTCCTGTGGGACTGACATGTTCGCTTGAAGTGGCTCCGGGCGGATCTTTTTCGCTTCAGGCATCTTCGCCGGCCGTCCTCCGCCCCTGAGTACTCCTTGCTTCGCGGCTCCTGACGCAGTATTTTCATCTATACTGTCGGGAGAAAGCCAACCCCCGTAAATTCCGAGAGAGACAGACTGTTCACATGCAGAGAAACATACTGATCACACAGGTCGCAATGGAAGCGGAGCCGGAGACAAAAGAGCTTGCCTCAATTCCCGGCGTAGGAACTTCAGAACCATTTCGGGTGGTGCTGTTCAATGACGAGGAACACTCATTCGATGAGGTGATTTTCCAGATCATCAAGGCAGTCCGCTGCAGCAGGGCAAAGGCGGAGGCGCTGACCATGGAAGTCCACAACAGCGGCCGGTCGATAGTCTACACGGGGCCGATTGAGCAATGCATCAGGGTGAGTGCCGTCCTTGAAGAGATAGAGCTCAGAACAGAAATCCAGTCCTGACCCACCCTTCCTGCCATTTTCCCGCACTCTTTCTTATATTCGTTAGTCTGTTTTCTGCCCTTGTGGCAGTTGCCGCATTTTTCAACACTGTTTCAGCACCATGACCAATCCCGATTCAGCACGCGTCAAGGGTTCAGCGCCCGCGCCCGATAAAGTTATGCACAAACTGGTTTCACTTGCCAAACGGCGGGGCTTTGTTTTCCCTTCCTCGGAAATCTACGGCGGCCTCTCGGCCTGCTTTGATTACGGGCCGCTGGGCAGCGAAATGAAAAAGAACATCAAGGATCTCTGGTGGAGGGCGATGACCCGCCGCCACAGGAACATTGTGGGACTTGATGCATCAATCATGATGAACCCTACCGTTTGGGAGGCATCCGGGCATGTATCAAGCTTCAATGATCCAATGATTGACGACCGGACAACAAAGCGCCGCTACCGGGCCGACCACCTGATTGAGAACCATATTGAAAAGCTCCGCCGTGAGGGCAAAGAGGAACAGGCTCTTGCTGTTCAGGGTGCGTATGAAGCTGCCGGCACCGCCCCTGACCCCAACAAGGCGCTCTACTCGCTTATCATTGACGAAGGAATCAAGGCTCCCGACACCGGTTCCGGCGACTGGACGGATGTACGCCAGTTCAACCTGATGTTCCAGTGCGACATGGGCGCAGTTGCCGACACCTCCGGCACAGTATACCTGCGTCCGGAAACGGCACAGGGCATTTTTGTCAACTTCCACAATGTTCGTGAAGCATCGCGCATGAAGGTGCCATTCGGCATTGCGCAGATTGGCAAAGCGTTCAGAAACGAGATTGTGAAAGGGAATTTCATTTTCCGCATGGTTGAATTTGAGCAGATGGAGATGCAGTACTTCGTCAAGCCCGGCACCCAGGTGGAGGCGTTTGAAGCCTGGAGGGAGGAACGGTTCAACTGGTACACCTCTTCACTCGGAATCTCACCTGAAAAACTTCACTGGTACAAGCACGACAAGCTTGCCCACTATGCCGACCTTGCCTACGACATCAAGTTCGAGTTCCCGTTCGGCATCGAGGAGATTGAGGGAATTCACTCCCGTACTGATTTTGATTTGAGCCAGCACCAGCAGTTCTCCGGCAAAAACATGGAGTATGTCGATCAGGTAACCAATGAGCGCTACACCCCCTATGTGGTGGAAACATCGGCAGGTTGCGACCGGCTCTTTCTTGCTCTGCTTTCAGACGCCTACCATGAAGATGTTGTTGATGGTGAGGAGCGCGTACTGCTGAAACTCGCGCCGAAGGTTGCGCCTGTCAAGGCAGCGGTTCTGCCGCTGATGAAAAAGGGCGAAATGGCGGAGGTGGCTGAAAAACTCCGGGCAGAACTGTCGGAACAGTTCCTGGTGCAATATGACGACGCTGCCTCAATCGGCAAGCGCTACCGCCGCCAGGATGAAATCGGCACGCCGTTCTGCTTTACCGTTGACCACCAGACCATTGAAGATGGCACCATAACCGTCCGGTACCGCGACACAGCGGCACAGGAGAGAATCAACATAACAGAGGCCGCTGCATTCCTTGCTTCCGCTATGGCATAAAGGGGAAATTTTTCAGATAACCTCCATTCCGATGAACCAATGCGATACGATACGGCAGTCATAGGCGGAGGGCCCTCGGGGGCTGTAGCCGCAGCGGAACTTGCACGAGCGGGCCTTTCTGTGATCCTTCTTGAAAGAAACCTCGAAAATATCAAGCCCTGCGGGGGAGCCATTCCTCTCGGGCTTATAGAGGAGTTCTCGATTCCGGATGAACTGGTGGAGAAAAAGCTCTCCCGGATGCGGGCCCGTTCACCCAAAGGACGGACGATTGAGATGGTTATGCCGAACGGCTTCGTAGGAATGGTGCGCAGGGAAAAATTTGACCACTGGCTCCGCAGCGAAGCCGAAAAAGCTGGAGCCGAGGTGCGCGAAGGACTGATGTCGTCAATCATGCCGACTGATGACGGCTACCTCATCACCACACTGAACAACAAGATCCCGCCCTTTGAGGCGCGCCACATCATTGGAGCTGATGGAGCGAACTCGAAAACCGCTGAAGAGCTGAGCTTCCCCCAAAACGAGCTGAAGGTGATTGCCATGCAGCAGCGGTTCCACTACACCCCCTCTATTGAACGGTTTCGCACTATGGTGGAAATCTGGTTTGACGGGGAAGTTTCACCCGATTTTTACGGCTGGATTTTCCCGAAGGCCGACCACCTGGCGATAGGAACCGGCACCGAGGACAACCGGCACAGCATCAAGGGCCTTCAGAAGCGGTTCGTTGAAAAAATTGGAATAACCGACGCCCCCTTTCTTGAGGAGGCGGCAAAAATCCCCATGAAGCCAAGAAAGTCATTTTCCTCAGCGAAAAACATTCTGGTGGGAGACGCTGCAGGCCTGGTTACACCTGCAAACGGTGAGGGCATATTTTTTGCCATGCGCTCAGGAAAGCTCGGAGCGCAGGCCATGATACGCCATATCAGGGAAGGCGCTCCTCTTCAGGAGTATGAAAAGGAGTTCCGCCGCCTGTATGCTCCGATCTTTTTCGGCCTCGAAGTGCTGCAGAGCGTTTACTACAAAACCGATCGGCTGAGGGAAAGCTTTGTTGCAATATGCGCCGATCGTGATGTACAGAACATCACCTTTGATTCCTACCTCTACAAAAAAATGGTTCCGGCAAAATGGGGCGTGCAGATGAAGATTTTCTCCAAGAACATCTACCACCTGATCAAAGGAGGATAAATGCTGCTCTCCTTTCCCAACTGGATCATCCATATCTTCTCGTCGCTGGAGTGGCTGGCGGCCTCACTGCTGCTTGTGCGCTACGGGCGCCTCATCGGCCGCAGGAGCGTCACCATATTGGGTCTCTCCATGCTGCCCCACTGGGCGGGAAGCCTCTCGGTGCTTGCATACCATATAACAACAGACACCGTCCCCTTTCTGCTTGATCTGTCGGAAATCATCAACCTTTTCGGAAGCATTTCCCTCCTTCTGGCAACAGTGAGCATTCTCAAAGAGACAAAAAAAGCCGCTCCGGCCGGCTTCATGGTGCTCATGGGCGCAATCGTGATTTCCGGAAAACCTCAGTCGTGGCTCGGCGAGGATGTTTTTGATGCCATCCTGCAGCTCTCAAGCGTTGTCTATATTTCGTTTCTGATTGTGCTGCTTGTCATATGGCGACGCAACAGGAACCTCTTTTCAGGGCTGACTGTGGGGGGATTCTGGTTTGTTCTTGTCTTTATTTCGGTTACCGTCTTCTGCATGTATCTGGCAACCGAGGTCCGGGGCTACCCGACCCTCTCCCATGACGACCTTCTGCATGGTTCTGCAGAGAGTCTGCTGAGCATCAGCAATCTGATGATTGCCCTGGGAGTGCAGAAGAGCATCAGAAACTTTCAGAAACGCGCCCTCAGGGACGGAGCAGACGGGCGTATTGCCGGGGGGCTGAAAGCACCTCCGCAGCCTTTCTGAAAAGAGGGTCGCGGGCCAGCTCAAGGCGGCGGGCGGCCTTGGGGTCGCATAGCCGGACAATCTCTTCACGAAGCGCCACTGCAACATCCTCCGCAGCACCGGCAACCTCCATTTTCCTCAGCCGTTCAAGCTCATCCCGTCCAGCCTCAAGCACCTGCAGGCTCTTCTTTCCACCCTCGCCCCCGTCAAAGCTCTCCATAAAGAGATCAAACCGCTTTTGGTCTGCAGAGCGGTAAGAAAAGTCGTGATTCTCAAGAAAATGGTTGAACGCCGGCATCAGAGCCGCGCTATCTGGAGATGCTCCAACGCCGGAAGCAGCCTGCTCGAGAGAGAAGAGGAAGAGCATCCCCCGATAGCGCAGCTGGTCAAGATAGGCAGATTCGCCTGGAGCCTCAACGGTAATATCGGGAGCTATGCCCCCTCCTCCATAAACCTTCCTCTTTGCTGCCGTCCTGAACACTTCATGTCCATCGCCATCTCGTTTGCGGGGTGTCAGCACATCACGGGCAGAGGCCAAAGCGCCGTTCTCCTCTTTCTGGATAAGACGGCCCGATGGTGTGTAGTATTTTGCCGTGGTCAGCTTGAGAGCACTATCGTAGGGAAGGTTGATGACTGACTGAACCAGCCCCTTGCCAAAGGATCGTTCGCCGATCAGAATGCCACGGTCAAGATCCTGCACGGCACCGGAAACAATTTCCGCCGCAGAGGCACTTCTGGCGTTGATGAGAATGGCGAGCGGAATGTCGGACTCCTCCGGAGGCCGCTTGGTCGTGTAGGACTTTGTTCTGCCCGCAGAACGGCCGCGGATGGAAACAACAGGACTCTCCTCCGGCACAAACAGCGAGGTAACATCAACTGCTGCGTCAAGAAGACCTCCCGGGTTTTCCCGTAAGTCAAGAATAATACCCTTCGGAGGGCTGCCTGAGTGTGCGGCCTCCTCCCTGATGCCCGCAAGAGCCTTCTGTACATCTTCAAATGAACGGGTGCCAAAGCTCTCCAGCCCGATGTAACCAAACCCATCCACAAGACCACTGAAGGTCACCGTACTGAGCCTGATTTCCTCCCTCAAGAGCCGAAATGTCAAGCGGCCCGAATTTCTGCGGGCCACCGCAAGGGCAAGAGGAACGCCGGCATTCCCCTTGATAAGTTCACGAACCCGGTCAAGGCTTTTTTTCTTGAGCTGAACCCCGTTGATTTCTGTAATCCGGTCGCCCACCCGCATTCCGGCCTTTGCCGCAGGCCAGCCCTTTTCCACTGATGTCACAAAGATGGAGCCCTCAATTGAGGCAATGGTGATGCCGATGCCGGCATACTGGCTGTTTGTCAGCTCACCGAGTTCTCGCGACTGCTCTTCGTCCAGAAAAACGGTGTAGGGGTCAAGGGGCTCAAGCATGCCATCAATGGCCGAATACGACAGCCGACTGATGCTGAGCGTGTCCACATAGTTTTCGGCCACTTCACGATACACATCACCCAGAAGCTCAATGCCTTTGACGGCAGAAAAATAGCGGTCATCGGCAGCTTTGGCTGATAGGGAAGGGGGAGAATACAGATGAAACACAATAACCAGTGCGGCAGCACATGCCATGAAAAGCCGATGGTCTCCTGAATGCTGTTTCATGCCGTCATTGATTTTCCGGTTATCCCCCCTTACCGGAGAGCCTCTTCGAGAGCTGTGGCCGCATCCGTCCTTGCATCGCGGTACTTGATGATGATCGGGGTGTAGATTGACAGACCATGAACGGTAGCAAAATCGCCTTTCAGTCCGCGAGAGCCGGCAACGACCACGGCCCCTTCGGGAATGACAAGGGGGGAGTCCTCCGTTCTGCGGTAAATGGCATTGTTGACCATATCATAGACCGGGGTTGAACCGTTGAGAATCACGCCGGTCCCGATGACGGATCGCTCACCCACTATGGTGCCTTCATAAATGCCGCAGTTGCCGCCGACCATCACGCCGTCCTCAATGATGACAGGCATGGCTCCTACCGGCTCCAGCACGCCGCCAACCTGAACGGCCGCCGAAAGATGGACATTCCGACCGACCTGGGCACAGCTGCCCACAAGAGCGTGTGAGTCAATCATGCTGCCTTCGTCAACATAGGCTCCCACATTCACATAGGCGGGGGGCATCATCACAACTGAGGGAGCAAGGTATGATCCGTCGCGGACCGAGGAGCCGCCGGGCACAATCCGCACACCGCAGTCATCAGCAAACTGACGGAGAGGATAGGTATCCTTATCGATGAAGGTGAATGCGGAGCCTTCCGCCCCCGACTCCACCCGCCCGGCCTGAAGACGGCCAAGCTTCATGCCGAGCAGAATTCCCTGCTTCACCCAGCCGTTGACCTGCCAGACGCCATCAAGCTTTTCAGCTGCGCGCACATGGCCGCTGTTGAGCAGCTCCTTGAATTGCATAAAAGCGTCGCGGGCTCCCGCAACCTGCCCAACATCGGCCGCCGCATATTTGGCATAGCCGAGAATCTGTTCTTTCAGTGCATCATACGCTCCCATAATCAGTCTCCTTCGTGCTTTCGTTCTCCTCCCCCCGGGGCCGCCGCATCTGAGCCGCCTCATCGGGCGGGAGAGGTTTCATTTATAGATCGCCGTATTCGGCAGTAATGTCTTTGCTGTTTTTTCTTGTATAGAACCTGAAATCATCACTCCTGAGACTCTCATCCTCTTTCACCCTCACAAAGAGGAGGTGCTGGAGAAACCACTTCATCTCGGTCTTCATGTCGCTGTTCTGTAGAGGCTCAATAACGGTAGGGCTTACATAGAGGTCGAGCTGCTGGAACTTCATGCTCTGCTGTAGAGCATATTTGCGCAGCCAGCGTTCAATCTGGTTGATTGTGGTGAACCGGGCCTGCACCACTCCCGAACCGCCACACGCCGGACACTGGTCGCCCATGCGCTGCATAAGGCTCGGCCGTATCCTTTCACGGGTAATCTGCATGACACCGAAGTCCGAGAGAGGGAGAATGTTGGATTTTGCACGGTCGTTGCGCAACTCTCCCTTCATGGTGTCGTACACCTTTTTTGAGTTGCGGCTATCCATCATGTCGATGAAGTCAACAACAATAATTCCGCCGATATCGCGAAGCCTGAGCTGCCGCACAACCTCACGGGCCGCCTCGAGGTTGGTTTTCAGGGAGTTCTCCTCCTGTTCCCGCTTGGCTGCATAACGGCCACTGTTGACATCAACAACCACCATGGCCTCGGTGTGCTCAATGATGATGTAACCACCAGACTTGAGCCATACCTTGCGTGAGAAAATGGACTCAACATCCTTTGCGATGCCGTACCCCTCAAAAAGCGGCAGCTTCCCCTGATAGAGCGACACATTCTTTACCATGTCCGGAGCCGCCCATTCAATGTAATTGAGCGTCTCCTTGTGTATGGAGGGGGAGTTTGCAACAATTTCGGTGACATCTGAATTCAGCGAGTCACGCAGAACACTCGAAATGATTGTGTCCTCCTTGAAAATAAGCTGCGGCGGAGTGGCATCCTTAAGTTTTTCCTCAATCTGCGTCCACTTGCCAAGCAGCATTTCAAGATCCTGTCGAAGGAGGGACTCTTCCTGCATTTCGGCAACGGTACGGATAATGGCACCGAACCCTTCGGGAAGCATGGAGCGGACAAGTTTTTTCAGGCGTGCACGCTCCTTACGCGACACAACCCTGCGGGAAACCGCCACCTGTCCTCCTCCAAACGGAAGCAGAACCATGAAACGGCCGGCAATGGTAATGTCGGAGGTGAGCCGTGAACCCTTTGTGCTGATGGGCTCCTTGATGACCTGGACAAGAATGGAGTCGTTCGCCTTGAGCTTCCCGGCAATCATCTGTGTATAGGACTGCCGTTTTTCAGCCTGCTCAGAGCGGCTGTCCTTCCCTGAGGCCGAAGGACCCCGTCCTCCGCTCCGCGCCACCGTCTTTGCGCCGGAAGGTTCAGCCTGGACCGCAGAACTCCCTTTTGCATCGCCCTCTTCATCTCCCTCAACACCATCATCGTCATCGTCATCGTCTTCAATCAGCGCCTTGTAATCTTCGGTTGTGGTGCCCACATCGGAAAAATGGAGGAAGCCGTCGGATTTCTGGCCGATATCGACAAACGCAGCCTTGAGCCCCTCAATAACCTTATGAACCCTGCCAAGATATATATCGCCAATGCTTCGGCGGCTTTCAGGCCGCTCAATGATCAACTCTGCAAGACGACCCTCTTCAACAAGCGCGACCTGTATCTCGTCGCCGGTCTTGTTCATCAGCAACTGTTTTTTCACACTCTTCTTCATAGTAATATCAGACCTTTCCCTTTTTTAATAATGGACGGGAAGCCGCCGTTCATACCCCGCCAAATGACCATGCCTACGCACACCACATTCCCGGCACCCTCTCCTCCTGAGAGACGCCATCAATTCAGAAACGCCCGACCTCAGGGGACGATGGGCGTCAGAAGCAAAAACAGTACTTGCAAGCTAACTATCAAGATAAGAAATTAAAGGGCTCCTGTACAACTTTGGTGCAACCGCCCCGATGTCCGGGGAAAAACGAACCGACAATAACAGGCACACGCATGCTGACCGACTTTGAAGAGCAACTCTGGAACTCAATGGAGCGCATCTGCGGGATAGATGAAGCGGGCAGAGGCCCCCTTGCCGGACCGGTGGTTGCGGCTGCGGTGGTGTTCCCCCGCTGGTTCCGTCCCGGAAAGGGGATTCTCGGCCGCATGAACGACTCAAAAAAACTGTCGCCCTCACTGCGCCGGGAGATGGCGCCCGCAATACAGGATGCCGCCCTTGCCTGGTCGGTCTCAGTTGTTGATGCCCAAACCATAGACCGCATCAATATTCTCTCTGCAACCATGCTTGCCATGAACCGGGCGGTTGGCGGACTCGGACTCACGCCCGACATGCTCCTTGTTGACGGCAACAGGTTCTCCCCTGAAACTCCGGTTGCCTACAGAACTCTTGTAGGGGGAGACGCATACATCTACTCGATAGCTGCCGCATCAGTGCTTGCAAAAACTGCCCGTGATGCAATCATGAGCAGCTATGACCGGGAGTATCCGGAGTATGGATTCGCCCGGCATGCGGGATATCCGACAGCCATGCATATCAGCGCAATCCGCCAGCACGGGCGATGCCCCATACATCGCTTCAGCTTCAAGGTCAGACGACTCAACGAAGCATGAACAGCAATCAGCCATGGCTCCTTGGAAGGGAAGGAGAGCGGATCGCCGCAGGGTTCCTTGAGAAGAAAGGCTACCGGATCGTGCAGCGAAACTTCCGGTTCCACCGCAACGAGATAGATATCATTGCCATGGACGGAGAGACGGTCTGCTTCATAGAGGTCAAAACCAGAAGTTCAGCAACAAAAGGAGAGCCCGCAGAAGCTGTAACGCCAGGAAAACAGCGGGAGATTGCCCGGGCCGCTGAAGCCTGGCTGGCATTCAGCTCTGAAGGGGAACCGGACTGCCGGTTCGATGTCGTCGGAATCATTGCCGAGCCCCTCTCCGGAGGGCGTTTTCGGGCACGAAGCGTCGAGCTTTTCGCCGATGCATTTCATGACCCCGGAAGGGGGTGAAAATACCACATACTTGCCTGATTTTTATTATCTTTGCATAGCATTCTATAACCTCCAGTCATTGTAACTGTCAATTATGCAGGAAGCCGACATCCAGACCCCCATCCCGACAAATTACGGAGCAACAAACATACAGGTCCTTGACGGAATTGCGCATGTGCGCATGCGTCCGGCCATGTACATCGGCGACATCCACAGCCGCGGGCTCCATCATCTCATTTATGAAATCGTAGACAACTCCATCGACGAAACACTTGGAGGCTACAACGACTATATCTTCGTTTCGCTCAACCCCGACGGCTCGGTCACGGTCATAGACCATGGACGCGGCATTCCGGTGGACATCCATCCGGACAAGAAGAAATCGGCCCTTGAGCTGGTCATGACCCTTATCGGTGCAGGCGGTAANTTCGACAAGGGGGCCTACAAGGTTTCCGGTGGACTGCACGGCGTCGGTGCATCTGTGGTCAATGCCCTGTCAGAGTGGTGCGAAGTTGAGGTTTACCGTGACGGGAAAGCATGGTTCCAGAGATACCACAGAGGCGTACCCGAAGGCGATGTCAAAGAGATCGGAGCCACTTCCGAGCGGGGCACGAAAACCACCTTCATGCCCGATCCCGAGATATTCAAAGTGACCGAATTCCGGAAAGACATCATCATCGACCGGATGCGGGAACTCGCATTCCTGAACAGTAACCTCAAAATCGTTGTACAGGACATTGAGGGAGAGCAGGAGACATTCCATTTTGAAGGCGGCCTGAAAGAGTTTGTTCGCTTCACTGACGCCAACCGGCTCAACCTCATCAAGGAGCCGGTATACATTTACGGCGAAAAAGATTCGACCATCGTTGAAATTGCTCTGCAGTACAACGACTCCTATCAGGAAAATGTGTTCAGCTATGTCAACAACATCAATACACACGAGGGGGGAACGCATGTCACCGGATTCCGTAAAGCACTGACCCGTACCCTCAACTCTTACGCACAGAAAAATGACCTCCTTAAAAATCTGAAGCTAGCCCTCACCGGCGACGACTTCAAGGAGGGGTTGACCGCCGTCATTTCAGTCAAGGTTGCTGAACCGCAGTTTGAGGGACAGACCAAAACAAAGCTCGGCAACTCCGAAACACAGAGCATTGTTGAAAGCGTTCTCAACGAGCAACTCTCCGATTTTGCCGAAAGCAACCCCAATGTGATCAAAATGATCATAGAAAAGGTGAAGGGGGCGGCCATGTCACGGGAGGCTGCACGAAAGGCCAAGGAGCTGACACGGAGAAAATCGGTGCTGGAGAGTTCCGGACTGCCGGGAAAACTTGCCGACTGTTCCATCAACGACCCTGAGCACTGCGAACTCTATATTGTGGAGGGCGACTCTGCAGGCGGCAGCGCCAAACAGGGGCGCGACAGAAGCTTCCAGGCAATTCTGCCGCTGAAAGGAAAGATTCTCAATGTGGAAAAAGCCCGACTCCATAAATTGCTGGAAAACGAGGAGATCAAAACCATCATCCTTGCGCTCGGCACCAACTTCGGAGAAGAAGAGTTTTCACAGGAGAAACTTCGCTACGGCAAAATCATCATCATGACTGATGCCGATGTTGACGGCGCACATATCCGCACCCTGCTGCTCACCTTCTTCTTCCGCCACATGCGCTCGCTCATTGAGGCAGGGAAGGTCTATATTGCCCAGCCGCCACTCTATCTGGTTAAAGCCGGAAAAGATCAGCAGTACGCATGGGATGACGAGGAGCGCAACAGCATTGCCGATATGATGAGGAAAGGAAAAGCCAATGTGCACATCCAGCGCTATAAGGGTCTTGGAGAAATGAACCCCGAACAGCTCTGGAGCACCACAATGGACCCGGAACACCGATCGCTTCTGCAGGTCAGCGTTGAAAACGCAATGGAGGCCGATAAAGTATTCTCAACGCTCATGGGCGACAAAGTGGAACCACGCCGTGAGTTCATTGAGAAGAACGCCCGGTATGTCCGCCGCCTAGATGTCTGAACGGCGGACAAAGACTTCGCTGCGCAGCTCACTGACCCACTCGTTGAAGAGGCGCTGTTTTTTATCATCCAGAGCAAGCTGCTCAAGCATGGCATAATCCTTTTCGGGATCAAGCGTATGCGGCAGACGGCGCTCGTTCAGTCTGAACATGCCATAGAAAGGCTCTCCCCTCGGCGGAGTGATTTTCCGGGGGTGGCTTATTTCCCCCTGCGTTCTGAGTCCGCCGATGATTGCCTGAAGTTCCGGACGCAGCGAACGGGGATCAAGATATGGTCGGGAGGAGCCTGACGCCAGAACAGCTCCGCCAAGGCTTGCAGACACCGGATCGTCAGAATATTTACGGGCCATCTCAGCAAAACTTCCCTTCCCCTCCAGCAGTCCGGAACGGATAGCTTCAAGCAAAGCCACTGTTTCAGCTTCATCCCTGTCCGATCGATCAAAAGCAACCAGAATATGACGGACATGGATTGAGCGCCCCTCCCTGCCGAGCCGCTGAATGATATGAAAGCCATAGCGTGTCTCCACAATCCCCGACACATGCCCATCTTTCAAGCCGTAGGCTGCATCTTCAAAAGGCTTTACCAGCTCTCCCCGCTGCACAAAACCAAGATCTCCTCCAAGTTGCGCAGAGCCCGGATCGTCAGAGTAGCGACGGGCAAGTTCATCGAAGCTGAGAAATCCTGTTGTGAACTTCTTCTCAATATCCTCAATCTTCTTTCGGGCAGAAGCTTTCGCAGCTCTGGTCACACCGGGAAACTTCAGAATCTGGGAGAAGGAAACCTCTTCCGGCAGCGTCGGCATGGCATCACGGTTATCACGGTAAAACGACATGACCTCACCGTACCCTATTGTCACACCCGAAAATTTCTGGCGACGGAGAGTCTCTATCATCTGCTGGCTTCGAATCTCGCCGGCCAGATCGCGCCGGATACCCTCAATGCTTTTGCCGAACTGCCGCTCCATATCCTCTTTTGAGCTAAAGCGTCTGCTCAGCTGGCGAAGACGGGCATCGGCTGAAGAGGCGATATCGTTTTCGCTGATGCTGACGCTGTCAATCCGGGCTTTTGCCAGAATGATTTTCTGGTTGATAAGGCCATCCAGAATGGAGCTCCGCAGACTGCGGTCGTCCTTCAGGTCGGGGTATTGCAGACGGGTCATGGTTTCGCGGCTGTCAAGCTCCGAGCGAAAAATAACATCACCGCCAACAACGGCTACAACCTTGTCGGCAACCGCCGCCCCTGCCGGAGAGAGAGGGAAGAACGAAAGCAGAAAAAGCGGCAGAAGCGCTCTGAGGAATCGGTTTTTCATGATATGGTTGTTCAGGGTGAGATGGAGGCCGTCCGTCAGACACAACGCACGGCCCCACAGAGAATTGCTACGCCTTCTGGCTGCCCCGCAGCTTCACCGGAGCTTTTGAGCGTTTGATCCACTCAAAGGCAAGCGGGGCGGCAACGAAAACAGAAGAGTATGTTCCAACCAGAATGCCGGCAAAGACAGCGAATGCAAATGCCCTGATGGCTGGCCCTGCAAAAATGAACAGTACCAGAACGGTCAGAAGGGTTGTGCAGGAGGTAATGATTGTCCGGCTGAGCGTGCGGTTCATGCTCTCGTTGAAAATCTGTTCGTATTCGGAGGGCTTCCTGTTTCTGATGTTTTCGCGAATTCGGTCGTACACAACGACAGTATCGGTGATGGAGTAACCTGCAATTGTCAGAAATGCTGCAATGATGCTCTGGTCCATCTCAAGCGGCATAACTTCAAACACGCCGCCAAGAAGGCTGAAAAGCCCGAGAACAATCAGCACATCATGAAAAATGGCAACAACCCCGGCTGCGGCAAACTTGAGCTCGAAGCGGATGCCGACATAGATGAGAATGGCAAGGAGGGCTGCTCCCATCGCCTTGAATGCCGACCATTTAAGGTCGGAAGCAATACTTGGACCCACAGCGTCGATACGGACAATCTCAAAGGGGTTGCCTTTGAGTTGCGAGTTGAGAGCTCCCGAAATCAGAGATTTCAGTTCATTGGTGTCGCCGTTGAAAACGGTGCTCAGAAGAAAGGAGCGGTCCATCCCATACTGTTTGATGGTTCCCGACACCCCGGCATCACGCATCACCGAACGAAGCTCACCAACAGGAACATCCTGCTCAAAACGGAGCACAACCTCCGAGCCGCCCCTGAAATCAATGCCATAGTTAAGTCCCCGAACAGCAAGGGAAACGAGGCCTGTCAGGAGAAGCAGAAGGGAAATGGCATAGGCTATTTTACGGCGCCCGAGAAAATCAATACTGGTATTGCTGAAAATCCTCATTGGTTGAAACTTGTAATTACAGGGTTAACCGAAACTTTTGGATGACATCAGGTTCTTCGAAACAAGCAGCCTGAAAATCTCACGGGTAACAACAATTGCCGTAAACAGGCTCGCCGCCGTTCCAATCATCAGCGTAACGGCAAACCCCTGAATCGGACCGATGCCGTAGGTGTAGAGAAGAAAGGCTGCGGCAAGTGTGGTGACATGTGAGTCAAGAATGGAGGAGAACGCACGGTCATAGCCCTCACTCAGAGCTGAAGTGATGCTGCGTCCCGCAGCCAGCTCCTCACGGATACGCTCGTAAATAAGAACATTGGCATCAACCGCCATACCCATTGTGAGAACAATACCGGCAATACCCGGAAGGGAGAGCGATGCATTGAATCCGGCAAGAACCGACAGGACAATGAGCACATTGAGCACAAGAGCAACATCGGCCGCAAGCCCTCCCTGACGGTAATAAAAAATCATGAAAACAACCACAGCTGAAAATCCCCAGATGAGCGACTGCAGTCCGGCACGGATATAGTCGGCTCCAAGAGAAGGGCCGACAGTGCGCTCTTCAACAATCCGAACCGGAGCAGGCAGGGCACCGGCTTTCAGCACAATTTCAAGATCTTTTGCCTCTTCAAGGCTCTGAATGCCGTTGATGACCGAGTTCCCGTTGGGGATTTTTGACTGCACGACAGGGGCGCTGTATACAGCCCCATCAAGCACAATGGCTATCCTTTTGCCGATATTGGCCCCGGTAATGCGGGCCCATTTCGAAGTTCCTTCGGAATTCATTGACATCAGAACCTCCGGCTGCACACCCTGAGATCCGAATGTCGCCTTTGCCTCGGTAATCACGCCCCCTGTCAGTTCCGGGGTTTTGCGGACAAGATAGAGAGAGTAGAGCCTGCTCCCGTCGTCAGCCTCATCGGCCCGGGCGGCAAGCAGAAGCTCGCTGTCGGGGGGAAGCTGTGAAAGGGCTTCAGGGCGCTTGAGCATATCCGACACCAGTTCGCGATTTTCTGCGCGCACAGCCGCATTGTCGCTGCCGTAGACCTGCACAAAACTGTAAAGCCCATTGTTGGCGGCGTCATTGGAAGATCCGGAAGAAGAGGGCGCAGAGAGGGCGGTGTTGATGGCGTCAAGAGTTCTCTGCAGCGCTCCCTTTTCCCGCAGAAGCCTGAACTCAAGCTTGGCGGTACCTTTCAGAAGGTTGCGCATCCGGTTTTCATCGGAAATGCCGGGAAGCTCAATAATGATCTTCCGGTTTCCCTGAGTGGTGATCATCGGTTCAGCAACACCGTACTGGTCAATCCGGTTCCGGATGATTTCACGGGCTCTGACAAGTGCGTCAGCAGCCTCTTTCCTCAACTTCCCCTGTATCTCCGAATCACTGTTGCGGATATCATAAAAATACCTGCTGAGTCTGATATTCTGTTTCCTGAAAGCCGCCGACACAAGATCAATCACATCGGCGTCGGTTGCTGCCGCCTGGCGTCCAACCTCCTCCATGATTGCATCAAACTTCGCATCGCGATTCCACGCCTTCTGCATGAAAAGGTCAATCTGGTCTACCTCCATCACCAGATGCATCCCCCCTTTCAGGTCGAGTCCCAGCTTCAAGCCTTTCTGTCGGGCATCTTCAATTTCATCACGATGGTTCAGCACAAAATTCAGACTGTCCCGGGGAGAGCTGAACGCTTCAAGCTGCTTTCCCAGGGAATACTCCTTCCAGGTCGGCACAAGAGACCAGAGGGCAAGGAGGGTGACGCCGACAATAAGAAGAAGGTTGTATCGTTTGTTTTTCATTGATGGCATAATCATTTACACTCAAAAAAACCGGTTCAGCCAATATATGAAACGGCACAGTGAATATCTAACAATGCCGGGCCCGTTCATCGGCGCCGGACTCAACAGGAAAGCCCGGCGCAAAGACCGGGCATTCCAACCGCTTCATCCCCCATCGGGGCACTATCCCCAGATATCCTGAGCGATGTTGTTGTACCAGCCGCGGGCAAAAGTAGCCTCTTCGCTGAGCTGATCGTCGTCAGCGTCCATCGGGGTCAATCCGCCTGCTCCCTTGATGGAGACAATGCCGTCCGCAGTCAGTTTGTAGACAGCAGCAACCGAGATTCCATATCCGGGACCAATGAGGCTGTAGCATGTATTGACAAGCGATGGCGCCACAGGAACCTCACCACGGAAGAGCCTTGCAATTGCTGCAGCAGTCACCTTTCCCTGGCTGCTGGCCGCAAAACCGGACTTCGGCATCGCCCCTGCCGTGCATGCGTCCCCAATAACATGAATACCCGGCTGAATCAGCGATTCAAAAGAGACCGGATTGACCGGGCACCACCCTGAGGAATCAACAAGACCGGCATCAAAAGCGATCTTTCCTGCTTTCTGAGGAGGAATCAGATTGATGACATCGCCCTTTTCAATACCGAACTCAGTCGTCACCCTCATGGCTGATGAATCGACATTCAGTATCCTTCCCCCCGTCGATGCACTGCGCCACTCAATCATTCCCGGATAGAGCCGCTCCCACCTTTGGTAAACAGTCCCTGTTTTGAGAATTTTTCTTTGGCATCCAGAATGAGAATTCTTGACTTCGGCTTGTTCTCTTTCAGATAGTGCGCTATCAGACTCGCCCGTTCATAGGGGCCCGGCGGGCAGCGGAACGGGTTGGCCGGAGGACAGATGATGACTTTTCCGCCATCCTTCAGACTGTGCAGCTGCTTCTGCAGCAGCACAGTTTGAGGACCGGCTTCATAGGCATGAGGCATGACTGACTCTGCCACCTTTCTGCTGTAACCCTCAATGTCATCAAAGTCGAAATCAATGCCCGGAGAAACAATGAGCCGGTCATAGCCAACAACCTTGCCGCTTTTCAGCCTTACCGTACTCTTGACACCGTCCACGGAAACAACTGTGTCGGCAAGAACATCAACCTTATACCTGTTTTTCAGGACAGCATACTTCTGAGCAATCTCCTGCATGGTTTTCAATCCGCCAATGACCCAGTTGCTGAATGGACAGGTATAGAACACCGCCTTTGGTTCAATGAGTGTAACGGAAATTGAGGAATCAAGTTTTTTCAGATACTTGGCAGCTGAAGCGCCGCCAAATCCACCACCCACAACAACCACCCGTTTTGAGGCAGCTGCCCCTGCTCTCAGGGGAAATGCTCCAATTCCCAGAGCAGAACCAGCAGCACCTGTAAAGAGGAGTTTACTGAAATCACGACGCGAAATATTCTGACCCATAATCGTCCTCCGGGGTTAATTGTTGTTCTGCCACACTGTTCCGTAATACTCGGCAATCAGCCGGATCTCTTCATCGGTATATCCCTTGGCATGACGCATCATGACGGTTGAATACCGCCTGCCTGATTTGAAATCCTTCAGCGCCATTTCCAGATATTCGGGGGACTTTCCATAAAAGGAGGGGATGATGCTCACGCTTTTTCCATCTGTACCATGACATGATGCACATGAAAATGCGAGAATCTGCCCTCGCGGATCAACAGCAGCTTCCTCTCGTTCCTTCGCATCAGCACCGCCCGGAACCGATGCGAAGAGAAGTGCCGCGGCAACCAGCATCACTTTGATTTTTTCTTCCATAGGGCCTTCCTCCATAATTGAATGTTAATGGAACAGAAAACGGATATCAACAATTGTTAACGCTCTCGATCAGTCATTCGAGCCCGGCGTCCAATACGCTCACCATGCAACAACGCAGACACCACGAGACCGCCCGGCCACAAACGCCCATATCCGTAACACATGAGCAGCATAAGCTCAAGAGAACCGGTCAAATCCTACCAGGCAACCATATGTATATATAATAAAAATCAACTCTTTCTGCAAAACCGGAGGGGTCCGGCATTACGCCGATATCACTCTTTCTGCCTCCTGCCTCCAGGAGCTGAAGAGAGGGAGAGAATCCTCCCAATATTCGTATCTTTCCCGACAACGACCCTCCGACGAGGAATGGAAAAACTGATGTTTCATGTGAAACAACCTTTCTAACGCCCATTATGTACGATATTATTGTAGCCGGTGCAGGACATGCCGGATGCGAAGCTGCACTTGCCGCAGCCCGGTCGGGCAGCAGCTGCCTGCTGATTTCGTCTGACCTGACGGCGGTTGCCCGCATGTCGTGCAACCCTGCCATTGGGGGAGTCGCAAAGGGGCAGATAACCAGAGAAATAGATGCGCTCGGTGGAGAGATGGCAAAAGCCATTGATGCGACAGGAATCCAGTTCAGAATGCTTAATCTGAGCAAAGGGCCCGCAATGCATTCGCCAAGGGCCCAGGCTGACAGAACAGCCTATACAGAGTATATGAAACGAGTGCTGGAGGCTGAGACCAACCTTGACCTTCTTCAAGACACAGTCACGGGCATTGAAGTGCGAGGCGGACAGTTTTTCGGGGTAGAGCTTCAGTCGGGGAGGATACTCCGCGCCGGAGCTGCCATCCTGACCTGTGGAACATTCCTCAACGGACTGATTCATATCGGAATGAACCATTTCCCGGGAGGGAGAACGATTGCTGAGCCTCCGGTAACGGGACTGACAGAGAGCCTTGTGGCAGCGGGGTTCACGACAGCACGCCTGAAAACCGGAACACCACCACGAGTTGACAGGAGAAGCATTGATTACAGCATTGTCATTGAGCAGAAAGGAGACGAGAATCCACCTCCATTCTCGTTCAGCTCAGGAAGCATTGCGGGAAAGGAACAGATCAGCTGTTTCCTGACCAAAACAACCCATAAAACCCATGAGATTCTGAGGAGAGGTTTCGACCGGTCACCTCTTTTTTCTGGAAAGGTCCAGGGAGTCGGCCCCCGATACTGCCCATCAATTGAAGATAAGATCCATCGATTTACAGAACGCGACAGCCATCATATCTTTCTTGAACCAGAAGGATTTCATACCAATGAAATGTATGTCAATGGTTTTTCGACTTCTCTTCCTGAAGATATACAGATAGCAGGACTGCAATCAATACCCGGCATGGAGGAGGTTAAAATGATCCGTCCCGGATATGCAATTGAGTATGACTACTTTCACCCAAGCCAGATCCGCAGATCGCTGGAAACAAAAGCCGTTGAAAACCTGTACTTTGCCGGACAGATAAACGGCACATCCGGATATGAAGAGGCTGCGGCCCAGGGGCTTATGGCCGGAATCAACGCATCCCGGAAACTTAAAGAGCTCCCACCAATTCACCTGCAGCGGTCTGACGCTTATATTGGCGTCCTGATTGACGATCTCGTCACAAAGGAAACGAATGAACCCTACAGGATGTTCACCTCATCAGCCGAACACCGCCTCATCCTCCGCCATGACAACGCTGACCTCAGGCTCCGCAAGTTCGGCCATACCGCAGGCCTTGTTGACGATGACACATACAGGGAAACACTCAGCAAGGATGATGAGATTGTCCGGATGACGGCTTTTCTCAGGTCAAAAACCATCCCCGCAGCGGCCCTATACAACCTCTTGCCAGCGGAATCCAACCGTCCCATGACAGGGGGACAAAAAGCCGCATCCGCACTCAAGCGCCCGGGCATTACCCTCAACAGACTTTTTGCCGCACTTCCCGATTTTGCCAAAGAAGCACGGCTCATTTCATCAAACCCACTCGTACACGAGCAGGTAGAGATCAATCTCGCTTATGAAGGCTATTTGAAAAGAGAACTGCTGCAGACTGAAAAGGTTGCGAGGCTTGAGTCGCTCATACTCCCCGAAACATTCAATTATCACTCAGTTACCGGCCTATCAAGCGAAGGGCGTGAAAAACTCCTTCACTTCCGGCCCGAAACTCTTGGCCAGGCCTCAAGAATTATGGGTGTCTCGCCTTCCGACATCTCCGTCCTCATGGTTCGTCTTGGACGGTAGGTAATGTATCAATGTTTCACGTGAAACATTGACATGACACTAACGGGTTATGGGCACAAGGCCAAAACAGGAACAGATGAAACTCCCGGCCCCAGATGTAACGCGCCGGGCAAACAGAATGCCGTGAATAACGGATGAACAGAGAAGCCATGGAATCAATCGTCAGCGACATAGTGAACAATACGCTCCTCTACGGAAAAGACGGCGAAGAGCGGATTGTTGGTGCTTATCAGCGATCAGACACCTTAGTCAGAATATTCAACAGAACGGACAGCGGAAAAGTCACCTTTCACGACGAGCCGTGCTATCCTTATTTTTTCCTCTCGGAAAGCACCCTGCTCAGCAACTTCAGAATACCCAACGGGGGTAAATACTGGCCGGTCGCTTTGAGCGGAAATAACTTTTATCGAAGTCTTGCCATATTCCAGCGATGGAAAGATTACAGGGAAGCGCTTGATCATATTGCGCGGAACAGCCGAACCGGGATGGGAGATGACGCAGAAGAGCCGACTGCACGAGGGTTTGTGCCAAATACATACAGCAAGGGTGATGCTGTAACGCAATATATGATGCAGACAGGCAAAACCTTTTTCAAGGGCATGATATTTGATGACCTCTACCGGATGCAGCTTGACATTGAAACTCTCTATGATCCTAAGAACAAACCGCGAACTGGCATAAGCATTGGGGAAGATGAAATAATCATTGTCTCTCTTTCTGACAACAGAGGGTGGGAAAAGGTGATCCATGGGAAAGAGCAGGGAGAAAAGGCGTTACTTGAGCAGTTGGTTGACATCATCAGTGAGCGTAATCCTGATGTAATAGAGGGGCACAACATTTTCGGGTTTGATCTTCCCTACCTGCAGGCACGATGCTCGTTTCATTCGATTCCATTTGCCATAGGGAGAGATGGGTTGGTGCCGAAAAGCTATCCGGCCAGCATCCGGTTTGCAGAGCGGAGCATTGACTACCTCTTTTTTGACATCCCGGGCCGAAATGTCATTGATACCCTTTTTCTCGTCCAAAGCTATGACATTTCAAAACGCTCCATGCAGAGTTACGGGCTCAAGGCCGTAGCGCGACATTTCGGGTTTGCATCTGAAAACCGCACATATGTTGACTACAGCGAAATTGCCGATTTATGGAGAGGAGACACAGACAGGCTGCTGCGCTATGCTCTTGATGATGTCCGTGAGACCTGCAAGCTTTCTTCACTGCTTTCAGGCAGCAACTTCTATCTGACTCAAATGTTGCCGTTCAGCTACGCCCAGACGGCAAGAATGGGACAGGCTGCGAAAATTGAAGCACTTATGACAAGAGAGTATCTGCGAGTCAAGCACTCTCTACCAAAACCATCAGCAGGCCGGCAACAGTTCGGCGGCTATACTGCGGTCTTTCTCAAAGGAGTTCTGGGACCTATCGTCTATGCTGATGTTGAATCGCTCTATCCCTCAATCATGCTTTCGAGCAACATCTGCCCTCGAACGGATGAACTGAGGGCATTTCCTGGAATTCTGACTGATTTGAAAGCGCTGCGCCTGAAAACAAAGGGAATGGCTGCAGATGAGAAAGCAGCAGGGAACGGGCAACTGTCGGCAAATTACGATGCCATGCAGAGCTCATTCAAAATTCTCATCAATGCCATGTATGGATATCTCGGCTTCGCCGGAGGAATATTCAACGATTTTGCAGAAGCCGACCGGGTCACCTCAACAGGCCAGTCAATAGCCCGACAGATGATTCGTGAATTTGAGGCTGAAGGGTGCCGGATCATAGAGGTCGACACTGACGGAATTCTCTTCATTCCCCCGGACAGCGTTACCACGGAAGCGCAGGAACGGGATCTGGTACAAAAGGTATCGGCACTCATGCCTGAAGGCATACGGATCGGTTTTGACGGGCGCTTCAGGAAAATGATTTCGTATATGAAAAAGAATTACGCCCTGCTGGATTACTCAATGACCATGACGCTGAAAGGCTCCTCACTGACAAGCCGTAGCGGAGAGAAATTCGGCAGGGATCTTGTTGAGCGCGGGTTTGAAAAACTGCTTGCTGAAGATATTGACGGGCTTCACAATCTCTACACACACTACAGGAACAAAATTCTTAACCACGAGCTTGACATAACGGAGTTTTCGAGAACAGAAAGCATGAAAAGCTCGCTGGAAGAATATCTGGGCGATGTACAGGCAGGAAAACGGCAGCGGGCCGTCACCTATGAAATAGCCCGGCGAAAAGGGGGGAGAATCACCAAAGGTGACCGTATTACCTACTACATTTCAGGAAGCGGAACCGCAAGCGCATCATTCGACCGGGGAAAAGCTGCCGACGAATGGAGGGCGGATGCGCCTGATGAGAACACGGCATTCTATCTGAAGAGGCTTGACGAGCATTGCCAGAAGTTCCTTCCTTTTTTCAAGCCGCAGGACTTCAGTATGATATTTTCGGATGACACTCTTTTCCCCTTCTCCGCGGAAGGCATCATGCTGCAGGAAAAAACAGTGAGTCAGGAAAGCCAGGGGGAGGAAAATGTAATGGAGGGGGAACAATAAAGCGGCCGGAGGTGTAATATTTTATTATGTTTACTGATATCGCACAGATACACAACAATCCATAGACACCTGAAGCAATGACGGATAAAAAAATATTACCGGTAACCGACGATGTCACCTGGATAGGGGTTCTTGACCCCGGGCTCATCACCTTTGATATTGTGATGGAGACCAAATATGGCACCACTTACAATTCATATTTCATCAATGCGGATAAAAAGACCATCGTTGAAACAACAAAGGAAAAGTTTTGGCCTGAGTATCTCGCTAAAATAAAACAGGTTACAGACCCTGAAGAGATTGAATACATTATTGTTGACCACACAGAACCTGACCATTCCGGCAATATCCGCAATCTTTTGGCCATTGCTCCGAACGCAACTGTTGTGGGTAGCGGAAATGCGCTGAAATTTCTCCGTGACCAGACAGGCCACGACTTCCCTTCACTTACAGTAAAAACGGGGGATACGCTTGATTTGGGAAACAAGACGCTTCATTTCATCAATGCTCCAAATCTCCACTGGCCCGACACCATTTATACATGGCTTGAAGAGGACAGGGTACTCTTTACCTGTGATTCATTCGGTTCCCACTTCTGCAATGAGAAGATGTATGACGACGAAGTTGGTGACTTTGATGATGCCTTCACCTATTATTTTGACGCAATCCTGCGCCCGTTCAGCAAATACATGATACAGGCCGTTGAGAAAATACGCCCCCTGGATATTTCGGTCATATGCCCTGGACATGGCCCGATTCTGAGAAGCAACTGGAAAAAATATGTCGATCTCTCCCTGCGATATTCCCAGAGCGCCATTGCCCTCCCCAATGAAAAGAACATACTCATAGCCTATGTGTCGGCTTATGAAAACACTGCGATTCTTGCTGAGAAAATAGCCGAGGGGCTTCGCCAGTCCTGCGATTTCACCGTCGACATATGCGATGTGGAGCACATGCACTTCTCCAAGATGGAAGAAAAGATTGCACATGCATCTGGAATCATACTCGGCTCCCCGACAATCAACCAGAACATTCTGCCGCAGATCTACCAGCTGTTTTCAGCCATCAACCCCATCCGCGACAAAGGAAAACTCGGAGCGGCATTTGGTTCATATGGCTGGAGCGGAGAAGCAACCAAAATGATAGAGACAAACTTCACCATGCTGAAACTCAAGGTGTTTGACCAGAACATGAGAGTCAAATTCAAACCTCATGAAGCGGAGTTTGAAGCCTGCCGTGAGTTTGGCAAGGCATATGCCGAACGAATGATAGAAATGTATCAATTGAGCTGCAATCTCTAGCCGACTCTCATGAAGCTCAGTTCCGTTTCAGGAAGGAAAGGGCCGGCAATCCGGCTCTTTCGCCGTTCTACCGGAAAATGATGTCGCGGACCAGCGGTTTATCAGGGGGTGAGTTAAGCGCCACATTGAGTTTTTCAATGATGGATGACTTCCGGTAGTTCAGTTCCATTCTCCATGTGGAACTCCTGACGCGGACAACAATGGTTCCCTCAGTAAAGCGTTCCAGAGTGGTGACGGCTGCAACAGCATCACCGACAACCGTATTCCATATTCCCAAAGCATTGAACTGCGCAAAAGCCTCATCAAGACCCAAAGCGCGGTACATATCGCCAGCTATGGAAGAAAATTTTTTCGGGCTTCTCGTTAGCGACATAACTATACTTCTGAGTTCCGGGTGGAGGGAGTCGTCTGGAGATGGTGGACTGCTGAGCCTGGGTGATTTTTCAGATCAGCCGAAGAAATCAAAGTCTGACCGCATCCCTCTAGTATATCAAGAACTGCCGCGGTCCTTTTCCCATCCAACTCGCTGAATATGTCATCAAGAAGACAGATAGGGGTCTCACCGATTTTTTCATTGAAGTATTGGAACAGGGCGAGCTTCAGACTGATAAGAAATGTTCTTTGCTGCCCCTGTGAGCTGTAGCGTTTGCTCTCCCGTCCATCCGAAAGAAAGATCAATTCATCGCGATGCGGTCCTGACAGGGTCTGTCCCCTAAGAATCTCCTGTTGTTCGTTCTCCTGAAAACGCTGAAGAAAACGCTCTCGAAGCTCGCTTTCCGGAACTGGTTCCAGCAATCTTCCTATGGTTGAGCTATACTCGATTGAAGGCGTTTGACCGCCTGAAAGATCTCTGTGAAGCGACTCGACAAAGGGATGGAATTCAGCAAGAAAACGAACTCTCCCCGCTGTTACCGATGCTGCTGAAGAAGCAAGATTTTCACTCCAGAGCTGCAGCATGGAGCGGTCTTTTCCGGGGCTTTGCGAAAGCTGCTGAAGCAATGCGTTTCTCTGCTGCAGCAAGCGTCTATAGATGAGAAGATTGTCAAGATACCGTCTGTCCGATTGACAGACGGCATTATCAAGAAACCGTCGCCTTTCTCCAGGAGGACCGCTGACAATAACAATTTCAGGGGGGGAAAAGGAAATACAGGGTATGGAACCAATATGAAGGGAAAAAGGCTTAAGCTCATTACCATCAATCTGAAGCTTCTTTCCACTCTCTTTTGTATAGGAGAGGCGAACAGCTGTCTCTATGCCGGACGAAGACTCAAACAAGGCTGTGAGAAGAAAATAACCTGCTGAAAAGGAGAGGCACTCGCCGTCAGCTGCACTGACAAATCCTTTAGTCAACGCACAGTAATGAATCCCCTCAAGAATAGATGTTTTACCTGATCCATTCTGGCCATAAATCAGATTGATTCCATCTTCAGGCTCAAAAGAAAATGAGCGGTGATTCCTGAAATTCTCAAACTGTATACTCCGTAGCCTCAAAAAACCTCTCGTTAAACCAGAATGCCCCACAACCATGATTGCCGGGCATTCTGAAGATTGCTCATACTCAGTTGTTGATACGGACCGGCATGACAAGGATGATGAGCCTGTCACTTTTTTCTTCGAGATGAGGGCGGAAAATAACAGCGGTGGTCGGACTTTTCAACTCAATGCTGACCTCGCTTTCATCAAGATGGGCAAGCGCGGCTTCAAGAAAACGGGAATTGAATCCTATGGAAATATCTTCCCCGGTATAATTGCACGCAAGCTCCTCAACAGCCGATTCACCTTCATTGGTGTTTTCAGCCATAATTTTAAGCACAGCCCCTTCAATCTGAACCTTGACATCACCGATACTTGAAAACCTCCCAACCCTTCGGATGGAATCATAAATGGTTGAGCGATTGATGACGAGCTGCTTGTCATGTTCAACGGGAATGACTGCCTCGTAATTGGGATAAGGTTCAATGATGAGTGCTGCATCAAGAACAATGTTTCCGCAGTTGAATCGAACAAACTTTCTCTCACTCTCAATACTCATACTTACCGTTTCTGTCTGTGCAAGTTTCTGCAGAATGGAAAGCACCCGGGAAGGAACAACAATCTTGAGTTTTTCAGGCATACAGAGAGATGAATCTTTTCTGCATCGCACCAGCCTGTGGCCATCGGTAGCTATGGCTGTAAGAAGATCACCTTCCAATTCAAAAAGAACACCCATCATGGCCGGTCGCATTCCGTCCACACTGCATGCAAAGGTTGTTTTCTGGATGATGTCAAGCATTTCTCCAGTTTCCATCTCAAGAGAGATGTCATAATTCTTTTCATGCTTTTCAGGCTGAGCCTGGAAAAGACAGGGCATGGTATATCGGCCTTTATCGGTTGTGATATTGACTGTTCCATGCTCACTGACTTCCTGGCGTTCAATGGAAAAGCTCACTGAAGTATCATACATACTCCTGAGAAACTCCTGAAGTGCTCGAGCGCGTATTCCGATATTGCCACTGTCGGATGTTTCAACTTCGCTTCGGGCAGTAATGGCGACTTCGCCGTCAGTAGCAAAAAAAGTCAATGCTCCGGGTTCAATTGAGAGATGGATGTTCTCAAAACGCTGATCAATTGATTTTGCCGGAATAGCCTGGGCAACTTTACCGACTGCATCCTGCAGCTGCTTGATAGAGGAGGTCAATTTCATCTTGTCCAACATTTACAGTTTTATGATTTTAAAAATAAGAGTTGTTGTTGCTGTAGAGAGTGTGGAAATCTTGACAACATCACCTCTCTCTTCCGTAAGGTGTTATTTTATTTAGAACTACAGTAAATCTTTTTTATTCTCCCGCTGTGTATAACCTGTTGATACTGCCAGTTCAGGGTTGTGGGTGGTTTGTTGACTGTTTTTCTCTTTCTCCTCTGGTGTTGACAACTGCGGGTCTGTCAAGATAGAGTGAACACCCTTTCAACATCTTATCCACACTGCAGTTTACATTGAAACGAGTTCAATTCTCCTTCTTATTTCATTGATTCGTCCCTGATCTTCTCCCTCTGATTCAATGCGTCTGGCGATAGTGTTGACGGCATGAATGACAGTAGAGTGGTCTCGTCCTCCGAAATGGAGTCCTATGGTTTTCAGTGATGATTCTGTCAGTTGTTTTGCAAGATACATGGCAATCTGACGGCCTGTTGCGATTTCCTTTTTCTTTGATTTGCCTTTCAGATCATTGGAGGTTATGGCATAAAATTCACAGATGACCTTTTCAATGGTATCAAGGTTCAGTTGTTTTGCGGTGTGCCGGATAATGTCTTTCAGGGTCAATTTTGTAAAAGAGAGGTCAATGTCGCGATTGTCGAGCGACCGGGCGGCAAGAAGCTTGACAATGCAGCCTTCCAGTTCCCTGACATTGTCTGTAATGTTGTTGGCTATGAATTCAATCACATTTTCATCAAGATCAACCCCGCTCTGCTGGAGTTTACTGAGAATGATTGCTTTGCGGGTTTCATAGTCTGGCGGCTGTATGTCGGCTGAAAGTCCCCAGTTGAAACGCGAGATCAGCCGGTCTTCAATCCCTTTGATGTTTTTGATGGGACGATCGGCGGAAAGAATAATCTGTTTGTTTGACTGATGCAGGGTGTTGAAAATATGAAATATCTCCTCCTGCGTTTTTTCTTTTCCTGAAAAGAACTGGATATCGTCTATGATAAGGACATCAATTGTGCGGTAAAACGACGAGAATTCCTGAATTTTTCCGTTCTGTATGGCATTGACAAAATCAATGGCAAATTTTTCGCTCGATACATAGAGTACTTTCGCCCCCTCTCGTTCCTGGCGGACTGTATTGCCAATTGCCTGCATCATATGGGTTTTGCCGAGTCCCACCCCCCCATAAATGACGAGCGGATTGAAGGCATTCTGTCCGGGATTCTGTGCAACGGACTTGGCGGCGGCAAAAGCAAGAGAGTTGCAGTCACCACGAATCAGTGTATCGAAGGTATATTTTGAGTTCAGCTGTGTTTCAAAGCGCTCAATATCTCTCTCGAAACTGTCTGATGATTTTTTAACGGCCCCTTCTGAGGCCTTTTTGTCCGGCTGGTTGTTCTGAAGCGGGAGCTGTATGGTGACGGGCTCAGTCTGGGATTTGTCCATCACTATTGAATACATCAGTCTGGCTTCGGGACCGATAATTTTCTTGAGTGCCGTGTTGAGGAATTGGGAGTAGTGTTCTTCAATCCATTCATAAAAAAAAGTGCTCGGAACCTCAATGGTCAACTCCCCCCCCGAAAGACCCAGCGGTTTTATGGGAGAAAACCATGTCTGGAATGCAAGGGGATTGATGTGTTCCCGAATGGCCTCAAGGCATGATTTCCAGACATGCTGCTCAGATGCATCAGCTGCCCGGGACTCATCCTTCTGTTGCTCCTGAACCTTCATACTGTCAGCGTAAAGCATAAAAAAACTATGGTTAAGCGAAACCTGAAAAGCCCCGCAGGGGAAACTGCCAACATAATGACAGAATCAAGGTACTCTTTTGAGGGGATATAAAATAATCGTCAGGGGATGAAAAATACGCAGTTTTCAATGCAGCTTCGGGGCAGTTATTAACGGAGTAAGTGTTTATTTAATAATACTTTGTTGGGTTTTTATGAAAAGTTATCCACATATGTTGAAAACTCTTTGTGTAGGCGGAATGAAGGATTTGGGGTTGTGAATTTTTTTTGTCCACATTTTATCCACATTTGTTGGCGGGAGGCCTGTCGGGAATTAATGCGATAGAGTTGTTTGTTTATCTCCGGGGATTATGGTAATTTGCACGCCCTATTATTTTGAATTTTTTACAATCTGGTGAGGAGTCATTTGAGATGAAAAGAACCTTTCAGCCCAGCAACAGAAAGCGGCGCAACAAACACGGATTCCGGCTGAGAATGTCGACCAAAAACGGCCGCAGGATAATTAATGCCCGCAGGGCAAAAGGACGCCATTCGCTTTCCGTGAGCAGCGATATGGGTACTGCCGGCAGATAACCTGACCGGCTTTCGGCATCCAATGCGGTGCCGATGTAACAAACAAACGCTCTTTCCGGTTTTGTCAGACAGGCATTCGCACAGGCTTCCACGCCATGAGATTTTAAGGAAAAAGGGGCTGATATCGCTTCTTTTTACTGGAGGTAAGAGCCTGAAGGGCAATTTCCTCCGACTGGTATACCTTTCTCATGATGCTGTCAGGGGCGGTTTTGCCTCCCCGCCATCAGTCATGTTTGCTGTCAGTAAAAAAACTCTGCCCGCTGCCGTCATGCGCAACAGGGTAAAGCGCTTGATGCGTGAAGCCTACCGCCTTGAGAAGCCGATGCTCCTCAGTCGTCTTGAAGATACGGGTGACAGAAAGGCTGGGGAGGCTCTTTCCATTGTGTTTCTTTACACGCGCAGGGGGTCTCATATTCCCTCGCTCCCGGATTTCAGGCGGGAGATGAATTCAGCCCTGCGGGAGATGTTGCTGAAGGCTGTGAGTGATCGGGAGAGAGAGTGAAGCAGTTTGGTCAAAGAGGTCTTACGGGTGAGACGATGATTACAGGAGGCTGGATGATGGATGTCAGGAGTGTTTTTGCCGCGTTGCCAATAGCGCTCATAAAATTTTACCGGGCGTATATTTCACCCCTGCTTGGCCCTTCCTGTCGATTTTACCCCACCTGTTCAGCCTACGCAATTGAGGCATTTGAGAGACATAATTTTTTCAAGGCAACCTGGTTGAGCGTCTGGCGTGTTCTCAGATGCAATCCTTTTTCCCGGGGCGGGTTTGATCCGGTTCCTCCGGCGAAAGGCGGTCAGGACGCCAACAAACAGCAGCAGTAATAATGGATAGAAATTCGGTAACGGGACTTGCTCTTATAGCCTTGATCATGATAGTTTGGCTTCAGTTCATGTCGCCGGACAAAAAACCTGTTATCCGCGAAAGCGCAAAAAAAGCGGCGTCTGTGGAGCAGGTGAATGTGCCTCTCAAGCCTGCGCCAGTTTCCGCTTCCGATGCATTCGGAGCATTTGCTTCAGCTGCAAACGGGAAGGCTCGAAAGATGGTTGTTGAAAACGACCTGTTCCGGGCAACCATCTCTTCAAAAGGAGCGACCCTGACCTCGCTGGTCCTGAAGAAGCATCTTGATGGAGCCCTTCAGCCGGTTCAGCTAGTCAGCAACCGGGCAGATGGTGCCCTTTCATTGCTTTTTCTGACAAGAGAGGGACGAAAAATTGACACCCGCGACCTCTATTTCACCGGGGGTTCCGTTGATACGCTTCACACAGTCACGGGGAAGGAGAGCTACAGTGTCCGATACCGCCTGAATGTTTCAAAAAACCGGAATATTCTGATAACCTACAGCTTTACCGGCGACAGTTACCGGGTTGGGTATGATGTGCAGCTGAATGGATTCTCCAGCGCTCTTGCCGGCAATGAATACCAGCTGCAGTGGGACGGAGGCCTTGGCTATACTGAGAAGAACCGCGAGGATGAGGCTCACAACGCACTTGCCGGAGCCTATCTCGGTGGCAGCCTCGTGAAGCTGGATGCAGCCAAGGATAATCAGGCATACCGCGAAGAGCAGTCGGGTGAAGCGAAATGGGTGGCTGTGCGCAATAAATATTTTGTAGCTGCGCTTATTCCCGCCGGGCCTACAGGCGGGTTCTATCTGGACGGCAGCAAAAAAGCGGGCAACGAATTTGAGAATTACCTTGCGTCGCTGAAAATGGAGGTTCCCGTATCAGGCGCCTCTCTCGACAACAGTTTCAGCCTCTATATGGGCCCTCTTGACTATGATATAGTCAGAGCCCAGAAGGCTGAACTGGAAAAAATCATGGATTTCGGCTGGGACTGGCTGACACGGCCGTTTGCCGAGTATATCATTCTCCCTGTTTTCAGCTGGATGAACAAGTTCATCCATAACTATGGTCTGATCATCATCATTTTTGCCTTCCTCATCAAGCTGGTGACCTATCCTCTGTCGCTTGCTTCGACCAAGTCCATGAAAAAAATGGCTGCGCTGCAGCCCATGCTCAAAGAGCTGCAGGATAAATACAAGGATAATCCGGCAAAGCTGCAGAGCGAATTGGGACGCATTTACAAGGAGGCCGGTGTCAATCCTCTGGGGGGATGCCTTCCTGTGGTGCTTCAGATGCCGCTGCTCTTCGCCATGTTTTATGTGTTCCGTTCCTCAATTGAACTCCGCCAGCATGGATTTCTCTGGGCGCATGATCTTTCTGTTCCGGACTCCATTCTGAATCTTGGATTTACCATTCCGATGTATGGCGACCACATCGCCCTGATGCCTATCCTTATGGCCGGAACGGTGTTTGTGCAGCAGAAAATCACTCCGACGGCACAGACCAATGATCAGATGAAGATCATGCTCTACATGTTCCCGGCCATGATGCTGCTGTTTTTCAATAACATGCCCTCGGGTCTTGGTCTGTATTATCTGATGTTCAATGTGTTCAGTGTTGCCCAGCAGTTCTACATCAATTCGACCACGACTGAAGCCGACATGCCGAATGTGTCGATTGCCGCGCCCGCGCGTCAAAAGAAGAAAAAATCCGGCGGCGGAAAGTAGCGGGGGGGACCGGCAATGCTGATTGAGCAGATGGACGCGGGGCTCTTTGCTTTCCTGAACCAGCAGCTGGTCCATCCGGCGGCTGATGACCTCTTTGTGTTCCTGACAAAAGCGAACCTTTCGCGGCATATTTTTGTGATTGCCGCACTTTTCATGCTTGTGCGTGGGGGCAGGCGCGGTTTGTTCGCTCTTCTGCTCGCTCTTCTGGCAGTCGGTGTTGCCGATTTTACCGCTTCGGGCATTCTCAAACCCCTTGTGGGCCGTATCCGTCCCTGCTTCGCACTTGAGCATGTCAGGCTGCTGATTGACCAGTCCCGCTCTTTTTCCTTTGCCTCTTCCCATGCTGCAAATACCGCGGCTGTTGCCACCATGGTCTGGGTTTTCTTTCACCGGGGATCTCTCCAGGAGCGGCTCTTTACGGCTACAATGATAGGCTATGCCCTTTTGGTAGGGTATTCAAGAATTTATGTTGGAGTCCACTATCCCGGTGATGTTGCAGGGGGCATGACAATCGGCGTTCTCTCTGCCCTCATTGTCTACCTGCTTTTTACCTGGACGACTAAAAATGCAGCCTGGCTTCGACTGCCAGCTGAAAAAAGGAGATCCTGATGGCTGAGGCCGCATACAGAAAAGGCGATATTGTTGAACTCCTTATAACCGACATGGCCGATAAGGATGAGTGTTTCGGGAAACTTGAGTGCGGAATGGGGGTGATGGTCGGAGGAATGCTTGCTGTTGGCGATCGTGTTTCAGCCCGTGTTACCCGTGTGAGACAGCGCTATCTGAAGGCCATTGCAGTTGAGGTTCTTGAGCCCTCTCTGGACAGGACTGAGCCGGTATGCGGGGATTTCGGTGTGTGCGGAGGCTGCAAGCTGATGCATATCCGTTACCCGGCACAGCTTCGCTATAAGGAAAAAAAGGTGCAGGACGCCCTGATCCATATCGGCGGCTTTTCGGAGCCTCCTATGCTGCCGGCTCTTGGGGCACCTTCCCCTGTCCATTACCGGAACAAAATAGAGTTCTCCTGTTCGGGCAAGCGATACCTGCGGCCCGAAGAGCTTTCAATGGATGAGCTGCTTCAGCCGAAAAATTTTGCTCTTGGCTTTCATGCTCCCGGTAATTTTGAAAAGGTGATTGATACCGCCCGCTGCCATCTGGCAACTGAAGAGATGAACAGTGTACTCCGGCTTACACGGGACTTTGCGCTTGAAAATGCCATGGAGCCCTATATGGCCCGCGAGCACACGGGATTCTTGAGGAATCTGGTTGTCCGCTCAAGCGTCCACACCGGGGAGGTGATGGTCAATATTGTCACCTCATGGTATGATGGAGAGCTGATGGAGAGCTACAGCGCACATCTTCAGTCGGGCATGCAGGGTGTTCCCCTGACTCTTGTCAACAATGTTACCAACCGCCGCAATACGGTTGCAACCGGTGATGTGGAGTACACAATCCTTGGCTCCGGCACCATTTCCGAAAAGCTCGGACTGCTTGAGTTCAGGATATCGGCGAACTCATTTTTCCAGACCAATACACTCCAGGCAGAGGCGCTGTATGGGCGGATTCAGGACGCCTGTGAGCTCAGGGCCGGCGACAGGGTGTATGATCTTTATTGCGGAACAGGAACCATCACCCTCTGGCTTGCCCGCCATGCTGAACGGGCAATTGGGCTGGAGGTGGTTGAAAGCTCCATTCAGGATGCCCGTTCCAATGCGGAAAGCAACGGCATCGGTAATGCATATTTTTTCCAGACAGACCTGAAGGACCTTGGGGCTATGATGGAGCAGCTTGAGGAGCACGGCCGGCCGGATGTGATTGTGACCGATCCTCCCAGAGCGGGAATGCACCCGAAAGCTCTTGAAACCATGCTGAAGCTTGGGGCTCGCCGTATTGTGTATGTGAGCTGCAACCCTGCCAGCCTTGCCCGGGATGGGAAAGAGATTGCCGGGGCGGGTTATCGGCTGGTTTCAGTGGAGCCGGTTGACATGTTTCCCCACACCGCTCATATCGAGAGTGTGGCCTGTTTCGATTATTCGGCCTCCGGGGGAGGCAGCTCAGAGTAGTCGGCAGTTTCGGCAGCGTCAGCTTTTTCCTGTTCCCATCTGGTGAAACTGTCAATGTCACCGCTTATTGATGCCAGAACGGCGGTGATGAGGGCAAGGTCGTCAGCAAATCCGAGGAAGGGGATGAAGTCGGCTATGGCGTCCAGCGGTGACACAAAGTAAAGCAGTGCGGTGACGCTCATGACTATGGTCTGCCACGGTACTTCGCGATATTCTTTGGAGGCATAGCTTTTTACCATGCGCACAAGCGGCTGTATTTTCCTTGTGAGCTCCGGAACCCTTGAGGCGCTTGTGAGCGCGCTGGAGCGGCTGATGGCTGAAGCAATAAGCTTCTGCAGCCGGCCCGGGGTTTTCAGGACCCTCTCCGCCCGTCCTTTTCCTGCCTCGATCTCTGCCTTCATTTTTTCCCCGCCTTGAGAAGCGTCTCCCTCTCGCTTTTTGAAAGTGAACTGTAGCCGCTTCGTGAAATCTTATCAAGAATACGGTCTATCTCTTCTTCCTGTACACGGCCCCCATCCTGCTTTATGGAGTGGATGACGGCCCCGCGTTTTTTTGTGCCTTCAAACAGCTTGTTGACCTGCTCAAGAGGGTTGAAGTCGCGCCGTTTGAGGGTGATGTAGATGAAGCCTATCAGCATGCCTCCGAGGTGGGCAAAGTGGGCTATGTTGCTTCCGCTCCCCATGGTTCTGCTTCCCAGGCCCGACATGAACTCAATAAGCGCAAACCCGGCGATGAAGTATTTTGCCTTGATGGGAAAGAGGAAGTAAAGGAAGATATAACGGCCCGGAAACATCATACCGAACGCGAGCAGAATTCCATACACCGCGCCTGAAGCCCCTACGGTCGGGTAGAGGGTTCCCGTGGTGGCTACAAGATTGATGATGGCGGCGCCGACTCCACAGACAAAATAGTACCAGATAAACTCTTTTGTCCCCCAGTAGTTCTCTATTTCAGCACCGAACATCCAGAGGGCGAACATGTTGAAGAAGATGTGGGTGGTGCCTCCGTGCATGAACATGTAGGTGAAGGGCTGCCATATGCGGAAGTTTTCAGAGGCGGCGGGCCAGAGTGCGCCCTGAATGAAAATGAAATTCCCGAGCGGCGTGAAATACTGCAGCAGGAAGATGGCTATGTTTGCAATGATGATTGCCTTGATTGCCGGAGGCATGAGCTGAAAGCCCCCGGGCCTGTAAGGCTGGCTGTACTGGTTCATAATCCTTGGTTTGGAAGGGCTGGGCCTCCTCAGTCGTTCAGGGCAGCTATACCGGGCAGCTCTTTTCCTTCAAGGAATTCAAGGCTGGCTCCTCCGCCGGTTGAGATATGGGTCATTTTGGAGGCAAGCCCGGCTTTTGCAACAGCAGCGGCAGAGTCTCCCCCGCCGATGATGGTGGTTGCTCCTTTTGCTGTAGCCAGTGCCATTGCTTCTGCTACGGCAAAGGTGCCATTGGCAAAGCTGTCTATTTCAAAGACTCCCATGGGGCCGTTCCAGAGAATGGTTCTTGCTCCCAGTATTTCCTGACGGTAGGCTTCTATGGTGAGAGGACCGATGTCAAGCCCCATTTCACCAGCCTCAAGTTCCTTGACCGAGACGGCGTGGAAGGGAGCATCGGCCGAAAGTTCGGGAGCCGCAATCACATCCTGGGGAAGCAGAAGCTTGATGTTGCGGTTTTTTGCCTGCTCAAGAAGGCTGAGGGCTAGCTCCAGCTTGTTGTCTTCAACAAGAGAGCTGCCGGTTTCAAGACCCATTGCTTTGAAGAAGGTGAAGACCATGGCTCCGCCGATGAGAACCGTGTCTACTTTTTTGAAGAGGTTTTCAAGGACATCTATTTTGCCCGAAATTTTTGACCCCCCGAGAATGGCTACAAAAGGCCGTTCAGGTTTTTCAAGGGCTTTGCCGAGGTACATCAGCTCTTTTTCTATCAGGTATCCGGCAACAGCTGTAGGCACAAAGTGAGTGATTCCTTCAGTGGAGGCATGGGCCCTGTGTGCGGTGCCGAAAGCGTCATTGACATACATTTCACCAAGCGCAGCAAGCTCTTTTGCGAATTCCGGGTCGTTGGCCTCTTCTTCAGGGTGGAACCGAAGGTTTTCAAGCAGCATCACCTCGCCGTCCTGCAGCGCAAGGGCCGACTGCATCACCTCCGTGCCAATGCAGTCTTCCGCCATGGCGACCGGGGTGTCGATCAGTTCGGAAAGCTTTGCTGCCACGGGAGCAAGAGAAAAAATCGGATTGACCTTGCCTTTCGGGCGGCCAAGGTGCGACATCAGTATAAGTCGGCCACCGTTGTCGAGAATTTTGCGGATGGATGGAAGTACCTCCACTATCCTCTTGTCGTCGGTAATCTCCCGCTCATCGTTGAGGGGGACATTGAAATCTACGCGCATCAGTATCCGTTTGCCTTGGATGGTTATGTCCGACAAGGTCTTTTTCTGCATTGCTCACTCGGGTTGGTTTAAAAAACGCTCCATTCTGCTCTTTGAAAGTATAGGCAATATAATCAAGGGAACCGCAAAAAACCTGTTGTCAGTTCCTTCTTCCGCTCTCTATCCCTCTCTCACCTGCGGTCCCTGTTTGCCCGGTATCTCCTGATGTTCCGGTTGTGGGCGCTGAGGGTCGTTGAAAAATTGTGGCCTCCCTTTCCCGTTGCCACGAAGTAGAGGTAGCTGGTTTCTGCAGGGTTCAGGACGGCCAGAATCGACTGTGCTCCAGGGCTGCAGATGGGGCCTGGCGGAAGCCCCCGGTGCAGATAGGTGTTGTAGGGAGAATCTTTCCGCAGGTCTTTGTAGTAGAGCCTCCGGCGCGGTCCGGGAATTGCATACTGTATGGTGGGGTCAGCCTGGAGGGGCATGTTTTTTCTGAGGCGGTTGAGGTAGACACTTGCCACCAGAGGTTTTTCCTCATCAAGCGGGGTTTCTGCTTCAACAATGGAGGCTAGAGTCAGGAGCGCGTTTTCGTCAAGCCCCTTCCCTTCAGCCACGCTCCTCAGGCTGTCGGAGAAGAATCGGTGGAACTGGCGCAGGAGAAACTCCTGAGCCTCTCCCGGCGTGCTGGCCCAGGGGAAGTTGTAGGTTCCCGGAAAGAGATAGCCCTCCAGTTTCCGCTTTGTGGCTTCGCGGGCAAAGCTGGTTGAGTCGATGTCAAGATGACGCGAGATGATGGCTGCCGTGGCGGAGATGTCAAGCCCTTCTGGAATGGTGACACGGACCTCATCCTGGTCGTGGCGGTGCAGGTACTGGAGCAGTCCGATATTGGAAAGCCCCGGGGGAATCAGGTAGCGGCCCGGCTTGATGTTGTGGAGCGAGGGAACAAGCCGGCCAATGAGCTTCAGCGGCCATCGGACGGTTATGGTTCCGTTTGTCTCCAGGTCTCTGACAATGGTGGAGAAGGGGGTGCCGCGATGAATCTGGAGTCGTGTGGACTCGGGCGCAGTGTTGAGTCCGGGAAGAAACAGAATCACGCCTGCAGCGGCAGCCAGAATAAGTATGACTGTCCGGAGGAGGTGGCTGCGCAGGTTTGAGGGTGAGGGCATAAGAGAAAAGGGAGCGGGGTTATCACACCCTGTCGGCTCTATCTCGGCTCTTCCACTCATGCTGGAACAGACGGGTTTCTTCTATGATGCAGCGGTAGATTTTTTCAAGGGCCCGTGTCTGCAGTTCCGAAGAGGTTCGGCCAAGAACATTGTCGAGCACCTCTTTTTCGCGTTCCGGCTGCAGTACCTGCTCTCCGATTTCGGCTTTCAGGGCGCTGATGTTTTCAGCGCAGTGCAGGCGCTCGCAGAGCAGAGCGGAGAGTTTGAGGTCGATGGCATCAATTTTTTTTCGCCAGTCATCCAGACGGATCCGGCACGCTTCCTGATTGGCGGGGTCGAGGGTCGTCATTTCTTTATTGGCTGTTGAATTGGGTGAATAGCTGTACAGGTCGGTTTCAGCCGTCCTGTTTGCGTTTGAAGAGAAGTTTCCATCTCTCCACCTCATCTCCGGTGAGTTCATCACTGGAAAATTTTTTCCGGTTATCTTCCCGCTCTCCCCCGTCTCCTTTCCTTCCGGATCGGGGCGTCAGCATGGAGGCAAAGGTTTCGGACTTTATGCACTCTGCCCCGAAAGCCGAAGCGTACCGGCGGATCTCTTCGTCCGAACTCACAATAGTAACCATTTTTACTCTCGGGTTCAACGATTTAACATAATCAACTATCCATCGGTCAGCACTTTTCCGGCGCGAGGTGAACACTATGTGAAGCGGGGAGTGAGTGCTGCTGTCACCATGCCGGCCATCGCCGTCGTAAACGAGGGTGAGGGTGCGGCGGTGCACCGTCTGGAAGTGGAGAAGGCGCTGTTCAAGCTTTCTGCGAAAAGGCTCAAGCGGGGTTGAGGGCGCAGGATGGTAGAGCGCGTGGAGAAGGTTGTATCCATCAACAACAATTTCCCTGCCGCGTTGATTCATGGGGTTTTGAGTCAGGGTGAAAACCGGATGGTATAAAATAAGGGAAAATTTTTTTTGTGCATGTATTTTAATACATTTGTATGGTGGTGAAAAATGGTAAAAAATGGGTCATGATGGCCGGTTTTATAGGAAAAGAACGACATAGCATTGATGAGAAGGGGCGGCTGATGATTCCGGCGAGGTTTCGCCGGAAATTTGCAGATGCCGGCTCCTGTGATGGCGGAGCCTCGGAGTATGGCCGGTTCGGTGCGCTTTATGTGATGAAGACTTCTGATGGTTCGCTTGAGCTGTATGAACCCTCGGTATGGGAGGGAATGGGAAAGAGCATCTCTGCCCTGTCCGACTTCAATCCCGAAGAGAGGCTTCTTAAAACACTTATGTATGAGTGCCTGGAAATGGTGGAGCTTGACCGTCAGGGGCGCATTCCCCTTTCGCGCGAGTTTCTTGAGCATGCCGGGATTTCGGGCGAAGTGGTTATTCTTGGAGCAGATACAAAAATGATTGTCTGGGAGCCGGCCAGGCTCCGCGGTGTTGTTGATGGAAGCAGCGGGCGGTTCGCAGCGCTTGCGGGGCGGTATTTCTGATGGGCGGCATGAAGAGTTGTTATCACGAGCCGGTTCTTGCTCCGGAGTCGGTTTCCATGCTTGTCCGCGGTCCCGGCCTCTATCTGGACGGAACACTGGGTGGCGGCGGCCACTCGCTTGCCATTCTCTGTGAGCTTGAGCGTTCAGGCTGGCTGGAGGGTTCGCTTCTTTTGGGAATTGATCAGGATGATGAGGCGCTGCAGGAGGCCGGGGAGAGGCTTGCGGATTATCGGGAGCATGCGGTTGCCCTCAAGGGGAATTTCGGGAACATTGCGGCGCTGAGTGCACGCGAGGCCGGTTCGCGGGGTATGGAGCCGCAAGCCTCGGGGATCCTTCTGGATCTCGGGGTGTCGTCCCACCAGCTGGATGTTCCGCTTCGCGGGTTCAGTTACATGCAGCCGGGGCCTCTCGACATGCGTATGGACAGCGGGGCGACGGGGACTGCTGCCGATATTCTCAATACTGCTCCGGAGGCGGAGCTTGCTTCAATTTTTTTCAGGTATGGAGAGGAGCCCCTGAGCCGGGTGATTGCCCGTGCGGTGACGACCCGTAGGGTTGAGAAGGGCCCTTTTCATACAACAGATGAGCTTGCGGATTTGGTGCGCAGTGTGGTGTTCGGACGGGAGCGGGTGATGAAGTCTCTGTCCCGTGTGTTTCAGGCACTGAGGATTGCGGTGAACCAGGAGCTGGAGGTTTTGGAGAGGGTCCTCGGGGATGGAGTTATGCTGCTTAAACCGGGAGGGAGAATGGCTGTCATCAGTTACCACTCGCTTGAGGATAGGATGGTCAAGAGGTTTTTTTCTTCTCTGACGACGGCCGACTGGGGCCCGAAAGGGGTGGGGCTGAGGGAGCCGGTGAGGCCTGCTGCAGCAATTGCCGTTACAGGAAAGCCGGTTCGGGCAGGGGCGGAGGAGGTTGCCCGGAACCCCCGTGCCAGAAGTGCGAAAATGAGGGTGATTGAAAAAATGGAGAACAGGGAGTGAAGAGTATGTTCAGCCTGAGTGCCATTGCTGCCAGAAGCAGTCATTTTTTCAAGGGGCCCGGGCCTCTTGACCGGACGGCGGAAGTTTCTCTGCCGGTAGAGATTCCTTGTAATGAGGAGCCTGTGCTTCAGCCCTCTTCCCCCCGGGGGCATACAGGAGTAGGGGTTGATGAGGCTGCAGGGGTGAGGGTTGACTTCAGCAAGCTGCTGCGGCTTCGTTCCTTTGTCATTCTTCTGGCTGTCACCGGAATCGGGCTGTTTCAGGTCAACAATATTCTGGCCATAAAAAATCTTTCTGCGCGCAATGACCGTCTTCGCAGTGCCATCCGCCTTACCCGGAGCGTGCTTGCTTCGCAGGAGCTGAAGGTGCGCGAGCTGCAGAGCATTCATAGCCTTACGGAGGTTGCCGGGGGGCTTGGCCTTACCTCTTCACCGGAGCCTCCTGTTTGGCTTGAACCCTGAACCGCGATAGAGACAAAAGAGACCCTCATGCATGATGAGCCAAACATTCCGAGCGCTGGAGAGAGCCTGTTTGCCCGCAGGATAGGGGGTGTTGTGCTTGGATTTGTCCTGTTTCTGGCGGGCCTTGTCGCTATGCTCTTTCATATTCAGATTATTGAAGGAGGCGGGTATCGGGACAAGGCGGCACGGCAGTATCTGCGGGAGGTCACCAGCGTGGCCAGCAGGGGCGACATTCTTGACCGCAGAGGACGAATGCTTGCCGAAAGCATTGAGTCGGTATCGTTTTATGCCGATCCGAGGATAGTACGCCGGACCCCGCATCCAAGGGGTAATGGGCGTCAAGGAACCTTTGACAACTCTTCTCATATTGCATCGCTCTTCGCCCGTCATCTTGGAGGCAGTCGCCAGTCGTACCTTAAAGAGCTGAGAAAGAGTCGGGGTGTGGCAGTTCTCGGACGGAAAATTCCCATTGCAAAGGCCATGGAGCTGATGAATGAGAAAATTCCCGGCGTATGGTTCGACCGGGAGCATCAGCGTTATTACCTGAATGTGGCGGCCCAGCTGATAGGGGTCACCAACAGCAGCAACCACGGAATCAGCGGGATTGAGCTGAAGCTTGACAGAGAGCTCCGGGGGCGCGACGGCACAACTGTTTATCAGAGAACGGCTACGGGCGAGAAGTTTCCCGCTCCGGACGCACGCCAGCAGGAGGCCCTGAAGGGGAAGACGGTGGAGCTGACCATTGATGGCGATATCCAGAGCGTGGTTGAGGATGAGCTTGCCGGAATTGTGTCGAAATACAACGCTGCGGCAGCAACGGGCATTGTGATGGAGGTGAAAACAGGCGAGATTCTTGCCATGGCCAACAGCCCCACATTCAACCTTAACAACCGTTCGACATGGACGCCGGAAAAGGCGAGAAACCGTTCGGTGACGGACAGCTTCGAGCCGGGATCAACCTTCAAGATAGTGATGGCTGCAGCGGCAACCGATGAGCTGCACATGAAGGCCGGGGACATGGTGTTCGCCCATAATGGCACCTTGCCGGTCTACAGACTGAAAATAACGGATCACGAGCCTTACGGGGATATCTCCTTTCGGGAAGCAATCATGTATTCAAGCAACATCGTGGCGGCCAAAATTGCAATGGAGGTGGGGGGTGAGAAATTCCATGAATATGTCCGCCGGTTCGGCTTTGGTTCAAAAACAGGTGTCGGGTTGATAGGAGAGCTTCCCGGTAAGGTAAAGCCCCTGAAAGAATGGAGCGGAACAACCCTTCCCTGGATGGGCTATGGGTATGAGGTGATGACAACGCCGCTTCAGATTCTGCAGGCCTATGCCGCCGTAGCCAATGGCGGGGTGCTGATGCGTCCGAGGATTATCAGAAAGGTTCGGGACCCGGATGGGCGGGTTGTGAACGAGAGTAAGCCTGAGGCGGTTCGCCGCGTGATTTCCAAAAGGAGCGCTGATTATCTCAGTCGTGAGTATTTCCGGGCTGTGGTTGACAGTGGAACGGCAGTCAGCGCAGCCATTCGGGGGATAAGTGTTGCCGGAAAAACCGGTACGGCCCAGCGCGTGACCGATGGCAGCTACAGGAGCAGGGTCTATGTTTCTTCATTTGTCGGCTATTTCCCCGTAGAGGATCCCCGTTATGCAATCATCGTCCTTGTTGAAGATCCGAAACCGGCCTATTATGCCTCCACTGTAGCAGCCCCTTCGTTTTCCTCTATTGCTTCAAGGATGATTGCCTGTTCCGGGGAGCTTCAGCAAAACCTTTCCATGCATTCCGCCGAGCAGGAGGAGCTCCGTTCCATCAGAACCGTAGCCGTGCCCGAACTGGCAGGCATGAGTGCTGATGATGCAAAACGGCTGTTGCGGTGGCTTGGGTTGAGAATGGATGTTTCCGGGGAGCGGAAGGGTTTCGTTGTCGCACAGAGTATTGCGCCCGGAAGCCGGGTGGAAAAGAAAAGGACCATAACGGTGACCATCGCAGATCAGGATATGGAGAGGAGGACCATGTGAGCACTTCCCTTCCCGTTTCGCGTCTTCTTGATGCGCTCACCGCGCCGGAAATTCTTTCGGATGCCCCCTGCCGGGGATCTCTGTCGATGATTTCCAGCGATTCGCGCGACATTGAGCAGGGCGGTCTGTTTGTTGCAGTCAGGGGATTTCAGGCTGACGGACATGATTTTGTGGCTGATGCAGTCAGTCGGGGTGCCGCGGCTGTCATCTGCGAAGAGTTCCCCGGGGGCGATGTCCCTCCGGGAGTCTGTTTCATAAAGGTTCCCGATGCCCGCCTGGCGCTTGCCGAGGCGGCGTTCGCATTGTATGGCGGGGCTTCGGAGCAGCTTGATGTCATCGGGGTGAGTGGAACAAATGGCAAGACGACGACGGCGATGCTCATTGCTGCCATGCTCAACCATAATGGTATCCGTTGTGGTTATATCGGCACGGGTCGGGCTGTGATCGGGGATGAGGAGATTCCTCTTGAGAGGACCACTCCCGAGGCCCATGGACTGCACAGGCTTCTGAGGAGAATGGTTGATGAGGGTTGCCGGGCTGTTGCCATGGAGGTTTCATCACATGCACTCATGCTTCAGCGTGTTCACGGTGTCCGTTTCAGGGTTGCTGTATTCACTAACCTGACGGTTGACCATCTTGATTTTCATGGTTCAATGGAGGCGTATGCTTCGGCCAAACAGCGCCTGTTCCGGCAACTTCTGCCAGAGGGCAGGGCGGTGTTCAACATGGACGACCCCCGTGCCCCTTTCATGGCCGAAGGGCTCCCGCCTGCGTCTTGTAGCGGATGTTCTCTTTCTGGCGTAGAGAGGCGGGCCGATAGGAGTGTTTGCGGGGAGTGGTTCCTGGCAGAGGTTACCGGTGAGGATGCTCAGTCCTCGCATCTGCGGCTTTCATTTCCTGATGGAATGTTTGATGGAGAGCTTCTGCTCCCGGGAAGATTCAATGTGATGAATGCGCTGCTTGCCGCAGCCACCTGCCATGCAATGGGAGTATCGGGAGGGGCTGCTGCTGCCAGCTTCCCCTTCCTGCCTCCGGTTCAGGGCCGCATGGAGCGGGTGGATGGGGGGCCGGGCAGGGTCAGGGCGATTGTTGATTATGCACATACGCCTGACGCTCTTCAGCGGGTTCTTCAGACGCTTGCCCGTCTGAAGCCGGCTGGCGGGCGGCTGGCTGTGGTTTTTGGTTGCGGAGGTGACCGCGATGCTTCCAAGCGGCCGGTCATGGGCCGGATTGCCGAGGAGATTGCCGATATGGTCATTCTTACTTCCGACAACCCGAGGAGTGAGGATCCGGAGAGGATTCTTGACGATATTGAGCAGGGAATGAGCGGCATTGGCCATCGCCGGATTGCGGATCGGGGGACGGCTATCAGCACGGCTGTTGCAGAGCTTGGAGAGCTCGACATTCTTCTTGTGGCGGGTAAAGGCAGAGAATCATATCAGGAGAGTATGGGAAAACGGGTGTTTTTTTCGGATCGGGAGTTTCTGCTCAACTCCCTTGGGGCGGATGGCCGCATGCCTTCAGCTGGTGGGGAGGGCGTATGAAAGGGGTGCTCTCATTACATGATTTCAGGCGGTGTGGCGAACTTGTCATGAACCCCGGGGAGCCAATGCCTCCTGAGGTTGCGGATCCGGTGGTCAGCATTGATTCAAGAAAGGTTGAAGAGGGGGGGATTTTTGTTGCCCTGCCGGGTGAGCGGACGGACGGCCATCGGTTTGTTGATGATGTGTTCCGGCGGGGCGCCAGAATGGTGATGGTTTCACGGGAGTGGTATTCGGCTTCCGGCTCTCCCCTTCCTCCTCCCGGGCGGGGAACTCTTGTTGTTCAGGATACCGTTTCGGGGCTGCAGCAGCTGGCAGCAATCTATAGGGAGTCGTTCTCCATTCCGGTGGTAGGCGTCGGGGGAAGCAACGGAAAAACCACGACCAAGGAGATGCTTGGTGCGGTTCTTTCTACAGCGATGCGGGTCCATATGAGCCACGCAAATCTCAATAATCATCTTGGCGTTCCGCTGACGCTTCTTGCCATGAGGCGGGAAACGGAAATTGCTGTTGTGGAGATGGGTATCAACCATCCCGGAGAGATGGAGCTTCTCACCTCAATTGCACGGCCGTCGCACGGCCTTTTGACCAACATCGGCCATGAGCACCTTGAGTTTCTTGTGAATCTGGATGGAGTTGCCAGAGCGGAGCGGGCTCTGTTCTCCTTTCTTGATGAAACAGGCGGAACCATTTTTGTCAATAATGATGACCCTCGTCTCCGCGATGCTGCAACCGACCCTCAGCGCCATATACTCTACGGAATGCATTGCGGGGATTGCTGTTCATGCCGGGGCGGGGCCCTCAGCGTTCTTCCCGATGGCTCTCTCCGGTTTATGCTGTATTCAGAGCGGGGGGATGAGGAGATACGGCTTAATTTTACGGGTCGGCACAATGTGCTCAACGCGCTTGCGGCCGCAACAGTAGGGATCTTTTTCGGTATTGAGCCCCGGGAAGTACGGCGCGGCCTTGAGGGGCTTGTGCCGAGGGAGGGCTGGAAGCGGCTTGAGGTGGTTTCTGCCGGTGGGGTCACCCTTCTCAACGATACCTACAATGCCAATCCCGACTCGATGCGTCTGGCCATTGATGCTCTTCTTGACATGCCCTGTCAGGGACGGCGTATCGCTGTTATCGGGGACATGCTTGAGCTTGGAGATGCGGGTCCAGGAGAGCACGAGGCGATGGGAAAATACCTGGCGGGCAGCTCAGTGGATATGATTTTTTCCTTTGGGGAGCTTGCCGGGAGCATCTGCTTCCTGAACCCCGGCCGATGCCGGGGCCATTTCACCAGCCGCGAAAAACTTTTCGATGCTCTGTCCCGTGAACTCGAAGAGGGTGATACGGTCCTGTTCAAAGGGTCGCGCGGAATGAAGCTTGAAGAGACGGTTACGGCAATTCTGGCCGCGAGAACAATAAACAGCTGAAAGGCGCACTATGCTCTATTATCTGCTCAAGTACATCAATGAAGTCTTTGATCCTCCGGGGCTCGGTGTTATCGAGTACCTTACATTCAGGGCAAGCGCAGCGGCCATAACGGCGCTCCTTATCACCCTGGTTGCGGGACCGGGGTTCATCGCCTTGCTCCGGGCCCGTTTCATCGAGCCGGTAAAGGAAGAGGCCCCTCCCGAACACAGGAAAAAGAAGCTGCCGACCATGGGGGGGCTGCTCATCATCATTTCGGTTGAAGTTTCTGTACTGCTCTGGGCGAAGTTCACTGACCCCCATGTCTGGCTTATCATGCTTGCGCTTCTGTGGATGGGGGTTATCGGCTTTATTGACGACTACAGTAAAGTGGTGCTGAAGGTGAAGGGGGGGCTTTCTGCGCGCTGGAAGCTGGTCGGTCAGATTTCCCTCGGGCTTGTTGTGGGTATCTACACCTCAATGGACCCGGCGTTTTCTGTGCTGATGAGAGAAACTACGGTACCGTTTTTCAAAAATCTGACCATTGATTACGGTATTTTTTATGTCCCCGTGGTCATTTTCATCATTACTGCCCTCTCCAATGCCGTCAACCTTACGGATGGTCTGGACGGTCTGGCTGCCGGAAGTTCAGCTATCGTCATTTTCGGGCTCGGTGGATTCGCCTATCTTGCCGGTAATGTCGTCTATGCATCCTATCTCTCAATTCCGTTCATTCCGGGGGGCGGTGAAATTGCTGTTGTCTGTATGGCTGCCACTATGGCCTGTGTGGGTTTTCTGTGGTTCAACGCCAATCCGGCAGAGATCATCATGGGCGATACCGGTTCACTTGCCCTTGGCAGCACCATTGCTGTGACCGCCCTGCTTATCAAGCAGGAACTCCTTCTTCCGGTGCTTGGAGGTCTCTTTTTTCTTGAGACGCTCTCGGTCTCCCTTCAGGTGCTCTATTTCAAGTATACCCGGATGCGTTTTGGTGAGGGTCGCAGGATTTTTCTGATGGCCCCTCTGCACCATCATTTCCAGCTCAAGGGGTGGGCGGAACAGAAAATCGTGATACGGTTCTGGATTGTCACCATCCTCCTTTTTCTCACCAGCCTCATGACACTGAAACTCAGATGACGGGACAGAGTGTATCGGGAGCACGGGTATCGGTTATCGGTGCCGGAAAAAGCGGTGTGGCTGCGGCTATTCTGCTGGCAGGTCGCGGGGCCTCGGTGCTGCTCAGCGAGCTTGGCTCTCTCGGGGAAGATGAGATTGAGCGGCTTCGTCAGTGCGGTGTTGGCGTGGAGTCGGGTGGTCATTCAGAGCGGGCTCTCGATGTTGACTTTTCGGTTGTCAGCCCGGGCATTCCTCCCTCAGCTTCGGCCGTGAAGGCGCTTGAGGAAAGAGGGATTCAGCTCTACAGTGAAATTGAGGTTGCATCCTGGTTCTGCCGTGCGCGGATTGTGGGGATTACCGGTACTGACGGCAAAACAACCACTGCCACACTGGTGCATGATATTGCAGCAGCCGAGGGATCTCTTCGGGGAAACCGCGCCTGGGGAGTGGGCAATATTGGCGTGCCGTTTTCCGCCATGGTTGGTGAAATGGAGGAGGGTGACACGGCGGTAGTGGAGCTGAGCAGCTATCAGCTTGAGCGGTGTGTCTCATTCCGCCCTGATGTGTCAGTTCTCACCAATATCACTCCCGACCATCTCGGCCGTTATGACGGAAGCATGGAGCGGTATGCGGCGGCGAAGTTCCGGATATGCATGAACCAGAAAGAGGGGGATACCCTTATATACAATGCAGATGATTCTCTTCTTGAGGAGCATTTCGGCGGTGGCGCCTTCCCTTTCAGGCGAGTTCCCTTCTCTCTGGAGGAGCCGCCATCAGCTGGCGTGATGCACGACGGGGTATTTCTTCGTGATGGAGAAATAGTGGTTGCGCGGGACGGTGGTGAGCGAAGGGTTGCCAGGACGGATGGGTTCCTGAAAAACAGTTTCCGAGGTCGTCATAATATATATAATGCCCTTGCGGCAGTTGCCGTGTCTGAGGCTCTGGGGATTGGTGACGGGGTTGTGCGGGACGGGCTCGGGGCTTTTCAGGGCGTTCGGCACCGCCAGCAGTTTGTCCGCCGTCTGGGGGGTGCTGATTGGATCAATGATTCGAAGGCGACCAATGTGAATGCTATGCGTCAGGCTTTGGAGGCTGTGGAGGGGAAGATTGTGCTGATTGCCGGAGGACGCGACAAGGGCAATGACTATCGTCCGGTTCTTCCTCTAGTGGCAGAAAAAGTGGAGCTTCTTCTTTCCATCGGGGAGTCGAGGGCGCTGCTTGCCGAGGCATTCAAAGGGGTTGCGAGGATTCAGGAGGCGGCTTCGCTTGAGGGTGCGGTGTCGCTGGCCCGTGCTGCGGCAGGAGAGGGCTGGACGGTGCTGTTTTCTCCTGGATGCGCAAGTTTTGACATGTTCAGGAATTTTGAAGAGCGCGGAGATCATTTCATGCAGTGTGTCAACAGTCTGGAGGAGTGATGGAGAGCGTAGAAACATCACGCGCCGGGGCGATTGCCGGCAAAATGCTGCTCCTCATTGTGGCGGTACTGATGTGCATCGGGGTGGTTGTGGTATACAGCAGTGGAGCCGGATGGGCTGAAACCAAGTTCTCAAACCGCGAGTATTTCCTTTACCGGCATCTGGTGTTTACTGTTGCCGGCATCGGGATGGTGCTCGGGGTTGCGCGCATTGATTACCATCTGTTCCGGAAAATAAGCAGGCTGCTCCTTATGGCCGCCATTGGCATCCTCCTGCTGCTGCTCATGCTGAAAGTGGTCGGGGTCATTCATGGCGCCGCCCGATGGATAGGGTTTGGCCCGGTGAAGTTCCAGGCCTCTGATCTTGCCAAATATGCGCTCATTTTCCATCTGGCCCGCCTCCTTGAAGAGAAGCAGAGCTATATCAAGGAATGGACTTCCAGTTTTCTTCCCATGCTTCTGCTTCTCCTTGCGGTTGTTGTGCTTGTTGCTCTGGAGCCGAATTTCAGTACAGCCTCTCTGATCGGCATCATAGGATTGACGCTGATGTTTATCGGCGGGGTGAGTCTTCGTCATCTGGGCGTGACGCTGCTTTCAATGCTCCCGATTGCCGCTGCTTATGCCATGAGCGCTCCTTACAGGATGGCCCGGCTGACTGCTTTTTTTACCTCGGATGAGAAAAAGCTGAGCTATCAGGTGGTTCAGGCGCTCATTGGGCTTGGAAATGGTGGCCTGAGGGGACTTGGCATGGGTGAGAGCAAGCAGCGGGAGCTCTATCTGCCGCTCTCCTACAATGATTTCGTTTTTGTTGTCATTGGTGAGGAGTATGGATTTATCGGGGCTGTCGTGGTTCTGCTGCTTTTTACCGCTCTTCTGGTTTGTGGTATCATCATTGCCAAGAATGCCCCGGATGCTTTCGGGCGCTATGTTGCAGCAGGTATTTCTGTGGCCATCACGCTTTTCGCATTCATCAATATTGCGGTGGCCTGCCACCTGATTCCAACCACAGGGGTGGCTCTTCCCTTCATCAGTTACGGGGGAACGGCGCTTCTTGCCAACTCTCTGGGAATTGGGATTCTTGTCAGTATTTCCAGTCACAGGAAGAGGATGATGAAGCTGGGGGCGAGAGAACCGGAAAATATAATGGAGGAAAGGGAACGATGAATATTCTGTTTGCCGGTGGGGGGACGGGAGGCCATCTCTATCCGGCTGTAGCCATGGCGGAGGAGGTGCAGCGAATGGTGCCCGGGGCATCCGTCCTTTTTGCCGGGACTTCCCGGGGTATTGAGGCCCGCGAGGTGCCAAGGCTCGGCTACCGCCTCCACCTCCTTGAGGTTCGCGGCCTGAGAAGGGGACGAAGTCTGAAAGATATGGCGGCAAACATCGGTATTGCTGCCGATTTTGCTGCTGCTCTTGCTTCAGCGGTGGCACTTGTTCGGAGGGAACGGCCCGATGTTGTTGTGGGAACGGGAGGCTTTGTCAGTGCGCCGGTGCTTTTTGCGGCACAGCTTCTCGGAAAAAAGACGCTGATACAGGAGCAGAATGCCTTTCCCGGCGTTACGACGCGGCTTCTTTCGGCTCTGGCTACCGAAGTGCATCTTTCCTTTGCGGAGGCGGCACGGTATCTTCCGAAACAAAAGGGGGTCATGGTATCGGGCAATCCTGCCCGTTCCTTCACGCAGGTGGATGCGTCAGCTGCCCGGGAGCATTTTGGTCTTGATCCTTCCCGCCCTACGCTTCTTGTGTTTGGAGGTAGCCGCGGTGCCCGTTCCATAAACAATGCGGTGCTTCGGCATCATGATCTGTTTTGTGCAGCCGCCAACCTTCTCTGGCAGACTGGTTCAGTTGACTTTGAGCGGATCCGGGACGCCTGCCCGCCATCCAGGCATCTGCAGATTGTTCCCTATATTGAGGAAATGGGAGTGGCTTACAGCGCCTCAGATCTGGTGCTCTGCAGGGCAGGGGCATCAAGCATTGCGGAGCTGACAAATCTCGCAAAGCCCTCTGTTCTTGTGCCGTACCCCTACGCAACAGGCGACCATCAGCGCCATAATGCGCGCGCTCTTGTGCATTCCGGGGCGGCTGAGGTTATAGAGGATTCGGTTCTCGATTCCGAAGAGTCGGCTGCCGCCATCATGGAGCTGCTTCATGACGGCGCAAGGAGGAGCGCAATGAGTGAGGCTGCAGGAAGGCTCGGGGCTCCCGATGCTGCCCGCCACCTGGCCCTTCGCATTATCAGTCTTGCAGGAACAAAACAAGGGAGTTGAACTCAATGGAGCTGGGAAAGACAAAACGGGTGCATATTGTCGGTATCGGCGGTGCGGGAATGAGTGCCATAGCCGAACTGCTGCTGAAGTCGGGGTTCGGGGTGTCAGGTTCCGATCTTTCTTCCGGTGAAGTTACCGAAAAGCTTGCCGCACATGGCGCCACCATCTATCTGGGCCATCAGGCATCGCAGGTTGAAGCGTGTGATGTTGTGGTATACTCATCAGCGGTGAAGCCGGAGGACAATGTTGAGATAGCGGCGGCTATGCAGGCGGGGATTCCTGTGGTGAAGCGTGATGAAATGCTTGGCGAGCTGATGCGTTACAAGTCGGGCATCTGCGTTGCCGGCACCCATGGTAAAACAACGACCACGGCCATGGTGGCGACCATGCTCATTGAGGCGGGAGAGTCGCCGACGGTGATGATCGGCGGCATTTCCGACTATCTGAAAGGAAGCACTGTTGTTGGCTCGGGAAAGTATATGGTGATTGAGGCAGACGAATATGATCGAGCCTTTCTCAAACTGACCCCCACCATTGCAGTGCTCAACAGTCTTGAGGCCGAGCACATGGATACATACGGCACACTTGAGGATTTGAAGAAGGCGTTTGTTGCTTTTGCCAACAAGGTGCCTTTTTACGGAAGGGTGATATGCTGCGCTGATTGGCCGGAAATCCGCGGGATCATCGGCTCCCTCAATCGCCTCTGCACCACCTTTGGTATTGATGAACCGGCCGATGTTTCGGCGACAGACATTGTTATGGCCAATGGCCGTACAACCTTTACCGTGCAAGCGTTCGGTGAGGTCTATCCGGGAGTGAGCATTGCTGTTCCGGGTCGGCACAATGTTCAGAACGCTCTTGCGGCTTTTGCCACCGGTCTTGAGCTTGGTCTCGACCCGGCGAGGCTTGTTCATGGACTTGGCTGCTACAGCGGCATGCGCCGGAGGTTCCAGATAAAGTATGACAACGGTCGCGGTCTTCTGGTTGTTGATGATTATGCCCACCACCCTTCAGAGGTCAAGGCTACCCTCAAGGCGGCCCGCAACGGCTGGCCTTCGGCGCGCATTGTCGCTGTATTCCAGCCTCACCTTTTTTCGCGCACCAGTGAGTTTGCTTCTGAGTATGGGTGGGCACTTTCGCGTGCCGACATGGTCTATATATCCTCAATCTATCCCTCCCGCGAAAAAGAAGAGGATTTTCCCGGTGTGGATGCCGGAATGGTTGCCGGTGCCGTCACGAAGGCTGGCGGGAAGCATGTCCTGTATGTCTCTGACTCAGGGGAGTTGAAGCGGCTGCTTCTTGAGGAGGCTTCCGCCGCCGGGCCTCGGGGGACGATTCTTCTCTTTATGGGGGCCGGTGACATCACCGCCATGGCTTCGGAGGTTGCCCGCTGTGGAGAAAAAGAAAACTTGTGATGTTTTTTATTGTGGCTTGTTGTAATAAAACCGAAATGGTTGTTTCTTATGGTTGATTCCGCGGGGACCGGAACGGGAGCCAGTGCCGGCGGGGGATGGAAGGCGTTTCTTCTGGTGTTCTTTCCTGTCATGCTTATGCTTGTATGGCTCTCTTTTGCTGCATCAGAGTGGCAGAAAGATGTTCGGGTCCGCAGTGTTGCCGTGGATGGTGCGCAGCTTGTTTCTGCGGCGTCGGTTGCAAAGGGGCTTGGACGATGGAAGGGAAAAAACATTCATGATGTTGATACTTCCGCTGTTTCAGGGCGGGTTGCCGGAATGGCCTGGGTGAAGCATGTCAGGGTTGGCCGGGAGTTGAACGGGGTTCTTCGTGTTGTTGTCAGGGAGCGGGTTCCTCTGGCGGAAGTGTTTTTTTGCGGGGAGCGTTTTGTGATGGACTCCGAGGGAGTGCTTCTGCCTCCTCCTGCAGGCTTCGGGACGAGGGTGCAGGGTCTGGTAAAGGTTTCGGGCATCCCTTCACCCTCCCTGAGGGAGAGGGGGTTTCTCAGGGTTGACCGGAAGAGTCTTGGGTTGGTGAAGAGTTTTTCAGAAGCGCTTTCCGGAGTTCCTGACGCGGCTATTCTGGTTCGTGAACTTCACCTTGAAGGGTCCAATGAAAGCTGGTTTTCGGTGGCCGGCGACCCGGCCCGGTTTATTGTGGGCAATGATGGGGACTTCAAGGAAAAGTTGGAAAAATTCGGGATATTCTGGCAGTCGGTGATATCCAAAAAAGGGTATGGCTGCTATCGTGTGGTTGATTTGCGTTTCAAGGACAGGGTGTTCACTACAGATGCAGCCACAGCCCCGTAAGAGAATGGTTAAACGACTGAAAATTCATGCATTGAAGAGGGAAAGATGCCTACCAGTGATATAGCGATTGGTCTTGACATAGGAACAACCAAGGTCTGTGTTGTTGTGGCCGAACGGGACGGACGCGGCCAGCTCAATCTGCTTGGCAAGGGCCATGCGGAATCGGAGGGGCTGCAGCGTGCAACTGTGGTGAATGTACAGCGGACTGTTGACTCCATCAGGGCTGCTGTTGCTGATGCGGAACAGGAGTCGTCCATCACGGTTGGCCCGGTCAATGTCGGCATTTCGGGCACACATGTTCACTGCATCACAAGCGATGCGGAAATCAGCATCAACCAGACCGGCCTTGTTTCCGAGTCGGATGTACGGCGTTTTCTTCAGAAGGCGAGAGCCAATATCCGTTATCTGGATATGGAAAACGAGATCATCCATGTTATTCCCCAATCGTTCACCGTTGATGATCAGGAGGACCTTCCCGATCCGATAGGTCTTGCAGGCACAACCATGAAGGGCAGTGCGCTGATAGTGGTTGGGCAGAAAACCAAAATCCGCAATATCCGCGAGTGTGTGGAGAAGGCGGGGCTGCAGGTGGGCTCAATGACATTCGAGCCTATTGCTTCGGGGCTTGCTGTTCTCAAGGATCGCGAAAAACGCGGCGGGGTTGTCGTTATCGATATTGGTGGAGGAACGACGGAGGTTGCCCTCTATCTGAATGGAGCTCTCCATCACTCCGCAGTCATCAAGATTGCTGCCAATGATGTGACTCAGGACATTGCCCACGGGGTAAAGACGCTTCATGAGGTGGCTGAAGAGATGAAGCTGGCTCATGGATTCGCCTATCTCGGTGAGGGCGCTGGAGATGACGAGATTGTTGTTGCGGGTGTGGAGGGTCGTCCTGAGAAATACTTCTCGAAGCAGTCGCTCACCCTGATTATCGAGGCGAGGATGATGGAGATTTTTGAAATGGTTCGTGATGTGCTGCGGGAGTCGGGACTATATGATTCTCTGAATGCCGGGGCCATCATAACAGGCGGCGGATCGCTTCTGCCGGGCACTGCGGAGCTTGCTTCGAGGGTTCTGGGGCTTGATGTGCGTATCGGATACCCCGAAGGGGTGTCGGGGGGAATCAGGGGGTCTGTCGACAGCCCTGTGTATGCAACGGTTATGGGACTTGCCGGTCGAGTCTTTGAGCAGCCCATTTCCGGAGAGCCTCCGGCCGGGTCGGAGGGTGTGCCTCCGCCGCCTCAGCCGACGCCTTCAGGAGCGGAGCCTCCGGAGGGAGGAAGCAAGGGCGGAGGTATTGCCGATTTCTTCAAAAAAGTATGGGATCAGCTATGAATTGTCTGAAAAATCTCCCCCTGAAAGAGGAGGGTGCAGCATATGCCTTTTGAACTGGATCCCGGCCTGTTCGACAGTGAGCAGGGCAAGGGGGTGACCATCCGTATTGTTGGTGTTGGAGGATGTGGCGGAAACGCTGTCAACAATATGATAGAGAGGAAGATAGAGGGTGTTGAATATGTCGTCTTCAATACCGACAAGCAGGCACTGCTGAATTCAAAGGCACCCCTTCGGGTGGCTATCGGAAGGAAGGCTACCGGTGGTCTGGGTGCGGGCGCCGACCCGACAAAAGGGCGTCAGGCTGCCGATGATGACCGCGAATTGATTGCCGAACAGCTGAAAGGGGCTGATATGGTCTTCATTGCTGCCGGAATGGGCAAGGGCACCGGTACCGGTGCCGCCCCTGTCATAGCCTCCATTGCAAAGAACATGGGGATTCTTACCATCGGTGTGGTGACGCGGCCGTTCCGGTTCGAGGGCCGGGTCAAGGCCGAGATTGCCGATGCCGGCATTACGGAACTGCGAAAATACATAGATACCCTCATTCTCGTTGAGAATGAGAAGATACTCAGCATTGCCGACGAGGGAGTCAGTGCGACCGAAGCATATAATATGGCCAACGATGTGCTTTACCGGGCGGCAAAGGGAATTTCCGATATCATTACCAGCCATGGTCATGTCAATGTGGATTTCGCCGATGTCAAGAGCATTATGGCGGGAGCCGGCGATGCAGTCATGGGGTCGGCAGCCGCGGCAGGAGAGCGTCGCGCCTTGAAGGCGGCTTCGGATGCCCTTGGAAGCCCTCTGCTTGAAGGCGTCAGTCTCGGCGGATCGAAGGGGGTGCTTGTCAATATTTCGGGAGAGGTGAGCATGCGCGATCTTGAGGATGCCATGAGCCATATTGAGGAGCAGGTCGGTGGTGAGGCAAAAATCATCAACGGTTATGTTGACGAGGAGCAGGTTGGCGGAGAGATTCGGGTGACGGTTATTGTGACTGGATTCAGCCGCAGGCAGGAGTCTGCAGGCGCTGAACCGATAAAAGAAAAGGATGGGCCTCAGAGTGGCCCCCAGGTTGAGCCTTTCGGGGCTCAGAGAGGGAGCTCAAAAGGAGTGTCGCCTGAGAATCTCGCCATTCCCGCCTATATACGAAAGAATATCAGTATCCGTGGCCCTTATGACGCTCCAGGAGGCGGTTTCGCCGGGCATGAGGGCCGATTTGAACCGTACGGTCCCGGTGGACAGTGCAACCATGAAGATTTAATTCAGAAAGGTCAGTCAGATCTTCCGGCCTATCTTCGCCGAAATATCAATGGGATCTGACACGGGCGTTTCTGGCAGACTACTATATGTTGATGAATTACAGTGCGCTTTCCGCTGAGGCCGCAGTGGCTGGAATTAAGTCGGGCGACCGCGTTTTTCTGCATACCGCGGCAGCAACCCCCCACCGGCTTATAGACGCAATGGTCGGGAGGGCGAATGAGTTGAGAAATATTGAAATTGTGAGTCTGCATACTGAGGGCGAGGCCTCCTATGTTCGCCCTGAGTTCCGGGAGAGTTTTCGTCTAAACTCTCTCTTTGTCGGTAAAAATGTCCGTGCTGCGGTGCAGAGCGGCGATGCTGATGCCATTCCTGTGTTTTTGAGTGATGTTCCCTCCCTTTTCCGCAACGGGATTCTTCCTCTTGATGTGGCCCTTGTTCATGTGTCGCCTCCAGATCGTCACGGCTTCTGCTCTCTGGGAGTTTCAGTGGACTCCGCCCTTGCTGCGGTTCAGAATGCCCGTCTTGTCATTGCGCAGGTCAACCCGAACATGCCCAGAACACATGGTGAGGGGATGCTGCACATGAGTCACATAGATGCAATGGTGAGTGTTGACGACCCGCTGCCCGAGACTCCCGCCCATCCCCTGACCGACATTGAGCTCCGCATCGGACAGCATATCGCGGGAATCGTTGAAGATGGAGCAACTCTGCAGATGGGTATCGGAGCCATTCCCGATGCAGCACTCGCCGCCCTTTCGGGCCATAAAGATCTTGGTATCCATTCGGAGATGTTTTCCGACGGTGTGGTGGATCTTGTTGAAAAAGGGGTGATTACCGGCAGCAGAAAGAAGACCCATCAGGGCATTATTGTTGCAAGCTTCCTTGTCGGTACCCGCCGGCTTTTTGATTTTGTTGATGACAATCCGCTTGTTGAGATGTTCCCTTCAGATTATGTCAACGATACCCGGGAAATCCGGAAAAATCCGAAGGCGACGGCAATCAACAGCGCCATTGAAATTGACATGAGCGGTCAGGTCTGTGCTGATTCAATCGGGCAGAAGCATTTTTCTGGGGTGGGAGGACAGATGGATTTCATCCGCGGTGCAGCGCTTTCCGAGGGAGGGAAACCCATTATCGCCCTTCCCTCTACCACACGCAGAGGTGAGTCACGAATTGTGCCCCGACTCAAGCCGGGTGGCGGCGTTGTGACAACGAGGGCCCATGTGCAGTTCGTCGTTACCGAATACGGTATTGTCAATCTGCATGGAAAGAATCTCCGGCAACGGGCCGAAGCGCTTGCAAGCATTGCCCATCCGGATTTCCGTGAGGACATCAACCGTGAAGCTTATGCCGTGTATGGCTCAAGCGTCAGTGTTCCCGTGGCATAGATTCAGCCCTTCTTGACAGCCTGGCAGAGAAGGTGGTTGTAGCGTCTTGTGATGCTGATATCGCTGAAGCCGATCTCTTCAAGAATGCCTCTGTAGCTCTCCTGCGACTTGAATCCGAGAACGGAGAAGGGCAGCCCGGCGCCAAGAATATAGTGGCTCAGGTAATCGAAATTGGGCTCTTCGGGATTATCGACAATCATGTCGAGAATAAGTATTCTTCCTCCTGCGGGAAGTGCGTCATAGGCTTTGCGGCACATCATGCCGGTCAGCTGTTCGTTTGCTGAATAGAGAATCCGGCAGAACATGACGGCATCTGCCGACGGATACGCTTCTTTGTAAATGTCGACAGCAGCTCCCTTAAGCCGTCCTCCAACGCCCTGCGCTGCGGCATTTTCGTCAACCAGACCGATGGCTCCGGGAAGGTTGAGTATTGTGGAGTTGAGTTCCGGATGCTTTTTAAGCAGCGCAGCAGAGATGTCGCCTATTCCACCTCCGACATCAACAAGGTTTTTTGTCCCTGAAAGCTCCGCTTCTTCAAGGAGGAGTTTGATGGCAAAATATGCGTTACTGCGGTGGATCTCCTCAAAGTAGAGGTTGTCTTCCCTTGATATGGGAGGATAGGGAACCTCTGCACGGAACTCATGCTTTCCTCTGACTGCATCGGCAATTTTCAGGTAGTAGTTTTCTGACAGATGTGCCATTGCTTTGCCGACAGGAACCATATACATGTTCGGCTGGTCAGTTTGAGGCACGAACATTGCTTGAGCAAGAGGCGTCAGGCTCCATTTGCCATCAGATTCAAGCGTGATGCCTATCTGGCGGAGAGCTTCGAGCAGCATGACGAATCGTGAGGGGATGGCTTGACAGTCATCAGCCAGTGTTTCCGCCTCTTTGGGAGAGCCGGCCATATGGGTGAAGAGGTCAAGTTCAAGGGCAGCCTTGAAACAGCCGAATTCAACAAGTCCCTTGAAGATGAGTTCGTTGGCTCTCTCGTTCTGCTGTAATAATTGAATGTCATTCATCATGGCTATGTATTGGCTGCGGTTGATTGAAAGAAAAAGCCGTTCGCATGCAGCAGGCCCAGGCAGCATGCAGTGAGTGAAGGTGGATAATATATATAATTTTCATCTATAAATGAAGCAGCTATAGAGGGTTCCCTCCGCTTTGGTTGAGGCCGATGATTGAAAGCATTCTTCCTGTTATGCCGTTGTCTCTCCGGTGCGAGAAGAAAGAACCAGTATCTCTGAATGAGCAGAAGGGAGAGCTTTCTATGGAGGAGGAGGAAACGCCGGCCTCCTCAAGCTGCATTCTGTTTGCTGCACCCAGATCAAGACGGGGCCCTGCTCCCGTGGTTGCGGGGGGGAGAATGCATGAAGCCGGGAACTGTTTCGCAACATCCAGCGAAACTTCATAGGCCTCTCCGCTGATGCCGGTGCCGATGGAAGCAAGCAGGGTTTCAGGCCGGGTTCCGAATGCGCGGCGCATGCTCTCCACGGTTTGTGGTGCAATGTGCCCTGCGGTTCCTTTCCATCCGGCGTGGATGGCTGCCACCGCCCGATTGAGGGGGTCAAACAGGAGAATCGGATAGCAGTCGGCGGTTGCTATGAGGAGAAAAAGATTTTCAGTGTCGGTAATGAATGCGTCGTAGCCCTGTAGGGCGCCCGGCGAAGTGGCGTGTAGAATTTCTGTTCCGTGAACCTGCTGCGAGCGTACCGTCCGGGATGAATCAATTCCTGCCTCGCTGAAAAGCAGTTCCGTGTTTCTGCGGACAGAGTCGGGGTTGTCGTCTGTATTGGAGCCAAGGTTGAGTGAACTGTAGGGCCCTGTGCCGACGCCACCGTTTCGGGTGGTTTCAAGGGCGAGAAGAGAGTGAGTGTGCCTGAATATTTCCGGCACCCTGAATTTTGGCCGTTTTGGGGCAGCAGAGGGGTTGGTTTCCTGTGTGTCCAGCATGGTCGGTTGTGTATGTATCGGGTTGATGCCGTTTTTTTTAAGATAGTGTTTTCCTCTGACCCTCCGGCCTTTTCGGATAAAGAGAGATGACGGTGTGCGATTTTCGGTGAAGAGTGTTATCTTTCCTCTTCAGCCATACCCCTCAACCATTCGGTAAAAAAGGAAGCCCATAGGCCTATAGATTCAATGGCAGATCCCGGCAACGAACGGTTTCAGGATAATTTCGGCCGCTCAATGCGGGCAATGTCCGACTATATCGGCCTTGGTGTGCAGATAGCTGCAAGCTTTGCGTTTTTTGTGCTGCTCGGCTACTGGGTGGACCTGCAGCTCGGCACTTCCCCATGGCTCTTTCTGCTCGGCGTGATGCTGGGAATGGTCGGCATGGGGCTGGTTCTCATGAAGGTGCTGAAGTCGGCAAACAGAAAGCGATAACGGCGGCTCCGTCCGCCCTGAAAAGGAAAGCGATGAAACCTTTGTTTGATTTTCTTCTGAAGTTGTGTATCTTGACCGTCGTTTTATGGGGGGTCATCCTTTTCGGGCTGGAGCCCGGGAGTGTCGATACAGGGTCGGTGTTTGTTGCCTGGATCATGATTTTTGCCAATACGGTTGCCGGATACCTGCTTTTCGAATATGCTTTTGATCGAGAGTCGCAGGTGTTCACTATCGCGGTTTTCGGCGGTCTGGTTTTCAGGCTGCTCCTCCTGATGGGGCTTGTAGCCTTTATTATTTTGAGAGATCTTGTTGTCATCAATGACTTCGTCCTCTCATTTTTTGCTTTTTACTGCATCTATGTGATTGTCGAGATTCTCGGCTATCAAAAGAAAAACAAACAGAAAAAGATCGCTGCATGAAACGGGAAAAAGTCATTCAGGCCCAGAGTTTTTTAAAGGTTTTGGCGCTGCTGGTGCCGCTTCTTCTGAATGCATATGTTCCCGCGTCGGCTTCCGACCATGCTGCCGGGGGGGTTCATGCTGCCGCAGTTCACGCTGAATCGGCAATGCCCGCTGCAGACGGTGGCGTTCTGCTCCATGGTACTGAAGGTGCTGCCAATGAAGCTGTTGCGCATGAGGAAGAAAAGGCCGGTGATGTCATCATGCATCACATTCTTGATTCCCATGTCTTCGCTTTCGAGCCTTTCGGCGAAATCCACCTTCCCCGTCTTCCGCTTCTTTTCGGCATTGATATCTCCATTACCAAGCATGTTGTGATGCTCTGGATTGTTTCAGTCATTCTTCTTGTCGTGTTCGCAGCCGTCGGCGGAACCTACAAAAAGATGACTGCAAGGCAGGCTCCTGGGGGTCTTGCCAATGCAATGGAGGCTCTGGTGGAGTTCATCCGTCTTGATGTGGCAAAGTCGAACATCGGCCACGGATATGAGAAGCACCTCCCCTATCTTCTGACGGTGTTCATGTTCATTCTGCTCTGCAACCTCCTCGGTCTCATTCCCTACGGAGCTACGGCAACAGGCAACATCAATGTTACCCTGACACTTGCCGTCTTCACCTTTTTCATTACCCAGACAGCATCGCTCAAGGCGCACGGCCTGAAGGGTTACCTGCAGCACCTGACAGCCGGAACGCACTGGTCCCTCTGGATCATCATGATTCCCATCGAGGTCATCGGCCTCTTCACCAAGCCTTTTGCGCTTACCGTCCGTCTTTTCGCAAACATGACGGCTGGTCATATCGTCATTCTCAGCCTTATCTTCATCAGCTTCATTCTCAAGAGCTACATTGTTGCTGCTGCGGTTTCGGTTCCCTTTTCAATATTCATCTATCTGCTTGAAATCTTTGTTGCATTCCTTCAGGCCTTCATCTTCACTATGCTTTCAGCTCTCTTCATAGGGCTGGCGACCGTCCATGAGGGTGGTGATGCGGAAGTTGCCCATCACTAAAATGATGTCGGGATTATTGATTGAGAAATTGTATTTTTGGACTTTTCATTAACCTGTTCAACACTGCTGGTCAGCTTTTGCGAACATCTTACAATAAATAAACGGAGGTATTTACACGATGGAAGGTATTGGTTTAGGTTATCTTGGTGCCGGTCTCGGCGCCGGTCTGGCTGTTATTGGTGCAGGCCTTGGAATCGGCAACATTGCAGCATCAGCCGCTGAGGGTACCGCCCGTCAGCCTGAGGCTACTTCCGATATCCGTACCACCATGATCATTGCAGCTGCTCTTATTGAGGGTGTTGCTCTGTTTGGTGAGGTTATCTGCGTGCTTCTCGCTCTTAAGTAACAAGCGCGATACAGAAGGTATTCCTGTTGCAGATCCGGGCAAGGGCCCTGGTCTGCTTTGGGATTTCATCAACCCGTTAACGGTAACCATTGTTCATGCTTATGTCGGCAGTCATACTTCTCTCCGGCAGTCTTCTTGACCCAAATCCGGGTCTGATTTTCTGGACGGCAATTACCTTTGTGCTCGTCCTTCTTATCCTGAAAAAGATTGCATGGGGACCGATTCTCGGCGCTCTTGAAGAGCGGGAAAAAGGTATCCAGTCGTCCATTGACCGTGCTTACGGTGCAAAGGAAGAGGCTGAGGCGATTCTTCGCCAGAACAAAGAAACTCTTGCAAAGGCCGAGGCCGAATCCGACCGGATTATCCGTGAAGGCCGTGAGTTTGCTGATAAAATCCGCGCAGAAATCACCGAGAAGGCTCATGCCGAGTCACAGAAAATGATTGGTGCTGCAAAGGACGAGATCGAGCAGGAAAAACGGCGCGCCCTGGATGTTCTGAGGAACGAGGTGGCAGACCTTGCGGTTCGCGGTGCAGAGAAGATTATCCGCGCCAGCCTTGATGGCGAGGTGCAGAGAAAGGTGGTTGACAGCATGATTGCTGATCTCTCCACAAAACAAAACTGAAAACGGTCACGACATGTCAAGTGTAATTGCAAGCCGTCGATACGCATATGCCTTTCTTTCTGCGGCCGAAGCCGGCGGGTTTCTTGAGACTGTGACCGGAGAAATGCAGATGGTCGGCGAGACCCTCGCAGCTTCCCGTGATCTGCAGAGAGCCCTCGCCAGTCCGCTTATCAATGCAGACCGGAAAACTCACCTTCTTGAAGAGATTTTCGCTGAAGCGGTCGGGGATAAAATGATGCTCTTTCTGAGGCTGATCGCCCATAAAAAAAGAGCTGGTATCCTGGGCGGAATTACTCAGGAGTTTGCTGCGCTGCTTGATGAGAAAAACGGGATCGTGAATGCAGCGGTGACCAGCGCCACAGAACTCAGCGAAAGCCAGCAGAAGGCCCTTTCCCGGAGCCTTGAGGGCTATACCGGAAAGAAAGTCCGTTCGGCAATGAAGATTGACGAGAGCCTTATTGGAGGCCTCAGCGTGAAAATAGGGGATACCATTCTTGACGGCAGTGTGCGCCACCAGCTGCAGCTGCTTCGTGAAACGCTTGTGGCAGTGGAGGCCTGAGCCTTTTCTCTGCTTCTTGCCGGCAGGCACAGGACCATTTTTTAAAGCCTGCATTGCGCAGGCTTTTTTTTTGATGCCGGGGCTTTAGCTCAGTTGGTAGAGCGTCTCGTTCGCAATGAGAAGGTCAGGGGTTCGACTCCCCTAAGCTCCACCCGTCACATGTCCCTGGTTTTACCGACAAACCCCCAAGACCCTTATTCTACAGGCGCGATGATGGAGTTGATCATTCAGCACCCGAGCGGGCTGGCGTCAGCCGAGATTGGTAACGAGGTCATCTATATCGGCAGTGCCGCCTACCCTATGGGGACAGAGGCCGGCTGCGAAGACTTGCAGAGAGCCATCTGCGTTATACAGCTCNACGACCTCGGGAGTGCCAACGCCGCAAGGGATCCGTATGTCCAGGTCGCTTTCGCGAAAAGGATGCTTGGTGAGGCGCAGGGGATTCTTGACGGTGCTTCACTGAGAGAAAGCATCGTTTGCCTGTTCATCAAACTCGGGTATGATACCCGGGAGATAGCACGGCGGGTTGGGATCAGCACACGGGGGATGGAGAGCATCCGGTACAGGCTGCACAAGAAGATCGGACGCGAGAAGCATGAATCACTGAAGATGTATCTCGCGGGGGTGTGAAGGATGTATGCTGCCTGACTGCGTCAGCATGGTAAACTGTAAAATATCGCAACACCCCTTCCGGGCTGTACTCTTCCGGCCCCGGCCTTTCTATCCGTCCTATCCGTCACTTGAGACGAAGCCAACCATTGCAATGAAAATAAGTTACCCCGCACCCCTGTAGGGTAACAGCCATGGGTTCTGGTTACATGTACTCAATAAAAAATACCGACAGTATAAAAGTGCGGCGTATTTTCTTGGCTTTTTTTTNTTGTNNGGGGTANATTNTGCGCGCAGAGATTATGCGGGGATCTTCTTGTACTTGCTGTGAGTAAGGTTTTGGCCCGTGATTCCGCTTGTTGAGTCCATTCGAAGTGGTCAACAGGTTATAAAATAATGAAGCTGTTTTCCGGGTAGGGCTTCTTAAACCATATTATTGATGTCATGAACTCCCCCTGTTCGCAACTCCGTGGCTATAAGCGGGTGACTGCCCGCATTGTCGCATTCGCACTCCTGCTTTCTGGTTCTCCCGCACTTCTTCGGGCTTCAACCACGCCAGAAGAGCTCTCCCGCTCCATAAGGAACGAAGCCCTTACCGGCTACGCCGACGGACGGGAAACTCCCGCCATCCTGCAGAACAGTATTGTCACCGGGGCGATCTCCAGCGTCAGGTCGGCGGCTGAGTCCGGTACTGACCCTGTGCTTCCGACAGCAGAAAGTGTTCTGCCGGCAGTACCGCTTACCCTCGCCGACGGAAGGCTGACCGCGAGTGTCGCACCTGCATCAAGCAGCATGGCATATAGTGGTGACGACCAGCGGTTCAACATCAACCTCGGTATGGGGTACTATGACCCTGAGCGGGGAGACGGCGGCATCATGGGCAGCGGAGGGTTCGCAACCATGATTGGCAGCCAGATAGCTGTTGGTACCAGTGCCGTTGTGTATGACATCAAGCGTGATGTCATAGCGAACGCACTCTGGCAGGTACCGAACTCCGGTCTTCGCTTCAAACTCTCCGGCGGCTATATGTGGGGTGACCAGGCGTTCGAGTTCGCGTCCGGCAACCACCAGATCGGTCTTGAACAATACAGCTACGGGCTCAACACCACATGGATCATCCCGAAGGATGATGCATGCAGCAGTCTCCACTCCATCGGAGCAAGCGTCTGGGGAGCACGGGCCAACCAGGTNACNCATCCCGATGCGGTCNACTTCATGCGGGAGACTGCTTCCGACTACCTCTTCTACCGCGATCCGCTGCTGCTGAGTGAAGGCAGGCTGATCGGGTTCTCGGGCGACATGCAGCTCGCTCTATGGGAGAACTTCGTCACGAAAGGGTCGCTTGGTTACGAACGGCTGAAGTACCCGTTCGCTGACGGCACGGCAGATATTGAAAACGCGCTCTACAGCGACCTTGCGTTCTTCTGGGAACCGATCCGGAGCATCACCATCGGTGCAGGGTGGAAGAACGGCGTAGGGGAGGACCGGTTCTCGACATCGCTTGAGTCCGGCCACTTTACCCTCAGCGGCTGGTACAGCAAAGGGCAGGCCGGGCTGCAGGATGATAAAGGCGCCATGCTAACATACAGCCTGTTTACCCAAAAGGCACCCAAAGGAACAACACTTGCCAGGCGGATGCAGCCGAGCCGTACGACGGGTGCTTCGGCGTTGCTTGGTGAAGCGCTTGAGCGGCCNGTCTATATGCCCTCAACCTTTCTTGCTAAAGCCGACCTGACGGCAGTTACCCTTGAATCCACCGTCAGCAAGGATCTCGGAACAAGTGCCACGGTTGATGCGAACGGTGATATCATTGTCACCGTAGGTGCCGGGGCTGCCACCATCAACTCTGTGACAAAGGGCGGAGCGGCATACGCTTATGCTGGTGTCATGGAGATCGTGTCGGAGAAGCTTGTCATCCACTCCAAGCTGCTTCCTGAGGGAGCTGCAACATATGTGATAGTCGTCACTGATACTACGAGTGCTGACTTTAATGTCACCATGGTAACCGAATAACTATCCGAAC